>ENA-UOJM01000432-UOJM01000432.1-human-gut-metagenome-genome-assembly--contig:-P116-NODE-432-length-59476-cov-9.983036_pt1 | contig 59476 bp, 51 predicted proteins | sample MGYA00242349_ERZ723896 | MGnify/ENA metagenome assembly ERZ723896 | reverse complement strand
ATATGTAACAATCATACCGGCTTCCTAGCGTTCAGAATGTTTTCTGCTGTCTGCTATTGTATCACATCAGTTTTAGGAAAGCAAGTACCTAAAAGAAATTTTTCTTCCCCTTATATGTAACAATCATACCGGCTTCCTAGCGTTCAGAATGTTTTCTGCTGTCTGCTGTGGTGTTTGGTTGGAATTGTCCAACCAAAAGCCGATCCGTGGTGTTGTCTGCATTTTACTAAATACAAATTCAATGTATACAGAAAGAAATATATAAGGAGTGGGAGGGATTCCGCCGTAGTCGGCATTGTAGGAAAATCCAAAAGTTTAGATTTTCCCACAATGCTTATCTTTTGGTCTTTGGTTCGGAATAGTGTAGTGCTGGCGGTCTATCTCTTGTTTTCGGTTGCTTGCTTCCTTACCGTACATGAGCACTATCTACAGGCATGAAGCAGCGGCTGGGTTTGGCACGGGTGCTGGCCGGCCAGGCGGAGCTGCTCTTAATGGACGAGCCCTTTGCGGCCCTGGATTTTCTTACCCGGGCAGAGCTGCAGAGCCAGCTTTTGCAGATCCAGGCTCGGATGCCCCGGACTATTGTGCTGGTGACCCACCAGCTGGACGAGGCTATTTTGCTTGCACAGAAGATTGTGGTGATGCACTCGGACAGCAGCCTGTGGGAGTGCAGCTTGGCAGACAACGCCTACCCCCGGGATGTGGACGAGCCACAGATGCGGGAGCTGAAGCAGCGCATCACGGAGGAGTGCCGAAAATAAGAGCTTGTGGGAAAAACCAATGGTTTCCCACAAAGAGGCAATAGTCCGCTGTGTACATAATGTTAACGCAGCGGCAGGGAGAACGGATTACGGAGCCAGTGTACACTGGCTCCGTAATGACAAATGCTATAGGAGAACAGAACGCCGCAAGGAATGAACCGCACCCCATTTGTTAGATAAGTATGGTATAGTACTTGAACTAAGAAAGAGAGCGTTTTTTTATAGCATAAGGTATGCCAAACAAGGAGTATGTGGCGGAGCTGAGGAAACCCGCAATTGAGACCGTGCGGAAGCCTTTGCTGTTGAGCACAGAAGCCGCAGCAGCATTCCATGCAGCTATGCTATCTCGGATCGGCTGGTGCTGAATATGGCCACCGCTGGAGTGCTGCAGCAATTGCAGGATCAAGGCAAAGCTGAAGGGGCTTGCCGTCTGTAAATTACAGATGGCAAGCCCCTTTGTCGGCTTAAATAAATTTCATTACAAAGTATTTGCCAGGTTTTTTGGGGGCACTTGGCAATGCGTTTTGGGACCTATTGCTTGCAGTTTAGCCGGTAGATCCGCTCCATGCCCCGCAGCAGCAGGCTCTCGTCGTAGATGAAATCCTTGCGGCAGTAGGGGACAATGCAGCCCGCCAGGCCGCCGGTGGCCAGGAGCGTACATTTCTGCCCCAGCTCTGCCTCAAATCGATCGGCCAGACCGTCCATCATGGCTGCGGCGCCGAACACAGCACCGCTTTGGATGGATTCCAGCGCCGTGCCGCAGATGGCCTGCTTCGGTGCCTGGATAGGCACCGACGGCAGCTGCGCCGTGCCTGCAAACAGGGCCTGGATACCCAGCCGCACCCCGGCCAGGATAGCCCCACCGATGTACCGCCGGTCCTGATCCACTACCGTTACGGTGGTGGCAGTGCCCATATCAAAGATGATGGCAGGCAGGGGATATTCTGCCGCAGCAGCGGCATCGCCTGCCAAAATATCATTTCCCAAAGTATCCGCTTCCGGGATGGCCAGGGTCAAGCCACTTTTGGAGCGAGGGGTGATGACGTAGGGCACGATTCCTGTCAGGTGCTGTACCACTTGGGACAAAACCGGCACCAAAACCGGCACCACGGAACAGATGACCGCCCCGTCTACCTGAGAAAAATCCACACTCTCCCGGGCAAAGAGGCTATCTGCCAGGGCGAAGTATTCCTCCGCCGGGCGATCTGCTACGGTGCCCAGGCGATAGAGCTTGCGCGACCGGCCATCGCCCTCCGGCAGGCCGAAAACGATATTGGAGTTGCCTATATCAACGGTCAGCAGCATTCCGTCCACCGCCTTACTTCTTCTTGCCGATGGCGATAAGCCGGGAGATCACCGGAGCCAGCACCACATTCACGCCGATCTCCAGTAAGAAGTTGCCGCCCGCCAGACCCAAAACCATGTATGCTCCGGCGCTTTCATAGCCCAGAGCGGCAGCCCAGCCGTTGAGAGTGTCCATGAAGAACACCAGGCAGCCCAGCAGAAACACGCCCGTGTTCACTACGGGGCAGACAATGGCCGCCATGATAATGGCCAGCCACTGATTCTTCTTGCTTAGGGCTGTGTACACAAGACCGGCGATAAGGCCGCACAGCGTACCTTTCACCAAAACCGTTACGATCGTGCCCAAGGGATTGATAGGCAGGAAAGCCGCTGCCTGCCCGGCAACGAGGATCACTCCGCCGGACATGAGGCCCAGCCAGGCGCCTACCTTCCATCCGTATACCGCAGCGCCCACCACAATGGGTACCAGGGATACATTGATGTTTAGCCCTCCGATTTGGAAGGTGCCGCCTAAAAATTGCAGCACCAACACAATGGCGGTGAACACACCTGCGCCCACCAAGTTCTTTGTTTTCTGATTCACTTTTCAAACCTCCTGCTGCCGCTCCGGCGAATCCGGATGCAGCGCATATTTTTGGCGTGTGTTTGGTATACGCCGAAGGCATTGTACCCCATACGACAGTGAAATGCAAGATATTTTTTTCACGAACTTGGGAGGGTCTGTGTTGTAGTCCTACAACGCTGGGCTTGGGACATTTATTTTAGCCTTGAAAACGGCGACGCTTTCTGCTACAATTATTTAGTTAAAGTATGCCATCGAGTGAAAAGGGCAGTATTTTGAATCGAGGTGAACTGCGTGTACTTAAAGGCTTTGGAAATTCAAGGCTTCAAGTCCTTTCCGGACAAAACGGTGCTAAACTTTGGCGAGGACATCACCGCCATCGTGGGCCCCAATGGGTCCGGAAAGTCCAATATATCCGATGCCATCCGCTGGGTCATGGGCGAGCAAAACAGCCGCCAGCTTCGCGGCGCCAAGATGGAGGATGTAATCTTCGGCGGCACCGAAAAGCGCCGGGCCATGGGCTTTGCCCAGGTGACGCTGGTCATTGACAATACCGAGCATATATTTAACCGCGATGAGGCGGAGGTGGCGGTGACCCGCCGCTATTACCGCAGCGGGGAGTCTGAGTATTATATCAACCGCCAATCCGTGCGGCTCAAGGACGTGAATGAGCTGTTCATGGACACCGGCATGGGCCGGGAGGGCTATTCCATCATTGGCCAGGGTAAGATCGATGAGATCCTCTCCGTCCGCAGCGACGACAGGCGGGAGGTATTCGAGGAGGCGGCGGGCATCAGCAAGTACCGCCACCGCAAGGAGGAGTCCGAGCGGAAGCTCCAGCGCACAGAGGAGAACCTGGTGCGCATCAACGATAAGATCACAGAGCTGGAGCTGCAGGTGGAGCCCCTGCGCAAGCAGGCGGAGACGGCCAAGAAATACCTGGTGCTTCGGGATGAGCTGCGGACCCTGGAGATCAGCGTCTGGCTGGAGAACCTGCAGAAGCTGAAGGCGGACCGGCTGAAGCTGCAAGCGGATTTTGAGACGGCCCAGGCCGACCAGAAAAAGGCCCAGGACGAGCTGGACCGGGTATATGCCCAGGCGGAGGAATGCTCCCGCCTGCTCCATGAAAACGACTGCGCTGCCGAGGAAAAGCGAGGAAGGATCTCGGCCCTGGAGAGCGCCATCGGCGAGCATGAATCCGCCGCCGCCGTGGCTCGGACCACGGCTCAGCACCACGCCGAGACCATCGAGCGCATGGATCGGGAGATGAGCGAGAGCCGCAGCCGCACGGAGTCCCTGCACGAGCAGATGCAGGTCATGGCCCGGCGTATGGAGGAAATAGACGCCTCCGCCCGGACCCTGGAAAACGAGATAGCAGCCCTCTACGAGGAAATGCGCGGCAGTAGCGACGCGGCAGCGGCGGCGGCGGCCCAACTGGAGCAGCTGCGCCGCCGGGAGGCCCAGGAGGTGGCCGGGGCGGCCCAGGCCCAGGCAGAGCTGTCTGCTATTACTGCCGGGTCGGACGAGATCGCCCAGCGCACGGCGGAGCTGACGGAGGAACTGACACAGAGTGAGGAAAAGCTGACGCAGACCCGCCGGGAGGCCGCACAGAACGAAAAGGAGCTGCTGTCCGCCCGGGAGGAGGAGCAGGCTGCCGCCAACATCATCGGCGGACACAGCCTGAAAATGGAGGGCCGCCAGCGCCGAGCCAAGGAGAGCATAGAGCAGAAAAATCAGCTCTCCCTACAGGAAAAGACTATCTCCGACCGGATCCGCCTGCTCAGCGAGATGGAGAAGGAGTATGAAGGCTTTTCCAAGGCGGTGAAGATCGTCATGCGGGCCGCCGAGGCCCGGACACTCTCGGGCATCCACGGCCCGGTGGGCAACCTCATCCACACCGATAAGGATTGCAGCGTGGCCATTGAGATCGCCTTGGGCGGCGCTCTGCAGCACATTGTGGTGGACACAAAAAACGACGGAAAAAACGCCATCGGCCTATTAAAACAGCGGGACGGCGGCCGGGCTACCTTCCTGCCGCTGGACACCATCCGGGGCAGGAGCCTCCGGGAAAACGGGCTGGAAAACGAATACGGCTTCGTGGGTATCGCCTCAGAGCTGGTGCGCTGTGACGGGCGCTATGGCAGCGTCATTGAGAATCTGCTGGGTGCCACCGTGGTGGTGGAGGATCTGGATTGCGGCATACAAATGGCCAAGCGCCACGACAATCGCTTCCGCATCGTCACTCTGGACGGCCAGGTCATCAACGCCGGCGGCTCCATGACCGGCGGCAGCGTCAGCCGCAATGCGGGTATCCTGTCCCGGTCCGGGGAGCTGGAGCAGCTGCACAAAAAGCTGAAAAAGATCCAATCTCAGCTTCAGGACGCCACCCTTCTGGCCGAAAGTGCCAACCGGGAGCTGCAGAAGGCCCAGTATGAGCTGGAGGTGGCCCGGGACCAGCAGCGCCAGGCCAATGACCGGGTGCTGACCCTGGAGGGGCGTAAAAATCACTATGACATGCTCATAGAGAGCCTGGAGCAGCAGCAAGAGAGCCTGCGCATCCAAAAGGAAAACCTGCAAAAGCGCAGCACCGACGACGCCGGACGGATGGATACTATCCGCCGGACTATTGCGGACTTTACTGCCCGGGCGGAAGAGACGCGGGAGGAAATAGAAATGCTGCAGCGCCGGCAGGAGACTGCCCGGCAGGGCCTGGGTGAAATGACGGACCGGTTGACGGAGAAAAAGGCCCAACAGGCGGCGCTTTCCGCCGAGGGCGAAAGCGCCCGGCGCAGCATGGAGGATCTGTCCCGATTGCGGGAGAGCCTGGAGGGCGAGCACACCGACCGGGAGAGTCTGCGCGCCCAAATGGAGCAGGCTATGGCCCAGGCTCGGGCCGAGGAGGAGCGGCAGCAGCAGGAGGCCCGGGAACTGCGCGGCGGCATCGAGGAGTACCGGCAGGCACTGCAGAAGCTCTCAGAGGAGAAGATGGCTCTGGAGACCCGGCGCAGCCAGACGGACCGCCTCAGCCGCACCTGCAATGACACACTCCTCAACTGCGAGCGAGAGGTGACTCGCCTGGAGGGCAAATTAAACGGCAGCGCTTTGGAGGAAAAGCAAATTCTGGATAAGCTGTGGGAGCGGTATGAGCTAAGCCACAGCGATGCCCAGGCCCTGCGTATCGAGCTGGAGAGCGTGCCCAAGGCCACCCGGCGCATCGGCGAGCTGAATCGGGAGATCAAGGGCCTGGGAGCCATCAACATCGGCGCCATTGAGGAGTTTGACCGGGTGAACACCCGCTATACCTATCTCTCCGACCAGCGAAACGACGTGGAGAAAGCCAAGGAGGAGCTGCTGGGCATCATCGAGGAGATCACCAAGCAGATGACGGAGATCTTCGCTACCCAGTTTGAGATACTCAAGCAGAGCTTCCAGGAGACCTTCCTGGAGCTGTTCGGCGGCGGCCGGGCCACCCTGGAATTAGAGGATGAAAACGACATCCTCCGCTGCGGCATTGAGATCAAGGCCCAGCCCCCGGGCAAGCAGCTGAAGACCCTGTCGCTGCTCTCGGGTGGGGAGAAGGCATTTGTGGCCATCGCCCTGTATTTCGCCATACTGAAGGTGCATCCCACGCCGTTCTGCGTGATGGATGAGATCGAGGCGGCACTGGATGAATCCAATGTGGTGCGCTACGCCAGGTATATGCGGCGCATTGCCGGCAAGACTCAGTTCATCGTCATCACCCACCGGCGCGGCACCATGGAGGAGGCGGACGTGCTCTACGGCATCACTATGCAGGAGCGGGGCGTCTCCACGGTGCTCACGGCCAACCTCAATGAGCTGAGCAAGGAAATGAAAATCAAGTGAGGGAAAGCGGATGGCCGCAGCCGGTGTGCGCACTGGCCGCACAATGACACATTGGACATATTGCAGAAAATGCAGTGCAAGTGTGGCTCGGGTCATCCGGGAGGCCGACCCCTGCATGCCGTTTTTCGATAGAATTTCGTAGGGGGCGGCGTCCTCGACGCCCCACTGCTTGAGTGGCGGGCGACCGTGAGGGGCGCCCCTATGAAAGGGCATGGAGCGGCCCGGCGGGTATTGGCTCGCCGAAAGTGGAACGATACATTTTGATTATTGCAACAGGAGGCAGCATATGGGTATTTTCAGCAAGCTCAAGCAGGCCTGGTTCGGGGATGTGAACTGGGAAAAGCTGGACGATGAATTTTTTGATAACCTGGAGGAATCCCTGATCCTGGCGGATGTGGGGGTGAACATCGCCGCTGAGTCGGTGAACTCCCTGCGCAACGCCGTGTTCAGCTACGACATGAAGGATCCGGAGCAGGTGAAGGCGGAGCTGCGGAAGATATTGCTGCAGAAGCTGTCCGTGGGCGAAACTGCTCTGGACACCGCCAAGAGCCCCACGGTGATCCTGGTCATCGGCGTCAACGGCGTGGGAAAGACCACCTCCATCGGCAAGCTGGCCAACCGCCTGAAGGCGGAGGGCAAGAAGGTCCTGCTCTGCGCGGCGGATACCTTCCGGGCCGCTGCCGCCGACCAGCTGGAGATATGGGCCAAGCGGGCGGACGTACCTATTGTGCGCCAGCATGAGGGGGCCGACCCCGGAGCGGTGCTGTTTGATGCATTGCAGGCGGCCAAGGCCCGGAATATAGATGTGGTCCTGTGCGACACCGCCGGGCGGCTGCACAATAAGCAGAACCTGATGAACGAGCTGGCCAAGCTCCGCAAGATCATTGACCGGGAGCTGCCGGAGGCGGGCCGGGAGACGCTGCTGGTGCTGGACGCCACCACCGGGCAAAACGGGCTTATCCAGGCCCGGAGCTTCAAGGAGACGGCGGGCCTCACGGGCATCGTGCTTACCAAGCTGGACGGCACGGCCAAGGGCGGTATCGTTATCGCCATCGCAAGGGAGCTGGGCGTGCCGGTTAAATTTGTAGGCGTGGGTGAGGGCATCGACGATCTGAAGCCCTTTGACCCGGAGGAATTTGTAAACGATCTGTTTTAACAGGGGGGGAGACTATGACCAGAGCAGACGGACGGGCCTTTGACCAGCTTCGCCCCGTGGAGCTGACAAAGGACTATATAAAATTCGCCGAGGGCAGCGTCCTGATTCGCTGCGGCGACACGGTGGTGCTGTGCAACGCCTCAGTGGAGGAGAAAACACCGCCCCATGTGCCGGAGGGACACGGCTGGGTGACGGCGGAATACTCCATGCTGCCCCGGGCTAACCGGGAGCGCTCCCGCCGGGACATTGACAAGCTGAAGCTCTCCGGCCGCAGTGCGGAAATTCAGCGGCTCATCGGCCGCAGCCTCCGCTCGGCGGTGGACAGGGAGGCTCTGGGGGAGCGGACTATCACTGTGGATTGCGATGTTCTGCAGGGGGACGGCGGCACCCGTACCGCCTCCGTTACCGGCGGCTTTGTGGCCCTGGCCCTGGCCTGCCGCAAGCTGCTGGCGGAGGGGAAGGTAATGCGGGACCCCATTATCCACCAGGTGGCGGCAGTGAGTGCGGGCATCATCGACGAGGTGCCTGTGCTGGATCTGCCCTACAGCGAGGACAGCCGGGCCCAGGTGGACCTGAACTGCGTCATGAACGAAAAAGGAGAACTCATTGAGCTCCAGGGCACCGGCGAGGGCCGGAGCTTTACCCTCTCGGAGCAGCAGGAGCTGGTGCGCCTGTGCGCGAAGGGCATCCGGGAGCTGATGGAAAAGCAGCGGGAGATTTTGCAGCGGTAAAGGAGACGGCATTATGAAATTCATATTGGCATCCCACAACAAGGGAAAGCTGGCAGAAATGCAGAAAATCTTAGGTGAGCTGGGTGTGGAGGTGGTGCTCCAATCGGATCTGGGTCTGGACCTTGAGCCGGAGGAGGACGGTGCAACCTTCACGGAAAACGCCCGCATCAAGGCCAGGGCCGTCATGGAGGCCAGCGGTCTGCCGGCCATCGCCGACGACAGCGGCCTGTGCGTAGACGCCCTAAACGGCGCCCCGGGGGTATACTCCGCCCGGTACGGCGGGCTGGATGACGACGCGGCCCGCTGTCGCCTGCTGCTGCAGAACATGCGGGGCTCCATGACCCGGGCGGCCCACTTCCACACCTCGGTGGTGTGCCTATTCCCCGACGGCACAGAGCTGACGGCGGAGGGCGAATGCCCGGGCACCATTGCCTACGCCCCTATGGGAGACGGCGGCTTCGGCTACGACCCGGTATTCTTTGTGCCGGGCCTGCGCAAGACCTTTGCCCAGCTGACAGCTGAGGAGAAGAACGCCATCAGCCACCGGGGCAATGCCCTGCGGGCCTTTGCGGTGGAATTAAAAGAGTATTTGGAGAAGAACTGATTATGGAACTGACAAGCAAGCAGCGTGCCCAGCTGCGGGGCCTGGCCTCTACCCTGGACACCATCATTCATATAGGTAAGGACGGTATCAGCGACAACCTGGTGAAGCAGGCGGACGATGCCCTGGAGGCCCGGGAGCTGGTTAAGGGCAAGGTGCTGGAGAATTCCATGCTCACCGCGCGGGAGGCTGCCGAGGAGCTGAAGATGGCCACCCGCAGTGAGGTGGTGCAGGTCATCGGGAACAAATTCGTCCTGTACCGCATGCAGCACGATAAAACCAAGCGCAAGATCGAGCTGGTAAAGGCGCCCCGCCGGAGCGTGTGACCATGCGGATCGGAATTTACGGCGGCACCTTCAATCCCATCCATCGGGGGCATCTGACGGCGGCCGCAGCGGCGGCCAAGCAGCTTTGCCTGGACAAGCTCCTGCTGGTGCCGGATGCCATCCCGCCCCACAAGCCCCTGCCTGCGGGCAGTGCCGATGCAGCGGATCGGCTGGAAATGGTACAGCTGTGTACCGGGGAACTGCCGGTTCCGGCAGAGGTGACGGACCTGGAGCTGCGGCGGCAGGGGGCCAGCTACAGCTGCGACACCCTGGCGGCGCTGCGGGAGCAGTATCCGGCGGATGAGCTGTTTTTCCTCATGGGATCGGACATGTTTCTCTCCTTCGAGACCTGGCGCCGGCCGGAGGAGATCTGCCGCCTGGCTACCCTGGCGGTGTTCAGCCGCAGGACGGCGGACGAGGCGGCGGCCTTTGCCCGGCAGAAGGAAAAGCTGGAGAAGGCATTTTCAGCACGGGTGAGCGTGGTGATGAACCCGGAGGTCATCGAGGTGTCCTCCACGCAGCTGCGGGAGGAGCTGGCCCGGGGACGGGGCCGGGCGTATCTCACCGAGCCGGTGTACGGGTATATTCTGCGCAAGGGGCTGTATGGCACGGCGACGGATCTGAAGCATCTGACGCCGGAGGAGCTGCGGCCCATTGCCCTGAGCTATTTAAAGCCCAAGCGTATGCCCCATGTGCTGGGCACGGAGCAGGAGGCGGCCTTCCTGGCGGAAAAATACGGCGCGGATGTGACGGCGGCCAGGATCGCGGCCCTGCTCCACGACTGCACCAAGAAGCTGGATCTTCCCCAGCAGCTGTCCCTGTGCCGACACTACGCCATCCCGCTGGACGAGATGGAGCGGAACTATCTCAAGCTGCTCCATTCCAAGACCGGCGCGGCGGTGGCCCGGGACCGCTTCGGCGTTTCGGACGAAATTTATAACGCCATTTTCTACCACACCACCGGCAAGGCGAACATGACCCTGCTGGAGAAGATTATCTATCTGGCGGACTATATTGAGCCCAGCCGCAGCTTTCCCGGGGTGGAGGAGCTGCGCACGGCGGTGCATGAGGACCTGGACCGGGGCCTGTGCCGGGCCCTGGCGGATTCCATCGTGGAGCTGCAGGGCTACGGCAGCCCGGCGCATCCCAATACGCAGGAGGCTCTAAGCTATATACAACGAGAGATCGGAGGAACGATAGAATGAATAAAACACCCAGAGAACTGGCGCTGCTGGCGGCCCGGGCACTGTCGGAGAAGAAGGGCCGGGAGATCCAGGTGCTGGAGATCGCGGACCTGACCACCCTGGCGGATTATTTTGTGCTATGTACCGGCTCGTCCAACACACAGATCAACGCCTTGGTGGACAACGTGGAAAAGATACTCACGGAGCAGGCCGGCGAGGAGCCCCTGCACCGGGAGGGCTATCGGGGCGGCACCTGGGTGCTGCTGGACTACGGCTGCATCGCCGTGCATGTGTTCAGCGGCGAGGCCCGGGAGTTTTACGGCCTGGAGCGCCTGTGGCGGGATGGCAAGAGCGTGGACCTGGCCGGCGTCGTCACCGATGGAGATTGATTTCCGGCCCATAGGTGCCTTTGTGCGGGCCCATGAGACCACGGCAGACCGCACCGCCACGGTGGCGGTGCTGCGCCCCGGGGGATGCACACATCTTTCACTAAGGCTGCACCGGGCGCAGGAGCAGCAGGCAGCGGACGAAAAATATACGCAGCTGCTGGTAAAAACAGCCCTGTGGCTCCAGGGTGGCTGCACACTGGTGACAGCGGATGAAACGGTTTTCCGCTGGCTGCAGGAGGCCTATGGCCCGGGCGGCGTCAGGACCTTTGACCGGGATTTTATGTCCGGCATCTATGGGGCGCCTTTTCGAGTGGAGCTGCATCCGACGCTGCCGGCGGTGCAGGAGGCTGTGCATCCCATATCCGCCAGTACGGTGGGCTGCCGCATCGGCATCGACCTGGGCGGCAGTGACCGCAAGGCTGCGGCGGTGATGGACGGGGAGACCGTTTATGCCGAGGAAGTGGTCTGGCAGCCCAAATCGGCCGGGGATCTGCGCTATCACTATGAGGGCATCACCGCGGCCCTGCGGGCAGCCAAGGCCCATCTGCCCGGGGTGGACGCCGTGGGCATCTCCACAGCCGGGGTGGTGCTGGAGGGCGAAATTCGCCGGTCCAGCCTGTTTATGAGTGCGCCGGCTGCGGAGCTTGACCACTGCGGCCGGGAGCTTCTGCGCCGGGCGGTGCGGGAGGTCTGCGGGGATGTTCCCTGCGTCGTGTGCAACGACGGCGATGTGGCGGCTCTGGCCGGGGTGGTGAACCTGGGACGGCGGAAGCTCCTGGGCATCGCCATGGGCACCAGCCAGGCGGGGGGCTATGTGGACGGCGGCGGACGCATTACCGGCTGGCTCAATGAGCTGGCATTTTTACCGGTGGACCTGCATCCTGCCGCCCCTGTGGATCCTTGGTCCGGGGACCGGGGCGTGGGGGAGCGGTATTTCTCCCAGGAGGGCGTGATCCGCTTGGCAGCCCAATGCGGCCTTGCTCCGGAGGGAGACACCCCGGCGCAGAGATTGCGCTGGATCCAGGATCGAGGGGAAGCCGGCGATGACCGGGCATTGGAGGCATTTTTCACCTTGGGGCGCATGCTGGGGCAGACCCTGCCCTGGTATCGGCGATTGCTCGGGTGCGAAAATGTGCTGCTTTTGGGCCGGGTCGTGGACGGCGCCGGCGGCGAATGCCTGGTAAATGCCTGCCGGGCGGAGCTTGCGAAAACCGGAGAGGGGATGGAGATTTTCCTGCCGGAGGAGTCCTTCCGCCGGGTGGGACAGGCCGCCGCTGCGGCAATGCTGGAAGCTGCCGCGGAATAAATAATAAAATGTATGCCGGGCGGCGGAACGAAGAAAATCCTGCAGCCCAGCATTACCTCATCGGCAAAAAAAGCAGGCCCCGGGCCTGCTTTTTGCTATGTGTTCAATCTGTGTGTACGTCCATCTGCGGGTAAGGGATGGTAAAGCCATTTTCCGCAAACCGGTGGCGGATGTGGCCCAGGGCCCGGCGGCGCACAGCGCTTTGCACGGCGGGCTTGGCCCGCAGACCCCATAGGTAATCCACTGAATATTCCCCTAAATTACTCAGCCCCAGAAAGTCACAGCTCTCTACATCCGGCAGGGCGGAAATCTCCCGTGCAAGCTGCTGTAAAAAGGGCTCAATGATGTTGGGATCGTCGGCATAGGAGGTGGGAACGGTGATAAACAGTTCATTGCTGACCCTCGTGGCCTCAAAGATGTTCCGGTTGGAAACGGTGACGATATTATTGGTAGCCAGCTCCCGGATCTTGGTGGAGCGCAGGGAAAACTGCACCACCTCGCCGATGAGGTCGCCGTACTTAATCACATCCCCCACGGCAAAATACTCCCCGGTGAGGATATTGGTGCCCATGATAACGTCCTTCAGCATGTCCTGCAGCGCCAGGCCCACAATGGCACCGATGATACCCAGGCCTGCTACCAGGGAGGAGACATTCACCCCGTGGACCTGCAGGACCAGGATCAGCGCCAGCAGCGCCAGCAGCCCCCGCACGGAGTTCAGCGCCAGGGCCAGGTAGGTCTGGCGGCGGCCGGATAGGGCGCTGGCAGCAGTGATTTTCTCCGTGAAGCGGTGAATCAGATGCCGCAGCAACAGCCAGCACACCAGGGCTGCGGCCACGATGCAGACACTGAAAATGAACTTGTAGGAGCCGAAATAGGCCAAGATCCGTTCCATGCCGCACCTCCCGGCGATTTTTCATCAGTATAGCACAGGCGGCGAACCTTTGCAATGCGAACTTTGGCACAAAAGGGACTAAAAAAAGATAAAAAAGAGGAATATGGGGGTTTACTTTGCGCCGCGGTGCGGTATATAATACGGGGGCAAAATGACCCGATACCGAGGAGGTATAAAAATGTCTGAGAGAAAAGCAGAGGTGCTGATGACGGCGGCTATCATAGCCTGCAGCATCTCTTTTGTGTTCAGCAAAATGGGGTTGAGCACCATGGGCGCCTTCAATATCCTGGCGGCGCGGTTTTTGCTGGCATTTATACTGCTGTTTGCCCTGCTCGGCAAAAAGATGATGGGAAGGCTGGACCGCTGCACGGTTTTGGGCGGAGCCCTGGTGGGCTTCCTCTTTTTCCCGGTGATGAGCTGCGAGATGCTGGCCCTCAAAACGGCGCGCGCCGGTACGGTTTCTCTGCTGGAGAATCTGGCTATTATCCTTGTGCCGCTGCTGGAGTCGGCTCTGCATCGCATCCGGCCCAAGGCTATGGGCCTGCTGTGCGCCGCTATCGCCGTGGGGGGTGTGGTTATGCTGGCCCTAAAGGGCGGGGGCTTCCGCCTGGGGGCGGGAGAATGCATCGCATTGCTGGCGGCTTTTTTGTACGCTGTGGCCATCATTACCACTGAGCACATCAGCCATAAGACGGATGGCTCCGTCCTGGGCATACTGGGGATGGGCTTTCTGGGTCTGTATGCACTGCTGGCTTCCTTCCTGTTTGAGTCGCCCCGGCTGCCTCAGACCGGCGGGGAGTGGGGTATCATCGCCGCCCTGGCGGTGGTGTGTACCGGCTTTGGCTACACCCTGCAGCCCATAGCCCGGAGTCATATCGGTGCGGACCGGGCCAGCCTGTTTTGCACGCTAAGCCCTGTCTTCACCACGATCCTCGGGGCGATAGTTCTCCGGGAACGGGCGGCACCTTTGGACTATGTGGCCATGTTGCTGATACTGGGCAGCAGCCTGCTGCTGTACCTGCCGAGGCTGCACAGAAAGTCCCGGGCCCGGGCCGTGCTGTTTGACATGGACGGCACGCTGCTGGACACCCTGGAGGACATGCAGGACTCCGTGAACCATGTGCTCATGGCCCACGGCTACCCGGCCAGGACGCTGGAGGAGGTGCGCGCCTTTGTAGGAAACGGTGCGGGAAAGCTCATGCGCCGGGCCCTGCCGGATACGGTGGGGGAGGAGGAATTTGCGGCCCTGCTGACAGAGTATAAGGCCTGGTACCAGGCCCACAACTGTATCAAGACCCGCCCCTATCCGGGGATTCCGGAGCTGCTGGACAGACTCCGGAAATCCGGAGTGCAGGTGGCCATCGTCTCCAATAAGCCCGACCCCACCACCAAGGCCTTGGCCCAGAAGTTCTTCCCCGGCGTGCCGGCCTTCGGCCAGCGGGACGATCTGCCGCCCAAGCCCGCGCCGGATCTGGTGCTTTGCGCCTTGAAGGAGCTGGGCTGCCCCCGGGATAGCGCTATCTATGTGGGCGACAGCGAGGTGGATATTCAGACGGCGCAAAACTGCACCATGAAGTATATCGGCGTGAGCTGGGGCTTCCGGGGCCGGGAGAAGCTGCTGGCCGCAGCACCCCGGGCCACCGTGGTGGACAGGGCAGAGGAAATTTTGCAGGGAAAAAATTTGCAACTTGTCCATTGACAAGCCGGGAAAAGGTGCTTATAATATGCTGTAATCAAGAAAATGCATTGACGGAGAAGAGATCCCCGCCTGCCGCCAAAGAGAGGAGCGCCCCGGCTGAAAGCGCACTGCGGTGAGGAAGGATCGGTACCACTCCTGAGCTGTCCGTGAGGAGCGGAACGGGGCCTCCCGTTACAGAGGACACGAGCGACGGAGTATTTCCGTAAGCAGGGTGGAACCGTGGAGTAAAGCTTTTTACCTCACCCCTGAATTTTGTCAGGGGTGAGGCTTTTTGTCACCCCAAGAAAGGAGAATATGACCCATGAGCGAAGAAAACATCTATACCTTTGAAAACCCGGAGTATCGCAAAACCTATTGGCACACCTGCTCCCATGTGCTGGCCCAGGCCGTTAAGCGCCTGTATCCGGAGGTGAAGCTGGCCATTGGTCCCAGCATCGAGGGCGGCTTTTACTACGACTTCGACGCCCCCTTCAACTTTACCCAGGAGCATCTGGACGCCCTGGAGGCGGAGATGCGCAAGATCTGCAAGGAAAAGCTGAAGCTGGAGCGCTTTGAGCTGCCCCGGGCCGAGGCCATTGCCTTCATGCAGGAGAAGGACGAGCCCTACAAGGTGGAGCTTATTAACGATCTGCCCGCCGACGCACACATCTCATTTTATAAGCAGGGCGAGTTCGTAGACCTGTGCGCAGGCCCCCACCTGGACTCCACCGGCCGCATCAAGGGTAATGCCATCAAGCTGACCCAGTGCTGCGGCGCCTATTGGCGGGGCGACAGCAACCGCAAGATGCTTCAGCGTATCTACGCCGTGGCTTTTCCCAAAAAGGAGGAGCTGGACGAGTATCTGAAGCAGCGGGAGGAGGCCCTCAAGCGCGACCACAATAAGCTGGGCCGGGATCTGGAGTACTTCACCACCGTGGACTATATCGGACAGGGCCTGCCCATTCTGCTGCCCAAGGGCGCCCGGGTCATTCAGCTTTTACAGCGCTGGGTGGAGGATGTTGAGCAGAAGCGGGGCTACCTGCTGACCAAGACCCCCCTCATGGCCAAGCGGGAGCTTTATAAAATCTCCGGCCACTGGGATCATTACCTGGACGGTATGTTCATCCTGGGCGACCCCCACGACGAGACCAAGGAGTGCTTCGCCCTGCGGCCCATGACCTGCCCCTTCCAGTACCAGGTGTATCTGAACCGCCAACGCTCCTACCGCGATCTGCCCATGCGCCTGGGTGAAACCTCTACCCTGTTCCGCAACGAGGATTCCGGCGAGATGCACGGGCTCATCCGCGTCCGCCAGTTCACTATTTCCGAGGGCCATTTGGTGCTGCGCCCGGACCAGCTGGAGGAGGAGTTCAAGGGCTGCCTGGAGCTGGCCAAGTACTGCCTGGGCACCGTGGGCCTGCTGGATAAATGTACCTTCCGCTTCTCCCAGTGGGACCCCGCCAACCCCAACAACAAGTACGAGGGCACCAAGGAGCAGTGGGACGAGGCCCAGCGCGTCATGGGCCAGATACTGGACGATTTGGACGTGAAGTACGAGATCGGCATCGATGAAGCTGCCTTCTACGGCCCCAAGCTGGATATTCAGTATAAGAATGTGTTCGGCAAGGAGGATACCCTGGTCACCATCCAGATCGATATGCTCCTGGCTCAGCGCTTCGGTATGTACTATATTGACGAAAACGGCGAGAAGGCTCTGCCGTACATCATCCACCGTACCTCCTTGGGTTGCTATGAGCGCACCCTGGCCTACCTCATTGAGGAGTATGCCGGCGCCCTGCCCACCTGGATGGCACCCGAGCAGGTGCGCTTCCTGCCCGTCACCGACCGGGCTGCCGACTACTGCGCCGATGCAGCCAAGGTCTTGGAGAGTCAGGGCTTCCGGGTGGAGGTGGACTACCGCAACGAGAAGATCGGTAAGAAGATCCGCGATGCGCAGATGGAGAAGGTGCCCTACATGGTAGTGGTAGGCGACCGCGATATGGAAAACGGAACCGTCTCTCCCCGGCACCGGACCGACGGCGATCTGGGCGCCATGTCCCTGGATGCGTTTGTCGCCCTGCTCCGCCAGGTGGTGGACAGCAAGGCCAAGAAGTAAAAATCAAAATCCAAAAGCACCGAGCGCCCCATTTTTGGGGCGCTCGGACTTTTTTGAGAGGGAAACCTTCGTAGGGGCCGATGCCCACATCGGCCCGGTTGCATCGGCCCCAAATCCATCCGTAGGGGCGAACGACACTGTCCGTCCTTTGCGGCGGCGTGAGGGCACGCCGCCCTACGGAAGTCCATCATGGGGTGCGTAGGGGCGGGGCCCATGTGCCCGGCCGCAGGTCCCTTCCCGCAAAAAACAGGAGGCGGCATAGGCCGCCTCCTGTTTGGGTATTTTTTTGTCTTGCCTTAGTAGCTGCCCAGGTCGGCGGACTTGTCGCCCTGGGGATCTGCGCCGAACTCGTAGTCGTTGCCGGGGAGGATGGCGTTGAGGACCACGCCGCACAGGGCCGCGATGGCCAGGCCCGTGAGGGTGATGTCCGCGCCGCCCACGGTGAAGGTGATGCCGCCGGTGGAGCTGAAGCCCAGGCCGCTGACGAAGATCACCGCAGCGATGATCAGGTTCCGGGACTTGGTCAGGTCTACCTTGTTCTCCACCACATTGCGCACACCCACAGCGGAGATCATGCCGTACAGCACGAAGCTGACGCCGCCCACAATGGCCGTGGGGATGGAGTTGACCAGAGCGTCAAACTTGGGGGAGAAGGAGAGGATGATGGCGTACACAGCCGCCAGGCGGATGACCCGGGGATCATAGACCTTGCTCAGGGCCAGGACGCCGGTGTTTTCACCGTAGGTGGTGTTGGCGGGGCCGCCGAACATACCGGCCACCGCCGTGGCCAGGCCGTCGCCCAGGAGGGTGCGGTGCAGGCCGGGGTCTGCGATGAAGTTCTTGCCGGTGGTGGAGGAGATGGCGGAGATGTCGCCGATGTGCTCCATCATGGCGGCGATGGCGATGGGGGCCATGACCAGGATAGAGGTCAGGTCAAACTTGGCGATGACAAACTGCTGCAGACCCACAAAGTCGGCCTTGCCTACCTCGGTGAAATCCACCTGGCCGGCGATAAGGGCCACAATGTAGCTGCCCACCACACCCAGCAGGATGGGGATGATCTTTACCATGCCCTTGCCCCAGATGTTGGCCACGATGATGATGGCGATGGCCACCAGAGCCAGCCACCAGCAGGTGGAGGCATTGGAGATGGCGGTGCCGGAGAGGTTCAGACCGATGAGGATGATGATGGGGCCGGTGACGATGGGGGGGAAGAAGCGCATGACCTTCTGGGGGCCCACCAGCTTGAACAGCAGGGCCAGCACCAGGTACAGCCCGCCGGCGATGACAATGCCGCCTAGGGCGTAGGGGAGCTTTTCCTCACCGGTCATGGTGGCGAACTTGCCCACATCCAGCTTGGCTACCGCCTCGAAGCCGCCCAGGAAGGCGAAGGAGGAGCCCAGGAAGGCCGGGACCTTCAGCTTGGTGCAAACATGGAACAGCAGCGTACCCAGACCCGCAAACAGCAGGGTGGTCTGGATGGAGAGCGGCAGACCGTAGCTCTGCACCAGGATGGGCACCAGCACCGTGGCGCCGAACATGGCGAACAGATGCTGCAGGCCCAGCACCAGCATCCGGGGCAGGCCCAGAGTGCGGGCGTCGTAGACGGCCTCATTGCCTAAGTTGTGTTTCTTCTTCATGGGAAACTCCTCCTTCATTTTATTTACATTTTTAATTGTAAACCGGCAAAAAAATTGACCGGTAAAAATACCGGTCAAAAAGGAAATATAGAAATGAAAACAGAGGCGCCAACAATCGGGCATTTCTTTTTTGCGTTAGAAAAGGTCATGTCGTCGCCTCCCTTCAAATTTCATCTCGAACATTATACGGCGGCAAATGACAAAAGGCAATTAGGAGTAAGTCCAATTCTAAACCGAAAAGCTCACTGTTTTTTGTCGAAAAAAACTGATAGTTTGGGAAACAGAATTGCCGCCACGGCGATTTTCAGGGCGTCTCCGGGGAGGAACAGGAGCATCCCATCCCGCAGCAGCCGCCCCAGGCTCCAGCCCTTGCCCAGGTACACATTGAGAATCAATCCCATGTACGGCAGGCCCACGGCGTAGAGGGTGGCCAGGCCCGCCGCGCAGGCCAGGATAATGCGCAGGGGCCTAAGGCTTTTCCTTGTAATAAGCCCGATGACCAGGGCCGAGGGGATAAGCCCCAGCAGAAAGCCGAAGGTAGGCTGAAGCACATAGCCAAACCCTCCGCCCAGGGTGAAAATGGGCAGGCCCACCAGGCCCAGAAGCACATACACGCCCTGGCTGGCCGCGCCCCAATAAGGCCCCAGCAGGCACCCGGCCATGGCCGTGAAGAAGAATTGCAGAGTGATGGAGGAGTAGCCCAAGGGGATTTTAATGAACGCTCCCACGGCGGTCAGGGCCGCTAAAAGGGCTGCCCGGGCAAGCATTTTCGGTTTTTGATGCATATTTGTAAACCTCTCTGCAAACTGTTTTGGTTTACAATACAATAAAAAAAGAAACTTGTCAATCCTTTAATATAAATTTGGTTTACAATTTCAAATTGCGGTGGTACACTCTCTTTGTCAAAAAAGATGTCATTGCGAGACCGATTCGCAAACCGGTCGTGGCAATCTGTGGTCCCCTTGCACGCACGCCTTGTCATACACGCGGCGGGGTGGGGGCACCCCGCCCTACGAGGGGGATCGGGATCGTTGTAGAGGCGGGCGACCCTGTCCGCCCGGAGCGTGAGAATACATATTTTTGTGGAGGGGAGGAAGGGAACATGAGTCAGCAGCGTGTGTGCCGGGCTCTGCAGGAGAGCGGAGACTATCTCTCCGGTCAGGAGCTGAGCCGGACCCTGGGCATCAGCCGGGCCGCCGTATGGAAGGCGGTGGAGGCTTTGCGCCGTCAGGGGTACGATATTGAGGCCCGCACAGGCCGGGGCTACCGGCTCATAGGCGCACCGGATTTCCTCTCCCGGGAGACGGTGGAGCAGTATTTACACCGGACTCGGGAGAATCTCCATGTGCTGGAGACGGTGGACTCCACCAACTCTTTCTGCCGCCGCCTGGCTCTGGAGGGGGCCCCCGACGGAACGGCGGTGCTGGCGGATTGCCAAACGGCGGGCCGAGGGCGCCGTGGCCGCAGCTTCCAGTCCCCGGCAGGCAAGGGCCTGTTTTTCTCCATCCTCTGGCGGCCCGATTGCGCCCCGGAGGAGCTTTTGCCGCTGACGGCTCTCAGCGCTGTGGCTGTCTGCCGCGCCATTCAGCGGGTGACCGGTGTCCGGCCGCAGATCAAATGGCCCAATGACCTGGTGCTGGGGGGGCGTAAGCTGGCGGGCATCCTCACGGAGATGTCCCTGGAGGGCGAGAGCGGCCATGTGTCACATGTGGTGGTGGGCATCGGCATCAATGTTCACCAGCAGCCGGAGGATTTCGCCGGCGAGGTGGCGGACATTGCCACCTCTCTGGACCTGTCCCTGGGCGGGAGGGTCTGCCGGGCCCAATTGGCGGCGGCCCTGCTGGAGGAGATGGACTACCTGCGCCGGGAGGTGCTGTTTGTCCCGGAAAGATGGCTGGCAGACTATCGGGCGGCCTGCCTGAATGTAGGCAGGACCGTGCGCCTTCTTCGGGGCGATACCCGGGAGACGGTGCAGGCCCTGAGAATTGATGAGCAGTACGGCCTGGTGGTGCGCCATGAGGACGGAACAGAGGAGACCGTGCGCAGCGGAGAGGTGTCGGTGCGCGGACTTTATGGATATACGGAGTGATAACAATGCTGAAAGATCTTTGGGAGCTGTTTTACACCTTCGCCAAGGTGGGCGTCATGACCTTTGGCGGGGGCTACGCCATGCTGCCTATATTGCAGCGTGAGGTGGTGGAGAAAAAGGGCTGGGCCACCGACGAGGAGCTGACGGACTATTTCGCCATCGGCCAGTGTACCCCGGGTGTCATCGCCGTGAACACTGCTACCTTTGTGGGGCAGAAACACGCCGGGGTCGCCGGCGGCATCATAGCCACCCTGGGGGTAGTGTTCCCGTCCCTTATCATCATCTCCGCCTTGGCCAAGGTCATCACCGCCTACGCCCACTTTAGTTGGGTGCAGCACGCCTTTGCAGGCATCCGGGTGTGCGTGTGCGTGCTGATCTTTAATGCCGTGCTGAAGCTGGTGAAGGGCGCTATGAAGGATGCCTGGTGCTGGGGGATATTCGGGGTGATCCTGGTTTTGTCCTTCGTTCTCGATGTGTCGCCCATTCTGTATGTGCTGGCGGCGGGCCTGGCGGGCGTAGTGCTTCAGGCCGTGAAGGGGAGGGAGAAGAAATGATCTATCTGCTGCTGTTTTACGAGTATTTTAAGACCGGCCTTTTTGCCGTCGGCGGCGGCATGGCCACCCTGCCCTTCCTCTATGATATGTCCGCCCGGCATCCGGATTGGTTCACCACCTCCCAAATCGCCGATATGCTGGCAGTGTCCGAGTCCACTCCGGGCCCCATCGGTGTGAATATGGCTACCTATGTGGGCTTCCAGGTGGGGGGCGTTCTGGGGGCGGTCATTGCTACCATTGGCCTGATAACGCCGTCTATCATCGTCATTTTGATCATCGCCGCGTTTCTGCGCAGCTTCCGGGACAGCCGCATCGTCCAGAGCGTGTTCTACGGCCTGCGCCCGGCTTCGGCGGCCATGGTGGCGGCGGCGGGTCTCAGTGTGGCGGGAGTGGCCCTGCTCAACAGCGGCATGACGGGCCTGGCTGCGCTGAACTGGAAGGCCGTCCTTCTTGCAGCTGTGCTGCTGGTCCTCACCCGATGGGTGAAGCCCACCAAGGGCCTGCATCCTATTTTGTTCATCCTGGCCTCCGCCGTGGTGGGCGTGGTATTTTCCTTCTGAAAAAACAGACGGCTGACATAGTCAGCCGTCTGTTTTTTTGAGATCGCCGCAAAATCCAAAGAGCCTTGCAAAAAAAAGCCTATAGTCTGCGGATGCAAGTGCCATGAAGCTTTTGACTCCTATTTGTATAAACCGGGCAAAATATACAAATCACTATCACTTTATCGCCCGAAGGCCCAGGCGGCGGCTACGGCAATGACCTCCCTGGCCCAGTAGCCGGGGCCCAAAAGCCAGTAGGACCGGCAGCCCAGGGATTGGGCCTCCAGGCCGCTGCCGCGGGCATATACGGCCGCCCGTAGCTGATGAAAATTGTCACTGGCCACGGCTGCCTCCGTGGGCAGGCCCTTTGCCCGGATGATGTCCGCGGCATAGGAGATGTTCTGCCGGGTGTTCAGGGACTTTTCCTCCAGATAGATCCGCCCCGGGTCGATGCCCCGGCGCACCAGCTCGTCCCGGATGCACTGGGCCTCGGTGATGATCTCGTCGTCAGCCATGCCGCCGCAGGCCACGCACGCTGCTTCGGGATTGGCGGTGAGATAATCGTAGGCGCTGTCGATGCGGGCAGCCAGCATCTTACTGGGCCGAAGGCCCCGGACCTCACACCCCAGCACCAGCACCGTGCAGGGCCCTGCGGCCTCGGGCCGGTCCGCCGCCTGACGAGCCATCAGCCCCAGGATCACGGCCACGCACAGCAGGCCCGCGGCGAAAAGCGCCAGCAGGCTGCGCCACAGGATGCGGCCCTTGCCGGTGAGCAGCATTTTGAGCTTTTGGGGGCGCAGGAGCATCCACGCCAGGACACCCAGCACCGCCGCCGGGAAAAACATCCCGATATGGTGCGCACCGATGGCCAAGGGCAGCAGGAAGAACGCTGCCAAAGCGATGCACAGCCCCGCCAAGGAGTACCGAAGGAGCCTGCCTCCGCTCATGTTGCATCCTCCGGCGGATTTTCCGCAATGTGGCCGGCAATGCGCTGCATAATGAGATCCAGGGCCACCAGGTTGTGCCCGCCCTCCAGCACCACAATGTCGGCATATTTTCTCGTGGGTTCCACAAACTGCTCATGCATGGGCTTGACGGTGGTGAGGTATTGCTGCACAATGGATTGCATGGAGCGGCCCCGCTCCTCCACATCCCGCAGAGCTCTGCGCAGGATGCGCACGTCGGCATCGGTCTCCACAAAGATGCGGATATCCATCAGTTGCCGCAGCCGGGGGTCGTGGAAAATGAGGATGCCCTCTACGATAATCACCGGGGCGGGCCGGATGAGCACCGTTTCATCGGTGCGGTTGTGGTCGGCATAGGAGTACACGGGGCAGCGAATGGCGCGGCCAGCCTTCAGCTCCTTCAGCTGCTGGACCATCAGATCCGTGTCAAAGGCATCGGGATGGTCGTAGTTTTGCTGGCAGCGCACCTCAAAGGGGACGTCCTGGCGCTTATAATAGTTGTCATGATGCACCACGCTGATGGCCGGGCCGAAGTGGGCGGCCAGGTGGTCCGTCAGGGTGGTTTTGCCGCTGCCGGTGCCCCCGGCGATGCCGATGATCATGGTATGCATAGGCGATGACCCTCCGCTTCAATACATTTTATTCTATTATAGAAAACTGAGTGGACAAAAGCAAGGAACAATGTAAAAAAAGGATGAATTTCCATGTTTTTCAGTTGACGCATGGGGAGAAAACCGTATAATAGAACGTAGAGAATTTGCCTGGGAGGATATACAATGCGTCTGCTGAAATGCCCGAAATGCGGAGAGATGTTCTCCGATACATATAAAACCTGCCCCTTCTGCCAAGAGGATGAAGAACGCCATAGCAGCAAGCCCGTGAAGAGCGCTGGGCACCGCACCGGCGGCGGTCGGGCCAAGCCCAAGGTGGGCGGCGGCGTGGTGATCGTGTGCCTGGTGCTGGTGCTGGGCCTGGCGGCCTATACCATATTCGGCAATCAGATCACGGCATTTTTTACCGGCGAAAAGGATGCCCCCACCCCTGAGCCCGCCGTGCTGACCATGAATAAAACCAGTGTGGAGCTTACCGTGGGCAGCAGCTTTGCGCTTACGGTTTCCGGCGCGGACAAGGTGGCCTTCTCCAGCAGCGACGAGGCCGTGGCCACTGTCTCCGCCAACGGCACCGTGCAGGCCGTGAGCACCGGCAGCGCTGTGATAACGGCCTCGGCGGCGGACACCACGGCCACCTGCCGCGTGGCGGTGACGGCAGCGGTGGATCAGCCGACGGATCCCGTTACGCCGGATGTGCCTGACACACCTGACACGCCTGACACACCTGACACGCCTACCGGGAAGGATTTAGTGCTGCAATCTATTTATGGGTCGAGAGGGCAGTTTTCCCTCAATGTTGGGGAAACAGCTCCCCTGGAGGTGGATGGGACGGATGCCACGGTCACCTGGAGTTCTTCTGACAGCCAAATTGCCACCGTGGATGCCTCGGGTGTGGTAACGGCGGTTTCCTCCGGAAAGGCCATCATCACCGCCTCGGTGGAGGGACAGACTCTTACTATTGAGGTCTTGGTTTGGTAACGATCATAAAACGCCCTGCTTTGGCAGGGCGTTTTTACCACAAACTACGGGAGGAATGGTTTTGAACCGCAGGGAGCTTTTGGATAAACTCTCCGCCTCGGCGGAGGAGCGGGTGCTGCTGGGCCGCCTATGGGACGGCTGGGAGCGCTGCCGCAGCCGGAATGTGCCGGAGGCGAGCGGATTCCTCTCTCCCCATGAGCAGGCCTTGGCCGGGCAGCTGATGCAGGCTTTGGGCGATCGGGAGGGGTTTGCCTTTTGGGGCGGCTGCGAGGGGGCCCAGCGCCGGCAGCTGCACTTTTTGCCGGATTGGATGGATGGGCCGGACGAAACGGCGGTGCGGTGCCTGCGATGCCGGTTCTATGAGACGGACCACCCCACCCATCGGGATTTTTTAGGCAGCCTTATGGGCCTGGGCCTGACGCGGGAGAAGGTGGGGGATATTCTGGTGTCGCCCCACTGGGCGGATGTGCTGGTGGGCAGCAGCGTGGCGGACTTCCTCCTGCGGGAATGGAAGCAGGCGGGCCGGGTGCCTCTGCGCGTGGCGGAGATCGGGCTGGAGGAGATTGCCGTGCCGGAGCAGCCAGTGAAGCTGATTCGGGACACTGTGGCCTCCCTGCGGCTGGACAGCGTGGCCGCCGCTGGCTTTTCCATCAGCCGCAGCGCAGCGGCGGAGCTGATCCGCAGCGGCAAGGCGGAGGTAAACTGGATGCCCTGCATCAGGCCGGATTTTTCGGTGGAGCAGGGGGATGTGCTGACAATCCGGGGCCTGGGCAAGTGCTGCCTGGCGGAGGTGGGCGGACAGAGCCGCAAGGGCCGCACGGGCATTACGATGAAACGATTTATATAAGGAGCGATTCTATGGAACAGAAGAAAATAGAACGGATCAACGAGCTGGCCCGCAAGGCCAAGACCCCTCAGGGCCTGACCCCGGAGGAGACCGAGGAGCGGGCCGCCCTGCGGCAGGAGTACCTAAACAGCATCATGGGCAACCTCCGCCGGGAGCTGGACAACACCTGGATCGTGGATGAGCAGGGCAACAAGCGCAAGCTCACCCCGGGGAAGAAGGAAATGTCATAAAAAGCGGAGGAGCCATAGGGCTCCTCCGCTTTTGGCTTATTGGCTCAGAGAGGCTTGGCGCTGTCCACCACAATGGCCCGGGCCCGGGCCAGGCGCAGGTCGTGGGTCAGGCGCTCTATGGGCAGATTCTGCTTCAGCTGCTCCGGGGTCATGCCGTAGAGGGCGGACATCTGGGTGTATTTCTCCTCCAGCTCCGCGTCAGTGAAGCGGATGTCCTCCAGCCGGGCAATTTCCGTCATGGCCAGCTCAAATTCCACGGAGGCCCGGGCGCTGGCTTCCGCCTGGCGGCGCAGGTCCTCCCGGGTGATACCGGCCATCTCCAGATAGGCGTCCATGGTGGCGCCCTGCTGCATCAGCTGCTGCTCTAAGTCATGCATGAGCCCATCCAGCTGGCAGGTGATCATCCGCTCCGGGATCTCCACCTCCATGCCCTCGATGACCTGCTGCACCAGAGCATCGGCGTAGGCATCGGCGGCCTCCTGCTGCTTATTGCGCACGGCCTGCTCCATGATGCTCCGGCGCAGGGCGGAGGCATCGGCAAAGCCCTGGGATTTGGCAAATTCCTCACTCATGACGGGCCTTGCCCGGCGGGTGATCTTGTGGACCTTGATGTGGAACACTGCGTCCTTGCCCGCCAGCTCCGGGGCGTACTGGGTGGGGAAGGTGACGGGGATGTCCCGCTCGTCGCCCACGGCCATGCCGGCCACCTGCTCCTCAAACCCGGGGATAAAGTAGCCGCTGCCCAGCAGCAGGGGATATTCCTCGGCCTTGCCCCCCTCAAAGGGAACGCCGTTTACAAAGCCCTCAAAGTCCAGCACCACCTCGTCGCCCATGGCGGCCTTTTTCGGGTGCTCCTCGGTAAGGTGGCCCTGCAGATACTCGTCAATGGCGGCGGTGACGTCGTCATCGGACAGCTCCACCTGAGGCCGGGGGGCGGAGAGCCCCTTGTACTGGCCCAGCTTTACCTCCGGATACAAATCAATAAGGGCGGTGAATACATAGCCCTCGGGGCCGATGGCCTCCACGCTCAGCTCCGGGGCCCCGGCCACGCTGATGTCCTCCTGGCGCACGGCCTCCACCAGAGCCACGGGGAAGGTGCTGTTCACCGCATCCTGATAGAACACATCCGCGCCGTGCTTTTCCTCCATTTCCTGACGGGTGGGCAAGGAGCCGTCCTCTTTTTTAAAAAGAGACTTCCTCTGCTCATAAGCGTCCTCCAGGGCCTTTTCCCAGGCGCTTTGCTCCACCTGGATGGTCAGCACCACCTGGCGGTTTTCTTTGTTTTCACGGTTCAGCAGCATACTGCGTCCTCCTCAAAATTTGACAGATGCATACAGTATAATATAAGAACGACCTTTTCCGCAAGTCGCCGCATTTAAAAAATGTTAAAAAACTGTGATATTTCTGTTTCTCCCTATGGCATCTGCCGGGAAATGTGTTATAATGGCAGGGTGCTTATTTGCAGCTCTGCGGCGTCCGCTTCTCTAAAAGACCTCGCTAAGCTTGCTGCCCACAGGCGGAAAAGGCAAAGGATTTTTCGCCGGTATAGCTGCGTTGGAGGATATTCATGCAAAAAATCAAGCAATTCATTAAAACCCATCCCCATATGTGGTGGGGCCTATATATGCCGGTATATTTGATTATGTACTTCACTGTGGAGCATGTGGTCACCGACAATTACTGGGCCACCCAGACCGCTATTGACAACTACATCCCCTTCTGTGAGTATTTCGTCATTCCCTACAACAGCTGGAGCATCCTGCTGTTTGTATTGGGTGTGTTTTTCATTGTAAAGGATCCGGAGAGCTTCCGGCGGTATATGTGGTTTATTGCCATCGCCTACACCACCGCCACCCTCTTTTGCTTTCTCGTGCCCAACGGACAGGACCTGCGCCCGGCGGTGCTGCCCCGGCATAATATCTGCACCTGGCTCCTGCAGATGACCTGGGCTGCCGATAATAATGCCAATGTGTTTCCCAGCGTTCATGTGCTGGGTGTGGTGGCAGCTATTGCCGCCATGTGGCACTCGCCAAAGCTGAAGCGGATCTGGCAGATCCTGGGTACCGTATGGTTTGTCATCATTGCAGCGTCTACGCTGCTGGTGAAGCAGCATGCCTTCATAGACCTGGCGGCAGGTTTTGCCTGGGGCGGTGTGGTGTATATCATCGTGTATGTTATCATCGGCCATAAGAGAGATAAAAGGGGCCTGCGCTGCGGCGCAGACAGCCCGGAAAGGGAGGCGGACTATGACCATTCCCCAAACGCCGGTATTTGACGGAATCTCACCGGAGGAGTGCCGGCGCATCTACGAGTGCTTCGGGGTACAGGAGCGGTGCTTCAAGCCCGAGGAGCTGGTCTACGATTTTGATTCCGGCCGCCGCACCATCGGCGTGCTGGCTACAGGCTCGGCCATTGTGGAGCGGGTGGATCAGCGGGGAGACCGCACCATTTTAGAGCATCTGCAGCCCGGGGGTGTGTTTGGGGAGATGCTCATGTTTCGCAACGTGCTGGGCGACAGCGTGGACGTGACATGTGAAAAGCCCTGCTGCGTTTGGTTTTTCCCGGAGGAAAAGCTGGAGAACCGGTGTGAAAAAAACTGCGGCCATCACAACCGCATGATAGAGAATATGTTCCACCTTATCAGCGAGAAGGCTTCGGCCCTGTCTGAGCGGGTGGAGGTGCTTAGCCGCCGCAGCATCCGGGATAAGCTGTTGTGCTATTTCTCTCTGCAGCAGGCCAAAAACGGCGGAAGCTTCACCCTGCCCTTTTCCCTCAGTGCCCTGGCGGACTACATATCCACCGACCGCAGCGCCATGATGCGGGAGCTGAAGAAAATGCGCGACGGCGGCGAGGTGCGGATCGAGGGCCGAAAGGTGACGATTCTCGCCGGAGATGTTGGGCGGAGCAATTGACGGGATGGAAATTTAATGTTAAAATAAACCCTGGAACAAACTTCCGGCAAGTAAGACAGTATTTTTCCAAAAGAACTCAACGAGGAAGGAAGATAACGTATGTATCGCATTGTTACAAAAACAGCCTTGAAGCCGACCGTGATCCTGTATGAGATCGAGGCTCCCATGGTGGCCAAGAAGGCACAGCCGGGCCAGTTCATCATCCTGCGGGTGGATGAAAATGGCGAGCGTATCCCCATCACCATCCATGACTATGACCGGGAAAAGGGCACCGTTACGATCATTGTGCAGACCGTGGGCGCTACCACGGAAAAGCTCAGCCACAAGGAGCAGGGTGAGTGCCTGCACGATTTCGTCGGTCCTCTGGGTAAGCCCACTGAGACTGAGGGCAAGAAAAAGGTCTGCGTAGTGGGTGGCGGCGTCGGCTGCGCCATCGCCTATCCGGTGCTGAAGAAGTTCCACGATTGCGGGGCCGAGGTCCACGCCGTGGTGGGCTTTAAGAGCAAGGATGTGGTGATTCTGGAGGATAAGTTCAAGGCCGTTTCCTCCGTCCTGAAGGTCTGCACCGATGACGGCTCCTATGGCCAGAAGGGCTTGGTCACAGAGGCTCTGAAGGAGCTGCTGGACGCCGGTAATGTGTATGACGAGATTTTCGCCATCGGCCCCATGGTCATGATGAAGTTTGTCTGCAAGACCACAGCGCCCTATGGCATGCCCACCACTGTCTCCATGAGCCCCATCATGATCGATGGCACCGGCATGTGCGGCGGCTGCCGCCTGACCGTAGGCGGCGAGACCAAGTTCGCCTGCGTGGACGGCCCCGACTTCGACGGGCAGAAGGTGGATTGGGACCTGGCTGTCAAGCGCAACCAGATGTATCACGATTTCGAGGTACATAAGCACGAAGAGGTCTGCAACCTCTTTAAGAAGGAGGTAAAGTAAGATGGCTGTGAATATGCGTCAGGATAAGAATCCTATGCCTTCTCAGGACCCCAACGTCCGCAATCATAACTTTCTGGAGGTGGCCCTGGGCTACACTGAGGAGCAGGCTCTAGACGAGGCTGCCCGGTGCCTGAATTGCAAGGCCCACCCCTGTGTAAACGGCTGCCCCGTAAATGTCCGCATCCCCGAGTTTATTCAAAAGATCGTGGAAAAGGACTATGAGGGAGCCTATCAGGTGATCCATCAGACCAGCTCCCTGCCCGCCGTGTGCGGCCGCGTCTGCCCCCAGGAGAGCCAGTGCGAGATGCACTGCGTCCGGGGTAAGAAGGGTGAGGCCGTGGGTATCGGCCGCCTAGAGCGCTTCGTGGCCGATTGGCACAACGCCCACAGCACCGAGGCCCCCGAAAAGCCCCAGTCCAACGGCCATAAGGTAGCTGTTGTAGGCTCCGGCCCTGCCGGCCTTACCTGCGCCGGCGACCTGGCCAAGAAGGGCTATGATGTCACCGTGTACGAGGCCCTGCACCTGGCCGGCGGCGTGCTGGTGTACGGCATTCCCGAGTTCCGTCTGCCCAAGACCATCGTGCAGAAGGAAGTGGACGGGCTCAAGGCCATGGGCGTGAAGGTGGAGACCAACATCGTTGTGGGCCGCACCATCACCATCGACGAGCTGATGGAGGAAAACGGCTTTGAGGCCGTGTTTGTGGGCTCCGGCGCGGGTCTGCCCATGTTTATGCACATCCCCGGTGAGAATCTCAAGGGCGTGTATTCCGCCAACGAGTTCCTCACCCGTATCAATCTGATGAAGGCCTATAAGCCCGACTCTGACACCCCCATTATGGACCTCAAGGGCAAGAAGGTCGCTGTTGTCGGCGGCGGCAACGTGGCTATGGACGCTGCCCGCTGCTCCAAGCGTCTGGGCGCCGAGGTGTATGTGGTGTACCGCCGCGGTATGGAGGAGCTTCCTGCCCGTCACGAGGAGGTAGAGCATGCTATCGAGGAGGGCGTCATCTTCAAGACCCTCAATAACCCCGTTCAGATCAATGGCGACGAGCAGGATTGTGTGAGATCCATGACCTGCATTGAGATGGAGCTGGGTGAGCCGGATGCCTCCGGCCGCCGCCGCCCTGTGGAGAAGAAGGGCAGCGAGTTCGACCTTCCTGTGGATGCCGTCATCATGTCCCTGGGCACCACCCCCAACCCCCTTATCAAGGCCACTACAAAGGGCCTGGAGGTCAATAAGAAGGGCTGCATCATTGTCAATGAGGATGGCCTCACCTCCCGCGAGGGCGTCTACGCCGGCGGCGATGCCGTTACCGGTGCCGCCACCGTCATCCTGGCCATGGGTGCCGGCAAGCTGGGCGCCAAGTCCATCGATGAGTTCCTGAACAAATAATAAACCCATACATAAACGACCGCCCCCGAAACTGACGGGGGCGGTCGTTTTATGTATGAGAGAGCGGTGAGGGAGTGTCAGCGGATCTGGCCGTTGCCGCAGATGATATATTTATAGGTGCTCAGCTCATCCAGGCCCATGGGTCCCCGGGCGTGGAGCTTTTGAGTGGAGATACCCATTTCGCAGCCCAGGCCGAATTCGCCGCCGTCGGTGAAGCGAGTGGAGACGTTGACATAAACGGCGGCGCTGTCCGTTTCGTCCTCAAAGCGCCGGGCGTTTTCGGCATTTTCCGTGACGATGGCCTCGCTGTGGCCGGTGGAGTGCTGCAAAATATGGGCGATGGCGGCGTCTACGCTGTCTACCACGGCCACGGCCAAAATATAGTCTAAGAATTCCGTGTCAAAATCCCGGTCAGTAGCGGGTGTGCCGGGGATGATCCGGGCTGCCACCGGGTCAAGGCGCAGCTCCACGGGGATTTGGCCCGCCGCCTGGCGGTCGTCCACCAGGGCTTTTTTCAGCATAGGCAGGAATCTTTCTGCCACAGCCCTATGGACCAGGCAGACCTCCTCGGCGTTACAGACGGAGGGACGACTGGTTTTGGCGTTGATGATAATTTTTACAGCTTTTTCCAAGTCGGCAAATTCATCCACATAGACATGGCAGATGCCGGTGCCGGTCTCGATGCAGGGGACGGTGGCATTTTCCACACAGGCACGGATAAGGCCCGCACCGCCCCGGGGAATGAGCAGGTCCACCAGGCCCTTGGCCTGCATCAACTGACGGGCGCTGTCGTGGCTGGTGTCCTCCAAAATATTGAGAATATCCGGGTTACCGCCTACAGCGGAGATACCCTCCTTGAGGGCAGCGGTGATAGCCCGGGCACTGCCGATGGCCTCGCGGCCGCTGCGCAGAACGCAGACATTGCCGCTCTTAATGGCCAAAGCCGCCGCATCGGAGGTAACATTGGGACGGCTTTCATAGATGATGGCCACCAGGCCCAGGGGTACCTGTTTTTTATAGATGATCATGCCGTTGGGATGATTCGTTTCGGACAGGATGCGGCCCGTGTGGTCGGGCAGCTGGGCCACGGCGCATATACCGTCGGCCATGGCGGCGATGCGGCCCTCATCCAGCCGCAGACGGTCCAGCATCACATCGGAAATTTTGCCCCGAGCGGCCTCCACATCCAGGGCGTTGGCGCGAAGGATATCCATTGTATGCCGGCGGAGACTCTCTGCCATGGACAGGAGCAGGCGGTTTTTGTCCTCTGCCGTTAGGGTGTGCAGATCGGTTCTGGCGGTGCGGGTGCGGCGGATGATTTCCATGGTTGTCATGGCGTTAGGCTTCCTTTCTCAAAAATCTTGTGCCCACGGGCTTTCCCTGAGCAATGTCGTAGAGCAACTCAGGCTTGCTGCCGTTAGAAATGACCATTTCGCAGCCCGCCTCGGTGGCGATGACAGCGGCATTGAGCTTAGTAACCATGCCGCCTGAGCCCAGGGCGGAGCCGGTGCCGCCAGCCAGGGCGTAAATGTGATCGTCCACATTTTTCACAGTGGGGATGATGCGGGCGCCTGGGTTTTGGTGGGGGTCGCTATCATAAAGGCCGTCAATGTCTGACAGCAGCACCAGCAAGTCCGCACCGATGGCGGCGGCCACTATAGCCGAGAGAGTGTCATTTTCGCCGATGGTGTTCTCTACGCCGATTTCGTCCGTGGCCACGGCGTCATTTTCGTTGATGACCGGCAGGGCACCCAGCTCCAGCAAGCGGGTGAGAGTATTGCGCACGTTTTGGCTGCGCTGGCCGTTTTTGATGTCCTCGCCGGTAAGCAGGAGCTGTGCCACGGTGTGGTTATACTCGCCGAAGAGCTTGTCGTAGGTGTAGATCAGCTCACACTGGCCTACGGCAGCGGCAGCCTGCTTGCCGGGCATATCTGCCGGCCGGCCGGGCAGGTTCAGCTTGCCCACGCCCATGCCGATGGCGCCGGAGGAGACGAGGATGATCTCATGGCCTGCATTTTTCAGATCGCTGAGCACCTTGCACAGCTTCTCAATGCGCTGGATGTTCAGCCGACCCGTGGCGTGGGTCAGGGTGGATGTACCTACTTTTACGGTAATTCTCATGGCGTGAAACCTCTTTCCCATTGGGTGAATAGATGCAATATATTATACTGTGTCCTTCTCCGAAAAGCAATAACCCTGTGGGGCCAGAGGGGGGAGGACGGTTCAAATTTTTGAAAAATATCCAAATTTATACGACTATTTTACATGATAGTTATCATACGGGATCACAGAAAATTGCGTCACATTCTCCTATAATTGCCGCTTATTTTTTTGTTTACTCGGCACAAAGTAAAGCATGTCGTCGGCGACAAGAAAAATGAAAAAGCGAGGGGTGGCTGCATGTATGAAACCAAAAGCAAGTCCCTTTGGCGGCGTATGGCAGCACTGTGCGCGGCGGCTGTGCTGGCGCTTACAGCCTGTGTGCAGTGCGCATACGCCCAGGAGAAAACCGTGATCCCCTTGGGCCAGGCGGTGGGCATCAAGCTCTTTGCCAACGGCGTGCTGGTGGTGGATGTGTCCGCCCTGGAGGGCGTGGGCGGGAAAAGCCCTGCCCAAAAATGCGGCATCCGGGAGGGTGATCTGCTCCTGACCTTCAACGGCAAAAAAATCGCATCCACGGAGCATCTGCAGGAGCTTCTGCGGCAAAACGGTACGCAGCCGGCACAGATAGAGCTTCAGCGGGGGCGGGAGAATAAAACCGTGGAGATCACGCCCGCCTGCGGCGATGACGGCAGTGTGCGTCTGGGCGCGTGGATTCGCGACAGCATGGCCGGCATCGGCACCATGACCTATTATGACCCTGAGAGCGGCAGCTTTGGCGCTCTGGGCCATGGCATCACCGATATAGACACCGCTCAGCTCATGAGTCTTGGCTCCGGCTCCATTATGGAGACCACCGTAAAAGCGGTGAAAAAGGGAGAGAAGGGCGAGCCCGGCGAGCTCAAGGGCGATTTTTCTGTGCAGCGGGATGTTGGCACGGTGACAGTGAACAGTGACGGCGGCATATTCGGCACCGTGTCCGACAGCAGCTTTCCTGTTCAGAGCCAGGCTGTGCCTATAGCCGCAGCGGAGGAGGTGACCCCCGGCCGGGCTGTGATCCGCGCTACCATCAGCGGAGAAGAGATTCGGGAGTACGAGGTGCAGATCGTCAAGGTCTATCACGATGAGGATACCACCCGCAATCTGCTCTTGCGCATTACCGATCCGGAGCTGCTGCAGACCACCGGCGGCATCGTCCAGGGCATGTGAGTGTGTTATAATTGGGACAACACAGGAAAAGCTTGCTTTCAGGCGGGTTTCCGGTGCTTGTCCATATTTTCATTGACCGCGAAAATAGGACCACATTCTGCGCAAATGTGACGGATAAAAATGCTGTAAGATCCCTGATCAGGAGCTTTTCAGCAACAAACGGCGAACACAAACGGAAAGGAGTCATATTCAATTTAAATCGCCGTTTGGCCATTGCCGCACTAAGACCGATGGGATAAAACCGCCTATCGGTCTTTTTGTATATAGTGCAATAATATCGCCGGTACATGCAGGGCAACCGATTATCAGTACACGGGTCAAGAGATCCATGCGCCGGCGCTGAGCATTTCTATGCATCAGGGTATTGGAGGAAACCCGTTGTAGAAAACCGAGATTATCTGCAGCGGGAATTATTCCGCAGAACCCGCAAATTCAACTCGGAATATCAGGCTGCAAACCGAAGGAACCGTTCTTTCTGTCTTGACGACTATTTTGCTTCCGGCTATAATGGTGACATGATGCAGCAGGAGCGGTGGGATCCTATTATGTGGATAGGTAGAGACACTCACCAGTGAGAATGCAACCGCCACCTACACCCGGACTTACTCCGCCACCGCCTGTTTTCCGGAAAGGGGACTTGGCAGCAAGTCCCTTTCCGAAAGGCGGCAAGCGACAGCTACATTCCGGTCGTGTATCCCCAGCTGAACGGCGACGGAGAGGTGCCCCTGCTCCGTTGGAGCTGTGCCGCTACCTCCTCCCCGAAAACGTAAGGCTTTCATTTTTTCGGTTTGACTGGTTTTTCATCATCCGGGAGTCGGCAGCCTTTCTGTTTGGCCGGAGGAGGGAAATTTTTTCAGAAATGGGCACAAAAAAGGAAGCCAATGCAGAAAGATAGTAATTTTCAATAATCCATCTTTACATTATGGCGGAAAGTATAGTATACTAATACTATCTATTGTGGTTTCCGTCCCCGTATCCTGCAAATAGCGGCGGGCCATAAAAACGGAAGGGAGGGCGAAAAATTGGACAGACCGTATGCAATTGAAATGCTGCACATTACAAAACGGTTTCCCGGTATCATCGCCAATGACGACATCACGCTTCAGCTGAAGAAGGGTGAGATCCATGCTCTGCTGGGCGAAAACGGCGCGGGCAAATCTACGCTGATGAGCGTTCTGTTCGGCCTGTACCAGGCTGAGGAGGGCATCATCAAAAAAGACGGCGTGGAGGTGTCCATTAAAGACCCCAATGATGCGAATGCCCTGGGTATCGGTATGGTACACCAGCACTTTAAGCTGGTGGAGTGCTTTACTGTGCTGGATAACATCATCATGGGTGTGGAGCCCACAAAGATGGGCTTTTTGCAGAAAAAAGAGGCCCGTGCCAAGGTTATGGAGCTCAGTGAACGGTATGGGCTGAAGATTGACCCCGATGCACTCATCGAGGACATCACCGTGGGTATGCAGCAGCGTACCGAAATTCTGAAGATGCTGTATCGGGAGAACGAGATCCTCATTTTCGACGAGCCTACCGCCGTGCTGACCCCCCAGGAGATCGATGAGCTCATGGAGATCATGCGGAATTTGGCCGCAGAGGGGAAGTCCATCCTGTTCATTTCCCACAAGCTCAACGAGATCATGGCCGTGTCCGACCGCTGTACTGTGCTGCGTAAGGGTAAGTACATCGGCACAGTGGAGACCAAGGACACCAGTGTGGAGCAGCTCAGCGCCATGATGGTGGGCCATGATGTGAATTTCCATGTGGTGAAGGGTCCTGCAAATCCCGGCGACGTGGTGCTGGACGTGGAGCATCTGACCGTGGCCAGCAAGCTGCATAAAAAGAACGCCGTGCGGGATGTGAGCTTTCAGGTGCGCAAGGGCGAGATCGTGTGCATCGCCGGTATCGATGGCAATGGCCAAACGGAGCTGGTGTACGGTCTCACGGGCCTGGAGCCGGTGGTTTCCGGCAAAATTACCCTTTGCGGCCAGGACATCACCCATATGCCCATCCGTAAGCGGAATATCCTGGGCATGTCCCACATTCCCGAGGATCGGCATAAGCACGGATTGGTGCTGGACTATTCTTTGGAGGACAACCTGGTGCTGGAGCGGTATTTTGAGCCGGAGTTCACCAGCAAGGCGGGCTTCCTGCGCCGGGACAATATCCGGAAGTATGCCGAAAGGCTCATTGACGAGTATGACATCCGCAGCGGCCAGGGCCCTGTGACAATGGCCCGAAGTATGTCCGGCGGCAACCAGCAGAAGGCCATTGTGGCCCGGGAGATCGACAAGGATCCTGAGCTGCTGGTGGCGGTGCAGCCCACACGAGGCCTGGACGTGGGTGCCATTGAAAACGTGCATAAGGAATTGGTGGCCCAGCGCGACGCCGGCAAGGCGGTGCTGCTGGTGTCCCTGGAGCTGGACGAGGTAATGGATGTGCCGGACCGCATCTTGGTCATGTATGAGGGCGAGATCGTGGGTGAACTGGATCCCAAGACCACCACCCAGGAGGAGCTGGGTCTGTATATGGCCGGCGCCAAGAGAGATGAGGTGAGGGAATGAAAAAGAATCTCCTGAAAAATAACGGCGTGCAGTCGCTGTTGGCCTCTCTGGCCTGCGTGGTGCTGGGCCTGCTTATCGGCTACATCGTTCTGCTGTTCATCAATCCCAACGGCGCCGGCGAGGCCATCGCCGCCGTCATGAAGAACTTCCTCAACTACAGCAAGTCTGCGACCCAGGCCAAATACCTGGGCAACACCCTGGTTAAGACCGCACCGCTTCTGCTGTGTGCGCTGTCCATCCTTTTTTCCTACAAGGTGGGATTGTTTAATATCGGCGCGGCGGGTCAGTACTGCGCAGGCGTGGCTCTGAGCCTGTACGCCGCCCTGGCCTGGGGCTGGAGCTGGCTGCCCTGCATGCTGCTGGCGATGCTGGGCGGCATGGTTCTGGGTGCTATTTCCGGCCTGCTGAAGTCCTACTGCAACGTCAATGAGGTCATTTCCGGCATCATGCTCAACTGGATCGTGCTGTATCTGACCAACATGCTGCTGACCAATGTGAAGGAGGAAACCAGCCCCTACACCTTCGTGCTGGCACATAAGAATCCCTCGGCGGTCCTGCCCACCTTGGGCCTGGGCAGCCTGCTTAACAACAACCAGTATGTGGGTCTGGCCCTGCCGCTGTCCATCCTGGCGGCGGTGCTTGTGTGGGTCGTGCTGGAAAAGACCCGTTTCGGTTATGAGCTGCGGGCCACCGGCAACAATAAGAATGCCGCCAAGTACTGCGGTATGGCGGAAAAACGCAATATCATCCTGACCTTGGTCATTTCCGGCGCCCTGGCCGGTATGGGCGCGGCCATGCTGTACCTCACCGGGTATGAGCAGTGGCAGTGCTCCACCTCCTCGGTGCCCGGCATGGGCTTTAACGGCATCGCTGCGGCATTCCTGGGCGGCCTGAATCCCTTTGGCACCATCTTGGCATCCTTCTTCATCCAGCATATCACCGCCGGTGGCGCCTATGTGGATAAGACTATGTACTGCGCACAGATTTCCGACTTGATCTCCGCCATCATCATCTACCTGTGCGGCTTCGTGCTGTTCATGAAGTACGCCATGAACTCCGCCATTTCCAAACGGGAAGAGAAGGCTGCACTGAAGGAAAGAGAGCAGAGCGAGACGCCGCCTGCTGATGCGAATACGGAGAAAGGAGGCGATCAGTAATGATACTGCTGCTGCAATATACATTGACCTTTGCCTCCGTGCTGATTCTGGTGGCCCTGGGCGGCTGCTTCTCAGAGCATTCGGGCGTTATCAACCTGGGCCTGGAGGGTGTTATGATCATGGGCGCCCTGGGCGGTGCCCTGGCCATGCGGTATATGCCCGGCGGCTCGTCCCACTTTGCGATGCTGCTGGTGGTTCTGCTGGCGGCGGCACTGATGGGTATGATTTATTCCAGCCTCCTGGCCGTGGCCTGCATCAACTTCAAGGCAGACCAGACCATTGTAGGTACGGCGCTGAATATGCTGGGCATCGCAGGGGCAACGGTTATCGTAAAGGCCATCAACACGGCGGCCAACCCCGATGATGTGTCCTCCACCATCCAGTATGCCGGCGCAAAAAAAGCTTTTTTGGAGAACATTGGTTCCTTCGAGTTCAGCTGGTTCATGCTGGTGACACTGCTGCTGCTGATCGCGGCCTATGTGCTGCTGTACAAGACCCGCTTCGGCCTGCGGCTCATGGCCTGCGGCGAGCATCCCCAGGCGGCCAACTCTGTGGGCATCAACGTATATAAGATGCGCTGGGCCGGCGTGCTCATTTCCGGTGTGCTGGGTGGCCTGGGCGGTATCGTATTCATCACCGCCGGCGTTTCTGAGTGGCGGTTTGAGTACGGCGTGGCAGGCTTCGGCTTCCTGTCCCTGGCCGTCATGATCTTCGGCCAGTGGAAGCCCACCCGCATTGCCCTGGCGGCGCTGCTGTTTGGTATGTTCCGGGCGCTGTCCAACGTATATGCCGGGTTTGAGTTCTTGAAGGCCATGAACATCCCCAGCCCCGTATATAATATGATGCCCTACATCATCTCTCTGGTGGTGCTGGCCTTCACATCCAAGAAGTCCCGCGCACCCAAGGCGGAAGGTATCCCCTACGACAAGGGACAGAGATAACATGTATGCAGTCAAAAGGATGCCCGCAAAAAAGCGGGCATCCTTTTTTGCTGAAAGGCTCCGCGGCTGTCTCTCAGATAGGCGGTTTTCCGAAAAATGCTGACCCTGGAGCGGCACCGGGATCCAAAGCTGGCGCGGCTTTATCATGGCTATCTTGCTGCCGGGCCCGCTGAGTATGTGGCGGCGAGCTTCCGCAAGCTGACACCCTCCGCTGATGCCTTGCAGCGGCACGGGATGGGCTGGATAAGATTATCCGGTATGTCATCGATGGCAGCTGCGTTCCCGGGCTGCGGTGAGGAATATAAAAAATGCCCGGCCTATCAGGGCTTGCGATACACAGCTAAAGAATGGGGACCCGCTCACTGAGCAGGTCCCCATTCTTTAGTTATATATGGAGCTTTTATTGATATGCTTCCATCATGGCCTTGAAGGCCGGCAGAGAGCGGCGGATCATTTCGTTTGACACACAGTAACTCAGGCGGAAATAGCCGGGGCAGCCGAAGCCGTCGGCGGGGACCACCAGCAGATTATGCTCTCGCTTGGCTTTTTCGGAGAAGGCACCTGCGTCGCCGCCGGGGGCTTTCACGAAAAGGTAGAAAGCGCCGTCGGGCTTAGCACACTCGTAGCCCATGGCCCGGAGACTATCATATAGCAGGGTGCGGTTTTCATCGTAGGCCTGCAGGTCGGGCTGCTCCTGGGCGCACAAACCCACAACCTTTTGAATCAGCGTGGGAGGGCACACATGGCCCATGGCCCGTGCCGCGCCGGAAACGGTGGCGTAAACGGCAGTGCTGTCCTCGGCAAAGGAGGGAACATACACATAGCCGATGCGCTCGCCGGGCAGGGACAGGGACTTAGAATAGGAGTAGCACACGATGGTATTTTTATACAGGCAGGGAATGAAGGGCACCTTTACGCCGCCGTACACCAGCTCCCGGTAGGGCTCGTCGGCGATGATATAGATGGGGTGGCCGTACTGGACACTCTTGCGCTCTAAGAGGGATGCCAGATCCCGGAGTGTCTCCTCGGTGTACACCACACCGGAGGGATTGTTGGGGGAATTGACAATGATGGCCTGGGTGTGAGGGGTGATGCGCTGCTCCACCTCGTCCAGCTGCACCTGGAAGGCGTTGGTGTCGGCGGGAACCACCACCATCTTGCCGCCGTTGGCGGTGATGAAGGGGGCGTATTCCGGGAAGAATGGGGCAATGACCATGATCTCGCTGTCACCGTCCACCACCAGGGCCTTGATAACGGAGATAAGGGCCGGGGCCGCGCCGCAGGTTAAAAACAGCTCGCTGCTGCGGATATCTAGACCAAAGCGGCGGGAGAGATCAGCGGCAATAGCTGCCCGGGGCTCCTCAAAGCCGGGCGCCATGGAGTAGCCATGGAGCTGGATGGAGTCGGTCTCATCCACGAGCTTGTGGATGGATTCATTGACCTTCTTGGGGGCGGGGATGCTGGGGTTTCCAAGGGAGTAGTCAAAAACACTTTCTCTGCCCACGATCTTGGCCTGCTCCAGGCCATAGGCGAACAGCTGGCGGATTACAGAAGGGGCGGTGCCCAAGTCATAAAAGGTTTGATTGACCATGATGATCCTCCTTTTTCGGAATTAAGCCAGGTGCATCCGGTGGGCCAGCACACTGCCGGCGGCGATGGAGGCCAGCTTGGACTCGGCGCTGTCACTGCGGGAGACCAGGACAATAGGGACCTTGGCACCCAAGATGATGCCTGCGTTTTTGGCGCCGCCAAAGAGAGAGGCGGCCTTGCCAATGCCATTGCCCACCTCATAGTTGGGTACCAGCAGGATGTCGGCATCGCCGGCGCCGGGGGCTGAAAAGTGCTTGTGCTGGCAGGCTTCCTTGCTCACGGCCAGATCCAAAGCCACAGGGCCGCAGACATCCATATTGTATTGGGCCCAGCGGTCGGTCATCTTGCTCAGAGCGTCGGCATCCACGGTGGATTGCACCTTGGGGTTCACCTGCTCTGCGCCGCAGATGCAGGCGGCGTTGATATGCTCATAGCCCAGGGCCTGGAGCACGGCGGCGGCATTTTCCAGGATTTCCGCCTTTTTCTCCAGGTCGGGAAAGGTGTTCACGCCGCCGTCGGTGAGAATGACCATCTTACCCAGGGCGGGGATCTCATAGAACATACAGTGGGTGGTCAGGTGGGAGGTGCGCAGGCCGTGCTCCTTGTTGAACACCGCACGCATCAGGTCTGCCGTACCCAGAATGCCCTTCATGAGAAAATTCGCTTTGCCTTCGGCGCATAGGGCCACCGCCTTGGCGGCGCAATCCGTGTCTGTATCGCCGGCAATAATCTCATAATCGGCAGGCTCCTCGCCCAGACCGGACAACATAGCCCGGATTTCGTCCGCATGGCCTACCAGGATGGGGGTGGCGATGCCCTCTTTTTTAGCGGCCACTACTGCTTCGATAACGGGCTCATCGTGAGCCGCCGCCACAGCGATGATGCCGCCTTGGCCACCCTTGGCGGCCTCCACGATGCTTTGGATAGTATGGATCATAAATAGCCTCCTACTATGTATTTAGAAAATGGTGCAAGCTTATCTTCCACAATTATATAGTATATCCCATCCGGCGTCAATGAGATTTACCGAATGATTTGGTAAAAAATATGCCAAGAAAGTGCGGCCAGAAGATGGCTTGACGAAAGGAGGCGGCTTTGTTATAGTATAAAATACTTGCTGAATTTGTTAAAGGGAGCGTAAACATGAAAGAAATAAAAATCATCCCGCTGGCATTTGCCTTCGCGGGATGTTTCTTGGGTGCAGGGTTTGTATCTGGCCAGGAGCTGTGGCAATTTTTCGGGGAGTTCGGTGTAAAGGGATACATTGGGCTGCTCCTTGCCTGTGTGCTTCTGGCGGCCTTTGGCGTCATTATGATGCGCCTGCTGCAGAAATCAGGCATTGAGAAGGCTGAGGAGATCATGGTGCCGTGGGATGTCCCCTTCCTGCGCATGGCGGCGGGACTTATTCTAAATATTTTCCTGCTGTGCGTGGTCGTCATCATGACTGCCGGCGTAGGCGCCACTGTGGAGCAGCTTTTGGCTGTGCCGGCTCAGATCACATCGGCGGTATTCGTGTTTCTGATGGGCGTTGTGGCTCTGCTGGGGATTTCCGGTATGATGAAGGTATTCTCCGCCCTGGTGCCCATCATTGTGATTGCCACGATGTTTTTTGCCGTGATGAGCTGGGTCGAGTTTGGCACGGACGGGATCCTGACCCTGCCGGAGCAGGTCCACAGCAATCCGCTGATGCCCAATTGGTTCGTTGCGGCGTTGACGTATGTGGCCTATAATCTGCTGGGCTCCGTGGGCATTATGGTGCCCCTGGGGAAGTACTTGCGGGGAAAAAGGACCATTCGCGTGGGCATTGCCCTGGGGGGATTGCTGCTGGTGCTTGTAGCCGGGAGCGTACTCACATCCTTGACAGGATATCCGGAGGCAGCGGCTGAGCAGATGCCCATGGTGGCCCTGACCTCTCGGCTGAATCCGACCCTGGGCATAGTGTACGGCTTCTTGCTGCTGCTGGGGATGTTCAGCAACGGCCTCGCTTCATTGGTGGCCTTCATGGAGTATGTTAACCGCCATGTGAAGGCGCTGGACACTCACCGAAGAATTACCATGGCGGTGCTGATGCTGCTGGTGTGGGCCGCAAGCTTGGCAGGCTTCGGCAATCTGGTGGGTACGGTATTCCCGGTGTTTGGCTACATCGGCATTGTGGCCATCGTGTTCATCTGCGTCAACTATGTCCGGTGTGGGAAAGGCAAGGGCGCTGCAAAGGGAGAAGCTGTTATAGGCTCTGAAAAACCTGAATAAAATGCATGGTGATACGGGCGGTCAGGCCCCACAGGGGGTGAGGAAGGCCCCGATAGACCGGCACCTCCATAGCTCCCGGCGTCCAAACGTAATCCGCCGGGGTGCATACCGCGTCATAGGGGAAATCGCTGCCCACCTCGGGGGTGAGCGTGTAGCGGAAAAGCTCGGGCGGATGGGCAATGAGCCAGCCCACAGGCACCGTGAACACGCGGCTGACCTCCAGGGGATTCAGAATCAGATCCGCCATGGAAAGCGGCGGGAGCAGGCCCACCACCGGCCGCATGAGGCCCTCCGAGCGCAGGTGCAGAAAATCCGCCTCTCCGAAAACCTGCACCCGCTGAGGCGGGATGCCCAGCTCCTCCCAGGTTTCCCGGAGGGCGCAGACACTCGGCGTTTCGCCCGGCTCCATGCGGCCGCCGGGAAAGCATACCTCATTGCGGTGGTGATGCAAGGAGGAGGCGCGGATCTCGTAGAGCAGATGGAGCCCGTCCGCCTTTTGCAGCAGAGGAATGAGTACGGCGTACTCACCGGATGCATCCTGCAGGGTGGGGGTATGGTGGCTGTAATAGGCTTCAAGCGTGTGCATGTCCATGGGCGGCACCTCCGATTTCGTTCGCTAAGAGTATAGCATAATTTGTGCTTGGTTAAAAGAAAGAATTCCCTTATCTGCTTCAGATAGGGAAGCCTAACACAGTAACGCCTCGCAGAGCTTGCCGCCCGCGGGCAGTCGGGGCTTTTCACCGGTATAAAATCCCCCCATCCGATATGGATGGGGGGATGAAGCTTACTGCCGATCAGCAGCCGCAGCCACAGCTGCTCTGATTGTTGTTGCAGCCACAGCCGCAGCCATTGCCACAGAACAGGAACAGGATGATGACGCAGATGATGATCCAACAACTATTCCCCTGATTGCACATATTGTGACCTCCCTACGAAATTTGTGACCGTGTTGCCGGTCTCATTTCATAGTATGCCGCAGCCGGGGAAAGGTGCGTCAGGGACGGGTGATGCGATAGCTGAGGGTAAGCAGGGTGTCCACAAAGTGAACATCCTCAAAGAATACGTCCGGCACATCAGTGCTCAGCTCCACATTGGTGAAGTTCCAGAAGCCCTTGATGCCCAAATCGATCAGACGGCTGGCCATGGGCTGGGCCACATGCTGGGGCACGGTGAGCACCGCCACGTTGGGCTGATTCTCCGCCACGTACGGCTCCAGCTCGTCCATGGAGCGGATGGTGACATCATGAATCCGGGTACCCACAAGGTCAGGGGAAATATCAAAGGCTGTATCCACGTGGAAGCCAACCTTTTCAAAGTCAAAGTTTTGCAGCAGGGCGTGACCCAAGTGGCCCACACCGATGATAATGAGGCGGTGGCCCTTGTCAATGCCCAGGATATGGCCAATCTCCGAGCGGAGCTCGGCAACATTGTAGCCATACCCTTGCTGGCCGAATTCGCCGAAGCAGCTCAGATCCTGGCGGATCTGGGAGGCGGTGATGTCCATTTTGCTGCCCAGGGAGTTGGAGGAAATGCGTACAATTCCCTTGTTATACAAATCGTCCAGATAACGATAGTAGCGGGGAAGACGGTGGATAACGGCGTCAGATACCTTTTGCTTTCTCATAAGACGGATCGTTCCTTTACTTTTGCATTTGATTGATAATATTGTAACGCAGGAAGATGCACTTGTCAACTTTTTTAACAATGTTTTTTAAAAAAATTTCTTTACAAAAGCAGGAAAGATTGCTATAATCAATATGTTGTAAAAATGAATATGCGCCCGTAGCTCAGTTGGATAGAGCGTTAGACTCCGACATTTCAGGTGTCTCCAGTTGAGATATGGCGCAAAGCCTTGCCGCACCTGCGTTTGCGGGAACGGCAGAGAAAAAATGGGTGGTCGTTGACTACTATTTGACGACTATCGCAGAAACCTACAACCCAATATGCGCCCGTAGCTCAGTTGGATAGAGCGTTAGACTCCGACTCTAAAGGCCGCTGGTTCGAATCCAGTCGGGCGTACCAAAAAACGTCTCAAGCAATATGCTTGAGACGGTTTTTATATGCAGAAAGTTAGGGAAATTGAAACCTGATTTGACCACTACTGCACATTTTGCGATCCAACTGAGCTATTACGCTATGTCATATCTCCAGCATTTCCTGCAAGCCCGCGCTGGCGGCTTTTTTATTCTTGTCGAAGGCGTGGGTGTAGATGTTCAGCGTGGTGGAGGGTTGGCTGTGGCCGAGGATGCCCGCTACCGTTGCTACATCCGCACCGCCTGCGATCATGAGGCTGGCGGCGGTGTGGCGCAGACTGTGGACATTGAGCTCCTGCGGCAGGCCGTTCTTTTTTAGGATGCACTTAAAGCGCCAGGTGAAGGTGGTAGGCATCATGGGCAGTCGTGTATCCTGGCGGCGGAACAGGAAGTCGTTTGTGTCCAGTTCCCTTTCGTCGTAGATCGTGGTGATGTACTGACACGCCCTCCTGTACTCCCGCAGGAGGTTTTCCATCTGGGCGGAGAAGTAGACATATCGGTCCCCGGTGTGGGTCTTGGGTTCCTTGACGAATATCTCATCGCCGGTAATTTTTACAGCGCTGCGGCAGATGTGGATGGAGCGCTGCTCCCAGTCAATGTCCTGCCACTGCAGGGCGCAGCACTCGCTCCGACGCATCCCAGTGGCGATGATGAGCTTGAAGTAGGTCTCATACTTGATGCTCTCATCCTCCAAGGTGGCGATGATTTTTTGCGCCGTTTCTTCATCAGCAATTTTCTTCTCTGTTTTCTTACCTGCATAGCGGTAAGTGCGCCAGGCAGGATTGTGTGTAAGAAAGCCACCCTCCACGGCATCACTGAGGATGCTGCACAGCGTAGCGTGCACGCCCTCAATGGTGTTTTCGGAGAGTGACTTTCCTGTTGCGCTGCTTATCGTTTGGCGCAGTTCGGCATAGAGTTTTCGGAAGTGTTCGGGGCGCAGTTCGGTGAGCTTGTAGTGTCCCAGCGCGGGGAGAAAACGCTCCGTGTCTTGCTTGTCCCGATGTAGTGTGGACTTGGCTAATTTGCCGGGCGCAATGTCCCGCAGCCACAGCGCCGTGTATTGGGCCAGTGTAAGGTTCTTCTGCGGCTGCGGGTCATCCTTGCAGGCTCGCTCGAATAGGATAGCCTGCTCGTTGAGCCATTTTTCGGTTTGCTTAGGTGTCAGTCCCTCTGGAGGACGGACGGTTTTCTGCTGGGGCTTGATGCGGTTGCCGCTGTAGTCGTAGCCCATGGAGACCACGATGAGATAGCTATTGCCGCGCTTACGAATACTTGCCATGGTCAATCTCCTCTCTGGTTATATGTACGGTCGTGCTTTCCGCTGTTAACACAACATACTCCAAGAGACGGGAAATAGCTATACCCAAAAGGCAGAAAGAAAATTTATTTCCCGACAGCCATTTGCAGATAAAACAGAAAGCCGTCCTCGGAATGCAGGGAGGAGAGCATGGATTCGGCAGCTTCCTGCTTGCGCTCCATCTCCGGGTGGCAGTAGGTGCGCTCCACCAAAACAATATTACACAAAACCCTATTTCTATGTTGGCGGCTTTGCCGCCACGGTATGGGGCGTGTAGCATAAAAGAGCAAGGCCCTCTCTACCATTCAGGCAGAGAGGGCCTTGCTGCAGTAGCCGGAAAACCCGGTACACATTTATTTTTATCAAAAAACGCTGCTTTGGGGCGGCTTATTTCTTTTCTTCCTCCTCGCGGATGAACATGATCAGAAAGCTCACTGCCAGCAGAGCGCAGGAGACCCAGATGCCTCTCTCGGCAAGCCACGCCGTCAGCAGCGCGCCCAGGCCGGCGCCCACCGCAAAGAGACCGATCACGCCGAAATAGGTCAGCGCCTTATGCAGCACCTCCCGGTCACGGGTGTGGAAATAGACGCACAGGGCCTCCGTTCCGCTGCGCATGTTGCCGATGCACATGGTGCTGGCGTAAGCATGGCCGCGTACCTTGCGGAAGGTCTGCACCTGCATGGCGCAGACAAAGGACACCAGCACATTGGCCAGCGTATTGACCCGCTGAGGCAGAAAGCCCACCACAAACAGCAAGACGATCTCCGCCAGGATGATGAGCTGCCGCCAATGCACCTTTTCCATGTACTTGAAATGGCGGTGAATACACTCGGCCGCAAAGATCCCCAGTAAAAAGGAGAGTACCGGGATGAGATACCGGGCGCAGTGATCCCACTCGCCGTCAAAGAGATAGGCACTGAACAGTACGATATTCCCCGTCTGGGCATTGGCAAAGACCTTGCCCCGGCAGAGATAGGTATAGGCATCCTGCAAACCGCCGGAGAGGATGATAAAGGACGCGGTCAGCAGTGCTTCCGACATTTGCCCGCGATGTCTGCGGAGATTCATAATCCATCCTCCTCTTCAGCTTATCTGCGCCCAGGCCCTTGGTGGGGCGTGGCTGCCGGGCGGTCATTCCTCCTGCATAAAGGCGCGGATGTACGCGGTGAGCATCTGCGCCGTCTTCTCGCAGCCCAGCACGTCACTCTTGACGGTCATGTCATAGCCCCGGGCATCGCCCCACTTGGTGTCGCAGTAGTAGTTGTGATAATTCTTGCGGGAGCGGTCCACCGATTTAATCTCCTCAATGGCCTGCTCCGTATCCAGATTCAGCTTCTCCATGATTCGGCCCAGCTTGAACTGGGGGTTGCCGCAGATGAAAATGCTGATGCAGTTGGGGTTGTTTTTCAGCACCTGCTCACCGCAGCGGCCCAGCACCACAAAGCTCTCCCCCTGAGCAGCCTTTGCCTGGAGCATTTGGAAGGTGCGCTCTGCCACATTGACCTCCAGGGAGTTGGAATACTTTCCGATGCGGCGGGAGGTGAAGAAGTTGACAGGGCGCTCGTCCATCTGGCTGATGATCTCCGGGCTGTAGCCCTGATCCACCACCTCCGCCTCAATGGACTTCTTATCATAGAGTCTAACGCCCAGGGCCCGGGAAATCATCTGGGCAATATAGTGGCCGCCGCTGCCGTGCTCGCGGCCGATGGCAACGATAATCTGCTTTTTCGTATGCACACACTCCTTCACAGCTTTTTATAAGTACCGCAGGAACAGATACCCCATAGACACCGCGATCACCAGCACCGTCGCACCGACGCAGTACTTGCAGTAGACGCCCCAGCTGATGGGGTAGCCGCCCTTGGCCGCAACGGAGGTGCCCACCACATTGGCCGAGGCACCGATGGGCGTTGCGTTGCCGCCGAGATCTGTGCCCAGGGACAGGGCCCAGGCCAGCACACCCATGTCTATGCCGCTGGCGGCCGCAATGGACCGGACCACCGGGATCATGGTGGCGGCAAAGGGAATATTATCCACAAAGGCGCTGGTAACCGCCGAGATCCAGAGGATGATGACCACAATGATCGCGGCATTGCCGCCGCTGACCGTTGTGATAAACCGGGCGATGACATCCAGCACGCCGGTCTCCTTCAGCCCGGCCACCGACACGAACAGGCCAATGAAGAACAGCAGTGTCTTATAGTCCACGCCCTTGATGATCTCCAGAACCGCCTTCCCGCCGCTGGTGCAGCCGATCACCACCAGGCTCAGGGCCGCCACGATCACGCCGATGCAGGCCACGGTGAGCTTCGTCTGGGCATGGGTGGCCAGCAAGATGACCGCCAGCAGAAATACGCCTGCGCTGAGGAGAAAGGCCGGGCGGTTGGTAATGGCCGTGCCCGGCTGGGGGCAGACCGCCGCACCGCTATTCTTTTCGTCACGCAGAAGCCGCTTGCGAAAGCACAGGACGAAATAAATCAGCACCAGCACAAAGCAGATGGCCACGGCGACGCCGGTATTGGAGATAAAATCAAAAAACGTATAGCCCAGAGAGGTACCGACAATGATGTTGGGAGGATCGCCGCACATGGTGGCCGCGCCGCCCAGGTTAGCGCAGAAGACCTCCGAGAGGATCATCGGGATGGGATTGAACTTTATGGTCTGGGCCAACTCCAGGGTGACCGTTGCCAGAAACAGCACCACCGTGATGCTGTCGATGAACATGGACAGCACCGCCGACAGCACCATAAAGCATACCAGCAGCGGCACGATGCGGTAACGCACCAGCTTGGCCAGCGTCAGGCACAGCCACCGGAAAAACCCGGCCTTGCCCAAGCCCTCCACCATAATCATCATACCGGCGATGAAGAAGATGGTGGACCAGTTGATGCCGCTGTTTCCCTCCTCTGAGGCGCCGTACCAGAATCCGGACGTGAAGATGGACGGCAGATTCAGCGTGCCCCAGATGGCGCTCATAGAGTGCATGCAGACGCCGAACACCAGCGCCAGGACCAGCGCACCGCTGGCCAGGGTGATATAGTACCGCTCAAACTTGTCCAGAATGATCAAAAGAAACATACCAACGAAAATGCAAATTGCCAGAATCTGTGCAGCCATGATTGTCTTTGCTCCTTCAAAATACTCTATCGGACTCATTTTCGCCCTACAGTATAGCCGACGCCGCGGTACATGGGAAATATTTTTTTGATATGCGCGGTATATAATTTTGCTATCACTCCCGGCCGCCTGCCGATGCATCCGGCGCAGCCCGTTCCCCGGAAAATGGGCTGCGGATCAAGGCATTTTCCCGTTGAATGATTTGATTTTTTGCCGAATTTGTTGTATGCTTATCCCTGTAGCGGGCCGGGCCCCTGCCCCAGAGCTTTCCGCCTGCACCAGGGTCGACACCGGGTCTATACACGCAAAGCTTTAGCAGCATTTTTACGTCTTATTTTCAGAGGAGAACCGCATCGTGAACATCAGCTATGACAGCTATCGCGTTTTCTACTACGCCGCCAAATACAAGAGCTTTTCCCAGGCCGCGGCCGCGCTCTACAACGACCAGCCCAATGTGACCCGCATGATAAGGCGGCTGGAGTCTGAGCTGCGCTGCCCCCTGTTCTTCCGCTCCCCCCAGGGGGTTCGCCTGACGCCAGAGGGGGAAAAGCTCTACACGCACATTGCCGCCGCCTTTGAGAGCATCGCCGCCGGCGAGGCGGAGCTGCTCTCCGGTCAGAGCCTGCAGGCGGGCGCCGTGCGCATTGCCGCCAGCGGTCTTGCCCTGCAGGGGTGTCTGCTGCGGGTCCTTGCCCGGTACCGCCGGGAGTTCCCCCACGTCCGCATCTGCCTGACCAACCATTCAACACCTCAGGGGCTGGCCGCTGTGCAGAACGGCCTGGCCGACCTCGCCGTGGTATCCGAAGGATCGATCGTGCCGGATTCCCTGGTAAAGCAAAAAGTCGCCGAGGTGCAGGAGGTGCCGGTCTGCGGAGCCGGCTTTTCCCAGCTGGCGGGAAAGGCCTTGTCGCTGGCCGAGCTTGCGGATCACCCCATCATCTGCCTTACATCCGGCACATCCTCCCATACCTTCTATGCCGACCTCTTCCGCCGGTGCGATCTGCCCTTCTGTCCGGATATAGAGGTGGAGACCGTCGATCAGGTGCTCCCTGTGGTTCGCAGCGACCTGGGCATCGGCTTTGTCCCCCGGGAGATGCTCCTGGGATCTCCGGAGCTCACCGGGATCTATCCCCTCACCCTGGCCCAGCCGATCCCGCCCCGCAGCATCTACCTGTTCCAGCGGAAGAATCAGCCGCTGAGTATGGCCGCCCAGCAGCTGCGGCGGATGCTGCTGCAGGATGAGCCGGGCATCTGAGCCGGAGCATTCCGCGCGAAAGCACCGCACAGTACAAATATGCTACAGGAGGAAAAGCCATGTTCAGACCCATCCGCAAAAAGAAAAATGAGATCTCCCCGGAGCAGGCGGAGCAGCTTCTGCTGCACTGCCGCCGGGGTGTTCTGGCCGTAAACGGTGAGGGCGGATACCCCTATGCCGTCCCCATCAACTTTCTCTTCGACCCGGAAAACCGAAAGATCTACTTCCATGGCGCCCGGGCGGGCCACAAGGTCGACGCCCTCCGGGCCTGCGACAAGGTGTGCTTCACGGTGTACGGCGGCGAGACCCTCCGGGACGAAGCATGGGCGCCATATCTGCAGAGCGCCGTGGTGTTCGGCCGGTGCCGCCTGATGGAAAGTGGCCCGGAGGCCACCCGGCGGCTGAAGCAGTTCGCCATGAAATATTATCCGGAGGAGCAGCTGGCCGACCGGGAGATCGCCGCCAGCGGACGGGCCGCCCAGATGTTTGAAATCACCATTGAACATGTCAGCGGGAAGGAAGTGCAGGAAAAGTAAGCCGCAGTCTGAGATGAAATTTTCCCGTTTCCCGGGGCAAACCGGTTGACAATTGCCGCCGGCGTGCCTATACTGTCGCTCGTGGCGGCGAACTGCCGCCGGATCTGCGAAAACACACAGGGAGCAACTGCTTATGGATTACTATCTGCTCACCGACCTGGCGGCTACTATGGGCTATCACATGGCTATGTCCGGGGCGGAAACCTTCCGGGTGGAGGACACCGTCCACCGGATCTTAAGGGCCTACGGCGTAGAGTGCGAGGTATTCGCCATCCCCAACAGCATCTCCATCAGTCTGGAGGCCGACACGGGAAAGCCGCTGATGATCATGCGGCGCATCGGCTTTCACGGAAACGACCTGGAGAAGCTGGAAAAGCTGAACGCCGTAAGCCGCCGCATCTGCGCGGAAAAGCCAACCGTGGACGAGGCCATGGCCTGGCTGAAGGAAACTCTGGCATCCTGCCGGACTTATCACACGGGCGTGATCTATCTGGGCAATATTCTAGCGGGGCTGGGCTTTTGCATCGTGTTCGGCGGAACGCTGCTGGACTGCCTGTGGGCGGGGCTCATGGGGCTGATCATCGGCCTTGTCACTCACTTCATGGAAAAGCGGGAGGTCAACTCGTTTTTCAGCACGATCCTGGCCGCGTGCCTGATGGCGCTGCCGGCCTACGCGGCGGCGGGGCTGGGCTGGCTCAACAGTCCTGACGCGGCCATCATCGGCGCACTGATGCTCCTGGTGCCGGGCCTGCTCATCACCAACTCCATGCGCGACATCATTTACGGGGACACCAACTCCGGTGTCTTCCGCATTGTGTCCGTGGTGCTGTCCGCCCTGGCCATCGCCCTGGGCACGGCAGCGGCCTGGCAGCTGACCGCAGGTCTCTATGGCCGGACAGGCTCCGCCATCGTCAGCTGGCCGGCATGGGTGCAGGCCATTGCGGTGTTCGTAGGCTGCTGCGGCTTCTGCATCCTGTTCAACACCCATGGCCGGGGCATGGTGCTGTGCATGATGGGCGGAGCGGCCTCCTGGATGCTCTATCTGCTGTGCCGGGCGCTGGGCTGCGATGTATACACAGCCAACCTGTTCGCCGCCCTGCTGGCGGCGGTGTACGCCGAGACCATGGCCCGGGTGCGCAGATGCCCGGCCATGCCCTATCTGGTCATTGCCATTCTGCCCATGCTCCCCGGGGCCGGTGTGTATTACACCATGAGCTTGGGGCTGGAGGGAAAAACCATGGAGGCCGTGGCCAAGGGGCTGGAGACTTTGGGCATTGCCGGGTCTCTGGCAGTGGGCATCCTGCTGGTATCCACGGTGTTCCGACTCGTCACCTGGAGGGGAGAAAAGGCCGGAAAGCGGGCGTAGGCCCAGCCGCCGGCACTTTTATTGCATAAGCGGAGCCGCCACAGAATGAAAATCCTGCGGCGGCTCTTTTTGCCTTATTTTCTTGCTTTTTACAGGAATTTGTCCAACTCCCGCTCGGCCTTCTCTATTTTTTTGACCTTGGGGGCACGGATCAGGTTTCCCCGGCCCATGACCAGGTCCATATGGCGGAGGGCCTTCAGATCCTCCAGGGGATTTTCCCCTGTAACGACGAGGTCCGCACACTTGCCCGGCTCCAGGGAGCCGGTCTCCTTCCCCAGGCCCACCAGCCGGGCGTTGCCCAGGGTGGCCGTATGAAGAGCGAAGGCATTGGAGACATTGCAGAGCTTGTGGAAGTAATAGACCTCCCGCCACATGTCGTAGTGTGTGATGTAGGGGCAGCCGGTGTCAGTGCCCAGGCCCACGGGGATGCCGCGCTCCAGGCACGCCTTGGCGCAGGCAATGATACCGTCCATGACAATGCGGCCGTTATACTGCTCCGTCTCCGACGCGCCGGTGACGCTGCGGTCAAACATGGCGTAGGGCAGAGCCGGGGAGATGGTGGCAATGTGGCAGGCTTTCCGCTCTTTGAACAGGTGCAGGATCTCCTCGTCCGGCGCGGCGCCGTGCTCGATGGTGTCCACCCCGCCCTCCAGGGCCACCCGGACCCCCTGGGGGCTCTCCACATGGGCGGCCACGGGCAGGCCCAGGGCATGGGCCTGGTCACAGGCGGCCTTCACCACCTCCGGGGGCATTTTCAGCTCCCCGGGCTCGCCCTTGCTCTTGGCGTCCAGCACACCGCCGGTGATCATCAGCTTAATAAGATCGGGCTTGTCCTGGGCAATTTTCCGGACCAGGGCCGCCGCCTCCTCCGGGGAGGTGGCTTCGTAGGCCAGGGACCCGGCCATGTGGCCCCCGGGCACGGACACGGCCATGTTCCCCGCCAGAATCCGGGGGCCCACGGCCCCGCCGGAGAGAATTTTATCCCGCAGGCAGGAATCCACCGCCTGAATGCCGCCTACGGAGCGCAGGGTGGTCACACCGGAAAGCAGCTCCGTTTTGGCATAGCCCGCGCAGACCTGAAAGGTAACGGCCCGGAGGAGGGCGTTACTGGTCATCAGGCGGACGGTCTTTTTATTGTCCTTCTGCTTGACGGTGGGCTTTCCCGAGGCGGGCAGATGGACATGGAGGTTGATAAGCCCTGGCATCACATAGCCGCCGGAAAGATCGATCTTCTCATATCCCGCTCCCTCATCGCCGGCGGGGACGAGGGCCTCGATACGGTCGCCGTTTACCAGGACGGTCAGGCCCGGCCGGGGCTGCATGGTCTCCGTGCCGTCCAGCAGGATGCCGTTTATCAGTGCGTATTTCATAGCGCTCAACTCCTATTTCTACATCTCTTCGCAAATATTAAAGGCCCCGGGGCTTACAGTCCCTTGGGATCATAGCTGCCGAAGCCCTCGCCCAGGATCTCGTGGGTGTCGCACACGATGATAAAGGCATCGGGATCGATCTGCTGCACCAGCTTCTTCACCGGAATGATGTAGCTGCGGCTGAAGGCGCACACGATCACCTCCGTGGGCCTGCGGCGGTAGGCCCCCGTTCCGTCCAGAAACGTCACGCCCACCAACACAATATTACATAAAACCCTATTTCTATGTCGGCGGCTTTGCCGTCACGGTATGGGGCGTGTAGCAACAAGGCAGCGTGCTTAGAAAACACGCTGCCTTGCTGTTTATAAAATATGCACTTGAGAAAGCAGTCAAGCCTTTGAGTTTTGGCTGTTTCTTTGTTTTTCAGCAGCTTTTTTCCGTTTATAAGCCTTTTGTGGATAGCATTCTCCAGAGTCGCAATATTTTTGATTTCTATGACAGCCGTTATTTATGCCAGATATAGTTCCAGCTCACAGCGGGAGGCCAGTATTGAAGAATAGGTAAAAATCTGCGAGCAGTTTGCAGAACGCCATGACTACATGGTCACCCATGTGTATAAGGACAGCGCTATAACAGGTAAGACAGACAAGCGCCCGGAATTTCAGCGTCTGTTAAAAGACTGCGCAAAAAAGTCATTTGATGCGGTCATTGTTTACTCGATTGACCGCTTCGGGCGAAATTTATCGCAGTCATTGGGAAATGCTTCAAAAATCGAAGAATGCGATATTTGCCTGCTTTCTGCGACAGAGGAATTTACAAATACACCCTCCGGGCGGTTTTACAGAAATATGATGATGTGCAACGCCTAGTATTATAGTGATGAATTGGCACAGAAGATCAAGCGTGGCATGGATTTCAATGGAGAGCATTGCTTGAGCACTGGCGGAAATATTGCGCTGGGATTCAAGGTAAATGAGCACAAGCAATTTGAAATCGACCCGGAGAAAGCGCCTCTTGTCCGTATGATATTTGAAATGTACGCCGACGGCAGGAAAGTTACCGAGATTGTAGAGCGCATGAATTCTATGGGTTACAGAACTGCTCATGGCGCACGGTTCAATAAAAATTCTCTGCACACGATTTTGAAAAATAAGCGCTATATTGGCACTTATACATATAAGGGAACAGAAATTCCCAACAGTATGCCCTGGATTATTTCGGACGAGCTGTTTAACAAGGTTGCAGGCCGAATGAGTGCCAATAAGAAGGCTCCTGCCAGAGCAAGAGCGAAGGTTGAATACCTGCTGACTACAAAGCTGTTTTGTGGGCGGTGTAAGGAAATGATGACCGGCTTTTCAGCCACAGGGAAACAAGGAAAGGTCTATAATTACTATATCTGCAACGGCAGGAAAGCCAAAAAGTGCGAGAAGGGTATGGTCAAAAAGGACTATATTGAAGATATAGTGGTATCTCAGTGCCGCAAGTTTTTGACCCCAGCCAATATCGCTAAAATTGCTCAGAAGGTTTCTGTCCTCTGTGAAGAAGAGCGAGATACCAGCAATCTGTGTTTTCTGAAAAAGGATTTGGCTGACAACAAGAAGAAACAGGAAAATGCCCTTAACGCAGTCACGGAGACGGATAACCCGACCATCCGCAAAGGGCTGTATGACAGGATTGCACAGTTAGAAGCAGCGCAAAAGGAAATAGAAGCAGCGATTGCACAGGAGGTGATTCCCTTCCCGTCATTGACCGAACCCAAAATTCGTTTCTTTTTAACGGCGCTGCGAGACGGCAGTGTGAAAGACATTAAGTACCGCAAAATGCTGATTCGGCTATTTGTAAATAGGATTTATCTATATGATGACCACCTGACAACCACCTTTAACACAGGAGAGGACACCGTTGAGATAAATGACAGACTATTAGCAGAGCTGGAAGAAAACAGCGATAAGGAAAGGCTTTTGTTTAAGGGAGAGGATGGTCCAGGAAACCGGTATCTCCATGACCGGCCAGCTCTGCCACGGTCTGCTTGTCTATGCCGCTGTGCAGCAGAGTGGAGACGAAGAAATGACGCAGGGTGTGCAGATGGTATTCGGCGTGGAATCCATTAACGGCGTAAATCTTCCGCAGGCGCTTGGTGAATGTATCGGGATGGATGAGCGTGCCGTCTGCGTTTGCAAACCTGCGTGGAGCGCAACATCACCGTGCGGCGCTGCAAGAACTGCGGGCGCTACTTTGCCCAGACAGGCCGCGTCAGCGCGGAATACTGCGACCGCGCACCGCTCGACGGCCAAACAAGCTGTCGGGCGATAGGTGCGTTCCAACAATGGACGCTGAAGCAGGCAGACGACCCGGTGTTCAAGGCATACCGCCGGGAGTACAAGCGCCGTTTTGCGTGGATCAAAGCAGGGCGCATCAGCGACGGCGATTTCTACGCCTGGAGCGAGCAAGCCAGAGCGCAGAAAAAGCGGTGCGACAAGGGCGGCATCACCCTGGAGGAGTTTCAGCGGTGGCTGAAGGAGTCGTAAGGCAGGTGCCCGTTTTCCCTATTGAAGTATGTCATATTATGTGATATAATGCACTTAAACTGAAAAACGGGACAGCGTGAGCCGGGTTTATCCCGGCGGCGGAATGGGGTGAAAATCCCCGCGAGACGGTCACTGTGATGCCGGTTTATTCGGCTAAGTCAGATACGCAATACGCTGCACCCGGGCCGCTGCCAGTACCGGGGCCAAAGTTGTTGCGAAATTGCTTCACCCGGCTGCTTTTTGGCGGCCGGGTGATTTTTTGCTGCCAGGCACCATGGTGCCTCATGCTTTCTATAGAAAGCATGATAGCCATTTCAAGCCGCCGGGGCGGGGGAGGACGGCAGACCTTTCCCGTCCCGCTTTCCAGGAAATAAAAAGGCCCCCTTGCCTAAAAGGGGGCGAGTACCGCACTACTTGTAACGAACCCGTAGGGGCCGATGCCCACATCGGCCCGCTATACCGCACCCCTTGTAACGCAAAGCGGCGAGGTGTGGGCGCCCCGCCCCTACGGAGGACAGAAAAAATTGTGTGTGATTGCTTCGGCATTTACATAAATAAAAAGAATGAAAGGAAAAAGAGATGAAAAAGAGGATTATTTCTCTGCTGCTGGCGCTTATCATGGCGCTGTCGCTGCTTCCCGTGAGCGTGCTGGCGGCGGGAGCCGATGTACCGGCTCCCAGTGCGGAAAATGGATTTGTTGATGAGATCTATTTTCCGGTGTCAGTAAAAAAATCAATGAATAATACCCTGGAACGGATACAAGGGTATGTATTTCAGCAAGGGACGACTAAATACGATGTAATTTTACCAGACAAAGCCGTTAAGGTAACCGGTCCTCCTGCGAATTATTTCGGAATAAAGGTGCCGGAGAAATACATCAGCGGCGAAGCGGAGGAAAATCTTTATTATAGTGTTTATTTTGATGACGTTTTAAAAACAAAAAAACCGGTCCAGTTAACAGCAGAAATGACCAGAGTCATGGCAATGTTCTATATGAATCAAATCAAAGCTGGACAGTGGTCGACTTTGACGATTCAAGTTGGTACAGTTGACGCTGCAAAGACCAGCTTTGTGAAATCGGATGTATATGAGTTCCGCCTTACTCGACAGGCATCTTTGCATAGTCTGACTGTTCAGGCGGGGGATGATGCGCTGAATCTATCTCCTGCTCCCGATTGGACAGAGAATCCCTATGTTCGGGAGTACAGTGTTGTTACGGCTGCGGATGAAGTTACTTTGAAGTTTACCGGGTCGGCAGGGGCGAAGTTTCTCATTGGGGAAAAAGAAGTCGACAGTGGCAAAGACATTCCTGTGGCACTGAGTGCATATCGGGCTGCGCCGGATGCCAGCGTTGCAATCGTGCCGATCACGGTAAAGGTTGACAGCAAGACGGCACCGACCGAAGCAACCTACAGGCTGTTCGTAAGTAAAGAGAATTATATTCCGCAAATCAAGACACAGCCGCAAACTGTTACGGTTAACAAATTGGAAAGTGCTACCTTGTCTGTAGCGGCGGAGACTGCGGGAAATGGAAAGCTGACATATCAATGGCATGAAAAGGATTCTGCCAGTGGTATAGATATAGAGATTTCCGGCGCGACGGAAAGCACCTATTCTGCGCCGACTACCTATGCAGGTACAAGAAATTATTATTGTGTTATTACCAATACAGTAAGTGGCGCACCGTTTACGGTGACTTCGGAAACGGCATCTGTCACTGTGGATTTGAATGTCCTCACTGCACCGCAGTTTTATCGGCCAATGGAGCTGTTTAGCAATAATGGTGTACGAGTTTTCTTCCAAAATGGGAAACCCACATTTGCTGTGTATGTGGCATCGAGCAGAGGCGCTGCTGACCAGGCAGATGGACTCAAATATGAGATTTCCATTTACAGAACAGACAAAAAAGATGCCAACGGCGAGCGGCAAGTTATAAGCACGACCCCTATCGGTTCTGCCGGTAGTGGTGGCGGCAGTGGCCCATATTATTATATTGAGCTGCCCAGCCAAAATATCACGGGCACATGGTACTACTATGCGGTAGTTACTGTTTCTAAGGATGGCTATGAAAGCGCGTCCCGGGCCGGAAATTTTGTCCCGCTGACCTTCAAAAGTGCAGGGGACATTGTGACAGAGCTGGAGGGTACAGGCTCGGCCAGCGATCCCTATTTGATCTACAGCCAAAAAGACCTTGCGTATGTAAAGGGACTGGTAGAGGGAAAGAACGGCCCTGCGTTCAACTTCTCGGGCCAGACGCTGGCTTTTGCCAACGACATTGAGCTGGACACCACCTGGACACCCATTGGCAATCTGAAGCCCAATGGAAATGAGAATGACCGGGGTCCCAGCCTGCAGCCCTTCTGCGGCACTATTGACGGGCGGAATCATACGCTGAGCATTGCTGACCACGGCAAGTGCCTGCTGTACTATGTGCGTAATGCCACGGTGAAGAATCTGAACATCCAAGGCGACCACATCGACGGCTACGGCCTGGTGGAGCGCTACATCGTGGACTACGGTGAGGACGGGAAATATATCAGTGCGACCGCCGCAAAGCACCGCACCATTGACATTGAAAATGTTACCTTGAAGTCCGGCACCAAGACTCTGCAATCCGGCTTTATTGGCGGCGTGGCATCCGGCGCAAATGCTATTAACATCCGCAACTGCACCATTGAAAAGGGTGTGGTCATCGGTTACGACAAGCAGCAGAGCTATATTGGCTCCTTTGCGGGCGATTTCAACGGTACCATGAAGAACTGTGTCAGCTATGCCACGGTTTACGGCGTAGATTGCGTAGGCGGTCTGGCCGGGCAGAAGGGACAGTCCATGGGCGCCTGTGACTTCCTGAACAGCGCATTCCTGGGCGAAGTGGTGGCCTCCGGCGATGCTGCGGGCGGTATCATCGGCTCCGGCTATCCCAGCGCACCCGGTACGCCTATGGTGCAGGTACATAACTGCTATGTAGCGGCGGACATCGCTGGCCATGACCGGGTTGGCGGTATCGCTGGCGCAGAATCTGCGCATGTGGGCAATGTGGACGAAGGCGACCAGTATGGCGTTAAGGGCACTACCTCCATCTCAGATACCCATTACTACGGAAAGCTGACAGCCACCGGAAAGAATGTGGGCGGTATCATCGGCTTCATGTATGACTTCACAAAGAAGTCCGGCGAAGCAACTAACTACTTTGTGGATAGCTGCGGCACGGCCAGCAGCATTGGCGGCGTAAAGACGGGAACTATTACAGGTGCAGATCGGTTTGGCTTGGCCTGTTTGGCGACGGAGTTTGCAGACGGAACAGTGACTGCCAAGCTGAATAATTCTCAGAGCGGCTATAGCTACAAGAATTGGGTGCAGGGCGAGAAATACCCTGTGTTCAGCGACAAGGCCGTGGCTATGTCCCTGGAAGCCTCCGGCAATTACAAGACCACTTATACCATGGGTGACGCACTGGACTTGACGGGCATTACACTAACGGCCAAGTGGTCTGACGGCACGACTTCTGGCGTAGCGCTGAATGACCCCGAGCTGAAAATCACCGGTTTCGACACCAACACCCGGGGCCAGCAGACCGTGACCCTCTCCTATG
>ENA-UOJM01000400-UOJM01000400.1-human-gut-metagenome-genome-assembly--contig:-P116-NODE-400-length-62573-cov-9.833968_pt1 | contig 62573 bp, 60 predicted proteins | sample MGYA00242349_ERZ723896 | MGnify/ENA metagenome assembly ERZ723896 | reverse complement strand
ATGCCTGCAACACCACCACCTGCTTCATGCCCTATATCAACGCCTTCTTCCAGCCCCGCAAGGAAAGCGACCGGCCCAAGGTCGTGCCCGATGGCGCCGTGAATTTTGCCTTCATCGGCCAGTTCGCCGAGACGCCCCGGGACACCATCTTCACCACGGAGTATTCCATGCGTACCGGCATGGAGTCGGTCTACACGCTGCTGGATATTGACCGCGGTGTGCCGGAGGTTTGGGGCAGCAAGTACGATGTGCGGGAGCTGCTGCGTGCCTGCTATTACGCCATTGATAAAAAGCCCATCAGCGAAGCGCCCCTGTCCTTTAAGGAGAAGGAGCTGCTCAAGCTCGTCCTGAAGAAGGTCAAGGGCACCGATATTGAGATCCTGCTGAAGGAAAGCGGACTCATCAAGTAAATAATCTATTTCAGCGGATGGCTGCCGATGCTTATTAGGTGTCGGCAGCCGCTTTTTGTGTAAAAAGGGGAATATGCGCAAATATTTGTATTAACGGCCTCTCTGAAATTCGGAGGCGTCGCCTTTTTCCGCCATAGTTTTTGCGTGAGGATTTTGCTAAGATTTGCAGCGCCCTATATTAACGCTCACTGTTCAGCCTTGATAAAGGAGGACTTTTGATTTTTTACTTATTGTTTAATTAAAACTTTTTTTAAACTTATTCTAAAGTGCGCTCCGTATACTGCCCCCAACAACAAGGAAAGAAGTGATCCCCTTGCAATATCGCCACGAGTGGAAACACGAGATCAGCGTCTTTGATGTTCTGTGCCTGCGCCAGCGCCGACGGCAAGACGCTTCTCACCTTCGCCGCACCCAACAGCTTCTCTGCCGTGCTGGTCAGCTGCCCCGAGATGCAGCTCGGCAGCACCTACACCCTGACCCTGGGTGCCACCTCCCAGGAGATTACCCTCACCCAGGTGGCTGATTCCTACGGCGTTAGCGGGGGCATGGGCCAGGGCGGCGGCCATGGCTTACCGCAAAAAGGGCTGACACCCCCTATTGACAGCAATTTTCTCTCTTTGCTATAATGGACCCACCAAGTCAAAGGAGGACGCACCCATGAAGCGTATTGACACCTGCACAAAAACCGATCTCTTGGTGGGCCTGCTCCTTGCGGGCATCGTGTCGGTGCTGCTGGCTTACCGCATCTTTGCCTACCTCTGCGAGGTGACGGCCTTTCAGTGGTGGATGATCCTCCTGGGCCTTCTCTGCGCCGCTTTGGCCATCGGCGGCTTCCTGGTAGCCCGCCGGGCCTGGAAGCGCCTGCAATATCTGCGGGACCACCCTTGAGATCCCTGTCGAAAATTCCTTTGGAATTTTCCGGCAAAAAGGTTGCAGTCTGCTGCGCGCATAATTTGTTCGCCGCAGGCGAATAAATTCCACACTTGCTGTCTGAGAGGTATTTTTCCCCACGCACATGTCGCGGTGAAAAATGATTGAAAATTTTTTGCGTCTGCGGACGCAAACTCTGCGAGGCTATTGAATAGGCACCACCCCCGGCGGAAAGCCGGGGGTGGTGTTTTGTGGAAATCCTTGTTTTACCCGTTAAAAATGTGTTATACTTCCTATATAGATTTCTGCAATCCCCTGCAAAGGAGACTTCATCATGCGAAAATTTACCGCCGATCCCCAGGCGCTGTTCCGGTATCGGGGCCTGCCGCCTGTGGGCCTCACCGTCTCCATGGCCCTGCAGCATTTGGTTTCCATGATCGTAGGCTGCGTCACCCCGGCCATTATCATCGCCCACGCCGCCGCGCTCACTCACCATGAGCAGGTGCTGCTGATCCAGGCTTCCTTGGTGCTGTCCGCCGTTACAACGCTCCTGCAGCTTTTCCCCATCGGGGGCCGCTTTGGCTCGGGCCTGCCGGTGATCTTCGGCGTCAGCTTTGCGTACCTGCCCAGCATGCAGGCCATTGCCACCGGGAGGGGCGGCATGGCGGCGGTGGCCGGGGCCATGCTGGTGGGCGGCGTCATCGCCACCCTGGTGGGCCTTTTCATAAAGCCCATCCGCCGTCTTTTCCCGCCCGTCATCACCGGCACCGTGGTCTTTACCATCGGCCTGTCCCTCTATCCCACCGCTATTAACTATATGGCCGGGGGCGCCGGCAACACCTATCAATCCGTGGTGGAGGAGCGTGGCCTCACTGAGGCCCTGGTCTACGGCTCCTGGCAAAACTGGGCCATTGCCGCCTTCACCCTGGCGGTGGTGTTGCTGCTGACCAATCATGGCCGGGGCATATGCAAGCTGGCCTCCATTCTCCTGGGCATCCTGGCCGGGTATGCAGTGGCGTTTGCAGCCGGGATGGTGGACCTCTCCGGCGTCGCCGGGGCCGGTTGGTTCTCCCTGCCCCGTCCTGTGCCCTTCGGGGTGACCTTTGATCTCTCCGGCTGTGTGGCCCTGGGCCTGCTGTTTGCCATCAATTCCATCCAGGCCATCGGCGACTTTACCGCCACCACCGTGGGCGGCATGGACCGGGAGCCCACCACCCGGGAGCTTCAGGGGGGCATCGTGGCCTATGGTGTATCCAATGTTATAACGGCGCTGCTGGGCGGCCTGCCCACGGCCACTTATTCCCAGAATGTGGGTATCGTGGCCACCAATAAGGTGGTCAACCGCTGGGTCTTTGCCCTCACCGGCGCCTTCCTCCTTCTGGCGGGTGTGGTGCCGAAATTCTCCGCCGCCCTCACCACCATTCCCCAGTGCGTTTTGGGTGGGGCCACCGTGGCGGTGTTCTCCACCATTGCCATGACCGGCATGAAGCTCATCGCCGCCGAGGGCATCACCGCCCGTAATACCACCATCGTGGGCCTGTCTGCGGCCCTGGGCGTAGGCATCTCCCAGGCCTCCGCCGCCCTGGCCCAGTTCCCCGAGGCCGTGACCACCATCTTCGGCAAGTCACCGGTGGTCATCGCCACCCTCATGGCTGTGTTCCTGAATTTGGTTATGCCCAAGGAGGAGAAATAATGTCCCCGGTAAAGCCCTTGCCATTGCGAAGCCAGTGCGCACACTGGCTTCGCAATCCGCTTCCCCCGTCCCCTTGGCCCCCTTGCCTAAAGGGGGCTGGCACGGCGAAGCCGTGACTGGGGGATTCCGCCCATCCGCTATCCTACCACAAAAAATGACCGCCTCCGGCGGTCATTTTTCACGCAAAAATTCACTTATCCTCTACCCCGTGAAACCGCTCATACACCGCCAAGGCCACGGCCTTGGGCAGGGCCGCCTCCAGCTCCGGCAGCTCCGCCTGCGTCACGGCCTTCACGGTGCCGAATTGCTGCAGCAGCTTCTTTCGCCGCACCTCCCCCAGCCCGGGGATGCCCTCCAGCCGGGACCGCGTGGCGCTGCGGCTGTGCTTTTTTCGGTGGTAGGTGATGGCAAAGCGGTGGACCTCCTCCTGCACCTGTCCCACCAGGGCGAAAAGCGGCGGGCTCTGCTGTATGCCCAGCTCCTGCCCCCGGGCCGTCATCAGCGCCCGGGTCCGGTGCCTGTCGTCCTTCACCATGCCCAAAACCGGCACGGAAAGTCCCTTTTCCGCCAAGGCCTGCTCCGCCACGGCGGCGTGCTGCCGGCCGCCGTCCATTAAGATCAGATCCGGCAGGGGGCTGAATTTCTCGTCCCCATCCAAATACCGCTGGAGCCGCCGCCCCAAAATTTCCTCCATGGCTCCGTAGTCGTCCGGATGATCCAGGGTTTTCACCTGGAATTTCCGATAGTCCCGCTTCAGGGGCCTGCCGTCCTGAAAAACCACCATAGAGGCCACCATGTCGGCACTGCCGGTGTTGGAAATGTCGTAGGCCTCTATGCGGTGGGGCCCGGCGGAAAGCCCCGCCAGGGCGCCCAGCTGCTCCAGGGTTTTGTTCACCCGCTCCGCCTCGGAGGTAATGCGCTCCGTCTCCTCCCGGGCGTTGCTTTGGGCCATGCGCAGCAGCTCCGCCCGCTGGCCCCGCTGGGGCACCCGCAGATTAACCCGGTGGCCGCAGTCCCGGCTCAGCAGCTGCTCCAGAGCCTCCGCGTCCTCCGGCAGCGCCGCCACGCAGATTTCCTTGGGTGCTGCGCCCCGGCCTGCGTAATATTGCCGCAGCACGGCGGAGAGGGTCTCCCCCTCGTCCTCCTCGGCTCCGGCGGTCAGCACCTTTACCTCCCGGCCCAGGAGGTTTCCCTCCTCCAGATGCAGCACGCCGAAGCCCCAGCGCACCTGGCCCCGGTACAGGCCCCATACATCCGTGTCGGCGCATACCCCGGCAATGACCCCCTGGGTCTTGCCCAGCACGCTCACCGCCCGAATGCGGTCCCGCAGGGCGGCGGCCCGCTCAAAGTCCAGCTCCTCCGCCGCCTGCGCCATCTCCTGCTCCATCTCCCGGGTCAGGGCCCGGTAGTGCCCGCCGAAGATCCGCGCCGCCTGCTCAATGCGCCGCTGATACTCCGCCTGTCCCGGCCCCTCCGGGCGGCAGAAGCCGTCACACTTTCCGATGTGCAGATTCAGGCAGGGCCGCTCTTTTCCGATGTCCCGGGGAAATTTCCGGCTGCAGGTGGGGAGCTTCAGCGCCCCGCACACCGCCTCAATGGCCAGCCTGGTCTCCCGCCGTCCACCAAAGGGCCCGAAGTACCGGGCCCCGTCCTCCTCCGCCCGGCTCACCAGGGAAAACCGGGGGTACGCCGCCCCCTTGTCCAGGCGCACAAAGGGGTAACCCTTGTCGTCCTTTAGGAGGATGTTAAACCGGGGCATATGGCGCTTGATCAGCGAGTTTTCCAGCACCAGGGCCTCAAACTCCGACCGCACCAAAATGGTGTCGAACCGGTCCACCTGGGACACCATCATTTTTGTTTTGCTGTTGTGGGAGGCGGTGTCCTGAAAATACTGGCTCACCCGGTTTTTCAGCTTCTTGGCCTTGCCCACATAGATCACCTGCCCGCCGCTGTCCATCATCAGATAGACCCCCGGCGCCAGCGGCAGGTCATTGGCCTTCTCCCGCAATTCGTCCTTGGTCACAGAGGCCCCTCCTTCCGTACATTTTTATCGCATCAAAAATCCCTTTGGCAGAAAATTCCGCAGGAATTTTCGCCAGTTTTTTTAGTTTAATCCCTCCGCCTTCACCGCGAACAGCGTCTCGATCCTTGCCCGCAGCGCTCCGCTCTCGGGCTTTTCCAGCGCAGGGTCCTGGGCCATCCAGCCCTTCGCCGCCTGCTGGGCCTCGTCCAATAGCGCCATGTCGCAGCTGAGGTCGGCAATCTTCAGGGCCGGCAGCCCGTGCTGGCGCTGGCCGAAGAAGTCGCCGGGCCCCCGCAGGGCCAGATCCTCCCGGGAGATTTCAAAGCCGTCGTTGGTCTTGGTCATCACCTTCAGCCGCCGCTTCGTCTCCTCCGACGGGTGCTCCGAGAGCAGAATGCAGTAGCTCTTTGCCTGTCCCCGGCCTACCCGGCCCCGGAGCTGGTGCAGCTGGCTTAGGCCGAAGCGCTCGGCGTTTTCCACCACCATGCAGGTGGCGTTGGGCACATCCACGCCCACCTCCACCACCGTGGTGGCCACCAAAATGTCCCCGCTCCCGGCGGCAAAGTCCTCCATGACCTTTTCCTTTTCCTTGGGCTTCATCTTCCCGTGGAGCAGGCACACCCGCAAATCCGGGAATACCTCCTCCCGCAGCTTTTTGGCGTAGGCTGCGGCGGCCTTGCGCTCGTCGGGGATGTGGTCCTCCTGGCCCACCAGCGGACATACGATGAATACCTGATGCCCCGCCTCCACCTGCTTGCGGATGAATTGGTTCACCCGCTGCCGGTAGCTCTCGCCCACGGCGAAGGTGTCCACCTTTTGCCGCCCCGGGGGCAGCTCGTTCATCACCGACACATCCAAATCGCCGTAAATGATCAGCGCCAGGGTCCGGGGAATAGGCGTGGCGGACAGCACCAGCATGTGGGGATTTTCCGCCTTCTGCCCCAGGGCCGCCCGCTGGTTCACCCCGAAGCGGTGCTGCTCGTCGGTAATCACCAGCCCCAGCCGGGCGTAAGACACATCCTCCGTCAGCAGGGCGTGGGTGCCGATGCACAGATCAATGCTCCCCAGGGCCAGATTTTCCAAAATATCCCGCCGCTCCCTGGCCTTGGTGGACCCGGTGAGCAGGGCGCACCGGAGCCCGAATTTTTCAAACAGCGGCGTAAGATTTTCATAGTGCTGCCGGGCCAGAATTTCCGTAGGGGCCATCAGGGCCGACTGCCACCCGCTTTGGGCAGCGAACCACACGCACCCCGCCGCCACCATGGTCTTGCCGCTGCCCACATCCCCCTGGCACAGCCGGTTCATGGGCCGCCCGGATCGCATGTCCGACACCGCCTCCGTAATGGCCCTGCGCTGGGCGTTTGTAAGGGGGAAGGGGAGGGCCCGGTAAAATTCCTCCATGTCCGCCGCGGCACAGGCAGGCCCCGCCACATCCGTGCGTCGGGAGCGGAGCATCTGCAGCCCGCAGGAGAGGATAAACAGCTCCTCAAACACCATCCGCCGCCGGGCCAGGTTCAGCGCCTCCGCGTCCGCCGGAAAGTGGATGTTCTCGTAGGCGTATCCGCTGTGGCAGAGCCGGTGTGCCTGCCGCACAGCATCCGGCAGGCAATCCGTCAGCAGGTGGCGGCAGGCCGTAAGCCCCTGGCCCACGGCCTTGTATAGAAGATTTTGGCTCACCCCGGCGGTGAGGGGATAAATGGGCACAATATGCCCTGTAAGCACCTGCTGCCCCTCCTGCTCCACAATGGGGTTGATCATCCGCCGGGCCAGCAGATTCCCCTCCACCTTGCCGCAGAAAATATAGGTCTCGCCCCGGTGCAGGCTGTTTTTTCGGTACTCCTGGTTAAAAAAGGTCAGGTCCAGGGCGCCGCTGTCATCTACGGCCCGGGCCTTCACCACCGTGCGCCCGCCGGAAATGCGGCTGGCCACGGGGTCGTTTGCGATCATAGCCCGGACGCACACCGTCTCCCCGAGCTCCAATTCCCGGATGGCCCGGGTCATGGTGCGGTCCTCGTACCGCCGGGGAAAGTAGCCGATCAGGTCCTGCAGCGTGGCAATGCCCAGCTTAGACAGGGCCTTGGCCCGGGCCTCGCCGATACCCTTTATATAGCGCACATCCGTCTGCAAATCAGCCATGTCAGCCACCTCACTTCATGTCCTGCTCCGCCCAATCCGACAGGGCCTCCAGGATGGGCAGCAGCGTCCGGCACCGCTCCGTGGGGCGGTATTCCACCCGCACCGGCACCTCCAGAAACTCCTGCCGCTCAAGGAGCCCGTCCCGCTCCAGCTCCTTGAGAGCCGAGGACAGCACCGTGTTGCTCACCCCGTCCAGCTTTCCCCGCAGGGCGTTGTAGCGGATAGACCCGGCATTGCACACCGCGCAGAGGATCTGCACCTTCCACTTGCCGCCAATGAGCAGCATGGCGTGCTGCAGGGGGCATTTTTCCATACAGGGGCAGTCATAGTGACCCATAAGTAAGCTCCTCCTTACCTGCACAGGATAATCTGCGTTCTTGCATTTTTCCCGAAATGCTCTATACTGATTATACCAAGTAAGAAAAGAGGAGTAAATAGGAAATTATGAACATCTATCTCCAGGGCCTCACCATGGGCCTTGCGTATGTGGCCCCCATCGGCCTGCAAAACCTGTTTGTCATCAACTCCGCCCTGACCCAAAAGCGCAGCCGGGTGTATATCACGGCCCTCATCGTCATTTTGTGGGATGTGTCCCTGGGCGTTGCGTGCTTCTTGGGCGCGGGGGCGCTGATGCAGGCGGTGCCGTGGCTGCAGAAGGTCATTTTGGGCATCGGCAGCCTCATCGTCATCTATATCGGCGTCGGGCTCCTGCGTGCCAAGGCCAGCTTAGAGGGCGGCAAGGATGTGAATATCCCCATCTGGAAGCTGTTCACCACCGCCTTTGTGGTCACCTGGATGAACCCCCAGGCCCTGATAGACGGCACCATGATGCTGGGCGCCTTCCGGGCCACCCTCCCGGCAGGGGGCGACCTGCCCTTCATCTTCGGCTTCGGCAGCGCCTCGATCCTGTGGTTTTTGACCCTGTCCACGGTGGTCTCCCTCCTTGGCAGCAAGTTCAATGAGAAAATTCTCAATATCATCAATAAGGTCTGCGGCGCGGTGATCATCTTCTACGGCTGCAAGCTCCTGTGGAGCTTTGTAAAGCTCATGGAGTGGCTGTAAATTAAGTCTGTTCAAACCCCTCCGTTTCTGCTATGATTATAGTGGAAACGGAGGGGCATTTTATGGAGAAAAATTATAAATTTGTTATCGCCTACGACGGCACTCGCTTTTTCGGCTGGGAGCATCAGCCGGACAAGGAGACGATACAGGGAAAATTAGAATCCGTCCTGGAGCGTCTCCAGGGCCGTCCGGTGGACCTCATCGGCGCCGGGCGCACCGATGCCGGAGTCCACGCCCGGGCCATGGTGGCCAGCGTCCATCTGGATGTGCGCCGGTCCCCGGAGGAAATTCGGGATTATATGAATCGCTACCTTCCCGACGCCATCGCCGTCCGGGAGGTGAAGGAGGCGTCTGCCCGCTTCCACGCCCGCTATAACGCCCTGGGCAAGACCTATCGCTACACCTGCTTTATCGGCCCCGTAAAGCCCGTGTTCGACCGCAAATATGTCACCCTGCTGGACTTCTCCCCGGATATAGCAAAGATGCGCCGTGCGGCGGAAATACTCCAGGGTGAGCACGATTTCCGGGCCTTTTGCGGCAATCCCCGGATGAAAAAATCCACCGTCCGCCTGGTGGACACCATCCAAATCGAGGAGCGCAAGGACCGTATCCTTTTCACCTTCCACGGCACCGGCTTTTTGCAGAACATGGTCCGCATCCTGGTAGGCACCCTGCTGGAGGTGGGCCGTGGCCGCTGGGAGCCGGAGTATGTGCAGGAAATTTTGGATGGCAAGGACCGCAAGCTGGCTGGCCCCACCGCCCCCCCGGAGGGCCTGTGCCTGATGAAGGTGGATTATTAAAAGAAACGGATGAGCCGCGGCTCATCCGTTTCTCAGCGTATCAAAAAAGCCTCGCAGAGTTTGCCGCCCGCAGGCGGCAAAGAAATAAAATCATTTTCTCTCGCGACATGTGCGTGAGAGAAAATACCGCTCAGGCTGCCAGTGTGGAATTTGTCCGTCTGCGACGGACAAATTATGCGCGCAGCAGACTGCAATCCTTTTGTCGGAAAAACCCGGAGGGTTTTTCGACAGTCTCAGAAACGGATGAGCCGCAGCTCATCCGTTTCTTATTTCAGATCCCGCTTGATGCCCTCGGTGATGCGGTCCACATCCTCCAGGGTGTTCATGCGCACGATCTGTTCCTTATAATAGTTGGCGTGGGGCACGCCCTTTAGGTACCAGGCGTACTGCTTCCGGGCCTCTAAAATGGCGATATGCTCCCCCTTGTCCTCCGCAGCCCAGCGGATCTGCCGCACAGCCGTGTCGCACCGGTCGGCCAGCGGCGGCAGCGGAGGAATCTCCCGGCCCTCCAGGGCCGCCAGGGCCTGCCGGAACAGCCAGGGGTTTCCGAAGGCTCCCCGGCCGATCATGGCCAGATCCGCCCCGGTAAACTGCAGGATTTTCACCGCATCCCGGGGGGCGAAGATGTCCCCGTTGGCCATCACCGGGATCTTGACTGCCTGCTTCACCTGCCGGATGGTCACCCAATCGGCGGCTCCGGCGTACATCTGTGCCCTTGTGCGTCCGTGAACGGCCACAGCGGCTACACCCACCTGCTCCAGCATTTTCGCCAGCTCTACAGCGTTGATGCTGCCCTTGTCCCAGCCCCGGCGCATTTTCACCGTCACCGGCACCCCTGCGGCCTTCACCACCGCCTCGGCGATGCGCGCTGCCTTTTCCGGGTCCTTCATCAGTGCTGAGCCGTCGCCGTTGGAAACTACCTTTCCCACCGGACAGCCCATGTTGATGTCAATGATGTCCGCCCCGCTGATCTCCCGGGCGATCTGCGCCGCCTCGGCCATGCAGACCGGGTCGCTGCCGAAGATCTGTGCGCTGACCGGGTGCTCCCCCGGGCCTATTTTCAGCAGCCCCCGGCTTTTCCGGTCCTGATAGCACAGGGCCTTGGCGCTGACCATTTCCGTCACCGTTAGGCCAGCGCCAAACTCCCGGCAGGTCCGGCGAAAGGCCAGGTCCGTCACCCCCGCCATAGGGGCCAGCACCAGGGGATTGGGGATAAAAACATTACCTATATACATAGCGTTTCCTCGCTTTATCGCAGTTTTCCCCAGTATAGCACAAAATTCCCCCGCCGAAAAGCAAAAAAGCCGGGCGACCGGTAAGGCCGCCCGTAAGTGAGGAGAAAAAATGGTAGAAAAGCACAAGTAAGCATTACAAAAGCGCCACGACTAACCATACCAGCCCCATGAGCCCGCCGCCCAGCATGGCGGCAATGGCCGGTGTCAACCGGTGCCTTTTGGGAGGGGGAAGTCCCTGGCAGCGGGTATAGCTTTTGGCAATGCGGACCGCCTGGTCCACCAGCTGCCGGGAGGAAACGCCGTCTCCCTCCAGCACATCGTTGCGCAGAATAAAAATTGCCTGATCGAACACCCGGGGATCCGGAGAATCCACCACGATGACGCGCCTGGAAATACCCTTGACCAAGTCCTTTGCCCTCCTTCACTGGTTCGGATGCTTTCAGTATGGGCAAACCGGCTGGAAATTATACACCGCTGAACCATCAAAAACCACACAGCGCACTGCGAAAAAAATAGTTATTGCGGCCCGGGCAAGGTCTGCAAAGCAATACGTGCGGCGGGGCGTCCTCACCCCGCCGCACCGGACTTGCAAAGTATCCCCCTGCTTTCGCGTAGGGCCCGATGCCCACACCGGCCCGCCTGACGGCGCCGCCTGCAGCCTCCCGTCACCCGTTCACACTGCTGTTTTCCGGTTTTCTCCTGCGAAGGGCAGGTGCAGCACCGCCACGGCACAATCGTCTGCCAGGCCCTTTCTGCTCCGAGATTCTGCCAGGATCAGTGCCGTCAGCTCGTCCGGATCGCATCCGTTCCACCCTGCCAGCAGATTCAGCAGCCACTCGTCGCAGCTCTGGTCGGCGATGCCGTCGCTGATGAGCACCAGGTAGTCCCCCGCCTGCACAGGGATGTGTACCTGATCCGGCGGTAGGGGCGAGCTTGACAGCCCCGTGGGCGGCGCGTCGGAGCAGAACCGCCGCACGCTGCCGCCCCGCTTGAGATACGAGGGAGCAGCCCCGCATTTGTACAGCTCCACGCAGCCGCTCTGCCGCTGCATCAGTGCCAGGTCCACAGTGGAAAAGCCCCCCTGTGTTTCCCCCCGCAGCTTCATGGCGGCGTTCAGGGTCTTCAGCGCCGGCCCCGGCTGGATACCCGCCTCCAGAAACTGCCGCAGCAGCCGGACGGTCATGGCCGCCTCCCGGTGGGCCTCCTGGCCGCTGCCCATGCCATCACACAGCAGCAGATATACGCCGTCGCCCACCTCAAATTGTTCCACCTGGTCACCGCACAGCTGCTCTCCGGCCTGAGGCCGCAGGGCGGAGCTGACCCGGTAGCCGATGCCGATGCCGCCGGCCGCCGGCACCGCTGTCTGGTCCAGCAGCTCCGAAAAGCAGGCATATTGCTCCCGGGCGCTGGCCTGGACCTCCTGCAGCTGCCGGTGGAACTGCCGCCGCAGGAGGTAGTCGTGGGTCTGCCGGTCAATGGCCTGCAGCAGAGCCGGAAAGTGTACACACCGAGACGAAAAGTGCAGCGGGAAGTCCGACGCCTCGGCCCGGCCCCGGCGCAGCAGCCGGGGGCAGGCGTCATTGAAGGCGCTGTAGGTCTCGCCGTAATGCTTTTGCCAGCAATCCGTGCGCAGCACGCAGCCGCTGCACACCTCGTTTGCGGCCCGGTCGAATAATACCGATGGGTTCTCCGAGGGCTGGGGCTGCTCCCCCCGGAAGAAGCTGTCATACAGGGCCCGCAGCGCCGCCGCCGGACGGGCGTAGGGCATCGGCTGGGGCGCACCTTCGGTCCGCTTTCCGGCGGTGTATCGCTTGGGCAGCCACTTTTCCGGGATGAATGTGTACAGCATCGCCCCGGCCAGGCTTTCGCACAGGGTCACCGGCATAACCTCCTGCCCAAATAGCAGGCCTAATCCGCCGCATACCCCCGCGGCGCACAGACCCTGAATAGGACGAGGCAGCCGCCGCAGCAGCCCCCCCACGGCACCGCCTGCGCCCCATATCACGGTGTATAATACCGTGGGCTGCGCCGCCGTCAGGTCTGTCAGCAGGCCAAGGCAGCCGCCTAGCGCTGCGCATTGAGAGATGCCGCATCCCCGGCACAGGGCCAGCAGCAGCGCCATCATCAGTGCCCGCCCCACGGAGAAGGAGAAGGCCGTTACAGGGACGGCCGCCAGGACCAGGCCGCATAAAACGCCCCATTTCCCCTGGCGGATTACCGTCAGCCAGGCTGCGCCCGCCGCCGTCGCGGCGGCACACAGGGCCAGAAGCCAGCTCTGCCCGCTGCGGCCCAGCAGATAGATGCTCTGCACCAGCAGGAGGAAAATTGCCGCGCAGGCCGGGCGGAAATACGGTTTTTTGTACACCGCCGTGTCATACAGCGCCGTATTGGCGGCAAAGATGAGGATGGCCGCCGCCGTACACCGCAGGCCCGATTGGAAATCCATAAACAAAAATGCCCCGCCGGCCACGCCCATCACGGCAGCCAGTCCCGGCAGCCGGATCCCTGCCGCCGTCACGGCGGCCAAGGCGAAGGGGGCGTATACCCCGGCCATCTGCCCGGCACACAGCAAAAAGCCCAGCACCGGCCATCTCAGCCGAGCCACCGCCTTTTTTATGCTCGGCGGCAGGGCAATGGCCTGTCTTTTTTTCACGCAATCCCCTCCTTTTTTCTCCATTGTAGGCTTTCAGCCCGGGAGAAAATCGTCGGGAAATCATCGAAAAAGCAGCGCGGCGAAAATTTTTCATTTTCGCCGCGCCTATATTTATTCTATGCAGCTTTCCCGGAAATATGCCCGAGTCTGCTCAATGTTTTTCCGGATCATGTCCCGCAGCTGCTCCAGAGAGCCGAACTTCTCCTCGTCCCGCAGCCGCCGGCAGTATTCCAAACGAATCCGCTGTCCATAGAGGTCCCCCTGAAAATCCAGCAGAAAGGTCTCCACGGACACGGTGCAGCTGTCGCTCACCGTGGGCCGGGTGCCCACATTGGTAACCCCGGCATAGCTCTTTTCCCCCGGCAGGTAGACCCGGCTCACATATACCCCATGCTTTGGTACCAGCACATGGCCCGGCACCGCGAGATTCACCGTGGGGATGCCGATAGTCCGGCCGATGCGCTGGCCGTGGCCCACGGTTTGGGTCATGCAGTGGCGGTGCCCCAAAAAGTGCGCCGCACGCTCCACATCGCCGCTCTCCACCAGCTGGCGGATGTAGGTGGAGCTGACGGTGATGCCGTCCACCTCCACCTTGGGAATGATATCGCAGCCCAAGCCCAGCTCCCGGCACTTTTCCTGCAGCAGCTGGGGGTCACCCTGGTTTTTGTAGCCGAAATGGTAGTCGTGCCCGGCCACCAGATGCACGGCGTTCAGGTCCCGCACCAGCTTTTGTTCCACAAAAGCATCCCAGGGCAGGGTCATCATCTCCCGGTCAAAGGGAGCCAGAAGGACCCGGTCAATGCCGTAGATTCGCTTCATCAGCTCCTGTCGATCCTCAGGGGAATTGAGAAGGAATACCGGCTTTCCCGTCACCACCTCTTTCGGCGGCCGGTCAAAGGTGAATACCACCGGCTCTGCGCCCAATTCTTGGGCCCGCTGCACGGTTTTTTCCAGCAGGGCGCCGTGGCCCCGATGTACCCCATCAAAAAATCCCAGGGCAATGACTGTTTGGTTCAAAATCTCTCACGCTCCGAAAAAATTTTTCAGGGAGGTCATGGTGTCCCCCTGCAGGCGGCTCAGGCAGAGGAAATCCCCCTCCCGGCCATAAATGCGGTAAGTCCCCTCCGGCAGGCTCTCCTTGATAAAAAAGGGATTGCCGTTGCGGCATCGCTCCTCCTGCCTTGCGGTTTTCAGCCGGTATTCCGGGTGCTCCCGAAACAGGCTGTCCGTAGGCCGCAGCAGCTTTTCACCCAGCTCCTGCACCTGCTCCAGGGTCACACTTTCGCCCAGGGTGAACCCGGCGGCCATGGTGCGCCGCAGGGAAAACATGCATCCTCCGCAGCCCAAGACCTGTCCGATGTCGTGGCACAGGGTTCGCACATAGGTGCCCTTGGAGCAGCGAATACGCAGAATATAGTCCGTTTCGGACAGTCGCTCCACCACCTCCAGGGCAAAAATAGTCACCCCTCGGGGGCGGCGTTCCACCTCCCTGCCCTGTCGGGCCAGGTCGTAGAGCTTTTGCCCGTTTATCTTGATGGCAGAAAACATAGGCGGGATTTGGCTGATTTCCCCGGTAAATCGGGGCAGCACCGCCTCCAGCTCCTCCTGTCCCACCGTAACGGGAGCCTGGGTCAGCGCCTGCCCCTCCGTGTCCTGGGTGTTGGTGGTGAGCCCCAGGCGCAGCCCGGCGATGTATTCCTTCTCTCCGCCCTCAGCGAAGCTGACCGCCCGGGTGGCCTGTCCCACAAAAACCGGCAGCACTCCGGTGGCCATGGGATCCAGGGTCCCGGCGTGGCCGATCTTTTTGGTTTTCAGTATGCCCCGCAGCTTGGCGCACACATCCATACTGGTCCACCCGGCAGGCTTGTCAATAATAACGATACCGTTTGCCATTTATTCGCCCACCACCATGTCGATGGCCTGCAAAACGGCCTGCTTGGCCTCGCTGAGGGTGGCGCTGAGGGTAGCCCCCGCCGCCGCGGCGTGTCCGCCGCCGCCCAGCAAGGCGCACACCTTTGTTGCATTGACTCGCGGCCCGGTACGCAGGGAGATCTTCACCTTCCCCGGCTCCAGCTCCCGGAGCGTCACGCCGCAATCGGTGCCCGCCACCAGGGCCGCCAGGCTGGACAGCTCCTCCACATCCGCCTCGGTTGCCTTGTAGTCCAGGCACAGGGAACGGGGAATCTGCATAATCACCACCCGGTCGTTGTCGTAGTATTCCGCCCACTCCGCCATCCAGGCCTCCATGGCCAGACGGGTGCGGCTCTTGGTGCGGAACAGCGCCTTATTCACCCCGGCCACAGCGATGCCCGTCTCCATCAGGGCCGCCGCCACCCGGTGGGTGTGGGCCGTGGTGTTGGCGTATACAAAGCAGCCCGTGTCCGTGGAAACGGCTACATACAGCGGCAAAGCGATCTCCGCCGTCATCGGCGTCATAAGGCCAGCGATCTCATAGATGATCTCGCCGCAGGCCGCCATTTCCGCCAGCACACAGCTTTCCTTGGCAAAGCCCTCGTTGGAGGGGTGATGGTCAATAGCCAGGTCAATACACGAGGCATATTTCTTGGCGTTCTCCGGCAGCAGGCTCAGGGCCGCAATGTCCACCGCCACCACGAAATCAGGTGTGAAACCCTCCTCAGCCCAGTAGGGTGCGGCGTAGCTCTCATAGGTCTCCGTGATGCCCGGATTCGGCAGCAGGTAGGCGGTCTTGCCCAGGTCCCGCAGGGCCCGGCACAGGGCGGCGGCGGAGCCGATGGTGTCCCCGTCCGGGCGCACATGGGTCAGCAGCAGCACCCGGTCCACGGTTTGCAGCAGGGCTGCGGTCTCCTGAATGGTCATTTGATATCCTCCGGCAGCACGATGTTCTCGTTTTCGGGGTTGGCAGGCTTCACATGGTTCAGCATGTCCAGAATGTGCGCCCCGTAGGCAATGGAGTCATCGGCGATAAACTGCAGCTCCGGGGTGTAGCGCAGATCCACCCGGCTGCCCAGCTCCCGGCGCAGGAAGCCTGCGGCGGACTTGAGACCCTTCATCAGGTCCTTTTCGTCCTTGCAGTTCAGGGCGCTGACATAGACCTTACACTGGCGCAGGTCCGGGGTGGTGTCCACATGGGTGATGGTGAGCATAGCCTCTGCCACCCGGGGGTCCTTCACTGTGCGCAGCAGCGCCGAAAGCTCCTTGCGGATCTCCTCGTTGATGCGTCCGATACGATTGGATGCCATAATAAGATACATCCTCCTTTCAATAACTGGCGAAAATTCCTGTGGAATTTTCTGCCAAAAGGATTGTAGTCTACTTTCAAAAAACGGGGCGGGCGAAACGCCCGCCCCGCGGCTTAGTTACTGTGTTCCGAAAAACTGTCATTCCGAGACCAGTGCGCACACTGGTTGCGGGAATCCGTTCCTCCTTGGTTCTCCTTTTACTGCGGAATCTCCTCCATAGTGAAGGCCTCGATAATGTCGCCTCTCCCCATGAAACGGGGTTTCATGGGGGCCCCGGATTCAATCCCCTTTGGCAGAAGTGAATTCCGCCAAAGCAAGGTTTTGCGCTGCAAAACACTTGTACGCACGACCTGCGGCGCAGCCGTGCTGCGCAGGAAGGCGACCGGGGGCGGCAGCTATCTATAAGCCCCTTCGATTACTGAGGAATCTCCTCCATAGTAAAGGCCTCGATAATGTCGCCTTCCTTGATATCATTGAACTTCTCAATGGTCATGCCGCACTCGTAGCCGGAGGCGACCTCCTTCACCTGGTCCTTAAACCGCTGCAGAGAGGCCAGCACGCCCTCGTGAATAACGATGCCGTCCCGCACCAGGCGCACCTGGCAGTCCTTGCGCTGGATCTTGCCGTCCTGGACATAGCAGCCCGCCACGGTGCCCACGCCCGAGACCTTGTAGGTCTGGCGCACCTCGGCGTGGCCCAGCAGGGCCTCCCGATACTTGGGGGCCAGCATGCCCTTCATAGCGGCCTCGATCTCATTGATGGCGTCGTAAATGACCCGGTACATCCGCATATCCACGTTGGCCCGGGCAGCGCTTTCGCGCGCGGCCGCATCGGGCCGCACATTGAAGCCCACGATGATAGCCTGAGAGGTGGATGCCAGCATCACGTCGGATTCATTGATGGCGCCCACACCGCCGTGGATTACCCGCACCCGCACCTCATCGTTGCTGAGCTTCTCCAGGGATGCCTTCACGGCCTCCACGCTGCCCTGGACATCGGCCTTGACAATGAGGTTCAGGTTCTTCATTTCGCCCGCCTGGATCTGGCTGAACAGGTCCTCCAGGGACACCTTGCTCACCGGGGCGTTTGCCTTGGCCTTCTCCTCGGCCTTGCGCTGCTCCACCAGCTCACGGGCCAGCTTCTCATCGGCCACGGCGTTGAAGGTGGCACCGGCAGAGGGGGCCTCCGAAAGGCCCGTGACCTCCACAGGCACAGAGGGGCCGGCGGAGTTGATCTTTTGGCCCTTGTCGCTGACCATGGCCCGCACGCGGCCTACGCTGGTGCCGGCGATGATAATGTCGCCCTGGTGCAGGGTACCGTTCTGCACCAGCAGGGTGGCCACGGGGCCCCGGCCCTTATCCAGCCGCGCCTCGATGACCGTGCCCTGGGCGGCGCGGTTGGGATTTGCCTTCAGCTCGCCCACCTCGGCGGTAAGGACGAGCATTTCCAGCAGATTGTCCACGCCCATGCCCGTTTTGGCGGAGATGGGGCACACGATGGTGTCGCCGCCCCAATCCTCGCACACCAGGCCGTACTCGGTGAGCTGCTGCTTGATGCGCTCGGGGTTTGCCTCGGGCTTATCCATCTTGTTGATGGCCACGATGATGGGGATCCCTGCGGCCTTGGCATGGTTGATGGACTCCACGGTCTGGGGCATGATGCCGTCCTCTGCAGCCACCACCAGAATGGCGATGTCCGTGACCATGGCGCCCCGGGCACGCATGGAGGTAAAGGCCTCGTGGCCCGGGGTATCCAAAAAGGTGATGGGCTTGCCGTTTACCATCACCTGGTAAGCGCCGATATGCTGGGTGATGCCGCCGGCTTCGCCGCTGGCCACATGGGCATGGCGGATGTAGTCCAGCAAGCTGGTCTTGCCGTGGTCCACGTGACCCATGACCACCACAACCGGGGCCCGGGGCACCAAATCCTCAGCCTTATCCTCGTGGTCGTCAATAAGCTTTTCCTCAATGGTGACCACCACTTCCTTCTCCACCTTGCAGCCCATTTCCTCGGCGATAATGGCGGCGGTGTCAAAGTCGATCATCTGGCTCAGGGAGGCCATAACGCCGTTTTTCATCAGGCACTTGACCACCTCGGCGCCGGTCTTTTTCATCCGGCTGGCCAGCTCGCCCACGCTGATCTCGTCAGGGATCTGCACGGTAACGGGGGTCTTTTTAATAACCTCCAGCCGCAGGCGGCGCAGACGGTCTGCCTCCTCCTGCTTGCGCTTGTTGCTGACAAAATTGTTGTCCCGGCGCTGTTTGCTGTTGCGGAACTTCTCCTTGCCCTGGGTCTGCTGCTGATCCCGGCGGCCGTGGCTGCGGGCGTCGGCCATATCCTGCAGCTTTTCATCGTACTTGGCAAGGTTGATGTTGGTGGCCTTGCTGGTGTCCACCACCTTGGTCTTGGGCACCCGGCTCACCGGCTGGGCGGGCTTGGCCTCCGCCTTCTTCTGCACAGGCTCTGCCTTGGGGGCGGCGGCGCCCTTGGCGGCTTCCTTCTTGGGCTCCGTCTTCTTCTCGGAGGCAGGCTCGGCCTTTTTCTCCGCGGCGGGCTTCATGCCCTCAGCGAAAATCACCTGTATACCGGACACCGGGTTGTGCTGGGTCAGATACTCAAAGATCAGCGAAAGCTCGTGGTCCTCCAGCACCTGCATGTGATTTTTGGGTGTCTGTGCGTACTCCGTCAGGATCTCCGTGATCTGTTTGGTGGGCAGACCAAAGTCCTTTGCCACCTCATGCACCCTGTATTTGTTCCCGATATTAGCCAAATAAAGCCACCTCCATCAATGTGATACGAATCAGCGTGTCAAAAAAATCTTTTTGCCCCGCTGCCTAAGCTTTTAAAATCATGAAAATGCAAAAACTACTGATTCCAATGGCAAGGGCCACCTCTCTTAGGCTTTCCTCACACACGCTTCCTTACAGTTATCGTAATTTTACCACTTTATCGGTAGTCTGTACACCTGCATATTATGCGCGCAGTAGTTTACGGATTTTTACGCCCGGAGCCCTTGCCCTTCTTCACGGGCTTACTGCCCTGAAATCGAGTCCGTGCCTGGTTCTTTTTCTGTGTTCTCGCCGCCGCGCCCCGCTCCTTGGAGCCGGGCCGGACCGGCTTTCTCTTTCCCTTGCCGGGCCGGGCCTCTTGTTCCGGCGGCATGTTTTTATCCGTTGGAGCTTTCCTTTCCGGGGGCTTTGGCAGGCGCTTTTTCTCCATGCGCACATTTTTCTCGTGGGCCAGCTGCTCCTGCCGGCGCTCCCGGGCCCGCTGCGCCTTCACGGTCATGCGCTGGGCGGCGCTTTGGAACTTTTCCGGGTCCAGCGCTGCCAGCTTGCCGGTCACAGCGTCGGCAAAGCCGATGTCCGTCACCGCCGCCATGGCGCAGCTGGTGCGGCCCAGCGCCCTTCCCAGCTGCTCCTTCGTGGCCGGGATCACCAGGCACAGGCAGCTTCCGGCGTTTGCAAAGCCCATAGCCCGGCGCACGGAGCTGGCTGCAGCGTCCCCGGCCACCAGGATGATCCTGGCCTTCTTAGCCCGGGCCGCGGAGCCCACCGGCTCCTCGCCGATCTCCACCCGGCCCGCCTTGTGAGCCAGGCCGAGCAATGATAGAATCCTCTCCATGCTTAACCCTCGATCTGCGCCTGCAGCGCCGCGTAAATGTCCTCTCCGATGGCCGTCTCAAAGGCCCGCTCCAGGGCCCGGGACTTTCGGGCCTTTTGCAGGCACTGGGCATCAGGGCAGATATAGGCCCCCCGTCCGGACTTCTTGCCGGTGGCATCCACGCAGATCTCCCCCTCCGGGGTCTTTACGATGCGCACCAGTGCCTTTTTATCCTTCATAGTGCGGCACCCCACGCACTGCCGCTGGGGAATTTTCCGCTGCTTCTGCATGGCGTACCCTCCCTAGTTTATGCTGTCGAAAATTCCTCTGGAATTTTCCGACAAAAGGCTCGCAGTCTGCTGCGCGCATAATTTTGAGCCCATGGCTCAAAATTTCACACTGGCAGCCTGAGCGGTATTTTCTCTCACGCGTATGTCGCGAGAGAAAATGATCTCAATTTTTCGCGTCTGCGGACGCGAACTCTGCGAGGCTTCTTACTCAGCCGCCGCTTCCTCGTGATAGGAGGCGGGCTTGATGTCGATCTTATAGCCGGTGAGCCGGGCGGCCAGGCGGGCATTCTGCCCCTCCTTACCGATGGCCAGGCTCAGCTGGTCGTCGGGCACGATGGCCCGGCAGGCCTTGCCCTCCTCGGCCAGCTGCACGCTGATGACATCTGCCGGAGCCAGGGCCGAGGCCACGAACTGTGCCGGGTCCTCGCTGAAGGGGACGATGTCGATCTTCTCGCCCCGCAGCTCCTCCACAATGGCGTTCACCCGCTGGCCCCGGGGGCCCACGCAAGCGCCGATGGGATCCACGTTTTCATCGGAGGAATACACCGCCATCTTGGTGCGGCTGCCAGCCTCCCGGGCGATGGAGCGAATCTCCACCGTGCCGTCAAAGATCTCCGGCACCTCCAGCTCAAACAGGCGCTTCACCAGCCCCGGATGGGTCCGGGAGATGAGCATCTGGGGGCCCCGGCTGCCCCGGCGCACATCCATCAGATAGACCTTCAGCAGCTGCCCCTCATAGTATTCCTCGCCACTGACCTGCTCGCCCAGAGGCAGCACGGCGTCGGTGGCGTCCGCACCGGAGCCCAGGCGCACGGTGACGCTGCCGCTGCGCTGGTCGATACGCACCACGGTGCCGGTGAGGATCTCGTGCTGCTTGGAGTTGAACTCGTCATAGATCATGCCGTGCTCGGCCTCCCGCAGGCCCTGGATGATGACCTGCTTGCCGTTGCCGGCGGCGATGCGGCCAAAGTCCACATTCTTCACCGGGAAGCGCACGGTGTCGCCCACATGGTACTTGGCGGAGAGAGCCTTTGCCTCCTCAGCGGAGATCTCCGCAGCCGGGTTCTCCACCTCCTCCACCACTGTCTTTTCCACGAACATTTTCAGGTCATGCTTTTCCTCGTTCACGTCCACCACCACGTTTTCCACGTCCTCGTGATCCCGCTTATAGGCGGTGACCAGGGCCTGCACGATCTTTTCCAGCATAAAATCCTGGGGAATGCCGCGTTCCTTTTCCAGCAGCGCCAGAGCGGCAAAGATTTCTTCACATTTCATAGCCGAATCTCCTGTTCTGTATAAGAAAAATCTATAATAACAAAATTAAACCACAAAAAATATTGTATCTTAGAAAGCCTCTCAGAGCTTGCCGCCCCCAGGCCGTTTCGCCAGCTTAAAAAACTATGCGCAGCCGCACCATAGCGACTTCATTTTTTTCAAACCGCAGCTCCTGCTTACCCATTTCCAGTACCACTGCGCCGCCGTCGTACTCCTTCAGCACGCCGGGGAATTCCTTCCGCCCGTCGCGATTCTGGTAGGTTTTCAGCAGCACGGGGCTACCCAGAAATTTTTCAAAATCAGATGGCCGCTTCAGCTGCCGCTCGGCCCCGGCAGAGGACACCTCAAAGATGTAGCTGCCCTCGATGGGGTCCGCCTCGTCCAGCAGGTCGCTGACCCTCCGGCTCACGTTTTCGCAATCCAGGATGTCCACGCCGCCGTCCTTGTCCAGATACAGCCGCAGAAACCACTGGCCGGCTTCCCGGACATATTCCGTGTCCCACAGCTCGCAGCCGAACTCCGCAGCCACGGGAGCGGCCAGCTCCGCCACGATTTCCGTTACTTTTTTCATCGAATATCCTCGCATTTCCGCAATTTTAAGGATCGCAAATTAGCCAACAAAAAGAGCGGACCGGGAAGTCCACTCTGCGAAAATAACCTTACATCCCATACTATATCATATATTGTCAAGCAATGCAAGCTTTTTTTCAGGCCAAAAGCTGATCCAAGGCAAGCGCCCGTAAACCGCCGCCTGTTGCCGGCGAACTCTGCAGAGCCTTTTAGGCGAACAAAAGCGAAGCGGGCTTGGCCGCTTCGCTTTTGTTGTGATTTATTCGCCGAAATTGCTGTTGATGAGCTCGGCCAGCGCAGCCACAGCTTCCTTCTCGTCGGAGCCGTCTGCAATGAGGGTAATGGTGGTGCCGCCCACGATGCCCAGACTCAGCACGCCCAGCAGGCTCTTGGCGTTTACGCGGCGCTCATCCTTCTCCACCCAAATGCCGCACTTGAACTCATTGGCCTTCTGAATGAAATAGGTGGCGGGTCTGGCGTGCAGCCCGACCTCGTTTTTCACGGTAATTTCCTGTGTATACATATCCTCTTCTCCTTTACGCACAGCAGTTATTCGGAAAAACTTCTTCCTAACCACTTCTAATTATACGGAAAGAGGCGGGGATTGCAATGGCAAAAACCACGAAAAAAGCGAGAAACCCCGGTGTTACGCGGGCGATTTTTTACTTTTCCCACAAAAACGACCCGCTTCGTTTCCCCACAATCACCGAGTTTCGCGGCAAGCAACTCTCCCACCCGGCGCCATCACTTCAGCTCCACCACCGTCACGCCGGCCTCGCCCTCGCCGTAGCGGCCCAGCCGGAAGCTCTTGACCACCTTGCTGCGCCTCAATATCTCATGCACCGCCTTGCGCAGGGCCCCGGTGCCCTTGCCGTGGATAATGGTCACCGTCTCCAGCTTGGCCATAACGGCTGCGTCCAGGTAGTTTTCCACCACGCTCTCAGCCTCCAGGGTCTCGTAGCCCCGAATATCCAGCTCTGAGGACGCCCGCCGCTCCAGATGCAGCGTGGGCGCAGGCCCCGTTTTAGGCGCAGCCGCCCGCTTCTTCGGCTGGGGCTGTCCCTCTATGAGCCGCACCTGTCCGGGTTTTGCGGTCATTTTCATCTTTCCCGCCTGCAGCACCAGGCTCCCGTCGCCGTTTACCTGCACCACCGTGGCGGCGGTGCGCACGCCGGGCAGCTCCACCCGGTCTCCGGCCACAATAGGCCGGGACGGAGTCTCCGGCTCCGGGGCTTCCTCCCGCAGGTGCAGGGCCTCCTGGGCGGCGTTCATGTGCTTCCTCGCCGATACCTTTGCGTCGTTGATGGCCTGGAAATCTGCCTGCTGCATTTTCCTGCGCAGCTCGTCCAGCTCGGCGAATATTTCGTCCACCTGCTGCTGGGCCTGCCGCACAATGCGCCGGGCCTCGTTTTCACCCTTACTCCGGGCGTTTTCCTTGGCCTTTTCCATCTGCTCCCGGAAGGTCCGTGCCTTTCGGGCATCCTCCTGGCTCTGCTGCCACAGCCGGTCCGCCTCACCCTGGGCCTTTTCCAGCCGCTGGCGCTTCTCCTCCAGCTGGGTCAGCACATCCTCAAAGCGGATGGACTCGCTGTCCATCTGGGCCTTGGCAGCGGCAATGACCTCCTCATCAAGCCCCAATCGCCGGGAAATTGCAAAGGCGTTGGACTTGCCGGGGATGCCGATGAGCAGCCGATAGGTGGGCCGCAGGGTGGCCACATCGAACTCACAGCTGGCGTTTTCCACCCCGGCGGTGGTCATGGCAAAGGTTTTCATCTCCGCATAATGGGTGGTGGCGGCAATAAGGGCGCCCTTGCTGCGCCCATTTTGAATGATGGCAATAGCCAGGGCCGCCCCCTCCACCGGGTCGGTGCCCGCCCCCAGTTCGTCAAAGAGCAGGAGGCTGTTCTCGTCCGCCTGATGCAGAATTTCCACGGTGTTGGACATATGCGCCGAGAAGGTGGACAGGCTCTGCTCGATGCTCTGCTCATCGCCCACATCCGCCAGCACCCGGTCAAAGACCCGCAGCCTGCAGCCGTCGTCAGCGGGGATCTGCAGCCCGCACTGGGCCATGAGCGTCAGCAGCCCGATGGTTTTCAGCGTCACCGTTTTGCCGCCGGTATTGGGGCCGGTGATGACCAGGGTGTCATAGGAATTGCCCAGCTCCAGGGAGATAGGCACTGCCTTGGCCTGGTCCAGCAGCGGATGCCTGGCCCGGCGCAGCACGATGCCGCCCCTCCGGGCCAAAATAGGCTTGGCCGCGTTCATCCGATAGCTCAGCTGCCCCCGGGCAAAGATCACATCCAGGTGCACCAAAATATCATAGTCATAGAGGATGTTCATCATCTGGGCCGCGCACTCCCCGGAGAGGATACGCAAGATGCGGTCGATCTCCTTTTCCTCCCGGGCCTGCAGCTCCTTCAGCTCGTTGTTGGCCTGCACCACGCCCATGGGCTCCACAAACAGCGTGGCCCCGGAGGAGGAAATATCATGCACCAGCCCCGGGATGCTCCCCTTGCACTCGGCCTTCACCGGCACCACAAACCGCCCGTCCCGCTGGGTAATGAGGGCTTCCTGCAGGACCTTGGCGTAGGAGGGAGAGGAGATGATCCGCTGCAGAATTTGCCGGCCCTTGCTGGCCGCCAGACGCATCTTACGCCGGATGTCGGCAAGCTCGGGGCTGGCGGAGTCGGCAATGGTTTCCTCGTCCAAAATGGCTCCGTGGATCTTGTCTTCTAAGAATTTGTTGGTGTGCAGGGCGGAGAACAAGTGGTCCAGCACAGTTTTCTCCCCCTGCCGGTCCCGGTCGTATTCCGAAACCCGGCGAGAGGCCGTCAGCAGGTCTGCCACATCCAGCAGCTCCCTTGTGTTCAGCACCCCGCCGTGGTCGGCCCGGTTCAGCGCCCGGGACACATCCTTCACCCCTGAAAAGCTGGGGCTGCCGTAAAGCCCCAGCCGTTCCCGGGCGCTCTGGGTCTCCTCCTGCAATCGTGCAGCCTCCTCCAGGTCACACACCGGCAAAAGCTGGCGGCACTTCTCCTTGGCCGCCTCACTCACTGCCAGAGACGCCAGCATCTCCAAAACCACCGGCAGCTCCAACGTCCGTATGGATTTTTCAAACAATGTATTCATGAATCTTCCTCTTTTGCCTTGGAAATATAAATTTTCCTATGTAAATAAAGCCAAAATGATCCCGTAGGGGCGAACGACCCTGTCCGCCCGCCGGCCTTGCACCGGCTCCTTGCAAAAACCATGTCATTGCGAGGCCAGTTCGCAAACTGGCTGTGGCAATCCGCATCCCCCGTCCCCTTGGCCCCTTGCCTAAAGGGGGCTGGCACGGCGAAGCTGTGACTGGGGGATTCTTCACCTCACCGCACCTCTTGCAACCCTTTCGTAGGGGCGGGGTTCTACCCCGCCCGTTCTTCCGCGCCCCTTGTAACGGACGCGGGGCGATGTGGGCATCGCCCCCTACAAAATCCTGTCGGTAAACACTCCGTAGGGGCCGATGCCCACATCGGCCCGAACCGGGCTTGCACAAATTTCCTTGTCATCCGTAGGCCCGGACGCCCCTGTCCGCCCGTTCTCTCAAATAAGTATCGCCTTATAGTACCCCAGCGTCCGGAAGCTCCGCTCCAGCTGTGCCGCGGCGAACCCCTCCGCCGCCCTATCCAGCAGCCTCAGGTCCTCCGGCATCAGGGTAAAGCTATAGAGCTTCCTGTCCGGCCCATGGAGGATGTGCTCCAGCGCCGTCATGCACGCCGCCGACAGGGGAAAGCTTTCTCCCCCCGGGCTGCCGCATTTGCGGCAGTGTACCACGCCCTGTACCACATCCAGCACCGGGCTCTGGGCTGTCTCCGCCCCGCACACGGCACAGCCGTCGATCATGGGCTCAAAGCCAGCCAGGGCCAGCAGCCGGAAGGTAAACGCCGGCTTCACCAGCGCCGGGTCTTTGTCCAATTTTGCCAAAGCGTACAGCCCGTTGAGCAGCAGCCGCAGCAGCTCCGGGGCGGGGTTTTCCTCCCCGGTCACAAACTCCGTCAGCTCCGCCAGATAGGCCGCCAGGGCAAAGCGCACCAGGTCCTTTTGCAGTCCTGCAAACAGCTCCTCGGGGTCCGCCGAGTCCAGATAGTACCAGTTCCCTCGCTTATATAGGGTCATTTCCGACCACGCGAACAGCTGGCAGGCCGCCGCCAGGCGGCTGTTTTTCCGCCGGGCACCCCGGGCGATGACGGGGATTTTCCCCATCTCCGCCGTAAGCACAGTGAGGATCTTGTCCGTTTCTTTTGTCTCTGTTTCCCGCAGGATCAATCCGTGGGCAACGGTTTTTCCTTGTTCTCCCGGCATTTCTCATCCTCCCGGACCCGGTGCAGCATGTACAGCTCCGGTGCCCCCGTCTCCCAAAACAAACTCCAGTAATCCTCCACAGCCGCCGCCTCCTTTTTCAGGTAGCTTGCCATGGGCCTCTATTTTCATCCGTGGAAAGTTCTGGCTTTCTGCCCTTTGCCGCAGCAAAAAGCCTCGCAGAGATTGCCGCCCGCAGGCGGTAAACTTATGTGCGCAGCAGGCTGGGGGCCTTTTGGCAGAAAAATCGAAGTTTTTTCACCAGTTCAGTTCTCGTTGTACCCCTGGCTGCGGATAAAATTCACATTGTCCCGCCAGTTTTCCCCAGCCGATGCTCCATCGGCCGGGGGCCCCGTATTAAACCGCTTAACGGCGGAAGTGAATTCCGCCTACGGAATTCTTCGAATTCACGCCATAAAATGGCGGCTCACTTACGCTCGCAGGAAAACCGGCCGAGACCGCTCGCTTTTCACCGGCTTAGTTCTCGTTGTACCCCTGGCTGCGGATAAAATTCACATTGTCCCGCCAGTTTTCCTTCACCTTCACCCAAGTCTCCATATACACCTTCGTGCCCATGAATTTTTCAATGTCTCGCCGGGCTAACGTGCTGATGCGCTTGATCATCTCCCCGTTTTTGCCAATGATAATGCCCTTGTGGCTGGCCTTTTCGCAGTAGATGGTCACATCCAGGTCGATAATGCCGTTATCCCGCTCGGAAAAACGGGTCACCTCCACCGCGGTGCCGTGGGGGATCTCCTTGTCCAAGCATAAAAGCATCTTCTCCCGCACCGTCTCAGCGCAGACCTGGCTGTCGGCCTGGTCGGTGGTCATGCCGTCGGGGAAAAGCTGCGGTCCCTCCTGGGCATAGCCCGCCAATAGGCCCATCAGCTCCTCCAATCCGTCACCCTTTCGCGCCGAGATAGGCACGATAGCCGCAAAATCCGGGTATGCCTGACTATATGCGTCGATCACCGCCAGCAGCTCATCCTTTTTGGCAACGGTGTCGATTTTGTTGATGCACAGGATGCACGGCAGCTTCTCCTCCCGGATGCGCTCCAGCAGGATCTTCTCCGGCTCTCCCACATGGGCGATGGGCTCCACCAGCAGCACCGCGCACTCCACATCCGCCAGGCTCTCCCGCACGACCTTTACCATGTAGTCCCCCAGCCGGGACCGAGGCTTGTGCAGCCCCGGGGTATCCAGCAGCACGAGCTGCGTGTCCCCCCGGTTCACCACGCCGTAAATGCGGTTGCGGGTGGTCTGGGGCTTGCTCGACACGATGGTGATCTTCTCCCCCACCAGGGCGTTGGTCAGGCTGGACTTGCCCACATTGGGCCGCCCGCACACGGTGACCATAGCGGTTTTTTTGATTTCATTCATAGGTGATCCTCAACTTTCTTCTTGAGCTTTTATAAAAACGGGCCGCCGGTGCCTCAGCCCAGCTTGTCTCCGTTTTTGACCTTTCTGTCCGGGGCGATCAGTACCACGCCCCCGTCGCTGTATGTGCCCAGCACCAAAACCTCGGACATAAAATCCGCGATCTGCCGCGGCGGGAAATTCACCACGGCCAGCACCTGCTTGCCGATGAGGTCTTCCGGCTTATAGTAGTCCGTGATCTGAGCGGAGGTTTTTTTCACGCCGATCTCCTCGCCCAGATCCACCCATAGCTGGTAGGCCGGCCTCCGGGCCTTTTCAAAGGTCTTTGCCTCCGTGATGGTGCCCACCCGGATATCCAGCCTCATAAAATCATCAAAAGTAGCCATAAATTCCTCCCTTTCTCAGCTGATTCTGTAATGCGCCACAAGGTCGTTCCGGCGCTCCAGGATGTCCTCCTCATAGTACCTCTGGTACGGATTGCCGTTGTGCAGCACGAAGGCGATGCCCTTTCCGTTGCGCTTGTCCGAAACGATGCCGATGTGATTTTCAAAAATTACAATGTCCCCACCCTGCCACTGGTCGATGTCGTGGATGTCCGTGGTCAGCGCAATAGCGGTGTTTTTAAAGTAAACCTTTAAATTCCGCACCCGGCGAAAGTCGATGTTTTTGTCCACCGGGTCAATGTCGTAGCGGTCTCCGTGGGTCAGTACGTCCTCATGCAGCAGCTCCATCAGGTCGTACCCGGCCCCCAGCAGCCCGAAGGCCACCACGTCTGTGCATACCCCATACCCGTCGTCCGGATAGCCGGTGGCATAATACCGGCTCTTATACTTAGGCCGGGTGTCCAGATATGCCCGGACGGACTGCAGAATGTCCGTCTGATCGTCCACCCCGTCCCCGTCCCGGTCCACTTGGCTCCTGTAGGTCTCGATGCCGAATTTCTCGTTAGAATACTTCGGGTGGGGCAGATAGTTAAATCGGTACAGCACATAAATCAAAACCAGCGCAAAAACCGCCAGAGAACCCAGCAGGATCCCTTTCTTCTTCGTCATACCTCCGCCCTTTCTCCGCATCTTTTGTAAATGCGCAAGGATTTGTCATTGCAAGGGCGCACCGCGCCCGTGGCAATCCGTAACCCCCGTCCCCATGGCCCCCTTGCCTAAAGGGGGCTGGCACGGCGAAGCCGTGACTGGGGGATTCCTCACCGCATCGCACTCCTTGTAACGCTTTCGTAGGGGACGATGCCCACATCGTCCCACCCCCGCACCTCTTGTAACCATCCGTAGGGGCCGATGCCTACATCGGCCCGTTTTCACCAGCTGCCATGTTATCCGTAGGGCGGGGTGCCCTCACCCCGCCGCCATTAACGGCTGCGCCTCACAGCCAATCCCCCCGGAGCATGGCCGCAACAATGGCTGCCAGCAGCGCCAGCAGAGCTGCGCATATCACAAAGCCCAAACTGCATACCACCAACCCGCTTACCCACAGGCCGGGATGTTCCTTCCGACTCTTTCTCGTAATAAAGGTGATGACCAGTCCTGCCAGGGCCAGCACCGGCCCCGCCGCGATCACCTTCGTAAAGGCGTAGGGCGGGTGGTTGGCGCTGTAATAATACAGCACGAAGCTCAGCAGGCTCAGTGCCCCCAGCACCAGCGGCATGGCCAGCAAAACCATATGAAAAGTATTGTGTTTCATTTTCATTTTAGCCTGTCATTGCGAGGGCGCACCGCGCCCGTGGCAAAGCGGGGCGTCGGGGACGCCGCCCCCTACGAAGTTCTATCGGCGAATGGCGTGTAGGGGCCGGCCTCCCGGACGACCCGCCCGGCCTTGCACCGACTTCTTGCAAAAAGCCTGTCATTGCGAGGCCAGTGCGCACCGTGCCCGTGGCAATCCGCCCTTCTTACCTTTCCAGCCCCAGCAGGCCCATGATGGCCTCCTCCCGCCAGCGCATCTGCTTTTTCATGGCCCCCTCGTCCAGGTGGTCATACCCCAGCAGGTGCAGCACTGAGTGGGCCACCAGGTACGCAAGCTCCCGGCGCCTCGAGTGGCCGTACTCCTTGGCCTGGGCCGCCACCCGCTCCATGGACAGCACCATGTCCCCCAGGGGAATAAGTCCCGTCCCCGGGTCTGCGTCCTCCGCCGCGGGCAGTTCCCCCGGTCTCAGGTCAAACTCCGGAAAGCTCAGCACATCCGTGGGCCTGTCCACATTGCGCATGTCCAGGTTGATCTGATGGATCCCCTCATCGCTGGTCAGCAGCACGTCGATCTCACAGGGGAGCTCCATCCCCTCCGCCGCCAGAGCCGTGCGGATGGTTTTGCGGATCAGGGCGCAGTTGCTGTCCGATGCCGCCCCGGGCACGTCGGCGGTAATGGGGATATAGTGGGTCTTTCTCATTTCTTTTTCTTCTCCTCAAACTTGGCGTAGGCCTCAATGATCCGCTGCACCATAATGTGCCGCACCACGTCGTTTTGGGTCAGGCGGCAGATGCCCACGCCCTCCACGCCGTCCAGCACCCGCATGGCCTCCTTCAGGCCGCTGGGCTTGTCGCTGGGCAGGTCGATCTGTGTCACGTCGCCGGTGATGACCACCCTGGACCCGAAGCCCATTCTGGTCAGGAACATTTTCATCTGCTCCCGGCTGGTGTTCTGGGCTTCATCCAGGATGATGAAGCTGTCATCCAGAGTCCGCCCGCGCATATAGGCCAAAGGCGCCACCTCAATGTTCCCCTTTTCCAAATACTTCTGATAGGTCTCCGGCCCCAGCATATCGAACAGGGCGTCGTACAGGGGGCGCAGGTAGGGGTCCACCTTGCTCTGCAGGTCTCCGGGCAGAAAGCCCAGCCGCTCTCCGGCCTCCACCGCCGGGCGGGTGAGGATGATACGGCTGACCTCCTTTTCCCGAAAGGCCTTCACCGCCGCCGCCACGGCCAAATAGGTCTTGCCCGTGCCCGCCGGGCCCACGCCGATGGTCACCGGGCAGGCCTGGATGGTCTTTATGTAGTCCTTTTGGCCGATGGTCTTGGGCTTGATGGGCCGGCCCTTGGCGCTGATGCACACCACGTCTCGTGTCAGCTCGTCAATGCGGTCCAATTGTCCGCTGCGGCACAGGCCGATGACATAGCGCACATGCTGCTCGCCCACATTTTCCCCCCGGGAGATAAGCCGCAGCAGGGCCTCAATGGCCTTTTCCGCCAGCATGGTATCCTCGGGCTCACCGGTGATGATGAGCTGCTCCTCCCGGTTTATCACCGATACATGAAATTCATTTTCTAAGATGCGAATATTCTCGTCAAAAGAGCCGAAAAGGCTCACAGCCTCCTCCATGCGTTCCAGGCTGATGCGCTGCTCCATGGGTCTCCTCCTCAGTTTGCTTCCTCTGTCTGCTGCACCTGCACAGGTACGCCGATCTGCTCCAGGCACTCCGCCTGCAGGGTGACCGTCAGATAGTCCCCCTCCTCTGCGGCGGAGAATCTTGTCTCCGTCACGGAGCCGTCCCGGCCCAGCTGGGCCTTGAGCTGCTGCAGCAGGAGGGTTTCCCCCTCCTTCTGTGCCTGCTCCCGGCTGCGGCGGACGCTCTGGCCGTCATAGTATGTCACAGACTCCCGTACCATCGTAATGGGCAGGCGCAGCCCGCCCGGCAGCGACAGCGGATGATAATAAGTTATTTTATCACAGCTTGCGCCGCTTATGCTACCCCTGCCCCACAATTTTATTCTTTTTTTGCCAAAATCCACGGAGAGGGCGGTTTTTTCCCGCCTTCCCCCGCTCTTTTCCGTGATCTCCAAGGGCACCGATACCGACAGTTCATACCAGGTCCGGGCCTCCACGGTGCCCAGGCTATGGGTCATATAGGTATTGCCCTCCCGGGATTCATACACCCCCGTCACCAGCAGCTCCCCCTCCGTCACGGTGCTGCCCTCCGCCACCAGAGCCTTGCCGTCCAGGGCCCGCACCCGGGTCACCAGGCCGTCTCGGGCAGCCACGATATTCCACACGCCCGCCTCGTCCGCGATCTCCGGCGGCCGCTGCCGCTCCACCACCTGCACATAGGCCACGCAGCCCTTCACATTCACCGTCAGCCAGGATACGTCGTGCAGCCCCAGCAGCACATGGTTGCGCATGTCCTCCTGGTCGATCTCCAGCCCCGGGGAGCCGACGGTGATGCCGTAGTTTTCCAATGCCCGCAGCACCGTCTCTGTGGGCACTGTTTCATTACCGCTCACCCGAAACTCCCAAATAAAAAGATTTCCCCCGAACAGCAGCAGCCAAAAAGCTGCGAACCCCGCCAAAAGCACGTACCGCCTGTGAAACCGCCCCCACAGGACCGGGATCCCCCGGCGCCGCAGCACCGTCATCTCCGCCCCGGTCTGCCCGGCGATTTCCTCCAGGGCCGGCCCCTGTTCCAGCAGCATCCGCAGCCGCAGGCAGATCTCCGATTCCCACTGCAGATCCCAAAACAGGATGCCCTTGGCTCCCAGCAGGTTCAGCACCCGTTCCGGACAGGCGCATTGGATCTGCACCAGCTGGCTGCCCTGTAAATAATGGACGATTCGTTTATACATATATTTACTCCATCAGCTCCACCCGGTCAATGTGACCCGTCAGCCGCAGCTCCCCGTCGGTCATGGCCGCCAGCTGCAGGTCTTTTCCGATTATGCGCACGGTCATGCTGCCGCCGGATACCGCCACCTCCTCTGTGCTATAGGAGATAACGCCCCTATGTCCCGCCATATAGAGCTGGCGGCTTCCGTACAGCTCCACCTGCGGCACACCCACCGCCGTTTCCGGCGGCAGGTTCAGCCGCTCCACGGCCTCCACGCCCACCTGGGACAGCCTCCGTTTTTGCATGGTCCTGCATCCTCCTGTTCCGCTTGCTGCATCGGCTTCCTGCAGTGCATCCGTAGGGCGGGCTGCCCTCAGCCCGCCGCCGTCACACGCTGCACTTCGGCAGGGCGCGCGGGCCCTGCTCTGCAAAGCCTTTCCCTGTACGTCGGGACCCCGTGTGCCCCGCCGCACACCCCTTTCCGCTTGCAAATCCTATGCGCCCACGGAGAAAAACTTGCCTGTCCGGGGAAAAGGAGACGAATCAGGCTGTCGATACAGTGGAGAAAATACGATAGCGGTAAGGAAGGGCCTTCCTTACCATTCAAAAGCAGGCAAGCCCCGCGCCCCGGCTGCATAGAGTGTAGCCGAGGGGGCGAGGCTGTGAGCAAACGGAAATGGCAGGCCCTGTGCCTGCTGGGCGTCATGGCGGTGCTGCTTGTGAGCAGCGCCGCCGCCGGGGAAGCGGTGCGCCGTGGCCTGTCTCTTTGCGCCCGGTCGGTGGTTCCGGCACTGTTTCCATTTTTTGTAGTGTCAGGGCTTTTCACCTCCCTGGGCTTTGCTGAGGGGATGGGCCGCCGCCTGACCCCGGCAGCGGCGCTGCTGTTCCGGGTAAGCGGGGCCGGGGCCTCTGCCTTTTTCCTGGGCCTTTTGGGGGGCTACCCCGTGGGCGGGCGCACCGTGGGTCAGCTGTACCGGGAGGGCCGCATCTCCTGCGGCGAGGCGGAGCGCCTGCTCTCCTTCTGTAATAACGCGGGGCCATCCTTCATTCTGGGCGTAGTGGGCCTGGGCTGCTTTCAGAGTCTGACAGCCGGCTGGGCTCTGTACCTCATCCACGCAGTGTCCGCCGTTTTGGTGGGGGTGCTGCTGCGGGGAAAGAGCCGCCCAAAGCCGGGCCTTTTTCCTCCGCAGCGTCTGCCGGAGAATATTCTCCCGGCCTTCATCCGGTCCGTGCAGGATTCCGCCCTGGCCATGCTCCGGGTCTGCGGCTTTGTGGTTTTTGCCTTGGTGGTGCAGGCCCTGGTGACGGAGTGGACGGGGGTGAGCCATCCGGCGGCCCTGGGCTTTATTGAGCTTACCGGGGGCGTTATGCGGCTGGGCAGCGGAAGGGCGGACTTTGTGTGGGCGGCGGCGCTGCTGGGCTGGGGTGGACTATCTGTCCACGGACAGACCGCAGCCGTGCTGGCGGACACGAATCTGAAAATGGGCCGCTATTTTCTCGGCAAGCTCCTGCAGGCGGTCCTGTCTGCCCTGCTGGCTTATTTGCTGGTATTTTGCTGGTATTCTGTATAGCATAAAGTGGTACATATCCTATGCAAAAATACAAAACAGCCCATGAAGCATACAGCACAGCAGGATGCCCATGGAAAGGGGCAGCAGCATTCCCACCAGGGTCCATTTTTTGCTGCCGGTCTCCTTGAGCAGGGTCAGGCAGGTGGTGCCGCAGGGCAGGTGCATCAGGCACAGCACCGCAGCGCAGACCGCCGTCTGCCAGGACCATCCGTGGAGGGTCAGCACCTGACCTAAGCGGGCTGTCCCGATATCCGCCATAACGGAGGTGGAGAGATACCCCATGGCCAGAACGGGCAGCATGATCTCGTTGGCGGGAAAGGCCAGAAGAAATGCCAGCAGCACCATGCCGTCCAGACCCATGAGATCCCCCAGGGGCTGGAGAAAGCCGGCCAGGACGGCCAGCAACGGCCGGCCGGAAACGGCGAGGTTGGACAGCAGCCACAGCACTGCCCCGGCGGGCATGGCCACCGTTACCGCCCGACCCAGGACAAAAAGCGTCCGGTCCAGCAGGGAGCGCACCAGAACCTTACCGATCTGCGGCAGGCGATAGGGGGGCAGCTCCAGGGAAAAGGAGGACACCTGCCCCCGCAGGAGGGTGCGGGAGAGGAGCTTGGAGGTGAGCAGCGTCATGCCCACGGAAAAGAGGATCACGGCCAAAAACAGCCCCGCCCCCAGCAGCCGCCGGCCGGGGCCGCTGGTATTTCCCAGGAAAAACAGGGAGATCAGCGCCACCAGTGTGGGGAAGCGGCCGTTGCAGGGGACCAGGGAATTGGTCAGCTGGGCCGTGAGCCGCTCCCGGGGGGAGTCGATAATGCGGCAGCCGGTGACACCGCAGGCGTTGCAGCCGAAGCCCATGCACATGGTCAGGCTCTGCCGCCCGTGACCGCCGCAGCGGCACATAAGGCCGTCTAAGTTAAAGGCCACCCGGGGCAGGTAGCCGGCGTCCTCCAACAGCGTGAACAGGGGGAAGAAAATGGCCATGGGCGGCAGCATCACCGCTACCACCCAAGCGGTGGTGCGGTACAGGCCATCGGCCACAAGGCCCTGAAGCCAGGGCGGTGCGCCCAGGGAGGCAAGGCCGCCCCGAAGGGGCTCCAGCAGGGAAAATAAAGCCCCTTGCAGAAATTCCGAGGGGGCGGAGGAGCCCCAGATGGTCAGGTAAAACACTGCACCCAAAAGCAGCAGCATGGCGGGAATACCCACAAGCCGCCCCGCCAGCAGCCGGTCCAGCAGCCGGTCCCGCCGGTGGGGCGGCTTTTGAAAGCGCAGGCAGGAGGCACCCATTTCCTCCGCCAACTGCACTCGGGCGGCGGTGACAGCGTCCCGGAGATCGCGGCCGGTGAGGCCGCCCAAGCTATCCAGAGCCCGGGACAGGGCGGCCGTCTCCTCCGGCTGCGGGGCAAGCTCTCCGCACAGCAGGGCCAGGGCCCTGTATCGGGGGCAGGGCAGCAAGGCCAGGGCCTTTTCCACAGGGGCCGGATAGGGGACGCGCCAGGCACCGGGCGGCGCGGTGTATTCCGCTTGGGCTATAATGGCCCGCATCAGCTCCGCCAGGCCCCGGCCCCGGCCGGCGGCGGCGCCCACCACCGGACAGGCGAGCAGCCGGGACAGGGCAGCCAGGTCAATCTCCAGCCCGTCCTTTTCCGCCTCGTCCAGCAGATTTACACACACCACCAGCCGGGAGGTGATCTGCCGGATCTGCAGGATGAGATTCAGGTTTCGGCACAGGCAGGTGGCGTCTGCCACGGCCAGGGTCACATCCGCCGCACCGGAGAGAAGGTAATCCCGGGCCACCTCCTCCTCGGGAGAGCCGGCAGTGAGAGAATAAGTGCCGGGCAGGTCCACCAGGTGTACGGAGCAGTCCCCGGCCCGGAGGCTGCCCTCCGCCAGGGCCACCGTTTTGCCCGGCCAGTTTCCCGTGTGCTGGTGCAGCCCCGTCAGGGCGTTGAAAATCGTGGATTTGCCCACATTGGGATTGCCCGCCAGGGCCACCGTGAGCTGCTTCATGTGCGCTCCTCCTTGCCGCAGATATTTCCCCAGTATATGCCCGGGGAATCGGAGCCGTTCCTTCTATTTGGCCGGGCCGGCGCATATACTGCCTGCGTGCTGCGAGGCAGCCGGGAGGAGGAAGCAATATGAAGATCCATGTGGTGCAAAAGGGGGAGACTCTTTTCTCCATTGCACAGCAGTACGGCGTGTCCGCCCGTCTGCTGCAAAAGCTCAACCAGGCGCCGACGGACGGAACGCTGGTGCCGGGGCAGACTCTGGTGGTGCTGCCGGAAAGGACCCATGTAGTGCGCCGGGGTGACACGGTGTGGTCCATTGCAAGGGAGCACGGTATATCCACCCGGGAGCTGTACCAAAACAACATCTTTCTTCAGGGGCAGGGGGCATTGATCCCAGGGGAGGAGCTGATCCTGTCCCTGCAGGATGTGCATCGGGAGGGCAGTCTGGGCGTGAACGGCTACGCCTACCCCTTCATAAACGGGGACCTGCTGCGCCAGGTGCTGCCCTACGTGACCTATGCCACCCCCTTTACCTACGGCATCGGAGCGGACGGGGGTCTGGTGGCCCTGCGGGACGAGGGGATTTTAGCGGCAGCGGGGCAATACAGCGTGCTGCCGTGGATGCATCTGTCCACTATGACGGAAGAGGGACGGTTCTCCTCCGCCCGGGCAGAGGCGCTGCTGGGCAGCGCCCCCCGGCAGGAGACGCTGCTGGGGCAGATCAAGGAAATATTGAAGGAAAAGGGCTACGGCGGGCTGGATGTGGACTTTGAGTACATCCGGCCGGAGCTGGGAGCGGCCTATGCCGCCTTCGTGGACCGGCTGCGCCGGGAGCTGAATCCCCTGGGCTGCAGCGTACTGGTGGCCCTGGCCCCCAAGACCTTCGCCGGGCAGCGGGGCCTGCTGTACGAGGCCCACGACTACGCCGCCCTGGGCCGGGCTGCCAATGGGGTGCTGCTGATGACCTATGAGTGGGGCTATACCGCCGGGCCTCCTATGGCCGTGGCCCCCCTGGACAAGGTGCGCCAGGTGGTGGACTACGCCCTGACGGAAATCCCGGCGGAGAAGCTGTTTCTGGGCGTGCCGGTATATGGCTACGACTGGCCGCTGCCCTTCCGGGAGGGGGTGACCAGGGGGGGATCCGTCTCGCCGCAGGAGGCCCTGGCCCTGGCCCGGCGGCACGGGGCAGAGATACGCTATGACGAAACGGCCCAGGCCCCGTGGTTCCGGTATACAGCGGCGGGAGGCAGGGAGCACGAGGTGTGGTTTGAGGATGCCCGGAGCAGCTATGCCAAGTTCCGCCTGGCGGCGGAGAAGGGCCTGCAGGGGGTGGGCCTATGGAACCTGATGCGGCCCGCACCCCAGACGTATCTGGCGCTGCACGGGGGATTTGAGATTGAGGTAATGCGGTAAGAGGTCAGAACGTGGGACGAGAGGCACAGTGTAGGGGGACGGATTGCCACACCAGTGACGTCGGTCACTGGCTCGCAATGACACATTACAGGAAATGCAGAGGATAACAGGCGACGGGGTGAGGGCAGCGCGCCCTACGGATAAAAACAAGAAATTCGGCGGTGCGGGCCGATGTGGGCATCGGCCCCTACGGAGGGTATGGATCTTGTGCAAGTCCGGTTCGGGTCGTCCGGGAGGCCGACCCCTACGGAATAATAACGGAAAACGCGGCGATAAAAGCAAAACAGGCGGCTGACCCATGGTGGGCCAGCCGCCTGTTTTTTAGAAAGAGGAGAGAAAAACACTTTGTACGAGAATACCTTACAGGCTGCGGCGGAAAATGTCAACGGGCGGGGCGCAGGATTCATAATTTGTTTACAAGAATGGGGCAAAATCCCTATTGCATATTCAAAAAATGCGTGCTAATATTTAGTCTGCTAAAAGTTAGCGTGCTAAATTTATAAAAAGGAGGGATGCGGCGTGAAGCGCTGTGACGCGCAGCAGGAGCATTTCGGCCCGCTGCTGGGATACTGCGACCACCAGATGATGAAGCTGATGGTGCGCAAGCTGCGGGGATATGATGTGTCGCCTATGCAGTGCCGTACACTGACCTTTCTCTATGAGCAGCAGGGAGATGTGACCCAGAAAAACCTGCAGGAATTTCTGCGGGTGAAGCCGCCCACGGTGAACGGCATCGTGGAGCGGCTGGAGGAAAAGCATCTGCTGACCCGGAGCGTTTCTCCCGGGGACGGGCGGTGCAAGCTGCTGCATTTGACCGAGGAGGGCCGGTGCTTTTACCAAGAGTTCATCGCCATTACGGAGGAGGTCCACCGGCAGGCGGAGCAGGGCTTTACAAGGGAAGAAGTGAAGCTGCTGCAGAGCCTCCTGATGCGGGTGGCCGAGAATTTGTCCCGGGAAACGGAGGAAACACACACATGAAGAAAAAAAGACTAATGGACTATACCGCCGGGTACCGGGTGCTCATTATACTGGGCATCCTGTGCTCGGCGGGAGAGGCCGTGCTGGAGCTGCTGCTGCCCCAGATCATGAGTGACATTGTGGACATCGGCATCAAAAATGCGGACAGGAGCTATATCCTCATGGCGGGGCTGAAGATGGTGCTGATGGCCCTGGTGTCTTTGGCGCTGGGCGTGGGGGCGGCGGTGCTTGCCTCCAAGGCCGGCATGGGCTTCGGCGCCAATCTCCGGGCCGCCGAGTATCGGCAGGTGCAGAGGTTCTCCTTTGCCAACATTGAGCATTTTTCCACGGCCTCTCTGATCACCCGGCTGACCAACGATGTGAGCAGCCTGCAGATGACCCTGATGATGGGTATGCGGATGCTGGTGCGGGCCCCGGTGATGCTGGTGACGGCCCTGGTGATGGCCCTTATCATCAGCACACGGCTGAGCCAGGTGTTCCTGGTGGTGATCCCGCTGCTGGTGTTGGGTGTGGTGCTGGTGCTGCGGAGGGTGGGGCCGTTCTTCACCTCCCTGCAGGGGGCCACTGACGACCTGAACCTGGTGGTGCAGGAGGATCTGAACGCCATCCGGGTGGTGAAATCCTTCGTGCGGGAGGATGTGGAAAAGGAAAAATTCGCCGGCCGCAATGAAAAGCTCAAGGCCATGGCGGAAAAGGCCTTCGGCTTTGTGGTGATGTTTATGCCGCTGATCTTTCTGCTCATGGGCGGCACCATTGTAGCCGTGCTGTGGATCGGCGGAAACTATGTGTTTGAGGGGAGCCTGCTCTCCGGCGACCTCATTGCGTTTTTCACCTATGTGTCGGAAATCCTCATGTCGCTGATGATGGTGTCCATGGTGATGATGATGCTCACACGGTCCATCGCCTGCGGCAGGCGCGTGATGGCGGTGCTCAACGAGGAGCCGCAGATCACCGATGAAAAGGCCCGGGAGGGGCTGACCGTGGCCAGCGGGTCTATCGACTTTGACCATGTGTATTTCCGTTATAATGAAAACGGCCAGACCTGGAACCTGGAGGACATCGACCTGCACATCCCTTCCGGGGCCACAGTGGGCATCCTGGGCGGCACCGGCAGCGCCAAGACCACCCTGGTGAGCCTGATCCCGAGGCTCTACGAGGCCACCGAGGGCAGCGTGCGCGTGGGCGGACACGATGTGCGGGAATACTCCATGAAGCAGCTGCGAGACGCCTGTGCCATGGTCCTGCAGAAGAACACCTTGTTCTCCGGCACCATCAAGGATAACCTCCGCTGGGGCGATGCCAATGCCACAGACGAGGAGATGCGCAGCGCCTGCCGCATTGCCTGCGCGGAGGAGTTCATTGAGAAAATGCCGGAGGGCTACGACACCTACATTGAGCAGGGAGGCACCAATGTGTCCGGCGGGCAAAAGCAGCGGCTGTGCATCGCCCGGGCCATTCTCAGGCGGCCCAAGGTGCTGATCCTGGACGACTCCACCTCGGCGGTGGACACGGCCACGGACGCAGCCATTCGCCAGGGGCTGCGCTCCACCCTGCCGGGGACCACGAAGGTCATTATCGCCCAGCGCATCTCCTCCGTGCAGGACGCGGACATCATCGTGGTGCTGGACGACGGCAAAATATCCGGTGTGGGCAGCCATGCAGAGCTGCTGAAAACCAACGAAATTTACAGGGAAGTGTATGAATCCCAGCAGGGAGGAGGTGCCATTGATGGCTGAAGCAAAACGCAGACCCGGGCCCCACGGCCCCGGCGGCGGTCAGCGCCACGGGTATCAGAAGCCCAAGGATATGAAGGGCACCGTGAAAAAGCTGCTGAAATACATGGGCCGGTATAAGGGCGCTTTGGTGCTGGTGGCACTGTGCCTGCTGGTGAGCAGCGGAGGGTCCATCCTCTCCAGCTACCTGCTCAAGCCCATTATCAACGACTATATTCTGCCGGGAGATTTCCCGGGACTGATCAAAATGCTGTGCCTGCTGGGTGGGGCCTTCGCCCTGTCGGGCCTGTGCTCCTACGCCTATGCGCGGATCATGGTCCACATTGCCCAGAACACCGTAGCGGCCATAAGGCGGGATCTGTTTAACAAGATGCAATCCCTGCCCCTGCGGTACTTTGACACCCACCAATCCGGTGACCTTATGAGCCGGTTTACCAACGACATCGACACCATTTCGGAGATGATCAACTCCAGCTTTGCAAACCTCATCTCCTGCATTCTGACCTTCTTGGGGACCATCGGGATGATGCTGTACCTGAACTGGGTGCTGACGCTTATCACCTTTGCTTTCCTGGCGCTGATGCTCCTGACGGTAAAGACCATCGGCGGGCGCAGCCGGGTGAGCTTTCAGCGGCAGCAGGCGGCCCTGGGCGCGGTGAACGGCTATGTGGAGGAGATGATCGAGGGCCAGAAGGTCATTAAGGTCTTTAACCACGAGCAAAAGACTATCGATCAGTTTGACACCCTCAACGAGAGCTATCGCCAGGCGGCCACCGCCGCCCAGGCCTACGCCAGCTCCATGATGCCCGCCATGGGCAACCTCTCCCGCATTGACTACGCCGTGACCTGCTGCGTGGGCGGCCTGCTGTCCATCGGCGGCGTGGGGGACATTGGCTCCCTGGCGGCGTACCTGCTGTATGTAAAGCAGGTGTCCCAGCCCATTGCCCAGATGAGCCAGCAGGTGAATACCATCCTGGCCGCCGTGGCCGGCGCAGAGCGCGTATTCGCCGTGATGGAGGAGCAGCCCGAGACGGACGAGGGCAAGACTGTGCTGGTCCGGGCGGAGAAGAAGGACGGGGTGCTCCGGGAGGTGCCCTACCGCACAGGCTGCTGGGCCTGGAAGGCCCCGGACGGCACCATGACGGAGCTGCGGGGCGATGTGCGGTTTGACCATGTGGACTTCGGCTACACCAAGGAAAAGGCCGTGCTGCACCATGTGAGCCTGTATGCCAAGCCCGGGCAGAAGATCGCCTTTGTGGGCTCCACCGGCGCAGGAAAAACCACCGTTACGAACCTCATCAATCGCTTTTATGACATTGATGCCGGGACCATCACCTATGACGGTATTGATGTGCGCAATATTGAGAAAAATTCTCTGCGCCGGTCCCTGGGCATGGTGCTGCAGGATACGCACCTGTTTACCGGCACCGTGGCCGAGAACATCCGCTACGGACGACCCGACGCCACCGACGAACAGATCGTGGCGGCGGCTAAGCTGGCCAACGCCGACGGCTTTATCCGCCACCTGCCCCAGGGATATGACACCCCTATCACCGGTGACGGCGGCAGCCTGAGCCAGGGCGAGCGGCAGCTGCTGGCCATCGCCCGGGCGGCGGTATCCGATCCGCCGGTGCTGATCCTGGACGAGGCCACCTCCTCCATCGATACCCGGACGGAAAAGCTCATTGAAAAGGGCATGGATTCCCTCATGGCCGGGCGGACGGTATTTGTTATCGCCCACCGGCTCTCCACGGTGCGCAACGCCCAAGCCATCCTGGTGCTGGAGCAGGGACGGATCATCGAGCGGGGGGACCACGAGGAGCTGCTGGAGCAGAAGGGGCGGTATTATCAGCTGTATACGGGACAGAGCGAGCTGTCTTAAGTTGGCGAAAAAACTTCGTTTTTTCTGCCAAAAGGCTGCGGCCTGCTGCGCGCATAATTTTGCCGCAAGCGGCAAAATTCCACACTGGCAGGCCGAGAGGTATTTTTCCCCACGCGCATGTCGCGGTGAAAAATGATTTGAAAATTTTGCGTCTGCGGACGCAAATTCTGCGAGGCTGTGTTATAATACAGCTGAGCGGAACGGAAAAATATTGAAGGAGGACAAGAGCATGACAGAACAGGATCTGATGCGTCTGGCCGTGGAGATGCTGGACAAGGCCTACGTGCCCTACTCCCACTTTCCCGTGGGCGCGGCCCTGGAGTGCGGGGACGGGACGGTGTATACCGGGTGCAACATCGAAAACGCCGCCTTCCCCTGTACCATCTGCGCCGAGCGGACGGCCATGTTCAAGGCCATCAGCGAGGGGCACAGAAGCTTCCACCGTATCGTGATCGCCGGAAAAAGCGAGGACTTCTGCGTGCCCTGCGGCTCCTGCCGCCAGGTGATGCGGGAGTTTGCCCCGGAGCTGGAGGTCATCTGCCTCAACGGCAAGGGCGAGGCCAAGCACTACACCCTGCGCCAGCTGCTGCCGGAGAGCTTCGGGCCGGAGTACCTGTAACGCCCGGGCCGGGCCGGACATAGAATGAGATAGTCCGTGACGGAGGAGGGCGTTACCCATGGAGAGCGATCTTTCCTGCCTGGGCAGCGGGCAGAGGGGCCTCATCACCGCCCTGCGCTTTTCCGGCGGGAAAAGGCGGCGGCTTATGGAGCTGGGGTTTATCCCCGGGGCCATGGTGACGGCCCTGCAGAGGGCGCCCTTCGGCGGGGCCGTGTCCTATGAGATTATGGGGACGGTCATCGCCCTGCGGAGCGCCGATGCCCGGCGGATCGGGATCAAAATAATCCAATAGCAAGCCGGTATGTCTGTGACTGAATTGCTAAAATAATGGCAGGCACTTTCGTGCCTGCCATTATTTTATCTCTTCATCCGCACAGACCGGTCTTATGCTTTTTATTTCATGCGATTTTTGAAAAACGGTATTTTCGGCAGGCGCCACAGCAGCAGCGAGCCCAGGCCGTAGCAGGCGATCAGCTCGCCCAGGGCCACAGAGGCGGCGTTGAGGGCGAAGGTCACGCCGAAGGCGCCGGTAAAGCCCACCTGCTCCCAGGCCAGCATCCCGCCCACCAGGATCCCATTGCACACCACCGGAGGCAGCGGGGCCAGCCACCGGTTTTTGCACCGGGAGGTGAGAAAGGCCGCCAGGAGAGTGGTCAGGGAGCCCATGACAATGTCCAGCAGACCGTAGGGGCTGAGAAGGTTGGTGATGAGGCAGCCCACAAACAGGCCCCACACCGTTTCCGGAAAGAAAAAGGGCAGCACGCACAGGGCCTCGGCAAAGCGGCACTGCACCGTGCCGAAGGTCACGCCGAAAACGGACCCGAAAATGGACAGCACCGCGTAGACGGCGCCTACGGCAGCGGCGGTGGCAAGGTGTTGAACGGTGAATTTTTTCATGGTGATATCCTCCCATTTTTTGTTTAGAGAACGGCCGGGGCCGAACGAACGCCGCGCGCGGCGCTTGGACAGGGTGTGGAAACCTGTCGGATGGTAGTATAGCACAAACGGGAGAGAATGCAAGGGGAAAAAAGAGGGGCGGGGCGGCAAAAAATCGGGGAATGAGAGGCACCCTTTGCAAAAAATATAGGAGTTTTCGGTAAATGGGCCTTGACTTTTGACAAAAATCAGGTAAAATAATAAGGCTTGCATTATGCGGGCAAATCCTTGCTCTCACCGAATGTGAGGGCCATAAGACCAGAAGGAGGTGCAAAAGTATGGCTAAAATTTCTGCCAACTATGAGGTCGTTTACATCATCGACCCGGCACAGGGTGAGGAGGCTATTGCCGCTACCGTGGCAAAGTTCCAGACTCTGGCTGAGCAGAACGGTTCCGATGTGGTCGTGGACGAGTGGGGCAAGCGCCGTCTTGCTTACGCCATCGACTACAAGACCGAGGGTTACTATGTGCTGATGAGCTTCACCAGCGCGCCCGAGTTCCCCAAGGAGCTGGATCGTATCCTGGGCATTACCGAGGGCATTATGCGTTCCATGATCGTCTGCAAGGACGAGTAAGGGAGGCACACAAATGCTGAACAAGATTTTTATCATGGGACGTTTGACCCGCGATCCGGAGCTGCGCAGAACTGCCAACTCCACCCCCGTAACCAGCTTCTCGCTGGCGGTGGATCGGGATTTCAAGTCCCAAAGCGGCGAAAAGAGCACGGATTTCATCGATGTGGTCGCCTGGCGCAGCACCGCTGAGTTCGTGGCCAAATACTTCACCAAGGGCCGCATGGCCATTGTGGAGGGCCGTTTGCAGATCCGGGACTGGAAGGACAAGGACGGCAACAACCGCCGCAGCGCGGAGGTGGTGGCCGACAATGTGTATTTCGGCGATTCCAAGCGCGACGGTGCCACCGGCGGCGACTATGCTGCCCCCGCGGGCGGATACGCCGCACCCGTGAACACAACCTCCAGCTTTTCCGAGATCGACGACGAGGACGGCGACCTGCCGTTCTGATCCGTACCCCCGGGGTACACCAATTCTATAAAGGAGGAATTTTTCCATGGCTATGGAACGCGAAAATAGAGCGCCCCGCGGCAACAGCCGCAAGCGCCGCAAGGTCTGCCAGTTCTGCGTGGACAAGTGCGAGCACATCGATTACAAGGACGCCGCCAAGCTGCGCCGCTTCATCAGCGAGCGCTCCAAGATCCTGCCCCGCCGCACCACCGGCACCTGCGCTATGCATCAGCGTCAGCTGACGATGGCCATCAAGCGGGCCCGGCAGATCGCCCTGCTGCCCTTCGTCACCGAATAAGGCAGAGATACAACCGAAATGAAACCAGGCGCAGCCCTTGGCTGCACCTGGTTTTTTACATAAACAGGTCAATCGATTGGATTATACAGGATTTTCCGGAAAAATCAAACTATTTGGAAAAACTGTTGCACGAAGCGGGACAACAAAACCTCTTTTGACGGGATAAGTGAGTAGAAATACTTCCACAAATCTGATAGGATAAAGGAGGCTGCAATGGAAAGCAGAAATTACAAGATCTGGCTATCTGTCATCGATGAACGGCGGTGCGGTAATTGTGAGCGGAAGCAAGGAAAGCTGATCCCTGTAAATGCAGCAGATGTTGAGCTGCCGCCGATTCACCTGCACTGTCGGTGCAGAGTCAGGTGGGCTGAAGCCAAATTCATCGGAACTGCAACGAAAAATGGGAGACAGGGGGCTGATTGGTGGTTAAGGACATACAAAAAGCTGCCGCCGAATTATATCAGCGAGGAAGAAGCTAAAAAAATGGGCTGGAAGATCTCTTTGGGCAATTTGGATAAGGCTGCTCCCGGGAGAATGATGGGAGGTAAGATATTTATGAATAGACGTGAAGCACTTCCGGCAGAACCGGGGAGAATCTGGTATGAAGCAGATATAAACTACTCGGGTGGATTTAGGGGGACAGAAAGAATACTGTATTCCAATGATGGCTTGCTTTTTGCCAGTTATGACCATTATGAGACTTTCGTTGAATTGCTTTAAGGGGGAGAATGTGATGCGGGACAGGAATGCGTTTCGGTATATTGCTGAGGACCCCATTGTACTGGATCTGACAGGGTGCAGATATGGCGGAGAGGTACACGAGCGGATCAAGGAGGCCTTCGGCTTTCCGGATTATTATGGAAAGAACTGGGATGCCATGTGGGACTGTATAGATTTCCTTTTCGATCAGCGGGAGATCGTGATCCGGGGATTTCAGACGATGCCCAAGGATGTGCGGGAATACTGCCGGCCTATGCTGGAAATTTTTGAAGATTTGCATGAGAAGAATCCGAAAATCACTTACCGGATGAAGTAAAAACCAGACGCAGCCGTGAGGCTGCGTCTGGTTTTTTGCTGTTTAAAAGGGGATGGATCGCCATACCGGCGGCAAAGGGGGAACGGATTGCCGCACCAGTGCGCGCACTGATTCGCAATGACAGGCGCAGGGGATGCAGCGACGGACGCAAAAAGGGGCGGACAGAGTCGTCCGCCCCTACAAAACAGGGGTAAGCCTTATCTCACAGCTTCGTCACCATGGGGATGACCATGGGGAGGTTACCGAAGGGCAGGCGGATATGGCTTGGTTTCGTCTGTGCGGCCTAAAAGATAGTCCACGCTGGTGCCGTAAAAATCTGCCAAGCGCACCAAAATATCTGTGGGGATGTCCTGCTTGCCCATTTCGTAGTAGGAGTAGCAAACCTGTGAGCATTGCAGGTACTTAGCCAGATCCTTTTGGTATAGATCTCTGTCCTCCCGCAGGTCGCGGATGCGTCTATACATGGCTATGTGCCTTCTTCTCGGGGTATCACAAAAAGTATAGACAAAACAAATTGTTTTATTGGTAGATATAACAATTTGTTATGTTATGGAGTTGCCGAGAGATAAAAAATGTAAAAAACAGGAACGTGGGAATAAAATACACCCGCGTTCCTGTTTTTATTAAATTTCAATTACAGCTTCGTCACCATGGGGATGACCATGGGGCTGCGCTTGGTGTGCTTATAGAGATAGCTGCTCACGGCGCTGCGGACAGCCCGGGAGACCTCGCCATCGTCCCGGCGCTTTCGGGCGGACATGGCGTCTACCGTCTTTTGGGCCACGTCCCGGAGCTGATGCAGCAGCTCCTCAGACTCCTTTACATAGACAAAGCCACGGGTGACGATCTCCGGCGGGCACAGGAGCTGATGGTCGTGAGAGGACATGGGCAGCACAACCACCACCATGCCGTCCTCAGCCAGAAGCCTGCGGTCGTTGAGGACCACGGCCCCTACCTCGCCCACGCCGGAGCCATCCACAAACACCTCCCCGGCAGGGACGGAGGTCTCGCACTTGATGTGCTTGCCGGTGATCTCAATGACGGAGCCGTTGTCGGCCACCACGATATTCTTGGGGCTCATGCCCATGGACTCCGCCACGCGCTTGTGGATCTGCAGCATGCGCTGCTCGCCGTGGAGAGGGATGAAGAACCGGGGCTTGGTGAGGGCGTGAATGATCTTCAGCTCCTCCTGGCAGGCGTGGCCGGAGACATGGAGCATATCCGCCTTGTCATACACCACATCCACGCCCTTGCGGAACAGCTCGTTGATGACCCGGCCCACCGTCACCTCGTTGCCGGGAATGGCGGAGGCGGAGATGATGACCTTGTCCGTGGGGCCCACGTCGATCTGCTTATGGGTGGAGAAGGCCATGCGGTACAGAGCGCTCATTTCCTCCCCCTGGGAGCCGGTGGTGACGATGACCTGCTGCTCCGGGGGCAGGTTCTTCAGCCGGTTCAGATCCACCACGGTGCCCTTGGGCACCTTCATATACCCCAGCTCTGTGGAGACCTTCATAATATTCTCCATGCTGCGGCCGGTGACAGCCACCTTGCGCCCACAGGCGTGGGCGGCGTCAATAACCTGCTGGATGCGGTGGACATTGCTGGCAAAGGTGGTGACGATAATGCGCTTTTTGCAGCCGGTAAACTGCCGGACGAAGGTCTTGCCCACGGCCCGCTCGCTCATGGTGTAGCCCGGGCGCTCCACATTAGTGGAGTCCGCCAGCAGGGCCAGGACTCCCTCGTGACCCAGGGCGCCGAAGCGGGCCAGGTCGATGACCTCCCCATCGATGGGGGTGGAGTCGATCTTAAAGTCGCCGGTGTGGACAATGGTGCCCATGCGGGTGTGGATGGCGAAGGCCACGGAGTCGGCTATGGAATGGTTCACATGGATGAACTCCACCTGGAACTTGCCCGCCCGGACGGTGCTGCCCGGCTCCACAGTGATGATCTTGGTGGAGTCCAGCAGGCGATGCTCCTGAAGCTTCAGCTTGATGAGCCCGGCGGTAAAGCGGGTGCAGTAGATGGGCATATTCACCTGCTTGAGAACATAGGGAATGGCCCCGATATGGTCCTCATGGCCATGGGTGATGAACAGGCCGCGCAGACGGCTGTGGTTCTTCATCAGGTAGCTGACATCGGGAATGACGCAATCGATGCCGTACATATCGTCGCCGGGGAAGGCCATGCCGCAGTCCACCACGATGATCTCGCCGCCATATTCGTAGGCGGTCATGTTTTTGCCGATCTCATTGAGACCGCCCAGGGGGATGATTTTTAATTTTTCTGCCATAAAAGTATTGATTCTCCTTTTTACTTCCGGGGCCGCGGTGGGCGGAATGAACGCAAAAATGCGCATCAAAACAAAGGCGCCCCGCCTGCGTCGGGCCCTGCATCGCCCTGCGCGGCGGCGGAGGACCGCCTGACCGTGACCGTAGTATGATTTTTTCGGGGGATTAGCCCCGTTTATCGCATCGCGGCATCCACATTGCCCGCGAAAAGATACGAATATAACCAGTGACGACGGTCACTGGTTGCGCAATGACACGTTACAAGGGGGTGCGGCGCAAGCCCGGTCCGGGCCGATGCGGGCATCGGCCTCTACACAAAATGGAAAGGTGGGGGTGCCGCCCTACAGCGCATTGCCTGGCAGGGGCGGACGGTCATGTCCGCCCGGTGGGGAAAGGATTTCCCTCTAATTATTTTATAGTATAGCACATTTATTGCCATTTGTACACCCCCAAACGTGCGCCGGGTTTCCGGACTTTTCGACAGGGCGGAAAAAAGTGGCCTGTAGGGGGAAAGAAACGCTTGTGCCCCCCGGGCGAATATGGTATAATGTAAAATCAGCAAACTGGGTCACTATCTGCATATGACAAGGGAGGGAAGGCCATGAACGAGAGAATCCGAAAGCTGGTGCGCACCAACACGGTGGCGTATATCCTGCTGCTGCTCCTATTTGCCGCAGTCACGGCGAAGATATCTCTGGCTCTGGCCATCGGCGAGGTGGCCGCTGCCTTGGCGGTGTGGTATATCAGTCACCGGCGGAGTAAGGTTGTGCAGCAGCAGCTGCACCAGTATGTGGAGCGCATAGCCGGCGGCGCCGATACCGCCAAAAACAGCAACATGCTCTTTGCCCCCATGCCCATGATGGTCTTTAATCCCGAGAACGATGACGTGCTTTGGGCCAACGACCTGTTCACGGACCTGCCAGGTGTGGGGAAGGATATTTTCGAGTCCCGGGTGCGGGACGTGGTGGAGGGCTTTGAGACCCACTGGATCCTGGAGGGAAAGTCGGAGTTCCCGGGCCTGTTTACCTGGAACGGACGGCGCTACCGGATATTCGGCTGCCTGTCCCGGCCCGAGGGAACGGGGCATATGGGCGTGCTGGCCACCACCTACTGGATGGATGTGACAGATCTGGAGCATATACGCACGACCTTGGCCGAGACACGGCCTGTGGTGGCCATCATCATGATCGACAACTACGAGGATCTCATGAGCGCCTGCCCGGAGGGCAAGCGCTCCGCCGTGCGGGCGGCTGTGGAGGAGAAAATGGACCAGTGGCGGGGCGGGAGCGGCGCGCTGCTGATGAAATCCGACCGGGACCGCTATCTGATGGTTTTGGACGAGGCCCGATACGAAAAATTCGCCGCCGGCCGCTTTTCCATCCTGGATGATGTGCGCACGGTGCAGGCGGGCGAGGGGGTATACGCCACGCTCTCTATCGGCGTGGGCCGGGAGGCGGCGGACTTTGAGGCCCTGTATAAAAACGCCGGCCTTGCTCTGGAGATGGCCCTGAGCCGGGGCGGTGATCAGGCTGTTGTGAAGGACCAGATGAACTTTGAGTTTTACGGCGGCCGGGCCAAGACCACGGAAAAACGAACAAAGGTGAAATCCCGGGTCATGGCCAACGCCCTGGGCGACCTGATGGACGACACGGAGCATGTGTACGTTATGGGCCACAAGTATGCCGACATGGACACTCTGGGCGCTGCGGCGGGCATATGTGCCATTGCCCGCAAGCGGGGTAAGACCGCCCGCATTGTGCTGGACATGGAAAATAATTCCGTTGGGCCTATGCTGCGAAAGCTTCGGGCCCTGCCAGAATACAAGGATGTATTCATCGGCGGCGGAGATGCCTTTTTACGGGTGCAGCCGGACACACTCCTGGTGGTGGTGGACACCAACCGCCCGGAGAGCGTGGAGTCCGAGCCGCTGCTGGAAAGCTGCAACCGGGTGGCGGTTATCGACCACCACCGCCGGGGCAGCAGCTACATTGAGAAAATGGCCCTGAACTTTCACGAGCCCTACGCCTCCTCTGCCAGCGAGCTGGTGACGGAGCTGCTGGGGTACCTGCTGGAGACCGGCGACCTGCTGAAAACCGAGGCGGAGGCTCTGCTGGCGGGTATTGTGCTGGATACCAAGAACTTTACCAACCGCACCGGCGGGCGCACCTTTGAGGCGGCGGCGTATCTGCGCCGGGCCGGGGCCGACACCCAGGATGTGCAGCGGATGTTCCAGAGTGATCTGGAATCCATGATCGACCGCTATGCCATCATACGGCGGGCGGTGCTGTACCGGGAGGACCTGGCCATTGCCGCCATTGACGAGCCCTGTGAGCGGGTGACGGCCGCCAAGGCCGCCGATGAGCTGCTGACCCTCAGCGGTGTGCAGGCGTCCTTCGTGTTCTATCCCAAGGATGACGGCGTGTATATCTCTGCCCGGTCCCTGGGTGAAGTGAATGTGCAGGTCATTGTGGAGGCCCTGGGCGGCGGCGGCAACTCCACCAGCGCCGGCGGGCAGCTGCCCGGCGTGACGGTGGAGCAGGTGTGCCAAAAGCTCCAGGAGGCCATTGACAAATACTACGAAAAACCCAACCAAGGAGGAACCAATAAATGAAAGTTATTCTGAAAGCCGATGTGAGAGGCAAGGGTAAGAAGGGCCAAATGATCGAGGTAGCCGAGGGCTACGCCCGGAACTTTCTGCTGCCCAAGGGCCTGGCTGTGCTGGCCACGGCAGACGCCATGAACACCATGCGCCTGCAGGAGAAGGCCAAGGCCAAGGCCGACGCGGAGGCTAAGGCCGCCGCCACAGAGATCGCAGAAAAGCTCAAGGGCCTGCAGGTGAAGGTGTCCTCTAAGGGCGGCGAGGGCGGCAAGCTCTTCGGCGCCGTGACGGGCCGGGAGATCGCCGCCGCTCTGAAGGAGCAGCATGGCGTGGACATCGACAGCAAGAAGCTGGTGCTGGATGAGCCCATCAAGAGCTTCGGCAGCTATCAGGTGAAGGCTAAGCTGGGCTTTGAGATCAGCGGCACGGTGTACGTCATCGTGACGGAGGAAAAATAAGAGGACGTATCAAACGGAAAGGAGGTTTCCCCTATGCCTATGGATGAGCTGCTGAGCCGGGCTATGCCCCATTCTCCGGAGGCGGAGCAGGCGGTGCTGGGATCCATGCTCATTGATGCCGATTGCATCAAGGACGTGATGGACAAGCTCCAGCCGCAGGACTTCTACCTGCAGCAGAATCGGGAAATCTTCGAGACCATTTATTCCATGTTCATCTATTCCCGGCCCATTGACGGCGTGACCGTGGCCCGGGAAATGGAAAAAAACGGCGTATACCGGGACGATACCCGGGCCTATCTCCTCCAGCTCATGGAGGTGACCCCTACCTCCGCCAATGTGATGGAGTACGCGGGTATCATCCGGGATAAGGCCCTGCTGCGCTCCATGGCCAAGGCAGCGGGGGACATCGCCGCCATGGTGCAGGAGGGCGTGGGCACCGCCGGCGACCTGCTGTCGGCAGCGGAGCAGAAGATCTATGCCATCCGCCAGGGCCGGGGCAGCCAGGAAATGGCTACCGTAGGCGCCGTGCTCAACGATGTTATGGAGCAGCTGGCCAAGCTCACCGCCGGCAGCGAGCCGCCGGGCCTGTCCACGGGCCTGTCTGCGGTGGACCGGAAGATCAACGGCCTGAATAAGTCGGACCTGCTGCTGCTGGCGGCCCGGCCCGGCATGGGCAAGACCAGTATGGCCCTGAATGTGGCCCTGTCGGCAGCCAAGTCCTCCGGCAAAACGGTGGCTATCTTCTCCCTGGAAATGTCCAAGGAGCAGCTGGTGACAAGGCTTTTAGCCAACGAGGGGCTTATTGAAAACACCCGCCTGGCCACCGGCAACCTCCGTGAGAGTGACTGGGAGAAGATTGCCCAGGCGGCCTCTGTGCTCAACCAGACCAACATCCGCATCGACGACAACCCTCTGCTCACCGTGGCAGATATGAACGCCAAGTGCCGCCGCCTGGAAAACCTGGGCCTGGTGGTCATCGACTATCTGCAGCTGATGACCTCCGCCGGGGGCAAGGGCTACAGCGGTGAGAATCGCCAGCAGGCAGTGGCGGATATTTCACGGATGCTGAAGATCATGGCCAAGGAGCTGCAGGTGCCTGTGCTGTGCCTGTCCCAGCTGTCCCGCGCCAACGAAAAGCGGGAGGATAAGCGGCCCATGCTGTCGGATCTGCGTGAGTCCGGCGCTATCGAGCAGGATGCGGACATCGTCATGTTCCTGTATCGGGATGACTATTATAATGAGGACTCCGAAAAGCGGAACATCGCCGAGTGCATCGTGGCCAAGAACCGCCACGGCGAGACCGGCAAGGTGGAGCTGCGCTGGATGCCGGATTACACCGCCTTCAGCACCCTGGAAAACCGCTATGAGGAATAAAGAGCTGGACCTGCTGCCGTTTATGCGGCGGTGGGATATGCTGCCGCCAGAAGGCGGACGCATCCTGTGCGCCGTCAGCGGCGGACGGGACTCCATGTGCCTGCTGCACACCCTGTGGCAGCTGGGACAGAGGGAAAATTTCTCCGTGGCCGCCGTACACATGAACCACGGCCAGCGGGATACGGCCCGGCGGGATGAGCTGTTTGTGCAGAACTTCTGCCGGGAGCGGCGCATCCCCTGCGTGACGGAGCGGGTCAGCGTGCCGGAGAAGGCAAAGCAGTGGGGCGTTGGCATCGAGGAGGCCGGGCGGCGGCTGCGGTATGAGACCTTCCGCCGGGCAGCGGAGCTGACCCGGGCGGACCGCATTGCCACGGCCCATCACGCCGCCGACCAGGCGGAGACGGTGCTGCTGAACCTGCTGCGGGGCACGGGCCCCCAGGGACTGGCGGGTATTCCCCCGGTGCGGGGGAACATCATCCGGCCCCTGCTGGAGACGTCCCGACAGGAGATCGAGGAATATTTGGAGGAAAAAGGGATTCCCCATGTAGAGGATGAGACCAACAGCGACCGAAGCATGACCCGGAACCGGCTGCGGCTGGACATCATGCCGCTGCTGAAGGAGCTGTATCCCGGCGCGGAGGGAAGCATCTGCCGCACGGCGGAGATCCTGCGGCGGGAGGAGGAATACTGGCAGGCCCAGGCGGACGCGGTCCTGCCCCCGGATGGGGCAGAGCTGGACCGGGAGAGCCTGCTGAGGCTGCCCTATGCCCTGCGGCTGCGTGTCCTGCGGGCACTGACGGAGCGCACAGAGGCAGGCCGGAAGGATTTTGGTGCGGTACACTACGAAGCCATGGAGGCACTGCTCCACGGCTGCGGCGGGAGCATTTCCCTGCCCGGCGGTCTGACAGCCGTGTGCCGGGGAGAGAAATTTATCCTGGAGCCGGCGAAGAAGGCGCCGCCGGGAGCGGCGCTGACCCTGGGGACGAACCGGTGGGGGGAATTTACCATCACCTGCCGGATGGAGGGCCGGGGCTATTTGCCCGGGACGAATGAGATAGCCCTGGGGCGCGATGTAATGAAGCGCCCGCTTTTTGTGCAGACATGCCGGGCCGGAGATGGGCTGAAGCTCCCAGGCAGCCGGGGCCGGCGCAGCGTGAAGCGCCTGTGCGCAGATTGGGGGATAGGCCCCGGAGAGCGGGATACGCTGCCTGCGTTTTATGTGGGCGAGAGCCTGGCGGCGGTATGGCCGCTGGGAGTGGACGAGGAATTTCAGCCCCGGGAAACCGATGGCGAGAGAATAATTATTCAGATCAAGAGAGAAATTGCAGGAGGATATAGCAATGGCTAAAAGCAACATGAATCAGGACATTTTGAAGGTGCTGCTGTCTGAGGAGCAGATTCACGCTCGCATCCAGGAGATGGGTGATGAGCTATTTGACCGGTTCAAGGACAGGGATCCCATGTTTGTGGGCGTGCTCAACGGCTGCTTCATGTTCATGGCGGACCTGGTGCGGGCCACCCAACTCAAGAGCGAGGTGGAGTTCATCAGTTTGTCCTCCTACAAAAACGCTACCAAGAGCTCCGGTGTGGTGGAGATCACCCGGGATCTGCAGCGGGATATTACCGGCCGGGACATCATCGTGGTGGAGGATATCCTGGACTCCGGCAACACCCTGTACTTCCTGGAGGGCTATCTGAAGGCCAAGGGCGCAGAGTCCATCACCATTGTTACCCTGCTGGATAAGCCCTCCCGCCGGGAAAAGCCCATTACCCCCGACCTGGCCGGATTCGAGGTACCGGATGAGTTTGTGGTGGGCTTCGGCCTGGACTACTGCCAGCAGTACCGGAATATGCCTTATATCGGCGTGCTGAAGCCCGAGGTTTACAGCAAGTGAGCCCGCGGGGACAGCGGACGGGAAAGGAGGAGCCCATGGACGAAAATAAAGACGGATTGCAGCCGGCAGACCCGCAGCTTCCTGGCCGGGGCTCCGCCGGCAGCTATCCGGGCCGCCGCCTGCAGAAGGAGAGCACAGCCCGCAGACTGTGGAGAGATTACGGCTTTGCGCCTATCACCGTGGCGGTGATGCTGGTGCTGCTCAAGGTGATCCTGCAGATCGCCTGGGTACCCAGCGGCTCCATGGAGGATACTCTGCCCACCAGGTCCCTGCTGCTTTCGTGGCAAATGCCCTATGTGTTCGCCGATCCCACGCCCCAGCGGGGGGATGTGGTGACCTTCCGGAGCGAGGAGTTGGGTAAGCTCCTGGTCAAGCGGGTCATCGGCCTGCCCGGGGACACGGTAAGCATCCAAAACGGTTATGTGTATATTAACGGTGAAAAGCTGGAGGAATCCTACCTGCCCCGGCAGGGCGTCACCGCTGCGGGCAACCAGGAGGAGTATGTGGTGCCGGAGGGATGCCTTTTCTTTTTGGGCGACAACCGCACCAACTCACAGGACGCACGCCTGTGGGATAACCCATATATTCCGGTGGATAAAGTGCGCTCCCATGTGCTGGTGTGTATATCCTTCCTGAAGGAGAACAGCTGGCGGGGTATTCGGGTGGTTTCTTAAAAGGAGATGTGCCTGTGACTGAGAATAGAAGAATACGCCCCGGCAGCCTGCTGCTGTTGCTGCTGGTGGTGTGCGTGTTTATATTGGCACGGAGCATGAACAGCTCCGGCACCGTTGCATACAGCGATATGTGCCGCTATTTCCGGGAGGAGAAGGTGCAATCCTTCACTATCACCGGCGATGTGCTCAAGGCCAAGCTGCAGGACGGCACCCTGGCCGCCTGCACCATCGGCAGCGTGGAGAGCTTTTACAGTGACATGGACGGCCTGATTCAGCAGCAGGTGCAGAGCGGCACCGTGCAGCAGCAGGATTTTATTCATGCCACCAACTGGGTGACGACACTGCTGCCTTATGTCATGGGGATACTGGGCTTTTTGCTGATCGTGCGGCTTATGGGCCGCATGAACGGCGGCGCTGCAGCCCAAGACAAAATGGCTAAATTCGGCCAGGCCCGGGTGCAGATGCCCGGCCGGGGCGAGGATCGGGTGACCTTTGACCAGGTGGCCGGCGCCGACGAGGAAAAAGAGGAGCTGCAGGAGATCGTGGAGTTCCTGCGGGATCCGGATAAGTATCTGCAGCTGGGCGCACACATCCCCAAGGGTGTGCTGCTGGTGGGCCCTCCGGGCACCGGCAAGACACTGCTGGCCAAATCCGTGGCCGGAGAGGCGGACGTGGCATTTTTATCCATCTCCGGCTCCGACTTTGTGGAAATGTATGTGGGCGTGGGCGCCAGCCGCGTCCGTGACCTGTTTGAGCAGGCGAAAAAACAATCCCCCGCCATTGTATTTATCGACGAGATCGACGCCGTGGGCCGTCAGCGCGGCAGCGGATTGGGCGGCGGACACGACGAGCGGGAGCAGACCCTCAACCAGCTCTTGGTGGAAATGGATGGATTTACCGCCAACTCGGGCGTGGTGGTGCTGGCCGCCACCAACCGGGTGGACATCCTGGATCCGGCGCTGCTGCGGCCCGGCCGGTTTGACCGGCAGGTATATGTGGGGCTGCCGGATATCAAGGGCCGGGAGGAGATCCTGAAGGTCCACGCCCGAAACAAGCCTCTGGCGGAGGATGTGGACCTGGCGGAAATTGCCCGGGGTACCGCAGGCTTTACCGGCGCGGATCTGGAGAACCTGCTCAATGAGGCGGCGCTGCTGTCGGGGCGGCGGAATGAACCGGTGATCCGGCAGAAAACCATTCAGGAATCCATCATCAAGGTCATTGCCGGCCCGGAAAAGCACAGCCGGGTCATCCCTGAGCAGGAACGTAAGCTCACGGCCTTCCATGAGGCCGGCCACGCCGTAGTGATGCACGACCTGCCGGGCCAGGACCCGGTGCATCAGATCACCATCGTTCCCCGGGGGCAGGCCGGCGGCATGACCATCAGCCTGCCGGAGGAGGACCGCTCGTACCTGTCCAAGCGATACATGGAGGACGAGATCGTGGCCCTCCTGGGCGGCCGGGCCGCCGAGGAGCTGATGCTGGGAGATATCTCCACCGGCGCCTCCAACGACCTGCAGCGGGCCACCACCATCGCACGAAAGATGGTGGGCACCTACGGTATGTCCAAGCGCCTGGGCCATGTGGCCTTCAACGCCGGCAGCGACGAGGTGTTCATTGGCAAGAGCATGGGCCACACCCGTCCCTACTCCGAGAAGATTGCCGCCGAGATGGATGACGAGATCCAGCAGATCCTGGCGGACGGCTATGCCCGCTGCACGGAGATCCTGAAGCGGCAGCAGGAGCAGCTGGAGGCGGTGGCGAGCTTCCTGCTGGAGCATGAAACCATGACTGCGGAGGAATTTGAATCTGTTTTTCAAGCGGAAAAAACGTGAGAATTTTGTAAATCGTCCTCTTTGCTGAGCAAAGAGGACGATTTGTTTTTGTCAACAGCAGAATGGTGTTGTGCAAAATCACGAATGGCCTTGTCTGCCAATGGGGGACAGCAAAAGAGTAAAATGGCGGTATGAAGGGCGTATAAACGCAATTGTCCACGTATAGCGAACAGCGGCAAAAAGTAAAGGCGGAAAAATCTTTCGGGCAAACCGGAATCGCGGCGGAAATTTAATGCAACATGCTCTCTTGCAATCGAGGGGTTTTTTTAATAAAATATAAAAATAGTCATAGGAAACATGGAGAGCCTATGACCCAAACCAATTAGGAGGAAGAAAAGATGAAAAAGTTTATTGCATTGCTGTTGGCCCTGGTCACGGCACTGTCTTTGGTTGCCTGCGGCAGCAAGGACAATGGCGGCTCCACCGATGGGGACACCGTGAAGATCGGTATCTTTGAGCCCACCTCCGGCCAGAATGGCGCCGGCGGCAAGAAGGAGATCCTGGGCATCGAGTACGCCAACTCCATCAAGCCCACCGTTACCATCAATGGCAAGGAGTACAAGGTCGAGCTGGTGACCGCGGATAACGCATCCGATGCGTCCAAGGCTCCCGCTGCAGCTCAGACTCTGATCTCCAAGGGCGTGTCCGTGGTTATCGGCACCTACGGCTCCGGCTGCGCCATTGCTGCCGGCGACCTGTTCAAGTCTGCAAAGGTTCCTGCTATCGGCACCTCCTGCACCAACCCCAACGTCACCCTGGGCAACGACTACTATTTCCGCATTTCCTACATTGATCCCTTCCAGGGCGCCGTGATGGCCAACTTTGCCAACAAGGAAAAGGGCAGCGTCAACTGCGCACTGATTATCGAGTCCGGTGACGACTACTCCGCCGGCTTCGGCAACTACTTCCAAAAGGAAATGGAGCGCCTGGGCGGTAAGGCTACCGTACTGGAGTTCCAGAAGGGTGAGGCTGACTTCTCCACCATGATGGCCACCATCAAGTCCGCCGGTTATGACGGCATCTTCGCCCCCGTATCCATCGAGACCGCTGCCATGATCATCAGCCAGGCCCGCGACAGCGGCGTCACCTGCCCCATCATGGCCGGCGATACCTGGGATGATATCTCCATCGCCCAGCGTACCGGCGACAAGGCCACTGACATTTATTTCTCCGCCTTCTTCGATGCCGCCGATGAATCCAACGCCGAAGGTAAGAAGTTCGTGGACGGCTTCACCAAGTGGGTCGCCGAGGACAGCACCCGCATCGAGAACAACGGCGGTACCGCCGAGGCCGTTTCCAGCGTGACCCCCTGCGGCTACGACGCCTACATGGCTGCTGTGAACGCCATTGAAAAGGCCGGCTCCACCGAGGGCACCGCCATCCGCGATGCACTGGCTGCCCTGGAGGTCAAGGCTCTGGTCACCGGTGACCTGAAGTTCGACGAGAATGGCGACGCCGTGAAGAACTACGCCGTTATCAAGACCATCAAGGACGGCCAGATCGTGTACTACAGCACCTACAACGGCTGATAAGCACACATCGTTTCTAAAAAACGACATAGAGCCTCAAATCGTGAGGGGAGCATAGCTCCCCTCACGATTTGAGGACAGCATATCAAAACAGTGTTTTTGAAGCTCTGATAAAGCTTCAAAAACGATCATTTTGAATGGTGAAGGACGCCCTTCTTAGGTTTCCCTCACGCACCCTTCCTTATCGGTATCAAAAGGATACAGCTTTATTGACAGCCTTTCGGGATTTCTGTACTTTACATTGATGACTCTTGCGTTTTCGGCAGACGAGGGACATCCATTCCCCGAATGCTGAAAGCGCAAGATTCATATTGAAGGAGGTTTCCGTACTTATGCATGACGCAGCTTTCTATATCCAGCTGCTGCTCTCCGGCGTCACGGTGGGCAGTCTGTACGCCCTCATCGCCATTGGCTACACCATGGTCTACGGCATTCTGCGCCTGATTAACTTTGCCCACGGCGACATCTTTATGATGGCGGGCTTTTTCATGGTGTATATCTCTGCCTCCTGCTCTCTGGCGGTGTCTATCCCCCTGGTGCTGCTGCTGACGGTGCTGCTGGGCGTGGCCATCGAAAGAGCGGCGTATAAGCCCCTGCGCACGGCGCCGCGTATGTCCGTGATGATCTCGGCCATCGGTGTCAGCTACCTGCTGCAGAACCTGGCCAACTACATCACCGGCGGTATCGCCCGGGCTTACCCGGACATCCCCTTCTTCACCCAGGTGATGAACGTGGGGGGCCTGAGCATCAAGCGCATTACCATCATCACCCCCATCCTCACCATTGCCCTGGTGGTGGTGCTGGTGATCCTCATCCAAAAAACCAAGATCGGCATGGCCATGCGTGCCGTGTCCCGGGACTTTGAGACCTCACAGCTCATGGGCATTAAGATCAACAACGTCATTTCCATGACCTTTGTCATCGGCTCGTTCCTGGCTGGCGTGGCCTCTATTCTGTACTTTTCCAACTACGGCCAGGTCAGCCCCATGATCGGCGCTATGCCCGGCCTGAAAGCGTTCGTCGCCGCCGTGTTTGGCGGCATCGGCTCCATTCCCGGCGCTGTCATCGGCGCGTTTATCATTGGTATCTGCGAATCCTTTATCAAGGCTAATGAGACCATCGCCGTGTTCAGCAACGCTTTCACCTTTGCCCTGCTGATCGTGATCTTGCTGTGCAAGCCCAACGGTCTGTTCGGTGAGAAACTGACGGAGAAGGTGTGAGCTATGAAGAATAATAAGAAAAGAAATCTGCTGCTGTCACTGATTTTGGCAGCCGTCTGCATCGCATTCTTGCTGTATGTGGACAAATTCCAGCACTATTCTATGCTGGCTACCGTCCTGAAAAAGGGCGCCATCTACTCTCTGGTGGCGGTATCGCTGAACCTGCTCAACGGCTTCACGGGCCTGTTTTCCCTGGGTCAAGCGGGCTTTATGATGATCGGCGCCTACACCTACAGTATCCTGACCATTCCCGTGGCTGACCGGGCCGGCGTGTACCAATACTTTGACGGCGGCATTGTGCAGTTCTGTGTGCCTATGATCGTGGGCCTGATTTTGGCGGGCATCGTGCCGGCCATCTTCGCCTGGCTCATCGGTCTGCCGGTGCTGAAGCTCAAGAGTGACTATCTGGCCATTGCCACCCTGGGCTTTGCCGAAATTATGCGCGCCATCATCCAGTGGAAGCAGGTGGGCCCCCTGACCAACGCCTCCAACCTGCTGAAGAAGTTCGCCAACTTCGACTCCATTTTGTTCCCGTTCATCGTGTCGGCCATCTGTATCGGCTTTATCGTGCTGCTCATCAACTCCACCTACGGCCGGGCCTTCAAGGCCATCCGGGATGACGAGATCGCCGCCGAAGCCATGGGCATCAACCTGGCCAAGCACAAGATGCAGGCCTTCCTCATCAGCTCCTTCTTTGCCGGCATCAGCGGCGCCCTGCTGGCCATGTTCCAATCCAGCGTCCAGGCCAACACCTTTACCTCCACCATGACCTATGAGATCCTGCTCATCGTGGTCATCGGCGGTATCGGCTCCATCACCGGCTCCATCATCGGCTCGTTCCTCTATATCGCATGCTCCGAGTGGTGGCTGCGGTTCCTGGATGACCCCGCGCCGTATCTGCACGTCAATATTTCCTTTATGCGGCCCGGCTTCCGGATGCTGGTGTTCTCCGTGGTCATCATGATCGTGGTGCTGTTCTTCCGCAAGGGCATTATGGGCGACCGGGAGTTCTCCTGGGACGGGATCTTCAACTTCTTCAAAAAGCTGTGTAAGAAGAAGGATAAATCCGCAAAGGAGGTGGCCTCCAAATGAAAAACGTACTGAAGCTGGAAAATGTGACCATGCAGTTCGGCGGTGTGGTGGCCGTGGACAACCTGAGCATGGAGGTGGACGAGGGTGAGATCGTTGCCCTCATCGGCCCCAACGGCGCCGGTAAGACCACGGCGTTCAACGTCATCACCGGCGTGTATGCCCCCACCAACGGCCGGGTGTGCTTCAACGAAAAGTGCATCGTCCGCAATCACCCCACCGGCAAGATGAAAAAGGCCTACAAGGGTGAGCATCCCGCCATGTATACCGCGCAGCTTGCCCCGGAGGAGGCCCTGGAGGACGAGGCTCTGAAGGCTTGGAAGGAGGCCCAAAAGGAGCGGGATGAGGATGCCTTCTCTGACCATGTGCTGGCCCCGACGCCGGATAAAATCACGGCTCTGGGAATGGCCCGCACCTTCCAAAATATACGCCTGTGGAAGAGCCAGACGGTATTTGACAATGTACTCATTGCCAAGCATCTGCGCCGCACCAGCAATCTCTTTACCGCCGCCCTCCACCTTAATGCAAAGGAGGAGGCACGGCAGCGGGCGGAGGTGCTGGAGCTGCTGAAGCTGGTGGGCCTGGAGGATGTGAAGGACGAGCTGGCTACCTCCCTGCCCTACGGCAAGCAGCGCCGGCTGGAGATTGCCCGAGCCTTGGCTACGGATCCCACGCTGCTGCTGCTGGATGAGCCGGCGGCGGGCATGAATCCCCAAGAGACCCTGGAGCTGACGCAATTCATCGGCGAGATCCGCAAGAATTTCCACATGACCATCCTGCTCATTGAGCACCACATGGACCTGGTCATGGACATTGCCGACCGCATCTATGTGCTGGACTTCGGCAAGCTGATCGCCCAGGGTACGCCTGAGGAGATTCAGAGCAACGAACACGTTATCGACGCTTATTTGGGGGTGGTTGAAGATGCTGAAGATTGAGAATCTGCATGTGTCCTACGGCGGCATCAAGGCCCTGCGGGGCATCAGCCTGGAGGTGCCGGACGGCAAGATCGTCACCCTTATCGGCGCCAATGGTGCAGGTAAATCCACCACTCTGCGCACCATATCCGGCCTGGTGAAGGCTGACAGCGGCTCTATCTCCTACGACGGCCAGGAGCTGCTGGGAAAGCCCATTAACAAGATCCTGGAGGCGGGCATCGCCCAATCCCCGGAGGGGCGACGGGTGTTTGCTAACCTGACGGTGCTGGAAAATCTGAAGATCGGCGCCTATCTGCGCAAGGATAAGGACGGCATTGAGAAAGATCTAAAGTGGGTCTATTCGCTGTTTCCCCGGCTGGAGGAGCGGAGCTGGCAGCTGGCGGGCACCCTGTCCGGCGGCGAGCAGCAGATGTTGGCTGTGGGCCGGGCTCTTATGAGTCGGCCCAAGGTCCTGATGATGGATGAGCCGTCCCTGGGCCTGGCGCCCCTGGTGGTGCAGGGCATTTTTGACATCATCCGCACCATCAACAAAGAAGGCGTTACCGTGCTGCTCATTGAGCAAAACGCCAATATGGCCCTGAAGGTGGCAGACTTTGCCTATGTGCTGGAGACCGGTACCATCACCAAGTCCGGCACCGGCGCGGAGCTGCTGGCAGATGAGTCCATTAAAGAGGCTTATCTGGGTAAGAGCAAGAAGTAACAAAAAGCGGAGGTTCCTGTCCGGGAACCTCCGCTTCATCGTGTCGAAAAAGTCTTCAGGTTAGAGTAAGATAGAGGTTTTCTGACCAAAGCTTACAAAAATAAGGAAACTAATTCATGAAAGAAATAGCTGTAGATATACTTCTTTGCATCGTCGATCGTCAGCGTACGCTGATGAAGGGTGATAAGGTGGTCGAGTTGCTTGAAAAATGCACCAATTTGCTGCTGCTCAGCGTATCGGGGAACCATATTCCAAGTTTAATGTAAGATTATAGATGATCAGAATAAATTCCCTGTAAGGTGCCCGCCTTACAGGGAATTTCCGTTTTATCGTTTTTCCGCTTGTTATGTTTCAGTTCTTACAAAGAGATCCTTGAGGAT
>ENA-UOJM01000392-UOJM01000392.1-human-gut-metagenome-genome-assembly--contig:-P116-NODE-392-length-63292-cov-31.228743_pt1 | contig 63292 bp, 69 predicted proteins | sample MGYA00242349_ERZ723896 | MGnify/ENA metagenome assembly ERZ723896 | reverse complement strand
GGCATAGGAGTCATTCAAGTCCGAGACTGCCAATCTAATCCCTTTCTCTTGGGGGGTGTAAGGGGGGGCATTCTCTTTCCGCGGAAAGAGAATGGCCCCCCTTCATTCGTGCAGCGACGTAGGCGCTGCGATTTTGATTTTGTGCAAGAAAAATTGCAAACTTGTAAACCTTTATGAAATTTATAGGTTGACAATAGGCGGGCGTCATGTTATGATGAGCCCAGTTTTTTTGAGAAAAGGGAGAATCACCATGAAAAACATCAAAACAAGAGACCTGATCTACTGTGCACTGTTCGCCGCGCTGACGGCTATCGGCGCGTTCCTGCACTTCCAGCTTTTCCAGGCGACGATCACGCTGCAGTTCTTCTTCACGGCGATGGCCGGCCTGCTTCTGGGCGCGAAGCTCGGCGCGCTGTCGCAGCTTCTCTACGTGGCGCTCGGCCTTGTCGGCGTGCCCATCTTCGCGGCGGGCGGCGGCTTTGGCTATATCTTTAACCCCACGTTCGGTTTCCTGCTGGGCCTGATCCCCACGGCGTGGGTCATCGGCAAGATCGCGGAAAAGGACCGCTCCGTGCCGCGCCTTCTGCTTGCGTGCTTTGCCGGTCTTGCGGTGCTGTACCTTGTGGGCCTTCCCTATATCGCGCTGATCGTCAACGTCTACAAGGGCGGCAATGTGAGCGGGATGACGCTCGCCACGGCCTACATGCTGCCCTATCTTCCCGGCGACTGCCTCAAGATCGTCGTGAGTGTGATCCTCGCGCCTCGCATCCTGAAGGCCATGGAGCGCAATTCATAAAAAATTCATCAAAATGTTGCATTTGCAACTTCTATAAAGCCGGTAAAGTGTGGTAGACTAACGCCAATGAAAGGCAAGCAAAACAATTCACATTTCAAGATAAACTTTATGGAGGTAGCAATTATGAAAAAGTGGCTTTGCAAGGTTTGCGGTTATATCTATGAAGGCCCCGAGGCTCCTGCGGAGTGCCCCGTGTGCCACGCCAAGAGCAACATGTTCGAAGAGGTCAAGGGTGAGCTCAAGCTCGCTGCCGAGCACGAGTTCGGCGTTTACGGCAAGACCGTGAAGAACAACCCCGACATCTCCGAAGAGGATAAGAAGTATATCTTTGACCAGTTGATGGCCAACTTCAACGGCGAGTGCAGCGAAGTCGGCATGTACCTCTGCATGGCGCGCGTTGCGCACCGCGAGGGCTATCCCGAGATCGGCCTGTACTGGGAGAAGGCCGCCTATGAAGAGGCGGAGCACGCCGCGAAGTTCGCCGAGATGCTCGGCTCCGACCTCGAGCCCAACATGAAGGCAAGCACGAAGGACAACCTCAAGTGGCGCGTCGACTGCGAGTTCGGCGCCACCGCTGGCAAGTTTGACCTCGCCCTGTGCGCGAAGAAGAACGGCCTCGACGCCATCCACGACACCGTCCACGAGATGGCCCGCGACGAGGCCCGTCACGGCAAGGCCCTCAAGGGTCTGCTGGAGCGCTACTTCAAGTAAGCCGAATCCCCTTACAAATCAAGCGATTTTCGAGAGGAAGCTGAGAAATCAGCTTCCTCTTTTTTGCGCCGCGGGAAGTGTGGTGTGGAAGCTTTGTGGAAGTTAAGATGAAAATTCACTCGCTGAAAAGCCAATGTGGAAGTCTGCCGTGTGGATGTTGCTATGATACACCTTTGCGTGTTCGCGAAACAAGATGTTTGAACTATATTAAACATCTTTTCTCATCTTTCAGCATCCAAGAGCAAGAATGAAGAAGTGCGAGCATCGTTAAACAACTTTGAAACGAAAAGAAGCAAAATTAAATTAGAAAAGATTGAGTGATCTACCAATTTTAGGTAGATCACTTTTGCTATACTAAGCCCAGAAAGTGAGAGATGAAACAAGACAAAACCTCACTTCAAAATAAGAGGTTATGGCTAACCCCAAAATCCAAAAGCCAATAAAGAAAGGAAACAATATGAGAAATATGTTTACCTACGATTTCACCAACCGCACTATCGTTGCTACCAAGGCCACGCTGAAAAAGGCAAGTAATCCCACTACGGACGAGTATACGGCACTGATTAAAATGATCGAAGGTCAGCCTACTTTCCGCGTGGTGGAAAAGACCATTAAGAATAGCGGAAACAAGAAAACTTACAAAGGCCTGACGCTCAAAATGATGATGGACTATATTAGCGATCAGAAAAACAGCGAAGAACTGATGGCAGAGTTTAATGAGGCACAGGGCGATGCGAAGAACAAGTATCCTTCGGCCAAGCAGTGGTTTCTGAATGAGTTCCCTAACTTCACGATGAAGGACGGCAAGAATGTTGTAAGCAAAGTGAAGCTCACTAAGATCAAAAACAACGCAAAGGCCAAAATGGTAAATTTCCCCGTCGAGCAGACGAGCAATTATGCTTTACAGCATGCCAGCAATCAGTAAATGATAAACCTACTTAAATATAATGAAAAAGGAGACTATTGATATGAAAGAGAATTTTGTGCGTGCCGATGGTGTCAGTTATCGTGAGGCCGTTGAGAAGTGTATCCGCCACTATGTTATGCGTGGATATGATCTCAAAGGCGAAACGGAGCGGTTTGAGAGATACTCCGTTGACTTCGTTTTTTATGTGTATGACACCATTATTCGGCAAGAAAATGAAGGGATTTTCCTCGTCTGCTGACGGGGAAAATCCTCTCCACGGAATATAAGTAGATAAAACAGGTGCGAGAGTATGGAGAATGTAGCGTTTTATCGAGAGTGGCTACCGCTCGATAAGAAGGAGTTCCGCATTTTAGCTATGCTTGCGGACTTCGGCGGAGAGTATCACGGCAATCTGACTGATATGTGTAGATACTTTTCCGTATCCCCACAGCACAAAAACAGAGAGGCGTTGCGGGAGGCTATTCAACGTCTAACAGACAGGCACTATATAGAAAGTTCCGTTAATGGACGAACATATAGCCTGCGTATCATTCCAAAAGAAAAAGAAATTGCCTTGCCGAGGGAATGGCTTGAGCGTGTGCGGACGCGTGAGTATTCTTCTGAAAGCGTAAGTTGGGAGGCCGTTATTAAATTGCTTCTTTGGCTAATCGCTCATAATCCCGAGGTGATGATTACGAATCAGCAAATTGCGGATGATTTGGACGTATCGGTCAGCGTGGTTGTGTCCGCAAAAAATGTGTTGGAAAAAGACTTCGAGGCAATTGTAAAGCAGATGATCTCTGATAAACTCGGTGAAGATTTTTTTATACGTCGCGGTCAGAAGATCGAGCTAAGTGCGTGGTGGAAAGCAAAATAAAAACGGATACTTTTTGCCTAATAATAAAAGAAAAGATAATTATTATTGGGGAAAAAGTATCTGTTTTTAATATGTCATTTCCTATTTATCCATCACGCCTATTTTTCAAATAACTACGAAGAGAATAAGAGAAATGAAACCCCGCCACCCGCGCGCAAGCGCACGGAGTAGGCGGGCTTTTCATTTCTCTTTACATCGACGAGGCAATGCCTCGTCGATGATATTATTTTGGAGTAAAAAGGAGATACCCCTATGAACATAGATATGACGAACCTTTACAGATCACGCGAAATGATACCCAATCGCTATTGGTATCAACTGAACGGACAATCCGCACAGGCAAATTGGTTGGAGCAACGCGAGGCGATATATTCCCGCATTCAGGAGCAGGAAGAAGAGGTCGTCCCCCAGATCATCTTTACAAGCGAGGTGAAAATTAAGTGAGGATTGACGCAGACAGCAAACGCAAGAAGAAAAAGAAGCGGGAGCAATCCGTAATGGAGGCAGAGATGTTTCGCTTCATCGAGAAAACGATGTAGGCGACGGTTGATGAATCTCTCAAAAAGATATTCAAGGATTGGAAATAAGCAAAGCGGTTTTTAAGTCAAACACTTAACAGCGAATAGAAGAAGAAAAAGACTGTTAAATGTGCGACTTAAAAACCGCTTTTTTTCGTTTCCGCCGATGGGCGGGAAAAGTGCTCCGCCCGCAGGCAGACGCAAAAACCGTCTTCCGGTATGAAAGAGCCATTTCGCGGGAGTGTCGCCCACGCTTATTTCCCAAGAGGAAAGAGAAAAAGATTTCTCCCGAAATATATCCCGCTGTCGCGTTCAGAAAACCATTTGTTTTCCTATACACGTTTGGACGGGCAAAAAGGGCGGTATTGACCGCCGAAAAAGCCCTGTTTTCGTTCAGGAAATAAGAATGCCCCTTTCGCGGACACCGCCCCTTATTCCGTGTCTTTCACATACTCGATCAGATCGGCGGGCTGACAGTCCAAGAGGGAGCAGATTACTTCAAGCGTTCCCCACGACGGCATTTGCCCGCTTCTTATCTTTTGGAGCATCGCTTCTCCCATAATCTTTTCTTTGCGGATGCGAGTCGTGTTGTAGCCTGCCTCTTTCAAAGCGGACAACACGTCAATTTTATATACGATTGGCATTTGCGAAAATCGCCTCCTTTTCCATTGTCCTTATTGTAGCATACGATTACACCTGTTTCAAGTGCTAATATTACACAAGAAATAAGTGTAATATTTGTAGAACCTGCGAATTGAAATACACTCAATAAAGGTGTAATATATAATCAGTTCAAGGGAAGAGGTAAGCCAAGGTCGAAAGCCAACGCGACCAGATCAGAGTGGGAACGGACAAGAAAACCTCCGGTGTCGATGTGATAAACTTAACGCCACCCACCGCTTACCGACAAAATACAATCCAAAAGGAGAAAGAAAATGAGTAAGTATGAGATTGAGAGCCTGATTGAAACGATGAATAACTACGATGATCTCGCAAGTAAGGCAAAGGCCAAGGCAGATGCCATCCGCGACACGCTCAAGGGCGAAATGCTCCGCCTCGGCGCGGAAGAGCTGACCGCAGGCGCTTATATCCTTCGCTATACGAGCGTTGTTTCCAATCGTTTTGACAGCGCGACCTTTAAGAGACTTTACGCCGATCTCTACAAGGATTTCACAAAGCCCGTCAGCTCCCGCCGATTCTCGGTGTCCTGCTGAAAGAAATACGCTCCACGGGCAACAAAAAGCCCGTGGAGCAATCCAAAGGGAGAAATACGAAATGATACACGGCTACGCAAGATGCTCTACAAACGAGAGCAAACAGGACATTGACCGCCAAGTGCGGGAGTTGAAGCAGGCGGGCGCAGAGAACATCTTTTTGGAATATGAGCACGGCGACGCCGTTGTGAAGTGTCAGTTATCCTCTCTTTTGGAGCAGGCGCAGGCGGGCGATACGATCATCACATTGGAGGTTTCCAGACTCGCCAGAAGCACCAAACAGTTGTGCGAGATTATCGAGGCCATACGCGCCAAGCGTCTGCGGTTGGTGATCGTCGGCAGTATTACCGTGGATTGCTCCAACGGGGAGATCGACCCAATGACAAATGCGTTCATTCAAATGTCGGGCGTGTTTGCGGAATTGGAATTGCGTATCATTCGGGCGCGCGTGAAGTCGGGAATGGCAAACGCCAAGGCCAAGGGCGCGAAGATTGGAAGACCCACGCTGACCGCAGATGACATTCCGCCGATCTTCCTACGACACTACCCCGCATATCGCAGTAAGCAACTGAATTTGAGCGAGTTGGCGAGGGTATGCGATATCAGCCGAACCACGGCTTATAAATACATTGATCTTTTGGAGGGGAGAACAGCATAATGGATATGGAGGAATTGGGCTATTTTATCTTTATGGAAGAGCAGGAGAAAAAGGGAAATGAAGAACGGGAGGCGTTAATGCCTCCCGTTTGCTTGCTATTATTAAATTTATAAACCCAACAGTTGCTTTTTCTTTGCGTCAAACTCTTCTTGCGTGATGATACCGCTGTCGAGAAGCTCTTTGTATTTTTTCAATTCTCCAATGTCGCTTTTAGGTGTTTCCTGTGGAGCGGAATCAGTTGATTGTGCGAGATTGTTTTGCCGTTCAATTAGCAAGTTATTGATACACTTGTAAATTTCATCTTGATTCTTAATAAACGCGAATGAAATCCGTCCGGAAGAAGTTGAAATAGAAATGCCCTTGGGGTGAGAGGTACCAACAGCCGAAATAGAGTCTACCGGCAAATCTATACGCTTTTTGAATAATGTTGTCCCGTATGCTCGTTTATCAGTAATTACGATCTCAGACCCGTTGTAAATAAAACCTGCGACTATCAGAATAATAGACGGCCAAACATAATAAAAAGAAAACGACCATGGATACATACAATACGCGATTGAATCAAGTCCGAAAATAGTGCTAAGCAAAAAACCGCCTACTAAGATAGCAACTCCGATAGTAATAAAGTAGTTTTTTTCGTTTTCGCTCTTAACTAAAATTTTTTCTTCCATTTTTCTCCTCCTGTTTTAATTATATAGACAATAAATAGCCTATATAGTTTATTAAACATTATCATATCTGCTTATATAATTCAAGTTGAATTTAATTATATAAGCGGAGTATAGCAATGAACTATTATGAGATCGGCCAAAGAATCAGGAAAATCAGAAAGGCACACGGTCTATCACAGGAAGAACTGGCTGAAAAGATAGGAATATCTACAACACATATGAGCCACATCGAAACGGGCAATACAAAATTGAGCCTTCCTGTGCTTGTTTCCATTGCGTCGGTGTTAGAAGTTCAGACCGATGACCTCCTATTCGAGCAAGTAAACGCTTCACGTAGTAATGCTTTGAACGAGATTGCGGGTTCACTTGACAACTGTTCTTCGCAGGAATTAAAAATCATTCAGGATATTGTGCGAGCAACAAAGACGGCTCTACAAAAATACAAGTAAAGTCCTTCCTGATATTAAAATGCTACCACGCCAAAAACGCAAAAACCATTACCTGAGAGCATAGTATTTGAAATTTTTTATGAGGACATAAGTTCAGGGAGGACTCGATATGAAAGCATACCGCATTGCTATCCTATATCGCTACCTTTTGGAAAACACCTGTAAGGGACATACGGTTAATGCTGACAATATTGTGGAGCACTATGAAAACGAGGGAGACCCCTATGAGATCAAAGCGGTCTATCGTGATTTACACGACCTTGAAAAGATAGAAGGAATAACGCTCCACTACGACGGCAGGACAAAGGGATGGTGGATGGAGCGGGAGGGACTTACCCCGAACGAATTGCGTTTGATCGTCGATAGTATCCAAGCCTCTAAATTCATTACACAGGAGCGGGCAAGGGCCATTACCGGCAAGGTGCTGAAACTGACTGACCGGCACACGCGCGCAAGCCTCAACCGGCAATCGTTTGTCGCGGGACGTATCCGCAGTATGAATGACAGCGTAGTGGATGAGGCTGATAAACTCCACGAGGCGATAGCATCCAACAGCAAGGTTTCTTTCCGCTATTTCCACTACACGCCGAGCAAGGAACGGCAATATTCCAAGAGCGGAGAAAGATATATTGTCAGCCCCTACGCCCTCCAATGGAACGACGGCAATTATTACCTCTATGCCTATGTGAGCGAGAAAAAGGACTTTCGCACATTTCGCGTTGATCGTATGGAAAAGATTGCGGTGCTCCCTGAAAAACGCGAGGGCAAAGAGGCTTTTGACAAGGTTGATTTGAACGAATACCAAAGTGCGGTTTTCAATATGTTCGTAAAACCGGAAAAGGAATACACGGTAAAACTGCGTTGTATCAATTCTCTTGCCGATGTGATTATTGACCGCTTCGGCAAAGATGTGATGCTGATACCTGATGGAAACGATCATTTTACCGTGTCCGTCCGCATACAGGCGACCGACCCGTTCTTTGGTTGGGTATGTAGTTTCGGCAGACGAATGAAGATTCTCTACCCGCCCGCAGTCGTTCAGGAGATGGACGAGTTTTTGAAGAAAATAACAGAGATGTATAAAGACGAAGGGAAGATGTAAAAACAACTTCCCTTTTCTTCATTGTTGCTTTTGGATGTTAAAAGATGTTCGATGATGCTTACAGATGCTTTAAGTTGTTCTGCAAGGTCTCGACACCTGATTGCGAAATTGCGAGGTAATACCGCTGTGTGATGTGAATATGTCCGTGTCCCATTTGAGAGCACAGTATATGCGTTGGCGTATTCATTTCCGCCATTAGTGTTCCATAGGTATGACGTAAGTAATGGTATTTGAAGTTGATGCCGAGCCTTTGCTTGATCTCCCGTGAGGGGTATTTGAATGAATTGACCGTCTGAATTGTGCCGTCAGGCAGACAATTCACTAAATCCGTTGAGGGGATTTTCTTGCCGTCCAAATCATCAATATAACGAACCTTCTGTTCCCGCACAGAAGCAAATAGTTTTTGATCTTCGTCCCGCCGTTGTGCCTTTGCCTCCAAATGTGTTTTGAGTGTGGGGCAGAGGTAAATTGTTCTTTTGGAATTTCTCGTTTTCGGCGAAACGAGTTTGATTAGTCCGTCCTGATACTGCATCTGCCGGTCAATGGTAATTGTTCCCGCCGTGAGATCGACGTTCGACCATTTCAGACCGAACGTTTCATTGATACGCAGTCCGCAGTAGCGACCGAGCAAATACGCCGTTTCCGCATTTGTCCCCTTGAAGTATTCGTCCAAAAGTGCGAGTTCTTTTCGGCTGAACGCTACAATGGCGGTATCGTCCTCTGTTTTCATCTTCGGCATTTTTATTTTTGTGTCTTTGTTGACGCAAAGGCGGTTGTAGAGATCAACGGGGAGGTAGTTGCGGGAATATGCCTGCCCGAAAATGAGATAAAACATCTTCAAAAAACTTTCGGTGTATTGATAGGAATATCCTTGCTCGCAGTAGAGAGCAACGAGGTAGTCGTTGACTTCTGACGAGTTAATCTCATCGACATACCGCTTGCCAAACTTCTGGCAGAGATGATTATTCCATAGGCTATCCTGCTTTTGCTTTGTCCGGTAAGCACGGTCTTTGCGTCCGTTTTCGCAAAATTCTTGATAGACCTCTTTCACGCTTTTTCTAACAATCCTTATCTGTTGGGGAATTTCCTCCGCTTTCATTGCTTCGGCTCTTGCGAGAACAGCATCTCGTTTTGTTTTCATTGGATTGCCGTAAGCATCACGCACACGCTTAACATCCTTTCTTTTTCCGCAAACAGAAATAGTATAGCGGAACCCCCAACCGCCGTCTTTCAACTTGTAAATACCCGTTTCATTAGCCATAGCAAAGCCCTCCTGTGGAAGTTTTTTGGAAGACTTCCACAGCCTTGCGACTTGAATGAGAGTGAAAAGATAAATAGATAAATCCCGCAAAGCCTTGATATTCCTAAACTCCCCATAGGACGCGAAGCGGCCTGCCAGTGCGGCGAGCACCGATGGCCCGCGACGAGGCCCGTCATGGCAAGGCCCTCAAGGGTCTGCTGGAGCGTTACTTCAAGTAAGCCGAATCCCCTTACAAATCAAGCGATTTTCGAGAGGAAGCTGAGAAATCAGCTTCCTCTTTTTTGCGTTCCGCGGGAAGTGTGGTGTGCAACTCTATGTGCAAAATATTTTTTCGGGGATGGCACAGAACCGGCAGATGTGCAACTGCGAAAAGTGCAGCCTTGCCGGTAGGATATGCCTTTGACTGTCTGTGCTCTGAAAAGCTGGAATGCTGCGGCATGCGCGCGCATAGAGATAACGGACGAAGGGGGATGGAGATATGAAAAAGATATGGCCCGCAGTGCTTTGCTTACTTTTTTTGTGCTCCTGCGGCAAGGAGATCGACCGCGCGGAGGCGATGCAGGAGCAGTACAAAAACTTGACGTCCTACGAAACGGACGTGCGCGTCAGTGTGCCGCGCGGGGACGAGACGCTTGTCTATGCCCTGCACCTGAGCGCGCAGGGCGACGCCGTGCGCGCGACCGTCAGCGAGCCGGAGGAGCTCACGGGCGTCGGCGCGGTGCTTGAGGGCGACAAGCTGACGCTGACGTTTGACGATCTGGTGCTGGACGTGGGCACGCTCTCGCCGCGCGTTTCGGCGCTTTCCTGCGTGCCGCTCGTGCTGCAAAACTTCCCGAAAGTGTATCTCGACAGCTCGGGTGCGGAAACACTCGGGGACGTCGATACGCTGCGTGCCGATTTTTCACTGACGCTCAGCGGCGAAACGTTCGCCTGCTCGCTCTGGCTTGGTGCCTCCGGCGCGCCGGTGTACGCCGAGATCGCGGAAAATGACAAAATTATTGCCGCGGCGGAGTTTACGAATTTTATTTTTGGTGATATACTATCGCCGGACGCAGCGCAATAGCGCGCGTCGAAACTGAAAGCAAAAGGGTGGAAGCGTCTATGGAAAGCACGCTCAAGAGGACCTGGGCGGAGATCGACCTTGACCATCTGACCCATAATTTCGAGGTCATCCGCCGCCACGTCGGCGATAAGGTGAAGCTGCTCGGCGTCGTCAAGGCAGACGGCTATGGCCACGGCGCGGTGGAGATCGCCAAGCGGCTCGAGCAGCTCGGCGCGGGCTATCTCGCCGTGTCGAACATCGACGAATGCGAGGAGCTGCGCGACAGCGGTGTGACGCTGCCGATCTTAATGCTGGGCTTCACGCCCGCGGATCAGACGGCGCGCATTTTGCAGCTTCATATGACGCAGGCGGTGCAGAGCTACGCCATCGCGAAGGAATTCTCCGACCGCGCGGTCGCGCTGGGCGGGAAAATGATCGTACACATCAAGCTCGATACCGGCATGGGCCGCCTCGGCTTTTCGTGCGACGAGGCGCATTTTGACGAGAGCCTGCGCGAGATCCTGCGCGTGCTCTCGTTGCCCGGACTTGAGGTCGAGGGCGTGTTCACGCACTTCAGCGTGTCGGACGAGGACACGGAGGAGAGCGTCGCCTTTACGAAATTTCAGCATGAGCGCTTTGCGCGCATGATCGAAAAGGTGGAAACGCAGAGCGGATTCCGCTTCAAGCTCCACCACTGCTGCAACGCCGGCGGCATTGCGAGCTATCCTGAGTGGGCATGGGACATGGTGCGCTGCGGCATCATCCTCTACGGTTCGGGAGACTTGGCCGAAAAGATGGGCATGCAGCCCGTCATGTCGCTCAAAACGCGCGTGGCGACGATCAAGGACTTCGCCGCGGGCGAGCCCATCAGCTATGGGCGCACATACTTTACGCAGCGGCCCAGCCGCATCGCGGTCCTGCCCATCGGCTACGCCGACGGCCTGCACCGCGCGCTCTCGAATCAGATCGAAGTGCTCACGCCCTATGGCCGCGCCAAGCAGGTCGGGCGCATCTGCATGGATATGTGCATGATCGACGTGACCGACCTCCCGCAGGTGAAGTCCGGCGACGAGGTCGAGATCTTCGGCGAGCACATCCTCTGCGCGGACGATGCTGCGCTCTGCGATACCATCCCCTATGAGCTGATGTGCGCGGTCAGCAAGCGCGTACCGCGCGTCTATCGCTTAAACGGCGTGCCTGTCGACAAGAATTTGCAGCCGCTTTAAGAAAAGCACGCGGCATCTGTCCTCAGCATACGATGGACTGGGGGCAGAAAGACGGGGAAAGTTGCGAGCCCCCGTATAAATTCCGCCCCCGCGTGGGAGAATGACAGTGGCCCCTGAAAGGGTACTTCTTCCGCTCGGAGTGTGAATAGCTAAGTGGATATCAATGTGAAACGCGGCGATATTTATTACGCCGATCTCTCGCCCGTGGTCGGAAGCGAACAGGGCGGCGTGCGTCCGGTGCTCATCGTGCAGAACGACACCGGCAACCGCTACAGCCCCACGGTGATCGCGGCGGCCATCACCTCGCAGACGAACAAGGCGAAGCTGCCGACGCATATCGCGCTCTCCGCGCCGGACTACGGCCTGCCGCGCGACAGCGTGGTGCTGCTCGAGCAGATCCGCACGCTCGACAAGCGGCGCCTGCGCGAGCGCATGGGGCGCGTGGACGGCGAGCTGATGGAGCGCATCGACGCGGCCATCGCCGTGAGCTTCGGCCTGCAAAACACACAGTTGGTCTAACCCCTCCGGCGCGTACGGAAAGAGTGCGCGCCGGGGAGAAAATGAGGAATACAGCATGAAAAAGAGAAACAACGCCTTTGCCCGTCTGGTGGGACTGCTTTTGGTGAGCGCAACGGTGCTAACGCTGACCGTCGCCGCGACTGGCGGCGCGGGCACGAGCAGCGACCCGCTCGTGACGCTGAGCTACTTAAACGAAAAATTCCTGCCGCAGATCCTTTCCGAGGTGGACAAGAAGACCGCCTCGCGCGAACAGACGCTCTCAAGTAAGCTCACCGAGCAGGTGAAGAGCGAGACGCAGGCTTTCGAGCAGAAGTACGGTGCGTCGAGCGGTAATACTTCCGGCGGCACGGCGATGAGCTTTACGGTCATCACGCTGAATCAGGGGCAAATTCTGTACATGGGCGTCGGCTGCGAGGCGATGCTGCGCACGGGCAGCGGCGTGTGCGTGGCGGCGAGCACCCCGGGGCTCATCGACGAGACGTCGGGCGCGGCGCTCGCGGGCGGCCTTGGCCTGCAGCAGAACCACCTTTACATGGCGACGGTCGACAGCCGAGGCGTGCAGGCGAGCGCGAACAGCACAAAGCTGCTCGTACGTGGCAATTACAGCGTGCAGTAAAATCCCTACATAAAGAAAAGAGCTTGTGCATAGAAATAGCACAGGCTCTTTATTTTGTGCCGACAGGAGGGGAGAGCGGTGGGGGACTGGAAAGCATTGCCGCGCGGCTCGTTTTTCCGTTCGGCGCGGCTCGACTGTGCGCTCTCACTGTTATCCGGCGCGATGGTACGCGAGGAGAAAAGCGGAAAACTGTTGGCGCTGCCGTACAGCGAGAACGCGCCGTTCCCGCTGGCGGAGCTCTTCTGCCTTGCCCGCATCGGGACGGTCGGCGGGAGAAAGTGCGTCATCTACCGCGTGGATGAGAAAAATTCGCCCATCCTGTGAAAAAATGCAAATTATGTCTACCATCCCGAAAGAAAGTATGCTATACTCTCTCTGACTAAGATGAGAAAAGAGGTTCTGCACGATGAAATGCCCCTATTGCGGATACAAAGAGAGCAAGGTCATTGATTCCCGCCCTGCCGAAGAGGGCAGCAGCATCCGCCGCCGGCGCGAGTGCCTCTCGTGTGCCAAGCGCTTCACCACCTATGAAACGGTGGAGAGCCTGCCGATGGTCGTCATCAAAAAGGACGGCAGCCGCCAGAGCTTTGACAAGCGCAAGGTCTTGAACGGCATGATCCGCGCATGCGAAAAGCGCCCCGTGCCCTTTGAGGTGCTCGAGCAGAAGGCGGACGAGATCGAGCAGACGCTGCAGAACTCTCTGGAGCGCGAGGTCAGCACCGAGTATATCGGCGAGCTCGTTATGGACAAGCTGCGCGCCGTGGACGAGGTGGCCTACGTGCGCTTTGCCTCGGTCTACCGCCAGTTCAAGGACATCGACACGTTTATGAAGGAACTCAACAAGCTGCTCGAGGGCAAGTGAGCTATAAAATGTTCTGAATCGAAATTTCCTGCATTTCCGACAGCACCAAAAGCTGCGATTTGAGCTCCGCGACACACGCGCGAAATTCGCCCTCGTCCTGCTCGAAGGCGAAGCTGTCCGCGCGGGCAAGCAGGGATTCGACCTCGTTGAGCTCGTCGTGCTGCAAAATGATGTGGAAATACGTCGCGTGCGCGTCCCAGCTTTCGTGAAGCGCGGAGAGATCATCGCGCACGCTGTCCCAGTTCTCCGCCTGCGCGGTGTCCTGCAATTTGTCGAGCGCTGCGCACCAGTCTGTGACTAAGCCGTCGGCGACGGCGGCATTCAAGAGCGCCGCGCCAAAGAGCGCGAGCAGCAGGCAGAACGGGATCCAGAAAAATCGCTTCATTTGGCACTGTCCTTTCCGATGCACAGAATTTTGCCCGCGCCGTCGAGCGAGAGCAGAAAGATCTCCGACGGGGCGTGGTAGCCCTGCGCGCGCACGGTTTTGTCGAGCCATGCGCTGTCTAAACCCGCGAGCGAAAGGTTTTCACCCAGTACCCGCCCGTCGTTGATGAAGATATGCGGGAGGAAGGTGTCGTCCTTGACGGGCTTTCCCAACTGCTTCGGCGTTGCGGGCTGCTCGTCGGGATAGAGGAGGACAGAGAGCTGCCCGTCGGTTTCGAGCACCGCGTATTTGACGCTTGTGAGGTCCGTCACGCCCTGCGATCTGAGCTCTTCGATGAGCTCATCGAGCGTGAAGCGGTTGTGGCGCATTGCGTCCTGCTGCACCTTGCCATCTAAAATGAGCGCCGTCGGGCTGCCGCAGATCAGCCGCCTCAGGCGGATGGAGCGCACGCTCCCCCACGAGAGCAGCATCGAGAGCAACAAGAGCGTCACGATCGGGATGACGCCGTTTAAAAGCGGGATGCCGAAATCCTGCATCGGCACGGCGGCAAGGTCCGAAATGAGCAGCGTGAGCACGAGCTCGATGGGCTCGAGCTCGCCGATTTGCCGCTTGCCGAGAAGGCGCAGCCCGACCATGATGAGAAAATAGAGCACGATCGTGCGGATAAAAGCAGTAGCCATAGTCATCCTCCCTTTTTGGGAGTTTGCCCCGCGGAGGGGCGAAATAACCGCTTTCATCCGGAGAAGTCTGGTTGAAATACATCAAAATCGCAGAAGTGAAAGGAGTTCATGGAGTTACTCCATCATAAGCGCCAGCGCCCGCCTTTGGCGGGACGACGAGGTGGGAAGAGGATCGAAATTTCGGCGGATGCTTCCCCGTGCCCGTGGGCGCGCACACAGCCGACAAACATGCGGGCGACCGCAGAACAAAGGGGCTGTGACCACGGGAAAAGCGACAAATGACTGCGCATTTGTCCTTTTGACGAAGCGGCCTTGCGCCGCAAAGGGGCATTTCTGCCCATTTTTCAAAAATCATCAAAAGGAGAATGTTATCATATGTGCGGAATCGTTGGATTCATTGGTCAGGAACAGGCGGCCCCCATCCTGCTGGACGGGCTCGCGCATCTGGAATACCGCGGGTATGACTCCGCGGGCGTGGCCGTCATCTCGGCGCAGGGAAAGCTGCAGGTCGAAAAAGCGGTGGGCCGGCTCAAGGTCCTCAGCGAACAGATCCACGGCGGCGCGGACCTCGAGGGCTGCATCGGCCTTGGTCACACCCGCTGGGCGACGCACGGCGCGCCGAACATCATCAACTCTCACCCCCACGTGAGCGAAAACGGCAAGTTTGCCGTCATCCACAACGGCATCATCGAAAACTACGTCGAGATCAAGGAATTTCTGATCGGTCAGGGCATCCAGTTCAAGTCCGAGACCGATACTGAGGTCGTGGCGCAGCTGCTTGAATTCTACTACAACGAGTGCCACGACTTTTTGGAGGCTGTGGGCCGCGTGCTGCGCCGCATCGAGGGTGCCTACGCGCTCGGCATGCTCTGCGCCGACTGCCCCGACCGCATCATCGCCGCGCGCAAGGACGCGCCGCTGCTGCTCGGCTACGGCAAGGGCTGCAACTTCCTCGCCTCCGACGTGACGGCCATTATCAAGCACACGCGCGACGTCGCCTACATGGAAGACGGCGAGGTCGCCGTGCTGACGCGCGAGGGTATCGAGGTCTACGACGCGCTGGAGCAGAAGGTCGAAAAGAAGCACTTTACCATCGACTGGGAGGTCTCCGCCGCGGAAAAGGGCGGCTACCAGCACTTCATGCTCAAGGAGATCATGGAGCAGCCCGAGGCGCTGCGCCGCGCGATCTCCCCGCGCATCAAGGACGGCAGGGTTGTCTTCGACGATCTCAAGCTCCCTGTCGAGAAAATGCGCGAATTTACCCGCATTTTCATTGTGGCCTGCGGCTCTTCGTACCATGTCGGCATGATCGGCAAGTACAATCTTGAGCATCTGCTGCGCCGCAATGTCGAGGTTGTGCTCGCGTCCGAATTCCGCTACAGCGACCCCATCGTGGACGATAAGTCGCTCGTCATCGTGATCTCCCAGTCGGGCGAAACGCTCGATACCATGGCCGCGCTGCGCGAGGCGAAAAAGCGCGGCGGCTACATCCTCTCCATCGTCAACGTGGTCGGCTCGTCCATCGCGCGCGAGTCGGACGATGTGCTCTACACCTGGGCCGGCCCTGAGATCGCTGTCGCGACGACGAAGGCCTATTCCACGCAGCTCGCAGTGCTCGACATGATCGGTCTTGCGTTTGGCGAGGTGCTTGGCACAGTGAAAAAGGAGGAGTACAACGAGGCGGTCGCAGAGCTTCAGAAGCTGCCGGAGAAGATGGAGCAGTTCCTCGCGAGCGAGAGCTGCGAGGCCATCCCCAAGTACGCTTCCCAGTATTTCAACCACAATTCTGTCTTCTTCATCGGCCGCAACCTCGACTATGCGCTCGGACTCGAGGGCTCGCTCAAGCTCAAGGAGATCAGCTACATCCACTCCGAAGCCTACGCCTCCGGCGAGCTCAAGCACGGCACGATCTCGCTCATCGAGGACGGCACGCTCGTCATCGCGCTCGGCACCTACGCCCCGCTTTTCGACAAGGCCATGAGCAACGTGGTCGAGGTCAAGGCCCGCGGCGCGGACGTTCTCGCGCTTGCGACCGAGAGCCACCGCGGCGAAATGGCAAAGACTGTCGAAAACGTCATCACCATCCCCGATACGGCGCAGATGCTGCTGCCGTCGCTCGGTGTCGTGCCGCTGCAGCTGCTGGCGTATTATATCGCGCTCCAGCGCGGGTGTGATATTGATAAGCCTCGCAATCTTGCGAAATCTGTCACTGTTGAATAAAAAGGGAGCACCCGAAAGGGTGCTTCTTTTTTTGCGCCCGCAGGGCGCACTCTATTATCCCCCACACCGTGTGGGGGACGCGGGAAAGGGGGATATTCTCTTTCTCGAAAGAGAATATCCCCCTTACACCCCCAAGAGAAAGGACGAGGGGAGCCCCCCCTCGACCCCCAACATTGGCAGTTTGCAGCTTGAATAACTGCACGCGCTGCGCAGTGTGGGTGCGGTGTACATGGCTGCGCCATGAATCCCTGCGATTCGGCACCGATTGCAACTGCGCCTTACTATCGTGAGGCGCGAGTGACGTTTGTCTGGCGACAGACTGGCGGCATTGCTGACGCTCGCCGCATTGTGGAGACTGGCGATAGACGGGAATTACTGCGCACTTCTACAAGATCAGCAGAGCGGCAGCGGATAGTAGGAGCAAATCAAATCGTATAGCAACACCCAACGCGGCAACGCCGCGCGCAGGGAAGTGCAATCGGCAAGCGCCGCATCTCTTCGAGCTGCTCGCTTGCAATGGCGGGGTCAAGGGGCAGAGCCCCTTGCGTTCTCTTGGGGGTCTAAGGGGGCCATTCTCTCACGTGAGAGAATGGCCCCCTTTATTCGCCCCCCCTGCGCAGCGCAGGGAAATATTTACCCCGCCAGTGCGGCGTTCACCGCATCGACAGAAAATTCCGTCCACGCGAGATCGTCTTTGGCGGCTTGCTCGTCAAGAAACGCGCTGTACGCAGCTTCATCAATGCTCTCGCCATTCAGCGTGTAAACAGCATTTCCATCACTGCCTTCGGACATGGAGGCGAAGTCCTCATAGACCAGTACGCCATTTTCAAAGCGGGCGCGGGATGCGCCGTTGTCGAAGGCACCGTTCGACCATTCGAACGTGCCGTCGGCCTTTGGTGACAAAAAGCCGCGGTAGACGACCTGGTTGGCGTAAACCACGCCGTCATGGCAGGTGAGGATGACGTATTCCTCCTCGCCGCTGTAGTCGATAGCGAGCACCAGCTCGTCTGCGCCGTCGCCGTCCAGGTCGAGCAGGGCGAAACGGGTGATCGTCCAGTCCATGTCCGAGCCGTCGACGCCCTTGGTGGCGTAGACGTCGGGCGCGCGGAACGAGGCGGTCGTCGCCTCGACGCCGGCGTTGATGAGATTCGCCGTCACGGTGACGTCGCCGGTGAAGAAGTCTTCATACAGGCTGCCCACCTGCGCGTCAGGCGGGGTGTCGTTTGCGTCCGCCTCCTTCTGCCCGCAGGCGGTCAGGAGCAGCGCGAGGGTCAGCGCGGCGGTGAGGCCGCACTGAAGATGTTTTTTCATATGGAATTCTCCTTTCCGATGTTTGCCGCACAGTCTGCGGCGATATGGATGGTAACATGACTTTAGACGAAAGTCGTTACAAAAAGGTTGCAGTTTGGAGACAAAAAGAAACAAAAAAGAGCGCCTGCGCGCTCTTTCCTTTAGAACAAAAGCGTGACCCCGTGCGTCAGCAGCGTGATGATGCAGCCCGCGATGACGACGCCGAGGAAGATGACCGGCACGGCGCGCTTTAGGCGCATGTTGAGTACGGCGGCGATCAGCGCGCCCGTCCACGCGCCGGTGCCCGGCAGCGGGATGGCGACAAAGATCAAAAGCCCCCACGTCTGATAGCGGAGGACGTCGGCGCTTTTCGCCTCGGCGCGCGCTTCGAGGTGCGAGATGAAGCCCTCAAGCTTTGGAATATGTATGCGCACCCATTGGAACAGCGGGCGGACAAATAAAATGATGAACGGCACGGGGATCATGTTGCCGACGAGCGATGCGGCAAACGCCACGGGGATCGGCAGCCCCATCGCAACGCCCGCGGGCAGGCCGCCGCGCAGCTCCACGACGGGGAGCATTGAGATGAGCATGGTGAGCAGCGTTTCGCCGAGCGGGGTTTCGTGCAGCCAGAGAGAAAGAGAGTCGAGCATGATGCGCCTTTCTGAAAATGCAAGCGGTATAATACCTCATTTTAAATAAAATGATAGCACGAAACGCTTCGCCGCGCAAGGGCCGCGGGATTAAGGTTCTATAAAGGTGCGGGGCCCCGGGTGTTCCCGGAGCCCTGCGCTCTTGAGTACAATCAGCGGTTGTTCTTGTTCTGGTTGTTCTGATTCTGGTTGCCGTTCTGGTTCTGATTGGTGTTTTCCTGATTCTGGTTCTTGTTCTGATTATTGCGCTCCTTCATGTGCTCGCCTCCTTTCACTTTTCTTGCTTGCAGACATAGTGTTGACGGGCAAAAGTAAAAATATACCGTGGGATTTTCACTTTTTCGGGCAAATTGTTGTTGACAAACCGGAAAATAGAGCATATACTACTTAAGCAAAACAAAGAAGAGCGGTGCATTCGTTCTCACCCCCAGCAAAGCGAAGGGGTCAATCGTGGAAAACAAAGCCTTCGGGCTTTTTTGTGTCATGGTACGGGTGCAGAATGTTCTGTGCTCGTTTTTTGTTTGCCAAATTCTTTATGAAAAACGGAGGTGCTTCGGTATTAGCAGCAACGTGCATCAGATCAACGAAGAGATCCGGGACAGCGAGATCCGTCTCATCAGTGCGACCGGCGAGCAGCTCGGCATCATGTCTGCCGCGCAGGCGCAGCACATCGCCGACGAGCAGGGGCTTGACTTAGTCAAGATCTCGCCGCAGGCCAAGCCGCCAGTGTGCAAGCTCATGGACTACGGCAAGTTCCGCTTTGAACAGGGCAAGCGCGAAAAGGAAGCCAGAAAGAACCAGCATGTCGTCGAGATCAAGGAAGTGCGCATGTCCCCCGGTATCGACGTGGGCGATTTTAACACCAAGCTCAAAAACGCCCAGAAATTCATTGCCGACGGCAACCGTGTCAAGGTCTCTGTCCGCTTCCGCGGCCGCGAGATGGCACACACGGACATCGGCCGCGATCTTCTTGTGCGCTTTGCAGAGTCCGTCGCCGAGGTCGCCAACCTGGATAAAGAGCCGAAAATGGAAGGCCGCAGCATGTCGATCTTCCTTTCCCCCAAGGCGGGAAAGTAACTTTGAGCGCCACTACAAATACGAAAAGGAGAAACTACTATGCCCAAGCTGAAAACCCACAGCGGTTCCAAAAAGAGATTCAATCTGACCAAGTCCGGTAAGGTCAAGGTCGCCAAGGCTTTCAAGAGCCACATCCTGACCAAGAAGCCCACCAAGCGTACGCGTCGTCTGCGTCAGGGCGGCTATGCTGACAAGACCACTGCCAGCACGATCCGCAAGATGATCCCCTACAAATAATTTACAACGATACGCTTTAAGGAGGCTTATACAATATGGCACGTGTTAAAGGCGCGATGATGACGCGCAAGAGAAGAAACAAGACCCTCAAGCTCGCCAAGGGCTACTGGGGCAACAAATCCCGCCACTTCAAGATGGCCAACGAGCAGGTCATGAAGTCCCTGACCTACGCTTATGTCGGCCGCCGCCTGAAGAAGAGAGACTTCCGCTCCCTGTGGATCACCCGTATCTCCGCAGCCTGCAAGCTCAACGGCATGAACTACTCCACGTTCATGCACGGCCTGAAGACCGCCGGCATCGAGATCAACCGCAAGATGCTCAGCGAGATGGCCATCAACGATCCCGTCGCTTTCACCAAGCTCGTCGAGATCGCGAAGAACGCCTGATTTTATTCGCTAAAAAACACCGCTGCATGAGCAGCGGTGTTTTTTTATTTTCTGCACAAAATGTAGAAAAGATCATAACGACGGAAAGAGGAAGAAACGCATGAGAAAAACGCTCAAACGAAACCTGTCGTATGACGACAGGAACCACCTTTACTATGTCTCGCTCTACTACGACGGCGAAAACGGCAGGCGCGTGCGCCGCACGCGCACTTATCCCACGATGGAGCAGGCCGAGCAGGTCATTGCTGAGTATCGCCGCGCGCAGCTGCTCGGCGGCAGGAGCGCGCCGGGGGACGTTTTTGTGGAGGACTGGCTGCGCTACTGGATGGATGAGCTCATCAAGCCGAACTGCGAGGAAACGACGTGCCACGGTTACGAGAATATCTTGAATACCCACATGATTCCCTCTCTCGGCAGGCTCTGCGTGCAGGACTTAACGCCCGTGCGCGTGCAGCAGTATTACGGCGAACTGCGGAAAAAGGGCCTTGCCAACAACACGATCCGCAAGCACCACGTGCTGCTGCACGCGGCACTCGGCGCGGCGGTAAGGCAGGGCATCGTGGGGGCGAATGTGACCTGCCTTGTCACGCCGCCCGCGCGCGAAGCGCCGCAGCACCGGTTTTACGATTCCTCTCAGCTGCGCATGCTTTTTTGCGCGAGCGAAGGCACGCCGCTCGAGGTGGCCGTCAAGCTCGCGGGCTGCCTCGGATTGCGGCGCAGCGAGATCTGCGGTCTTAAATGGCGCAATGTCGACCTAAAGCGCGGCGTTCTGACGGTTTGCGAGGTGCGCACTGCCGTGAGCGGCAGGGCGCTTGAAAAAGCGCCGAAGTCCTACGCGTCCGAGCGACGGCTGGCCTTTGGCGGCAATGAGGACCTTGAATCGCTGCTCAAACGACTGTATCGCGACTGGGAAAGGCGGCGGAAGCAGGACCCTAAATATAACCCAGAGGGCTACGTCGCCGTTAACGAGGCGGGAAAGCCTTATCAGCCGGACGTTCTGTGCCAGCGCATCGCGCAGTTCATCGCCGTGCAGGGCCTCCCGCCGATCTCACTCCACGGGCTGCGCCACAGCTTTGCGAGCGTCGCCAATAGCCAGAATGTGCCGATGTTCAGCATCTCCAAAGCGCTCGGGCACAGCTCAACATCCGTGACGAGCGCGGTGTATATGCACCTTTTCGACGACGCGGTGGGGGACGTCGTCTCGCAGGTGGCGAGCGCCATCACGGGAAAAGAGCAGTGAGCGTCAGGAAAACAGAAACGGCAGCGCGGGCAGGGCAAGAAGCAGCGACAGCAGCGCTTGCAGCGCCTTTCCCTTGAGATAGTACCGCGCGGAGAGGGGAGTGGCCGCGAGCACACTGAGCGTCTGGCAGTGGACGCTCATCCCGCCCCAGCCGAGCAGTGCCGCGCAGGCGAGAAAGCCTGCGCGCGAGCAGGGAAGCGACAGCACGCCGCTCGTGAGCTCTAAAAATCCGAGCAGCAGCGCGCAGGGGAGCGATGAGGCGAAGGCCTCCGGCAGAAAATGCAGCAACAGCCGCGCAAGCACCGTGAAAAACACGACGAACGCGCTCACATTGAGGCATCCCGTCAGCGCGTTCTGCACCGCCGTGGGGAAGGCTGTGGAAAAGCGCTGCGCTTTCGCGCTTTTGTGCGGATATGTTCCATGCGGTGCCGGCGGCAGCGCGCGGCAGGTGAGAAGACCTGCACAGAGCGCCGCGGCGACGTGGATGAGGTACAGCGCCGCGCCCGCGCGGCTCGACGAAAACACGCCCTCGCCGCACACGCCGAGCAGGAACCCTGGCCCTGCGTTGTTGCAGAAGGCGAGCAGCCGCTCGCCCTCGTCTCGCGACAGAGCTCCGTTTTCCACAAGCCCGGCAGCGGTCCGTGCGCCGACGGGGTAGCCGCCGCAGAGGCCCAGCGCCAGCGCGGCCGCGCCCGTACCCGAAAGACCGAACAGCGGCCGCATCAGCGGCGACAAAAGCGCAGAGAGCAGCTCCGACGCGCCGCAGGCGATGAGCAGCGACGAGAGCACGAAAAACGGAAACAGCGACGGGATAAGCGTCTGCGCGCAGAGCAGCATCGCGTCCCGCGCCGCCTGTGCGCTGACCTCCGGCAACAGCAGCAGTGCGGAAAAGCAGCACAGCACCGCCAGAAGCGGCAAACGGTCTCTTATTTTCATGCCATCACCTGACCTTCCAGACGAGTCTATGCGCGGGGCAAGCCGAACTTGCCCGCCTGGGACAGGCAAATCCGCGCGAAAGGGCGCATAGGCTTTGCCCAAAGGGGAGATGGACGATGGAACGAAACGAACGGCCGCAGCGCATGCTGGCGCGCATGGCAGAGCTCTTTGACCTGCCGGCGGACATCGTGGCGGGGCTGTGCCATGTGGAGATGCTGGGCGACCGGCAGCTCTTTCTGGAGGGACACAGCGGGATCTTATCCTACGGAACAGAGCAGATCGACGTGGGGGCGGGCTCGCTCATCCTGCGCGTGCGCGGGCAGAATTTGACGCTGCGCAGCATGACCGACAGCGAGGTGCGCATCTTCGGCAAGATCGACGCCGTGGAATATGTGAGATGAGGGAGCTATGCTGAAAAAAGCCGTCAAGCTGCTGCGCGGCAGTGTATGCGTGCGCGCAAAGAGCGCGTACCCCGAACGGATGCTGAACCTCTGCTCCGCGCGGGGCATCGAATTCTGGGACGTCAGGTGGATCGACGATACGGCGCTGTCCTTCTGCGTGGCACGCGGCGACCTGCGCGCGCTGCGCCGTGCCGCCGAGGGCTGCGGGGCGGAGGTATCTATCGAGCGCACGGCGGGCACGCCGTTTTTCTTCGCGCGCCTGCGCCGACGTCACGCACTGTTCGCCGGCGGCATTCTGTGTGCGGCGCTGCTGCTCGTCAACTCGCTTTTTATCTGGGATTTTGAGGTCACGGGCAACGAGACCGTCCCGACTGAGACGATTTTGCATGCCCTGCGCGAGCACGGCGTGCACCGCGGAACGTTTATCTACTCGTTCCGCTCGCAGGATATCTGCAACCGCGTTTTGCCGGAGCTCAAGGACCTCTGCTGGGTGGCGGTCAACGTGCGCGGCTGCAAGGCCTATGTGCAGGTGCGCGAGCGCGTGCGCGCACCCGAGCGGGTAAACGAGAGCGAGCCGACGAACGTCATCGCGGCAAAGCCGGGCCTTATCACCAAGGTCCGCGCGCTGGATGGGGAGAAAAGAGTCCTGCCCGGTACGAGCGTACAGCAGGGCCAGCTTTTGATCGCGGGCGTGGTGGACACGGGCGGCACAGAAAAGCCGAGCGTGACGACGCGCTTTTTAGCGGGCAAGGGCGAAGTCTGGGCACGGACATGGTACGACCTCACCGTCCGCGTGCCGCTCACGTATGAAAAGAAGGTTTACACCGGAAAAGAAAAGCGCAGCCATACCTTGATTTGGGGCGAGAATCGGTTGAAAATTGGTGCAAAAGGGAGTAGCATTTGCAATGTTGATTGTGATAAAATAAAGAATCAAACACAATGGACGCTTTTTGGCCTTTTTGCCCTGCCCGTCACATGGGAGACGGAAACGCTGCTGCCTTACGAATTGGAAATAGCGGCGCGTTCCCGCGCCGACGCGGAGGCACAGGGAAAAGACATGCTCGAAACGTATCTTACCGCCCTCTTGGGGGAGACTGGCAGCGTGACGCAGCGGCGCTTTTCGACCGCTGTGGAGGGCGACACCCTCGTCGTGACGCTCTCCGCCGAGTGTGAGGAGCAGATCGGAAAAGAGGTGCCCATTGCCGTCAGTGAAGGATAACACCGTCAGCCGCGACCGGCCGGCGTCAACATTTTTTCAGGAGGAAACACAGCATGGAACAGCGTATCAGCATCGAACGCATGGAGCAGGCGGTCAATTTGTTCGGCTCATTCGATGAGAACGTGCGGCTGATCGAATCGGAATTCAAGGTCACCATTTCCAATCGCGAGGGCGAGCTGCGCGTGAACGGCGAGGTCGAGGACACGATGCTCGCCGTGAAGGCGCTCAATGCACTGCTCACGATCTCGAACCGCGGCGAACCCATCACCGAGCAGAATGTGCGCTACGTGATCTCGCTCGTGCGCGCGGGGCAGGAGGACCGCATCAGCGAGCTGACGCAGGACGTCATCTGCATCAGCTCCAAGGGCCGCCCCATCAAGCCCAAGACCATCGGACAGAAAAAATACATCGAGTCCGTTTTGAAAAACACCATCACCATCGGCGTCGGCCCCGCAGGTACGGGCAAAACGTACCTCGCCGTCGCCGCGGCGGTCGCGGCGTTCCGCGAGCGCAAGGTGAACCGTATCATCCTGACGCGCCCCGCGGTCGAGGCGGGCGAGCGCCTCGGCTTCCTGCCGGGCGATCTGCAGAGCAAGGTCGACCCGTATCTGCGCCCGTTGTACGACGCGCTCTTTGATATGCTCGGCGCGGAAACGTACCAGAAGTATTTAGAGCGCGGCAACATCGAGGTCGCGCCCCTTGCCTATATGCGCGGCCGCACGCTGGACGACAGCTTCATCATTTTGGACGAGGCGCAGAACACGTCCTGCGAGCAGATGAAAATGTTTTTGACGCGCATGGGCTTTAATTCAAAAATGGTCATCACCGGCGACGTGACGCAGATCGACCTGCCGGCGGACAAGATGAGCGGCCTCAAGCAGGCCGTGCGCGTGCTCAAAGACGTGGAGGGCATCGGCATCTGCGAGCTCACGGACCAGGACGTGGTGCGCCACGTGATGGTCCAGCGCATCATCAAGGCCTACGCGGACTATGAGGCCGCGCGAAACGAAAAGAGGAAAAAGTGATGGCAAAGAGACATTATATTCCCATCACGTCGGACGTGCTCGGCGTGAGCGACAGCAAATGCGCCTTCATCCGCAAGGTCATCCGCACGGCGCTCGCCGCCGAGGGTGTGGACTTTCCCTGTGAGATCGACGTGCGGCTGACGGACGATGAGACCATCCACGAGATCAACCGCGAAATGCGCGAGGTCGATCGCGCGACGGACGTGCTGAGTTTCCCAATGTTCGAGCTTACCCCCGGCGAGCTGCCGGGTGAGGAGGACGCCGACCCCGGAACGGGCCTCGTCCCGCTCGGCGATATGGTCATCTCGCTCGAGCACGTCGCCGCGCAGGCGAAGGAATACGGCCACTCCAACCGCCGCGAGCTGGCGTACCTCGTGACGCACTCGGTGCTTCACCTTCTGGGCTACGACCATCTGGACGAAGGGCCGATGAAAGCGCAGATGCGGGAACATGAAGAGGCAATTATGAAATTGCTCGAACTCGAGCGGTGATAATTCCACACAGGTGCGGAGGGCAATGCCGCCTGCGGGCGGCAACACCACACCCCCCATTTTCTATCCCGAGAAAGAAAACGGGCGGTGTGACCGTCCAAAAGAAAGGCGTTTGCATTGCAAGCGAGCAGCTCGAAGAGCTGCAATGCTTGCCGATTGCTACTTCCTGCGCGCGGCGGAGCCGCGTTAGCATTGCAAGACGATTTGGCTTGCTCCTATTATCCGCTGTTGCGCAGCCGTTGGCGGCTCTGCTGCCTTACGGATGCGGCACACCCCTTGCGGGTGCCGCTCTGCCCATCTTGTAGAAGTGCGCAGTAATTCCCGTCTGCTGCCAGTCTCCACAATGCGGCGAGCGCAGCAATGCCGCATTCCGCACGCAGTCTGCCGCCAGACAAACGTCACACGCGCCTCACGGCAGTAAGGCGCGGTTGCAAGACGTAACGACTCGCAGAAGATTCATGGCGAAGCCATGTACACCGCACTTACATTGCGCAGCGCGTGCAGTTATTCAAGCGCCAGACCGACAATGTCGGGGGTCGAGGGGTTCTCCCCTCGCCTTTCTCTGGGGGTTCCAAAGGGGGTATTCTCTTTGGAAAGAAAATACCCCCTTTGTCCCGCGTCCCCACGGCAGTGGAACAGAATACCGCGCCCTTTGGGCATCCAAAAAGAGAATACAGCTTTCGCTGTATGAATAAAAAACGTTCAACGAACAAAAGAAAGTTGAGGATCACCTATCATGAACAAAACGAAGACCGCTATGATCACCGTCTGCGGACGGCCTAACGTCGGCAAATCCAGCCTGACGAACGCCCTTGTGGGCGAGAAGATCGCCATCGTGTCGAACAAGCCCCAGACCACGCGCAACCGCATTTACGGCGTGATGAACCGCGGCGACACGCAGTACGTGCTGCTCGACACGCCTGGATTCCACAAGGCGCGCAACCGCCTGGGCGACTACATGGTCAAGGTCACGCGCGAATCCATCGCGGACGTGGACGCGGTGCTGCTGCTCGTTGAGCCAGTGGCGCACGTCGGCATCCCTGAGGCCGAGCTCATCGAAAAGATCAAGGCTTCTCATCTGCCGGCGATTTTGTGCATCAACAAGATCGACACTGTCGAGAAAAAGGACGACCTGCTTGCCGTCATTGCGGCCTACAGCGAGGCGTATGCGTTTGACGCCATTATCCCCATTTCCGCGCGCACGCACGAGGGGCTGGACGATCTGATGAACGAGCTCGGTAAGTACGCCTCTGAGGGCCCGCAGCTCTTCCCCGACGGCATGACGACTGACCAGCCCGACCGTCAGGTCGTGGGCGAGATCGTGCGCGAAAAGCTGCTGCGCAACCTCGATAAAGAGATCCCACACGGCACGGCCGTCGAGATCACGCGCTTTATTGAGCGCGACGACGAGGTCATCGAGGTCGACGCGACCATCTACTGCGAAAAGGCGAGCCACAAGGGTATCATCATCGGCAAAAACGGCGCGATGCTCAAGAAGATCTCGACCGAGGCCCGCCGCGACATCGAGCGCTTCATGGGCACAAAGGTCTATCTCGAGACTTGGGTCAAGGTCAAGGAAAACTGGCGCGACAATATGAACTATATCAGAAGCTTCGGCTACGACGAACAGTAAGCTGCGCAGAAGAGGGGAAACGCCGGTTTTCCTGCGAGCGTGAGCAAGCCGCCGCGTGCGCGGCGTCATTCGGAGCGTCAGCGGAGAATGCCATGGGGCGAATTCATTTCGCCCGTCAATGGCTTAATGGGTTCCCGCGCGGCGGCAGGCCGCGTGGGACAAACTGGCGCGACAATATGAACTATATCAGAAGCTTCGGCTACGACGAACAGTAAGAAGGAAAAGCATGTCCGATAAGAAAGAAAAGAAGACCGATGACAGCGGCAATTGTATGATTTTTGGTATGCTGATCGGCATGAGCATCGGCTTTGCACTGGGGCAGCCGCTTTTTAACAACATGGCCGCCGGTATGGCGAGCGGTACGTGCATCGGTATGGCGATCGGCAGCTTCATTGACTGCATCAAAAAGCAGTAATAAATTTTCCCAGCCATAGTTCGCGGGAGTTTTCCTCATGCTAAGCATGAGGTGAGGGATTTGCGAAACGGATATTTCGCGCTGTTTTTGAAAACCGGCGAGCCGATTTTTTATTTACTGGCAGTAAATGATACCCATTGAGGGGTGAGGAATTTTTCCCCTGCACCGTGCAGGGGATGCGGGAAAGAGGAATATTCTCTTTCTCGAAAGAGAATTCTTTCTTTTTCGCACAGGTGCGAATGTCAATGCGGCACAAGTGCCGCGTGATGCGACCCCCATTTTCTTTCCCGAGAAAGAAAATGGGCGTCGCCCGTCCAAAAGAAAGGCGTTTCCCATTGCAAGCGAGCAGCTCGAAGAGCTGCAATGCTTGCCGATTGCACTGCCCTGTGCGCGGCGTTGCCGCGGTTGGCGTTGCTATACGATTTGACTTGCTCCTATCATCCGCTGTTGCGCAGCCGTTGGCGGCTCTGCTGCCTTACGGATGCGGCACACCCCTTGCGGGTGCCGCTCTGCCCATCTTGTAGAAGTACAGCCTAATTTCCGTCTACTGCCAGTCCCTACAATGCGGCGAGCGCAGCAATGCCGCATTTGGCACGCAGTCTGCCGCCAAGCAAACGTCACTCGCGCCTCACGATAGTAAGGCGCGGTTGAGAGTTGTCACGAATCGCAGAAGATTCATGGCGAAGCCATGTACACCGCACCCGATTCCGCAGGCTGCGCAGCTCTTCGAGCTACAAACTGCCAATGTGCGGGGTCAAGGGGGAAGCCCCCTTGCCTTTCTCCGGGGGTTCCAAAGGGGGTATTCTCTTTGGAAAGAGAATACCCCCTTTGACCGGCAGCAGCGCCTACGCGCTGCATTCCCCCTCCGCGCAGTGCGCGGAAAAAACCATCCTGCCTGCAAGGCAACCACCCTTTACACCCCTTGGTGTAAAACAATTTAGAGGAGTTTTATGTCAGAAAAACTCGTGACTAAAGGCATCGTCCTTCGCGCGACGGCGACGAAGGAGGCCGACTACATATTGAATATTCTGACCGACTCGCTCGGGCGGATCGCGGTCGTGGCGCGCGGGGCGCGGCGCAAGGGAAGCCGCATCGCCGCGGGCAGTGAGCTTCTGGCCTTTTCCGAGCTCGTACTCTATCAGCGCGGGAACTGGTACTACCTCGACGAGGCGTCGACGATCTCGCTGTTCGACGGTATCCGGCAGGACATTGAGCTACTGTCGCTCGCGTCGTATTTTGCCGAGATGACCGAGTGCGTCACGGCGGAGGACGAGCCCGTGCCGGAGATCTTATCGCTGCTGCTCAACTCGCTCTATGCGCTCGACACGCTGCAAAAACCGCAGAGCATCGTCAAGGCGGCGTTTGAACTCAAGCTGCTTGCGCTCTCGGGCTACGAGCCGCTGCTCGACGGCTGCGCCGTCTGTGGCACGCACAACCCGAAAGAGCCGGTGTTTGACGCGCAGCAGGGCGTGCTGCTGTGCAAAGAATGTGCGGGCCACGGCGGGGGCGGCCTTCTGCCGCTGGACGCGGGCTCGTTCGCGGCGATGCGCCATGTGCTGTTTTCCGAGCCGAAGCGGATGCTGTCGTTTTCCCTCTCGGGCGAGACGGAAAAGCGCTTTGCCGCGGCGTGCGAGGTGTTTGCGCAGGTGCAGCTTGACCGGCGATTCAAAACGCTGGACTTCTACAAAAGCATGAAAATTGACAACTAAACGAAATATCTGTCGAAAGAAATACGAATCGAAATCAAAATTTCGGAGAAAACTATGAGTGAACTGTTTGAAAAATCCATCCGCGTGCTGGAACTGCCGCGGCTATTGGAGATGCTCGAGCATCACGCGGTGAGCGCGGAGGCCAAGGCGCGGGCGCGACGGCTGACGCCATCGGATGATTTCGGCGAGGTCAACCGCCTGCTCGACGAGACGGACGCGGCGCGCAAGATGATCATGCTGCGCGGCAGCCCTGCCTTTGGCGGCGTGCGCGACGTGGGCGAAGCGCTCTCCCGCGCCGAGCGCGGAGGCATGCTCAACACGCGGGAGCTTCTCGACATCGCGGGGCTTCTCACGAATGTGCGCCGCGTGCAGGATTATTATAAGGAGGACGAGGAGGGGACGGTCATCGACAAGCTCTTCCTCTCCCTGCACCCGAACCGCTTTCTGGAGGAGAAGATCACGACCGCGATCCTCGACGAAAACGAGATCGCCGACGCGGCCTCGCCCGAGCTCGCGGAAATTCGCCGCCACAAGCGCGTGGCGGCGGCCAAGGGCCGCCAGATCCTGCAGCGCATCATTTCGTCCCCGAGCTACCGGAACGTTTTGCAGGACGCGCTGATCACGCAGCGCGGCGGGCGCTTCGTCGTGCCGGTGAAGGCCGAGTGCCGCGGCGAGCTGCCGGGCCTCGTGCACGACACGTCCTCGAGCGGCGCGACGATCTTCGTCGAGCCGATGGGCGTGGTGCAGGCCAACAACGAGCTCAAGGAGCTCGAAGCGAAAGAGGAGAAGGAGATCGACCGCATCCTCTACGCCCTCTCGGGCGAGGCGGCGAGCTTCAGCCGCGATATTCTGTGGGATTATGACATTCTCGTCCACCTCGACCTCATTTTCGCGCGCGGCGAGCTGAGCTACCGCATGAATGCCATGCGCCCCGAGCTCAAAAAGGACGGCAGCGTGTATCTGCGCCATGCGCGTCACCCGCTGCTCGACCCCGCGAAGGCCGTGCCCATCGACATTGAGCTCGGCCGCAGCTTCGATACGCTTGTCATTACAGGCCCGAACACCGGCGGCAAGACCGTGAGCTTAAAGACGCTCGGCCTCCTCTGCCTGATGACGCAGTGCGGCCTGCATATCCCCTGCGACGACCGCAGCGCCGTGAGCATCTTTTCCTCGGTGTTGGCCGACATCGGCGACGAGCAGAGCATCGAGCAGAGTTTGTCGACCTTCTCGGCGCATATGAAAAACATCGTGCAGATCTTGGACGAGGCGGACGAGCACTGCCTGATCCTCTTCGATGAGCTGGGCGCGGGCACCGACCCCGTTGAGGGTGCGGCACTGGCCATCGCCGTCATCGAGCAGGCGCGTTCACAGGGTGCGAAGATCGCTGCGACGACGCATTACGCCGAGCTCAAGACCTTTGCCATGACGACCGCGGGCGTGGAAAACGCAAGCTGCGAGTTCGATGTGGAAACGCTCTGCCCGACCTATAAGCTGCTCATCGGCATCCCCGGCAAGTCGAATGCCTTTGCAATCTCGAAGCGGCTGGGGCTTTCCGAGGCCGTCATTGAAAAGGCCAAGGCGCAGATGGACAGCGAGAGCATCCACTTTGAAGACGTGCTGACGCAGCTGGAGCAGAAGAGGCAGCAGTTAGAGAAAGAAAAAGCCGAGGTCGACCGTCTTTACGCCCAGCGCGAGGAGGACGCGCGCAAGGCGCGCGAGTTCCGCACGCAGATGGAGCGCGCGAAGGAGAACGCGAGAAGCCGCGGCGAAGCCGAGGCCAAGCGCCTTTTGGCTGAGGCCAAGTCCGTCGCGGACGACACGTTCCGCGAGCTCGATGCGCTGCGCAAGCAGCAGAAAAAGCTCGACGCCCAGCAGATGAACGCCCAGCGCGCCGAGATCATGCACAACATCAAGCAGGCGCGCGACGCTGCGGGCGTGCGCGACGAGAGCACGGAGCCCATCCCCAAGCCCTCGCGGCCCATTGAGGTTGGAGACATGGTCGAGATCCCCGGTACGCGCCGTCAGGCCGAGGTCACAGCTGTCAAGGACGGCACGCTGACGCTCAAGGCGGGCGTTTTGCAGATGAAGGTCAAAGCCGACGAGGTCCGCCTCATCGAGGCGGCGGAGCGCGCGGCCACGGCCAAAAAGCAGCCGCAGTTTGCCCCCTCGCAGCGCATTCTGCGCACGGCGTCCGCTGCGCGCGAGCTCGACATCCGCGGCATGGAGACGCTGGAGGCCGAAAGCGTGCTCGATAACTACATTGACGCTGCCGTCATGGCGCATCTTGAGACCGTGACGATCATCCACGGCAAGGGCACGGGCGCGCTGCGCAAGGCGGTGCACGCGAGCCTCCGGCGCAACAAAGCCGTCAAGAGCTTCCGCCTTGGCAACTATGGCGAGGGCGAGTCGGGCGTCACTGTGGTCGAGTTGAAATAAATGCCTGCCCGGGGAAGCACTTTGTCTGTGTTTATTGCCAAATCCGCGCCATTTCGCGCGAAATGGCATTGACGAATCGGCCCCCGATGGTATATGATACGATAAAGTCCGAAAGATTTTTTTGGAGAGGGAGTAGTAACGATGTATACTCAGAATGTTACGATCAACAATGAAGTAGGCCTGCATGCTCGTCCTGCCACGTTCTTCATTCAGAAGGCCAACGAGTTCAAGAGCGGCATCTGGCTGGAGAAGGATGAGCGTCGCGTGAACGCCAAGAGCTTGCTGGGCGTGCTGTCCCTCGGGATCGTCAAGGGCACGACCATCACGCTGCTGGCCGACGGCGCGGACGAAAAGGAAGCCGTGACCGCTCTGTGCGAGCTGGTTTCCAACAATTTCGGCGAATAAGAAACAACCAGGAAAGGCGGCTTCCACAGGAAGCCGCCTTTTTCCATTTTACCGGCACCATTCGACCGGATATACTATTATATATTATAATGTAGAGATGAAAAGAAAGGAGGGAATGTCCCATGACGAAGCAGGAGCTTTTGGACAAGGCAAACGACCTGCCGCTCGCGCCTGGCGTCTATCTGATGATGGACAAGACCGGCTGCGTCATTTACGTCGGCAAGGCGAAAAAGCTCAAAAACCGCGTCAGCCAGTATTTTCAGGAGAATTCCTCCCACAATGAGAAGACGCGCCGCATGGTCTCGCAGGTCGACCACTTTGACACGATTTTCGTCTCGACCGAGTTCGAGGCGCTGATTTTGGAAAACTCGCTCATCAAGCAGCACATGCCGCGCTACAATATCTTGTTAAAGGATGACAAGGGCTATCCCTTTGTGCGCCTCGGCACGGAGCACTATCCGCGTTTTACGATGGTCGGCAAGCCTGCGGACGACAACGCGCTCTACTTTGGCCCGTTTGGCGGACGAAACGAGACGCGCGCGGCCATCGACGCGATCTGTGCGGCATTCCGCCTGCCGACGTGTAGCCGCAAATTCCCGCGCGACATTGGAAAGGAGCGGCCCTGCCTCAACCATCACATGGGGCGCTGCGACGCGTTCTGCCGCGGCACGCCGGATGAGGACGAGTACATGCGCCGCATCGGGCAGGCCGAAGAGCTGCTGAACGGCCACTACCGCCGCTTAACGCGCGCGCTGCGCGAGGAGATGGAGCAGGAGGCCGCAGATCTGCACTTTGAACAGGCGGCAGCACTGCGCGACCGCATCCGCGCCATCGAGGTGCTGGGCAAGCGGCAGAAGGTCATCGCCGGCATCTGCGCCGACACCGATATCTGGGGAGTTTATCGCGGCGCGCTCAAGTGCGGCAGCGCCGTACTGCACATTGAGGACGGCAGCGTGACGGGTCGAGACCTGAACCTCTTCGCCGCGCCGCAGGACGAGAGCGAGCAGATGATCCTGTCTGCGCTGCTGCCGCAGTATTACCTCAATAAGAGCGTGCTGCCGCGCGAAATTCTGCTGCCCTGCGAGATCGAGGGCGCGGACGAGCTCGCACAGATCTTGACCGAGCGCGCGGGCCGCAAGGTGACGCTCCACGTCCCCCAGCGGGGCGAGAAGGCCGAGCTCCTTGCCATGGCGCAGTGCAACGCGCGCGAGGACGTCGAGCGCGTGACGACCGCGCAGGAGCGCGAGAACCGCACGCTGACGCAGCTTGCGGGGATGCTCTCACTCCCTGAACCACCCGGGCGTATGGAGTCCTACGATATCTCGAACACCGGCGCGAGCGACATCGTCGCGTCGATGGTCGTCTACGAGGGCGCAAAGCCCAAGAAGAGTGCCTACCGGAGATTCAAGATCAAGAGCCTGTCGGCCCACCCGGACGACTACGCGTCCATGGAGGAGGTGCTCACGCGCCGCATCCAGCGCTATCTGGACGGCGATGAGAAGTTCAGCCCCCTGCCGGACGTCATGCTCATCGACGGCGGCATCACGCACGCGGGCGTCGCCGAGCGCGTGTGCGCGCAGATGCATGTGCGTGTGCCGATCTTCGGCATGGTCAAGGACGACCGCCACCGCACGCGCGCGCTCGTCACCGCGCAGGGCCGCGAGATCGACCTGCACGCCGCGCCGAACGTCTTCGCCCTGATCGGTCAGATCCAGGAGGAGACGCACCGCTTTGCCATCACGTTCCACCACAAGAGCCATTCGCGGTCCTCGACCCGCTCGGCGCTCGACGGGATTCCGGGCGTCGGCAAGGTGCGCGCTCAGGCGCTGCTCAAGACGTTCAAGAGCGTTAAGGCGATTCGGGAGGCGGACATTTTCGCCCTTGAACGTGTGCTGCCGAAAGACGCCGCGGCGTCCGTTTACCTTCATTTTCACGGGGAAACGGACGAAAAAAAGGATGAAATGTAACTTCCTCTGCGATCGCCCATATGACGGGAAAAGCGAAAAAGAGGCGCGATTTTTGTGACCTTTGCCAACAAAAATCAAAAAATCAGGTTGACATAAATGGATTTCAATAAATGAATTTTCAAAAAGTCAAACTTGCATATTTTGGCATTGCGCCACACTGCTAAGACGGCTTTTCGTCCCCTGCGCCCTTTCCTGGGCGCAGGGGGCGCTCCTTTGCTGACCGAGGGAAGGGAGCGCACGGCAGAGAAGCAAAAAAGCCAGTGTTTGCAGGGCTTTCCGCGTTTTTGCCGCCTTGCGGGGCGGGAGCGGGACACACCCGGCCTGCTCCCAAGAGTTTTTAGCCCGCTCGGACGGGACAAAGAGCGTCGGCAGGTGCGCCGCCTCTTCGACGCCGAGATGGCGGCGAGGCGGGGGAGAGGGGTGACGATGGTTTACATAAATCGAGAAAATCACGAATCCGATGACTTAAATAGCAACTTTTAGAAGATGGAAATAAGAAAAATATCGAAGATTTTATAAAATACAGAACTTTTGGCGAACAAACGGCGGAAACTTGACAAATCCTTTTTCAGGCGGTATACTGCCAGCAAGTTTTGGAAAAGTTACATTTTGTAATCTTTTCCGGACGCAGCGCACTTCCCCGCTGCGCGAAGCTGCGGCGGCTCACGCCGCGAAAAAAGGAGTATCCCATGCAGAAGTTTTTGAAAAATTTGTTCACAGCCCAGCGCTGCCGCAGAGCGATGTTCTTTCTGCTCTTCGCGGCTGTGATGCTGCTGAACAGTTCGCCCGAGCTGCGCGCGGACGCGCTGTACCTCATCGCCGACGGCGATACGGTCAGCGTGCTCGACGGCACAACGGACATCCCGCAGGAGCGCGTCATTGTCACCGGCGCGCAGAGCGGTGACGCGGAAGTCACACTTCCTGCCGGTGAAAAGGTGACGGTGACGCACGGCGACGACATCGAATACGCCACCACGAGAAACGGCGAGCGCGTCAGCGAGCTGCTGCGCCGTTTGCAGATCTCGGTCAGCCCGCTTGAGATGGTGCTGGTCGACGTCACGGAGGAAGAGGTCGAGATCACCGTTGCCTCTGACTTCACCTACTATGAGACCGCCACCGAGGCGGCTCCCCACACCACGCTGACCTCCACGTCGTACCGCATCCCCAAGGGCGAGACGCAGGTCGTCCAGCAGGGCATCGACGGCACGCGCGACGTCGTTTATGAGGTCGTGTATGCCGACGGCCAGTTCGTCTCCCGCCAGGCGGTGGAGGAGAAGAACGACACCTCCGTCGCGGAGATCACCTACACCGGCACGCTCGTCGACAAGGCACAGAGCGGCGACACGGTCAAGTCCGTTGTCACCGAGAGCGACGGCAGCGGCTATCTTCTGATGAAGTCCGGCGATTCCGTCCACTTCTCCGGCTCGATGAAGGTCACCTGCACGGCCTATACCGCGGGCTACGGCGGCGTGGGCACCAGAACGGCCACGGGCACGACGGTCCACGTCGGCACCGTCGCAGTGGATAAGAAGGTCATTCCCCTCGGTACCGAGATGTTCATCGTCGGCTCGTCGGGCTACACCTACGGCAACGCTGTGGCTGAGGACACCGGCGTGCGCGGCGCGGCGATCGACCTCTATATGAACTCCTATCAGGAGTGCAAGCAATTCGGCCGCCAGAAGAACTCGACGGTCTACTTCCTCGACTGAGCGGGGCGGTTTGTCGAATAGTACGATAAATGTATGTTCCGGATGCGTATGTTGCGCATCCGGAACATTTACTTTATTGCAGTGACATGATACAATTACCGGAAGAAACCGAAAGGAGAACACAGGATGAAAGCCATTATCACGGTACTGGGAAAAGATCAGGTCGGTATTATCGCGGGCGTCAGCTCGCTGCTGGCAAAGTGGAACGTGAACGTTCTGGATATCAGCCAGACGATTTTGCAGGAAAATTTCACCATGGTCATGCTGGCGGATCTCGAAAATTGTTCGCTCTCTTTTACGGAACTGACGGAAAAGCTGAGCGCCCTCGGCGCGGAGATGGACATTGCGATCCGCATGCAGCGGGAGGACATCTTCAACGCGATGCACAAGATCTGAGCGAGGAGGGAAAGAACCATGCTAAGCCGCAATGATATTCTGGAAACGATCCGTATGATCGACCAGCAGCATCTGGATATCCGCACGATCACGATGGGCATCTCGCTCCTCTCCTGTGCGGACAGCAGCGCGGAGCGTGCGTGTGAAAAGATCTACGACAAGATCGGCCGCTATGCAGAGCGCCTGGTCGCAACGGGAGAAGAGATCGAGCGGGAATTTGGCATTCCCATCGTCAATAAGCGGGTTTCCGTCACACCCATCGCGCTGGTCGCCGCCGCGTCGGAGACGGAAGACTATGTCCCGTTTGCCAAGGCGTTTGACCGCGCGGCCAAAAATGTCGGCGTTAACTTTATTGGCGGTTTTTCGGCGCTTGTGCAAAAGGGCATGACGGACGCCGACCAGAAGCTGATCGCTGCGATCCCCGAGGCGCTGGCCTGTACGGACCTTGTGTGCTCGTCGGTCAATGTCGGCTCGTCCAAGGCGGGAATCAACATGGACGCCGTCGCCCTGATGGGGCAGACGGTGAAAAAGACGGCAGCGCTCACGGAAAAGCAGGGCGGCTTTGGCTGCGCCAAGCTTGTGATCTTCTGCAATGCGGTAGAGGATAACCCCTTCATGGCGGGCGCGTTCCACGGCGTGGGCGAGCCGGAGAAAGTGATCAACGTCGGCGTTTCCGGGTCGGGCGTTGTGTATCACGCGCTGCAAAGCGTCAAGGGCCAGCCGTTCGACGTGGTGGCGGAGACCGTGAAGAAAACGGCGTTCCGCATCACGCGCATGGGTCAGCTCGTCGCGCAGGAGGCGAGCCGCAGGCTCGATACGCCGTTTGGCATTGTCGATCTTTCCCTTGCGCCCACGCCCGCCGTCGGCGACAGCGTGGCCCGCATTCTGGAGGAAATGGGGCTTGAGGTTTGCGGCACACACGGTACGACCGCCGCGCTCGCCCTGCTCAACGACGCGGTGAAAAAAGGCGGCGTGATGGCGTCCTCCTCGGTGGGCGGCTTATCCGGAGCATTTATCCCCGTCAGCGAGGACGAGGGCATGATCGCCGCGGCGTCGTCCGGCGCGCTGACGCTCGACAAGCTGGAGGCGATGACCTGCGTGTGCTCCGTAGGACTTGACATGATCGCGCTTCCGGGCGACACGAGCGCAGAGACCATTGCTGCCATCATCGCCGATGAGGCGGCCATCGGCATGATCAACACAAAGACGACTGCGGTGCGCGTCATCCCTGCGCCTGGCTGTAAGGTGGGCGACACGGTGGAGTTCGGCGGACTTCTCGGCTCGGCACCGGTGCAGGCGGTCCACCCTTATTCGAGCGCGGAGTTCATTGCGCGCGGCGGCAGAATTCCCGCGCCGCTGCACAGCCTGAAGAACTGAAAAAAGCGGACAGCCTTGACTGTCCGCTTTTTTATATAGAATTCGTCTTTTCAAAACAGCAGCTCGTAGCCCATCTTGATGAAGAGAAGCCCCAGCACGACAAAGATCATGCCGCGCACGCGCTTGCTGCCACCCTTCATGGCGTAGCGCGCGCCGCAGTAGGCGCCCAGCATATTGCAGGCCGCCGCGGGGAGCGCCAGCAGCCACCAGACCTTGCCGCTGAAGATGAACAGCACCGCCGAGGCGACGTTGGAGCAGAGGTTTGCGATCTTCGCGCAGCCCGACGCCGTGAGGAGGTCCATCGAAAGTGCCATCGTAAACGCCATGATCATAAACGTGCCCGTGCCCGGGCCGATGAGCCCGTCATAGCAGCCAAGACCCAAACCGATGAGCGCGGCGCGCGTCATCTCCTGCTGCGGCGTGTACTCGCGCGCGGGTGCGTCATTTTCCTTGCCGAAGTCCTTTTTGAGCATCAGCAGGATGGCCGCGCAGGGCAGCGCGACGAGCATCATGATCTTCAGAATGTCCTCGTTGATGAGCAGAGCGATCTTTGTGCCGATGGCCGCGCCGAGCAGTGCGCCGATCCCCGAGACGATGGCGGGACGCAGCAGGACCTTGCCGCCGCGAAAGTATTTGAACGAGGCGAGCGCCGTGCCGGTGCCGTTGACGACCTTGTTTGTCCCCATTGCAAGATGCGCGGGGATACCGGCCATCAGATAGGCGGGAAGCGTGATGAGTCCGCCGCCGCCGGCGACGGAGTCGACAAAGCCGCCAAGAAAGATGAGCGGCAGAACAACGATCAGAATTTGCGGTGTGAGCTCCATGAAAGTCTCCCTCTTTTCCTGAGATTTCTGCATTTTATCACACGGGAAAAATTTTTACTACTCTTTTGCGCAAAATATGGTAGAATCATTTTACAATTTTTTACGCCCAGCGCGCAGAAAGGAACCACGCTATGGAACGCAATGACAAAGCTGCCATCGAGGCGCTCTTAAAGCGCCACGGTTTTCATTTTTCCAAGTCCATGGGGCAGAATTTTTTGATCGACCCCGCCATCCCCTATGAGATCGCCGAGAGCTCGCGCGCAAACGAGCAGAACGGCGTGCTCGAGATCGGCCCTGGCATCGGCGCACTGAGCCACGAGCTCTGCGAGCGCGCGGGCAAGGTGGTGGCCGTGGAGCTTGACAAGACGCTGCTGCCGATCCTGGACGAGACCATGGCGCGCTTTGACAACTTCGAGGTCGTGTCCGCCGATATTTTGAAAACCGATATCCCTGCGCTTGTGCGTGAGAAATTCGCAGGCCTCACGCCCATCGTGTGCGCAAACCTGCCCTACAACATCACGACGCCCGCCATCACCGCGCTCATCGAGTCGAAGTGCTTCGAGAGCATCACGGTGCTGGTGCAGAAGGAGGTCGCCGAGCGCCTCTGCGCCGCGCCGGGCACGAGCGCCTACGGCGCGTTCTCCGTCTTCATGCAATACTACACGGAGCCGGAATACCTTTTCGCTGTGCCGCGCGAGTGCTTCGAGCCGCAGCCGAAGGTCACGTCCGCCGTGCTGCGCGCCGTCGTGCGCAAGGAGCCGCCGGTCGAGGTTGAGGACGAGAAGTTCTTCTTCCGCGTGGTGTACGCCGCATTTGCCCTGCGGCGCAAGACGCTTGTCAACAGCCTGATGACGGCGTTCGGCAGCCAGCTCACAAAAGAGCAGGTCACGCAGGCGGTCACGTCCTGCGGCTTAGAGGCCAACATCCGCGGCGAGCGGCTGGGGCTCAGTGAATTCGCCGCGCTGTCCGCCGAGATCGCCGCATTACTGTGACAGCACAGAAGCATCTATTCAAAAAATTGATAAACCATATGGTTGCTATTGATAAGACATTCTGCTACAATTTTCGGCAGAAAGGAGTCAAACTCAATAGCAGCCATTTTTCCTGTGCATCGGTTAGCTCCCTGCCGCCCCAAAGCGGCACAGCACACCTCACAAGACGCGGTGCAAAATTTTTCTTTTTCATTACACCGTGAACATGCTACGAGGGAAAGAACAAATGACGAATTTGACGAACAACAAGGCCGTTTTGTCGTGGATCGACGAAATGACCGCCATCACCAAGCCGGACAAGATTGTCTGGATCACGGGGGAAGAGGAACAGCTCGACGCGCTGCGCGAGCAGGCCGTCAAGGAGGGCATCCTCATCAAGCTCAACCCGGACAAGCTCCCGGGATGCTACCTGCACCGCACCGACCCCGACGACGTGGCGCGCGTGGAGGACCGCACGTTCATCTGCTGTGAAAAGGAAGAGGACGCAGGCCCCACGAACCACTGGGTAGAGCCCAAGGAAATGTACGAAAGAATGTACGCGCTGGCCGACGGCGCCTATAAGGGCCGCACCATGTACATCATCCCGTACTCCATGTCCATCATCGGCTCTCCGTTCGCCAAATACGGCTTTGAACTGACCGACTCCATTTACGTCGTGCTCAACATGCACATCATGACCCGCATCGGCAAGGCCGTGTGCGACGCGCTCGGCGACGATGAGGGCTTTATCAAGGGCCTGCACTGCCAGTGCAACCTCGACAAGGACAACAAGTACATCGTCCACTTCCCGCAGGACAATACGATCATCTCGATGAACTCGAACTATGGCGGAAACGTGCTTCAGGGCAAGAAGTGCTTCGCGCTGCGCATCGCCTCGAACCTCGGCCGTCAGGAGGGCTGGATGGCCGAGCACATGCTGATCCTCGGCATCCAGAACCCGCGCGGCGAGATCAAGTACATCTCCGCCGCCTTTCCCTCCGCCTGCGGCAAGACGAACCTCGCCATGCTCATCCCGCCCGAGGGCCTGCAGCGCTGGGGCTGGCGCGTCTGGTGCGTGGGCGACGATATCGCGTGGCTGCGCGTCGGCAAGGACGGCAGACTCTGGGCCGTGAACCCCGAAAACGGCTTTTTCGGCGTTGCGCCCGGCACATCCATGAAGTCGAACCCCAACGCGCTCATTTCCACGCACAAGGACACAATCTTTACGAACGTCGCGCTTGACCTCAGCGACAACACCGTCTGGTGGGAGGGACTCAACAAGACGCCACCCGCGCGCGCCATCGACTGGCGCGGCCGTCCCTGGACGCCGCAGAGCCCTGAAAAGGCCGCGCACCCCAACAGCCGCTTCACCGCGCCCGCGCGCAACTGCCCGTGTCTGAGCCCCGAGTTCGACAATCCCGAGGGCGTACCCATCAGCGCCATCGTCTTCGGCGGCCGCCGCGCGAAGACCGCGCCGCTGGTCTACCAGTCCTTCAACTGGCAGCACGGCGTGTTTATCGGCTCAATCATGGCGTCGGAGACCACCGCCGCGGCGACGGGCCGCGTCGGCGTTGTGCGCCGCGACCCGATGGCGATGCTGCCGTTCTGCGGCTACCACATGGGCGACTACTGGCAGCACTGGCTCGACATGGGCAAGAAAATCCCCAAGCCGCCGAAGATCTTCAACGTCAACTGGTTCCGCACCGACGAGGACGGCAACTTCGCCTGGCCCGGCTTTGGCGACAATATGCGTGTTTTACAATGGATCATCTCGCGCGCCGACGATGAGATCGGCGCGGCGGAGACCGCGCTCGGCTACGAGCCCAACACCCACGATATCGACATGGAGGGGCTTGAAATGTCGATGTACGACATGCGCCGCCTGCTCTCGGTCGACCGCGAGCTCTGGCTCCAGGAGTGCGAGGACGCGCGTGAGTATTACGAGAAGATCGGCAAGGTGCCGCCTGAGCTCTACGAAGAGCTCGACGCGCTCGAAATGAGATTGAACCGCGGCTACAAGGTCAAGCACGAATAAAACGAAGCAACGCAAAAAAGGAACCGCTCGAAGAGCGGTTCCTTTTTTAACGTATCAAGTCTCGTAAAATTTGTGCCGCGCATGGCGCAGCGAGGCTTTCTCAAAAAAGTGGCTTTGCCGCTTTTTTGAAGTTACTTCACCACGCCAAACTGGAAGAGATAGTCTCTCCACATCGGATAGTACGCGGCCTTGACGTGGACGCCGTCGCCGGAGTATTCCGGCGTCAGCGCGCCGGTAGAGTCGTCGAAGACGGGATTGCAGTCGATATAGAAGACCGTTTCGTTGTCGGCGAGCTTTTGGAGCTCGGCGTTGCGTGCGTCGATGGTCGAATTCTTAAAGAACGTCGCGTCGGACTTTTCCTGCGTCGTGTGGAAAATGGCCTGCAAAAAGATGATGGCGTCAGGCTGGAGCTCGCGCACTTCGTCGAGCAGGACCTTGTACTGTGCGGCCCAGCTCTCCGCCGTGCCGGTACCGAGCTCGTTGATGCCGAGCATCAGGTAAATTTTGCCGTAGTGCTTGCCGGAGAGCGCCTGCGCAAGCGTCTGCTTGCCGGGGAACTCCGCCTTTTCGACCGCCGACCAGACCGTCAGGCCGTTGTGGCAGAGGTAGTCGGCGTTATTGAGGCCCGCATAGTCCTTGAAGCCGTCGGTGTGCGAGTCGCCGATGAACAGCGCGTCGTCAAAGTAGCTCGCGTCCACCGTGGTGAAGGGGGAGTCGGGCTCTTCCGGTTCGGGCTCCGGTTCCGGGTCCGGAAGCGGAGCGGGGTCTGGGACGGGAGGAGGTTCGGGCGCTTTGGGCTCGCTCCACGGGTAGACCCCGTCTGCGGCCGCTGTGGCCATTGCCGCGACGGGCGGCGTCGCGGCATCCAGTTTTTCAAGATAATCCTGATACACGCCGGTGGGATCGAGCGCGGCGTAAGCGTTGAGCGCCAGCGCGCTGACAAAGCACAGCGGCAGCAGGAAAAAGGGACGAGAGGACATGAAAGGTCTCCTTAGAAACGGGAATAGAGGAAGGCGTTGCCCGACGAGGTGGCGATGAAGTACACGCACACCCAGAAGAGCAGAAACAGCGGGAGCTGGACGAGTAAACTGCCGCGGTGCTTTTCATAAAAGCGGCGCGGCTGCGGCAGACAGAAGAAGATGGCGAGCAGCAGCAGCCACCAGTAGGACGAGAACAGCTTGAGCGCATCCTGCGCGGAAATGGCGCTGCGCGCGCCGAACAGCGGGAACAGGCGGGAGAAATACGCGCCGACGTCCTTTAAGCGCGTGATGCGGAAACTGACCCACGTCTGCGGGATGACGAAGAGAAGATAGACGTGCGAGAGCACTTTATGCTTCTTGAGAAAATTGCCAATGCAGAACTTTTCGAGCAGGATGAATCCAAGCAGCATTACACCCCAGAGGACAAAATTCCAGCTCGCCCCGTGCCAGAGGCCAGTGAAAAACCACACGACCGTGAGCGAGAGTACCGTGCGGGCATTGCCGTTGCGGCTGCCGCCGAGCGGGATGTACACATAGTCGCGGAACCATGTGCCGAGCGTGATGTGCCAGCGGCGGTAGAACTCGCTCACCGAGCGCGCGGTGTAGGGCAGGTCAAAGTTGCGCGGCACAGGCAGCGCGAGCATCTGCCCGAGGCCCATCGCCATAAGAGAATAGCCGGAAAAGTCGAAATAGAGCTGCAAACTGTAGCTCACCGCGCCAAGCCATGCGAGCGGCGTCGACAGGTATTCATACCCGATGCGCTCAAGCGACGCCCACAGCGGCGCGAGCTGGTCGGCGAGCAGCACTTTGAAGCACAGGCCGACAACAAAGAGCTCAAAGCCGGAGAATACGTCCTCGCGCGTGACCGAGCGTGCTTTCAGCGCGCCGCGCCATTCACGCCAGCGCAAGATCGGCCCCATCGTGAGCTGGGGGAACGCGATGGTGAAAGCGGCGTAGTCGATGAGATTTTTCTCTGCCTCCTCGCCGCGATACACGTCGATGAGGTACCCCGCGCTCTGGAAAAGGTAGAAGCTGACGCCGAGCGGCAGCGCAAGCTCAACGAGAGAGAACGCCGTCCCCGTCAGTTTGCCCAGATTTTCCAGAATAAATGCGGCGTACTTGAAATACACGAGGCAAAAGAGGTCCGCCGCCAGCGCGATGATCAGCAGTGCTTTTCGCGTGCGGACTTCTTTCCCCGCCATTGCGCGGGCGAGGGCGTAGTGCAGAAGTAGCACGCCGGACAGCAGCAGTGTGTCGCGCGCGCCCGCGCCGATGAAGTAGAAGGCAAAGCTGCCCAGCACGAGCGCAGCATTTTTGAAGCGAAAGGGCAGAATGTAATAGACCGCGAAAAACAGCGGCAGAAAATAAAAAAGAAACGTAAGGTCGGAAAAGCTCACGGGGAAACTCCTGTCATAATTTGTCAGCGTCTTATTGTACACGCCGGGGCGGAGCGTGGCAATGGAAAAATCAGGAATTCGTCAAGAAACCGCCGGGTAAGCCAAAACGTGAGATTTTGGTTTACATGCGGCGGCAAGCGTGCTACAATCCTAAGACGGCGGCTGCGAAAAACGCAGCGTTTGATATTTTATGTCAATCGTAAGCGATAAGCCGCCGACTGTCAACCTCAAAAGGGTAACAATTTCGGTTACATTTTGTAACGGAGGACGCTATGGGAAAAGAGACTGTTTTGGCGCTGCTGCTGCGGGAAAAGGGACACTTCGTCTCCGGCGAGGCCGTCAGCGCCGAGCTCGGCATCACGCGCGCGGCCATCTGGAAGAGCATTTCCGCCCTGCGCGCGCAGGGGTACGAGATCGACGCCGTCACGGGACGCGGCTACTGCCTCAAGTCGCTGCCCGGCACGCTGACCGAGCAGACCGTGCGCAGCTACTTGGGACCTGTCGAAACCGTCGGCAAGCGCATCGACTGCTTTGATTCCATCGACTCGACGAACGCCTACTTAAAGCGCATCGCGCTCGACGGCGCGCCGGACGGTACCGTCGCCGTCGCGGCGGAGCAGACGAGCGGCCGCGGCCGCCGCGGCCGCAGCTTTCAGAGCGCGGCGGGCAAGGGCGTTTACCTGTCGATCTTGCTGCGTCCGAAGCTTGCGCCGTCGCAGCTGATGCCGCTCACGGGTCTCATCGCCGTTGCGATGAGCCGCGCGGTCGACCGCGTGGCGGGGACGTACTCGCAGATCAAGTGGACAAACGATCTCATCCTGAACGGCAGAAAGCTCTGCGGCATTTTGACCGAGCTGAGCGTCGAGGGTGAGACCGGCGAGCTCCAGTACGTCGTGGCGGGCATCGGCTTCAACGTCAGCCAGCGCGAGGAGGACTTCGACGGCGAGGTCTCGAAGATCGCAACGTCCATCCTGCGCGAGACGGGCAGGCTCATTTCGCGCGCGGAGCTGTCCGCGGCGATGATCGAGGAGCTCGATGCGCTTTATACGGCGCTCAGATCCGGAGAGACGAGCGGGTATCTTGACGAATACCGCCGCCGCTGCGTGACCATCGGGCGCGAGGTGCAGCTTTTGTGGCAGGATACGAAGGAGAAAGTCACGGCGCTTGACGTGGACGAGGAGTTCGGCCTCATCGTGCGCCGCGAAAACGGGACGGTCGAGACCGTCCGCACGGGTGAGGTGTCCGTGCGCGGCCTTTACGGATATGTGGAGTAAGGAGAAAGTATTTTGAAGGAACTTTTGGAGCTGTTTCTCACCTTTGCCAAGATCGGCGTGATGACCTTTGGCGGAGGTATGGCGATGCTGCCGATCCTCGAGCGCGAGGTGGTGCAGAATAAGCACTGGGCAACGGAAGAAGAACTGGTGGACTATTTTGCCATCGGTCAGTGCACACCGGGCATCATCGCCGTCAACACGGCGACATTTGTCGGGCAGAAGAGAAAAGGCGCGATGGGCGGCATCACCGCGACGCTCGGCGTGGTATTCCCCTCGCTCGTCATTATCACGATCCTGGCGGGACTCATTACGAACTTTGCCCACCTTGCCTGGGTGCAGAACGCCTTTGCAGGCATTCAGGTGTGTGTATGCGTGCTCATCCTGAACGCTGTGCTCAAGCTGCTGAAAAAGTCGGTCGTGGATAAGCGCACGGCGGTCATCTTTGTTATCGTGCTGCTGGGGAATATGCTGCTGAGCGTTTCGCCGGTGTGGTTCGTGCTGCTCTCGGCGCTGTCCGGCATCGTGCTGAAAAATCTTGAGGGGAGGGCGGCAAAATGACCTTGTATCTTCGCTTATACTGGGAATTTTTCAAAACGGGCCTGTTTGCCATCGGCGGCGGCATGGCGACGCTGCCGTTCCTTAAGGATATCGGGGCGACCACGGGCTGGTTTTCGCAGACGGACCTGATGAACATGCTGGCTGTGTCGGAATCGACGCCGGGTCCTGTCGGCATCAACATGGCGACCTATGTCGGCTATACGGTCGGCGGCGTGCCGGGCGCGATCGTCGCCACCATCGGCGAGGTGACGCCGTCGATCATCGTCATTTTGATCGTTGCGGCGATGCTCGCCAAATTCCGCGACAGCCAGTATGTCGCCAACGCATTCTACGGCCTTCGTCCCGCCTCCACCGGCCTGATCGGCGCGGCCTGCGCGGGCGTGATGCTCCAGGTGATCGCCGGGATCACGAGCGCGTCGCAGGAGGATTCCATCCTGATGAAATTCTCGTGGGACGGCGCGATCAGCTGGCGCGGCATCATCCTTGCGCTGGTGCTGCTCGTCTTCACGCGCTACATCAAAAAGACCAAGGACCTGCACCCGATCGTCTTTATCGGAGTCTCCGCGGTGATCGGCGTCGTGTTCCACTTCGCGGGAGTGTAAAAGATATTCAAAAAAGAGGGACGCAGCTGAAAGCTGCGTCCCTCTTTTTTGAGAAAGATGCGCTCCGCTTCGTGCCTTGCCGCCCGTAGGGCGACTGCGACACGTGCGGAGCGAGAAGTGTTTTTCCGGCGTACACGCCGCCGGAAAAACGGATTCCAATTTATTTCGCGTCTGCGGACGCCTGGGCAGCCGTTGGCGGCTCTGCCGCCTTACGGATGCCGCGTACCCCTTGCGGGTAAAACTCTGCGAGGCTTTTTTAACCGCTGCGTTAGTCGGCGGAGGCGATGTGGCTGGCGATGCGCTGCATGATCATGTCGAGAGCGACTAAGTTGTGGCCGCCTTCGAGGACGATGATGTCGGCGTACTTGCGGCTCGGCTCGACGAACTGCTCGTGCATGGGCTTGACGGTCGTCAAATACTGCGTGATGACGCTCTCAAGCGTGCGGCCGCGGTCGCGCACATCGCGCAGCGCGCGGCGCAGGATGCGAACATCGGCGTCGGTCTCGACGAAAATTTTGATGTCAAGCATTTCGCGCAGCCGCGGGTCCTGGAAAATGAGGATGCCCTCGACGATGACGACCTTGCTCGGCTGGATGAGCTCGGTCTCACTTGTGCGCTGGTGGTCTGCGTAGGAGTAGACAGGGCAGCGGATGGCCTTGCCCGCCTTGAGCTCCTTAAGCTGCTCGACCATCAGATCGGTCTCGAAAGCGTCGGGGTGGTCGTAGTTCTGCTTGCAGCGCTCTTCAAAGGGCCTGTCCTGATATTTATAATAGCTGTCGTGGTGCACGACGCTGATATCGTCGCCGAAGTGCTGCTTCAGATGCTCGGTGAGCGTCGTTTTGCCCGAACCGGTGCCACCTGCAATGCCAATGAAGATGGTGTTCATCGCCAGACCCTCCATGAATCGTTTGTTGTTAAGTCGATTATAGGAAGACTTTGGCGAAAAAGCAAGGCCGCGCGGCGGAATGCGGCAAAAATTTGCGTGTTTCGGTTGACGCGGGACAAAAAAGCAAGTATTATGTAAAGGAACGCGGCACCGTGTGTGCTCGCGCGCAGAGACTCTATTTTGACAAAAGAAAGGAGCGTCGGCATGAATCTTCTCAAGTGCCCGCGCTGCGGCGAAGAATATTCCCCCAGCTATCGCAGATGCCCGTTCTGCGAGGAGGGAGACCATCCCCGTAAGATCAAGTACAACTCCAGCAAACAGAGCGGCGGCCGGCGCGTTTCGGATAAAAAGCAGACGCAGTCCGTCCGCGGCGCGATGGCGGCGGTGCTCGTCGTCGTGCTGCTGCTTCTGAGCTGGTCGCTCTTTGGTGACAAGATCGTCGCAAAGATCACGCCCGCCGACGACGGCAATACCCCCGGCGTGCAGGACGATGTCAATACGCCCGACGACAGCAATACGAACACGGACGATCCGAACGCGAACAACGGCGGCACCACTGACCCGAACACCGGTGATGAGCCGAACGCAAATGATCCCGCAAACGGCAGCGACACAACTGCCACCAATCCCGGCACCACGACAACCCCGTCCACCCCGACGGTGGATGCCTCGGCCCTGAGCATCAAGACGAACGTCGGCACGACGCTGCCCAAGGATGGAAACGGCAACTTTGACTGCACGATCAAGCCGAGCGAGACCATCCGCCTGAGCGTTTCCGGCACGGACGCGGCCGCGGCCTGGGCGGTGGCGGACGCGAGCGTCCTGTCCATCTCGGCGGACGGCTTGATCACGCCTGCCAAGGTGGGTACCACGACCGTGACGGCCACCGTTGGCGGCGCGGTGCTGACCATCACGGTGCGCATCAAGTAAAGAGAAAAAGAACGGCCGGGGGCCGTTCTTTTTTACGCAAAAAGGGGCGGCTTTCCTTGCAAGCACTGCCCGCCTGTGCTACAATTACCTTGAAAAAGTATTTGCAGGAGCTATCGACCATATGACGACCCGTGAATTTCAGCAGAAAAAGCCGCTTTCCATTCTCTTCACCTACTTCAAGCCGCACCGCGGCCTGTTTATCCTGGACCTTGTCTGCGCGACGGTCGTTGCGCTCATCGATCTCGCCTACCCGCTCGTGACGCGCAAGTCGATGTACGACCTTTTGCCGAATCAGCAGTACCGCACGTTTTTTATCGTGATGGGCGTGATGATGGCGGCGTTCATTGTGCGCGCGCTTTTATACTATGTCATTTCCTACTGGGGGCACACATTCGGCATTCTGGTGGAGGCGGACATCCGCCGCGACCTTTTCACGCACGTGCAGGAGCTGGACGTCAGCTTCTTTGACCACAACCGCACGGGCCAGCTCATGAGCAGGCTGACGAGCGATCTCTTCGAGATCACGGAGCTCGCCCACCACGGCCCCGAGGACCTGCTCATTTCGACGCTGACGATCGTCGGCGCGCTCGCCATCCTGTTTTCCATCGAGTGGCGGCTCGCGCTGGTCGTGGCGTGCATCCTGCCGGTGTTCATCGCGGTCATCATGTCGCGCCGCAGCAAGATGACGGCAGCCTCGCGCGGCGAGAAGCAGAAGACTGCCGCCATCAACGTCGGCATTGAGTCGTCGCTCTCCGGCATCCGCACGGCGCGCGCCTTTGCCAACGAGGAAGAGGAGATCGACAAATTCAACGCGGCGAACGAGGAATTCAAGGTCTCCAAGCGCAAATTCCACCACGAGATGGGTGTGTTCAACGCGACGATGGAATTTTTTATGACGCTGCTCTCTGCCGCCGTCATCACGGTGGGCGGCTATCTCATCATGCGCGGCGAGATGAACTACATTGACCTCATCACGTTTTCCCTTTACATCGCAACGTTCATCAACCCCGTGCGAAAGCTCGCGAATTTCTCTGAGATTTTTGCTCGTGGCTTTGCAGGTCTTGAGCGCTTCACGGCGCTCATGCGCGTCGAGCCCGCGCTCAAGGACGCACCGGACGCGAAGGAGCTCGAACACTGCCGCGGCGAGATCGACGTCGACCATGTGAGCTTTTCTTACGAGGGCGAGGAGAATGAAGGCGTGCTCCACGACGTGAGCGTGCATATAAGGCCTGGCGAGATGCTCGCCATCGTCGGCCCCTCCGGCGGAGGCAAGTCGACGCTCTGCCAGCTCATCCCGCGCTTTTACGAGGTGAGCGAGGGCGCGATCCGTATCGACGGGGAAGATGTGCGCTCTCTTACGCAGTCGTCTCTTCACCGCGCCATCGGCATCGTGCAGCAGGATGTGTTCCTCTTTGCCGACACGGTGCGCGAGAATATCCGCTATGGCCGCCCCGACGCGACGGACGAGGAGATCGTCGAAGCGGCGAAGCGCGCGGAGATTTACGATGATATCATGGCCATGCCGCACGGCTTCGACACCTATGTCGGCGAGCGCGGCACGATGCTCTCCGGCGGACAGAAGCAGCGCGTGTCCATCGCGCGCATCTTCCTCAAAAACCCGCCCATCCTCATTCTGGACGAGGCGACGAGCGCGCTCGACAGCGTGACGGAGGTCAAAATTCAGCACGCTTTCGACGAGCTCGCGCGTGGGCGCACGACGCTTGTGATCGCGCACCGCCTCTCGACCATCCGCTCGGCGGACCGCATCCTCGTCGTCGAGAATGGCCGCATCGCCGAGCAGGGCAGCCACGAGGCGCTGCTCGCGCAAAACGGCGAGTATGCGTCCCTCTGGCGCACGCAGAATGGGAAAGCATGATGGACAGACGGCAGCTTTTGGATCGCGCCGCGCGCAATGGCGATGAGCGCGTGCTGCTGGCGCACATTCTGGACAAGTGTGAGCAGAGCAGAAACCGCAATATCCCGTCGGCGACGGACTTTTTGAGCCCCGCTGAGCAGCGCAGCGCGCAGGACCTACTGCATGCCGCCGCCATTCATGACGGCTGCGCCTTCTGCGGTGGATTTGAGCGCGCGGAGCGGAGAATGCTCCTCTTTCTGCCCGACTGGCAGGAGGAGGCCGACGAGAGCGAGTACATGACGGCGCTCCGCTGCACGTATCGCAAGGAAGATACGCTGACGCACCGCGACTTTCTCGGCTCGCTGATGGCGCAGGGCGTCACGCGCGAAAAGCTCGGCGACATTTTGGTGTCGGAGGGCTCGTGCGATTTGATCGTCTCGCGCGATATCGCGCCGTATCTGCTGCAAAACGTGACGAGCGCGGGGCGCGTGAAGCTCTCGGTCAGCGAGATCGAGCTTTCAGACTTGAGCGTCCCCGAGCTCAAGGTCAAGGAGATTCGCGACACGGTCTCGACACTGCGGCTCGACGCCGTGGCGGCGAGCGGCTTTTCGATGAGCCGCGGCAAGGCGCAGGAGCTCATCTCATCCGGGCGCGTGCAGCTCAACCACCGCGAAACGCTCAAGAGCGACGCCCCCGTCGCGCAGGGGGATGTGATCTCCGCCCGCGGCCTCGGCAAGTTCGAGGTCGCCGAGGTCGGCGGCCTGAGTAAAAAAGGAAGAACGGCGCTTTTGCTGCGCCGATACCTGTAAGGAGAAGAAGCATATGACGATGGATGAAAAGATCGCGCGCATCAACGCGCTGGCGCACAAGGCCAAGGCCGAGGGCCTGACCGACGAGGAAAAGGAGGAGCAGGCGTGCCTGCGCCGCGACTATATCGACTCGGTGAAGGCAAACCTCAGATCCCAGCTCAATACGCTCTATGTGCTGGATGAAAAGACGGGCAAAAAGACGAAGATCGTCGACTTTGAACGCGAGCGCGCCGCGAGAGCGGGCAAGAAAAAGGAGAAGAACTGATGAGCAAGGATTTTGAATACGATCCCGAGACCGGTTCGTTCCGCTTTGACGAGAGCGGCGGAAAAACGAAGAAAAAGAACGATGTCGACGTCGGCGGCTGGATTTTGATCGCGGCGCTGTTTGCCTTCGGCCTGTGGCCCATCGGCCTCATCGCGCTCATCTCCAAGCTCTCGGACAAGCCGAAAAAGGTGAGTTCGCCGCGCAGTGGCATGCGCACGTCCACAAGCCCGAATGCAAACGTTTCCTCGCGCAGCAAGGTGGAAAAGTCCGTGGTGAAGACGGCGAAGCAGATGAACCGCGCGCCGAAGACTTCCGACAAGACCGCGCGCACGCTGATGATCATCGGCGGCATTATCGCCTTGGCTGCCGGCAGCGGGCTGATCTCGAACATCGGCGAGATCATCGGCTACGGCTGGTATTCCTACATGGCCGAGTACATGCTGTCCGAGTGCGGCTTCCTTGCCGGCGGTATCGCGATGTTTGCTGCCGGTCAGCGCATGAAGCGCCGCAGTGCACGCATCGCGCGCTATCTCGCCGTGATGGGCGAGCGCGGCTACATCAGCGTGGAGGAGCTCTGCACCGTAACGGGCAAGAGCCGCAAAAAAATCGAGAGTGACCTTGACTACATGGTCGAAAAGGGCCTGCTCGGCACGGGCGCGTACTTAGACAGCGGCCGCGGCATCTTCTTCCGCAGCGCCGACGCCTTTGCCGACTACGCGAATGCGACCGCGAAAAAGGAAAACGTCACGCCCAAGGAAGCGAACGAGGGCTACGCGGGCGCGCTGCGCGCCATCCGCTCGGCGAACGACCGCATCGCCGACGCCGTGCTGAGTGAGAAGATCGACCACCTCGAGACCGTTGCGGGCAAAATTTTCCGCGAGGTCGAGGAGCATCCCGAAAAGCAGCAGCAGGCCGCGACGTTCCTCAATTACTACCTGCCCACGACGCTCAAGCTGCTTGACAGCTACGCCAAGTTTGAAGAGGCGGGCATCGAGGGCGAGAATCTCTCCCGCGCGCAGGAGCGCATCGAAGAGACGATGGATGCCCTCATCAAGGGCTTTGACAAGCAGCTCGACGATTTGTACCGCAACGAGGCGATGGACATCGACAGCGATATCCGCGTGATGGAAAATATGCTCCGCCGCGACACGGCGAGCGTGGAGGAGGATTTCGGCCTCGGCGGCGCCGCTGCGCAGCGCGCACCGGATGAGGAATAAGGTGCTGCGCCGCTCTCATACGCTCTATGAGGAGAAAGGACAAGAGGCATGAAACAAACCGGCAGACGATTTGACGCCGCAGCTTTTTACGGCGGCACGAACAGCGAGGCCTACCGCTATCTCGGCGCGCACCGCACGCGGCGGTCGGGGAAAGACGGCTACGTCTTCCGCACCTGGGCGCCGAACGCCGCGCATGTGTCCGTTGTGGGCGATTTCTGCGGCTGGAACGGCTACGCCCACCCGATGGAAAAGAACGCGGACGGCTTCTGGGAGTGCTTTGTGCCGTCCCTCAAGCGCTACGACACCTACAAGTTTGCTGTGACGGCACAGACGGGCGAGACCGTGCTCAAGGCCGACCCCTATGCTTTCCACGCCGAAACCCGCCCCGGTACGGCCAGCAAGCTCTATGACCTCGGCGGCTACCGCTGGGGGGATGACGAATGGCGCGCGAGCCGCGCAAAGGCACCCCTCGACCGCTCGCCGCTCAACATTTACGAGGTCCATCTCGGCTCATGGCGGCGGCGCGAGAACGGTGATTTTTACGATTACCGCACGCTTGCCCATGAGCTGGCGGATCACGTTCTGGACCTTGGCTACAACTGCGTCGAGCTCATGCCCGTCACCGAGTATCCGCTTGACGATTCCTGGGGCTATCAGTGCACCGGCTATTTTGCCGCAACGTCGCGCTACGGCACGCCCAGGGACTTTATGTACTTTGTCGACCATCTGCACCAAAAGGGCATTTCCGTCATTTTAGACTGGGTGCCGTCGCACTTCTGCAAGGACGCGCACGGCCTCATCGACTTTGACGGCACGCCCTGCTACGAATACGCCGACCCCAATAAGCGCGAGCACAAGGGCTGGGGAACGCGTGTGTTCGACTATGGCCGTGGCGAGGTGAAGAGCTTTCTCCTTTCCTCTGCTGCGTTCTGGCTGCGCGAGTTCCATGTGGACGGCCTGCGCGTGGACGCGGTCGCGTCGATGCTGTACCTCGACTACGGCCGTGAAAACGGCCGCTGGACGCCGAACATCAATGGCGGGCACGAGAATTTAGAGGCCATCGACTTCCTGCGCGCGCTCAACGAGACTGCGTTTTCCGTCGACCCGAACGCGCTGATGGTCGCCGAGGAGTCGACCGCGTGGCCGCTCGTCACGCGGCCCGCCAAGGATGGCGGCCTCGGCTTCAACCTCAAGTGGAACATGGGCTGGATGAACGACATGTGCCACTATTTGAAGCTCGACCCCTGGTTCCGCCAGTTCCACCACAAGGACATCACGTTCTCGCTGATGTACGCCTTTTCGGAGAATTTCGTCCTGCCGATCTCGCACGACGAGGTCGTGCACATGAAGGGGTCGCTTCGCGGCAAGATGCCGGGGGATGACTGGCAGCAGCTCGCGGGCGTGCGCGCGTTCACGGCGTACCTGCTCGCCCATCCGGGGAAAAAGCTCACATTCATGGGCGCGGAGCTCGGCCAGTGGCATGAGTGGAATTTTGCCTCGCAGCTCGACTGGTATTTGCTCGAAAACAAAGAAAATCAGCAGACCCAGCGGTTTTTCAAGGACATCAACCGCTTTTACTTATCGCAGAGCCCGCTTTGGGACATTGACTTTTCATGGGAGGGCTTTGAGTGGCTCGTCGCCGACGACAACCACAACAACGTCGTCGTCTTCGTCCGGCGCGACCGGAAAGGGCGCGAGCTCATCGCGGCGGTCAACTTCTCGCCCGTCGGACGCGCGGACTACCGCTTCGGCGTCCCGCCGAAAAAGATATACCGCGAGGTGTTTACCACCGACCTTCCCGCATACGGCGGCACGGGCGACTGGCGCAACGAAGGAGAGCTTTTGACCGAGTCCATCCCCTCGCACGGCAAGCCCTGCTCGCTGTGCGTGACCATCCCACCGCTCGGCGCGGTGTTCTTCGCGGGCGAGGGCGAATGGCAGGAAGAGGAGAAAACCAACGAGCCGCCCGAGGTGTGACCGGACGGCAACGAAACAAGGAGGAGAGAACAAGCGTGAAGAAAGAATGTATCGCTATGCTGCTTGCCGGCGGCCAGGGCAGCCGTCTCTACGTGCTCACGGAGAATATGGCGAAGCCCGCCGTGCCGTTTGGCGGCAAGTTCCGCATCATTGACTTTCCGCTCTCAAACTGCGCCAACGCTGGCATCGACACCGTCGGCGTTCTGACGCAGTACCGCCCGCTGGAGCTCAACCGCTACATCGGCTCGGGCCAGCCGTGGGATCTCGACCGCGCGGACGGCGGCGTGCACATCCTGCCGCCGTATCAGAGCGCGGGCGGTGCGTCGTGGTATAAGGGCACGGCCAACGCCATCTTCCAGAACATCGGCTTTGTCGACATGTACGACCCCGAGTATGTGCTCATCCTCTCGGGCGACCACATCTACAAGATGAATTACGCTAAAATGCTCGCTCACCACAAAAAAGCGGGCGCGGACTGCACCATCTCCGTCATGGAGGTGCCATGGGAGGATGCGCCGCGCTTTGGTATTATGAATGTGGATGAAAACGACACGATTACGGAATTTGAAGAAAAACCCGCGCATCCCAAGAGCAACTTGGCGTCGATGGGCATTTACGTCTTCACGTGGAAAAAGCTGCGTGAGTACCTCATCGAGGACGAGAGCGACGAGGCGAGCAGCAACGACTTCGGCAAAAACATCATCCCCAAGATGCTGCAAAACGGGGAAAAGATGGCGGCGTACCGCTTCTCTGGCTACTGGAAGGACGTCGGCACGCTAGACTCTCTTTGGGATGCGAACATGGATATGCTCGCGACCGGCAGTGGACTTGACTTACTCGAAAAGGACTGGCCGATCTACGGCCGCTCCGTCTCTGCGCCGCCGGCGTATCTGGGGCAGAACGCGCACGTGAAGCACAGCGTCGTCGCGCGCGGCTGCACGGTCGAGGGCGAGGCGGAGAACTCCGTCCTCTCTGAGCGCTGCACGGTGGAGGAGGGCGCAAGCGTCCAGTACTCCATCCTGATGCCCGGTGCGGTCGTCAAAAAGGACGCGCGCGTCTCCTACGCCATCATCGGCGAGAACGGCGTCGTCGGCGAGCACGCCTTTGTCGGCGCGCCGCCCGAGGCGGTGCCGCCGGAGCAGTGGGGCATCACGGTGCTCGGCCCCGGCGCGGCGGTCGCGGATGACTATGTGCTGCCTGCCAACCGCATGCGCAGCGTGGACGGAAAGGAGACGGTACGATGAACGGACTGCACGGCATCATCTTTGCCTATGAAAAGGCTCCTGGCCTTCGCGAGCTGACCGAAGCGCGTATGCCCGGCTCTGTGCCGTTCGGCGGGCGCTACCGCGTGGTCGACTTCATGCTCTCCAACATGGCGGGCGCGGGCATCACAGACGTCGGCGTTGTGCTGCACGGCAACTATCAAAGCCTGCTCGAGCACATCGGCAGCGGCAAGACGTGGGACATGGCGCGCAAGAACGGCGGTCTCAAGCTGCTGCCGCCCTTTGCCGACGCGCGCAAGTTCGGCGTGGAGGAATTCCGCGGCAAGATGGAGGCGCTCTCGGGCGTTCGGTCGTACCTGCACGAGATCCGGCAGAAGTACGTCGTCCTGTCCGACAGCGACCTTATCATCAATCTGCCGCTGCAGAAGGTGCTGGACGCGCACATCGAAAGCGGCGCGGACATCACTTGCGTCTGCACCGAGAGCGGCCAGTTTGTGGAAAACGCCACGTATTTCACCGTCAACGAGGCGGGCCGCATCACCGAGACGCGCTGCGCGCCGCACAAGGCGAGCGGCTGCCGCAGCCTGGAGATCTACCTTCTGAGCCGCGATCTGCTCATTTCCCTTGTGGACGAGTGCGCTGCGCAGGATAAATACAGCTTCCGCAGCGATGTGCTCTGCGCCATGGGCGACAAGCTCGACCTGCGCGCTTTCCTGTGGGACGGCTTTGCCGCGCAGCTGCGCACGGTGCAGGAATACTATGAGCGCAGCATGCAGCTCTTAGACCCCGCCATCCGCTCCGAGCTCCTGTGTGCCGAGCGGCCCATCCTCGCTAAAGAGGATGACGAGGCGGCGTCCTACATCGCGCCGGATTCGCGCTGTGTGGGCTCGCTCATCGCCGACGGCTGCCAGATCGAGGGCAGCGTGGAGGGGAGCATCCTCTTCCCGGGCGTCAAGGTCGGCAAGGGCAGCACCGTCAAAAACTGCATCCTCTTTAAAAACACCGTGGTGGAGGAGGGTGTGACGCTCGGCTGCGTCATCGCCGACAAGGATGTCCGCATCCGCCGCGGCGGCACACTCATCGGACACGAGAGCTACCCGCTCGCCGTGAGCAAGGGCAGCATTGTATAAAAGCAGCAAACAGAAGAAAGGAGCTTGCAGATGAACATTTTGTATGTGACGAGCGAGGCGGTCCCCTTTTGCAAGACGGGCGGCCTTGCCGACGTGGCCGGCAGCCTTCCGCAGGCGCTCGCGGCAAACGGAGACCGCGTGAGCGTCATCCTGCCGCTTTACGAGCGCGTGAAGGACAAGTGGGGCGAGCAGCTCCACTTTGAAAAGTGGACGTTCGTGCGCCTTGCGTGGCGCAGCGTCTACTGCGGGCTCTTTTCGCTCGAGCGTGACGGCGTCACGTGGTACTTTGTCGACAATGAGACGTATTTCCGCCGCAGCGAGCTCTACGGCTACTATGACGACGGCGAGCGCTTTGGCTTTTTCTCCCGCGCGGTGACGGAACTGCTCAAGTCCCTGCCGCAAAAGCCCGACGTTGTCCACTGCAACGACTGGCAGAGCGCGCTTGTGCCCATCTACATCAGGGATGAAGCCGTGCGCGACGACTTTTATAAGGGAATCCGAACCGTCATTACGGTGCATAATATCGAATATCAGGGCCGCTACGGCAGCCGCACGGTCGAAGACCTGTTCGGCCTGGACCATGGCTGGTTCGACGGCGGCACGATCGAATTCGGCGGCGATGTGAACCTTTTAAAGGGCGCGATCGTCACGGCGGACGCCGTGACCGCCGTGAGCCCGACCTACGCGCAGGAGCTCAAGTACGCGTACTTTGCCCACGGGCTGGAAAACGTGATGAGCATGAACGCGCGCAAGCTCCACGGCGTGCTCAACGGCATCGACATGCAGCGCTATGACCCGTCGCACGACAGGAATCTCGTAGCGGTCTACTCGCCCGGCGACCTTGCCGGAAAGAAGAAGGACAAGGCAGCGCTCCAGCGCGTGCTGGGGCTGCAGGAACGGCCCGACACGCCCATCCTTGCGATGGTCACGCGCCTTGTCTCCCACAAGGGGCTCGACCTTGTGTGCGAAACGCTCGACGCATTTATGGGCAAGGACGTACAGTTCGTCGTGCTCGGCAAGGGCGACGCGAAGTACGAGACGTTTTTTGAGTACGCCAAGCAGCGCTACGGCGGACGCATGGCCGTCTACCTCGGCTATTCCGAGCAGCTCGCCATGCAGATCTACGCGGGCGCAGACCTCTTCCTGATGCCGTCGAAGAGCGAGCCGTGCGGGCTCTCGCAGATGATCGCGATGCGCTACGGCGCGGTGCCCATCGTGCGCGAGACCGGCGGATTAAAGGACACTGTCCATGCGTATGAAGCCTGGAACGGACAGGGCAACGGCTTCACCTTTGCCAACTACAACGCTGGCGACATGTGCCACGTGATCTGCGAGGCCATTGACCTTTACCATGACAACAAGGGCGCCTACGCGATGCTCCAGCAGCGCGGCATGACCGCAGATTTCAGCTGGACGCGCTCGGCGCAGGAATACCGCAACATTTACGAATCTATCTGCCGATAAAGAAAAGGAAAACGATCTATGACCATTGACTCTGTGAAGAAAATGAAAGACGCACTGTGCGAAAAGCTGAAGGTCAGCTTCGGCAGCACCGTGGAGGAGGCGAGCGACGCGCAGATGATGCGCGCGAGCGCCCTTGTCCTGCGCGACGTGATGGCCGAGCGCAGCGTGGACACCATGCGCGAGACCCGCGAGGAACACCGCCGTCAGGTGCACTACCTGTCGATGGAATTCCTGATGGGCCGCAGCCTGATGAAAAACGCCTTCAATTTAGGCGTCGGCGAAATTCTGACCGAAGCGCTCGACGAGCTGGGCTTCCGCGCAGCGGACATCTTTGAAAGCGAGCCCGACGCGGGTCTCGGCAACGGCGGCCTCGGCCGCTTGGCCGCGTGCTATCTCGACTCGATGACGACGCTCGACATCCCCGCCGCGGGCTATTCCATCTGCTATGAGCTCGGCATTTTCCGCCAGCGCATCGTCGACGGCCAGCAGGTCGAGCTGCCGGACAACTGGAAGGACCTCGGCGGCGCGTGGCTGCTGCCCAAGCCGCAGGAGACCGAGACCGTCCGCTTCGGCGGCACGGTCCGCCAGTTCTGGGACGACGGGCGGCTGCATGTCGTGCCCGAGGGTGAGACCGAGGTGCTGGCTATCCCCTGCGACATGGAGATCGCGGGCTACGGCACGAAGCATGTCAACACGCTGCGCCTCTGGGACGCGAAGTCCCCCGTGCCGCTCGACATGTCGCTCTTTTCACAGGGCGAATATCTGCGCGCGCAGGAGCAGCACGCGATGGCCGAGACCATCGCGAAGGTGCTCTATCCCGAGGACAACCATCCCGAGGGGAAGAGCCTGCGCTTAAAGCAGCAGTACTTCTTCGTCTCCGCGACCGTGCAGTCCATCGTGCGCAAGCACATCGAGGTCTACGGCACGGCCACGAATTTCCACGAAAAGAATGTCATCCAGATCAACGACACGCACCCCGCGCTCGTCATCCCCGAGCTCATGCGCATCCTGATGGACGACGCGGGCCTCGACTGGGACACGGCGTGGAACATTACGACGCACTCCGTCGCTTACACGAACCACACGGTGCTTTCCGAGGCGCTCGAGCGCTGGCCGCAGGAGCTGATGCAGTCGCTTCTGCCGCGCGTGTGGACGATCATCACCGAGATCGCGCGCCGCTATCAGGAAAAAATCGAAAACTACTACCACGACGAGGCCAAGACGCGCGAAATGGCCATCATCTGGGACGGTCAGGTCCGCATGGCAAACCTGTGCATTGCGGGCGGCATGGCCGTGAACGGCGTGAGCGCCCTGCACTCCGACATCCTGCGAAACGACGTTTTCAAATACCAGTGCGCAATGGAGCCGGAGAAGTTCAAAAATGTGACCAACGGCATCGACCACCGCCGCTGGCTCGCGCAGATCAACCCGCGGCTCGACGAGCTCGTGCGCGCGCTCGCGGGCGGGGATGAATACCTCCTGCAGCCCGAAGCGCTTAAAAAGCTCGAGGCCTATGCAGACGACACCGCGGTGCTGAACCGCCTCGGCGAGATCAAGCGCGCGAATAAGCTCGATTTTGCCGCCTACGTCAAAAAGACGCAGGGCATCGTGCTCAACACCGACGCGATCTTCGACGTGCAGGTCAAGCGCCTGCACGAGTATAAGCGTCAGCTTTTGAACGCGATGCATATCATCTACCTCTATCAACAGCTGCAAAACGACCCGAACCGCGCCATGCAGCCGCGCGTGTTCCTGTTCGGCGCGAAGGCCGCGCCGGGCTACGCGGTCGCCAAGCGCATCATCCGCCTCATCAACTCCCTTGCCGCTGAGATCAACGCCGACCCCATCTGCCGCGACAAGCTGCAGGTGGTGTTCCTTGAGAACTACCGCGTGTCGCTCGCCGAGCATCTGATGCCCGCGAGCGAGGTGAGCCAGCAGATCTCCACCGCAGGCAAGGAGGCCAGCGGCACGGGCAACATGAAGTTCATGATGAACGGCGCGCTGACCGTCGGCACGCTCGACGGCGCGAACGTCGAGATGCACGAGAGGCTCGGCGACGAGAACATGTTCCTCTTCGGCCTGCACGCCGACGAGGTCGTGCGCCTCAAGCGCGAGGGCTACGCCCCGCAGAAGCTCTACGCGCGCGACGAGAACCTGCGCGCGGTGATCGACAAGCTCAAGGCGGGCTTCTCAGACGGCGTTTCCTACGACGATCTCGCCTCGCGGCTGCTGATGAACGATGAATACATGCTCTTGCAGGACTTCGCGTCCTACTGCGCCGCCGAGCAGCGCATGGCAGACACCTACGCAAGAAGCGAGGAATGGAACCGCATGTCGCTCATCAACATCGCCCGCAGCGGCATCTTCGCCGCCGACCGCGCCGTCGCGCAGTATGCGGATACGATCTGGCAGGTACCGCACAAATGAATACTTCAAACGCGGAGCGGCTATGCCGCTCCGCGTTTGATTTAGGATGCACTGCGCTCTGTGCCTCGGTTCCCTCGACACTCGCTCCGTGCAAGGGTGTTATTTCTGACGCGCACGCCTCAGGGCGACTTCTCTTGCCGTGCTGCGGCAATTCACCTTTTGTCGTCAGAAATAACAATCAAGATCATTTCACGTCTGCGGACGCGAAAATTGGAACTTTTTCGTGGAGATTTACGTCTATTATCAATATAACAACAAAAGGAGAACTCTGCCATGAAGAAGTTGTTTTCCCTAGCTTTTGCGTGTTTGCTGCTCTTTTCGCTCTCGGCCTGCGGGCGGGAACCGAAGGAAGAGGTGAGTGACGAAAAGCCTGTGATTTATCTATATCCCGAGCAGGAGACGGATGTGCGTGTGACGCTTGATCTTGCGGGCGAGCTGACGTGCGCCTATCCCGCCTACGGTGACGGCTGGAGCGTCCGCGCCGCGCCGGATGGCACGCTGACGGACGAGAGCGGCCAAACCTACCGCTACCTCTACTGGGAGGGCACGTCGGGGACGGATTACGACTTTTCCACCGGCTTCTGCGTCGCGGGAGAGGATACCGCGGCGTTCCTCGAGGATGCGCTCGCGCAGCTGGGCCTTAATCGCGAGGAGGCGAACGAGTTTATCATCTACTGGCTGCCGCAGATGCAGGACAACGCCTACAATCTGATTTCGTTCCAGCAGGACGTTTATACGGATTCTGCCAAGCTCACGGTCGATCCCGCGCCTGACACGCTGCTGCGCGTCTTCATGGCGTGGCAGCCATCGGAAAAATTTGTCGACCTTCCCGCGCAGGGGCTTTCCGCGCCCGAGCGCACGGGCTTCACAGTCGTCGAATGGGGCGGCTGCGCGGTACAGTGATAAGAAAGGAGCGTGGGAGATGAAAAAGAGACGCTGGACGATCATAGCGTTTGCCGTGATCTTTGCCGCGGCGTATGTTGCGATGGGCTATTGCATTCCGGCCTTTCGCATCAAGCTGGAAGCCGACGGCTGGACGTATTTTCTCGTCAGTCTGCAAGCGCTCGCGCCGGTGAAGCTGATCTTTTCCACTGTTCTGTCGCTCATTGCGGCGTTGGCCGTGTACAACAGCAGAATGTTTCGACAATAAAAAAGAGGGCTTGCAAAGCAAGTCCTCTTTTTTTATACGATCAACTGTTTACAGATTCTTGCCGAGCTCGTAAGCGGCGGTCAGGTCTTCTTCGTGAAGATCGTCCACCGTGGAGCAGCCGCCGACATTCAGCCTGCCCACGATCTCCCAGCCGAGATAGTCGGCCATGAGGTCAAACGAAGAGTTCGCGCCGGAGGCAGTCTTTTGATCCTCATCGGCCATCGCGGTGAGGAAAACGGCCTTCTTTTTGCCCATCAGCGCTTCATTGTTGGCGTAAAACGCTCTGGCATCCTTCGTGTCGTATCCTGAAAAGCAAGATCGGCATAGCGAGCTGGCAGTTTGCCTGCAAGTGCAGGGATTATCTTTATTTTTTCATCAGCGGTGCGCCGGTGTGCCATGCCTGACCGACCTTTTCGCCGATGGCATAGTAGCCGCTGCGGAACTGGTCGAACACAAATGCATTCAGCTTTGCGGCGTCCACCTTGCCTTTTTCATCCAGCACGGCTTCATCCGCCAGCACGCCGACGATCTCGCCGATGATGTGGTGGCCGTAGACCTCCATCTTGTCCTCAACGACCCTGCACTCCAGCGTCAGCGGGAACTCCTGCACAATAGGAGCGTTTACCTTTTCGCTTTTTACAGCACTCAAGCCGCTGCGCTCGAACTTGTCCGGCATCTTGTTGCCGCTGGCGATGCCGAAGAAATCGGCGGCTTCGATATGGGGAATGTCCGCAATGCTCAGCGTGAACGCACCGCGCTTTTTGATGTTCTCTGAGGTCTTGTGATCCTCGTCAATGTTGAGAGAAACCATGTTTTCGGCACAGATACCGCCCCACGCCATGTTCATCACATCGACGACATTATCGTCGCCGTAAGTGGCGATCATCAGCACGGGCATTGGAAACAGATAGGGATGGACACCCAATTCTTTTTTCATTATTAACGACCTCCATTTGCATTTTGGATTGACTTCATATGGTCATCCTGCTATCATCATAGCATGCATCGGAAAAAACACAAGTACTGTTAATAAATACAGGTACTTTCTGAAATGGAAGTGTAAATATGTCCTGCATGGAGAAGTATATTAAAAGCGCAAATTTTGCCGACACCGGATTCAGCTACACGATGTCGCTCATCAGCGGCAAGCACAAGATGGTGATCTTATATTGCCTGATGGAGTATGAGCCGGTGCGGTTCAACGAGATGAAGCGCTATCTTGGGACGATCACAGATAAGACGCTCAGCAGCAACCTCAAGGAGCTGGAGGCTGATCGCCTCATCGTGCGAAAGGAGTATCCGCAGATTCCGCCGAAGGTGGAGTATTCGCTGTCGGAGCGCGGAAAGTCGTTGATGAAGGTCCTTGACCAGCTTTGCATCTGGGGCGAGGAAAACAGGTTGACAGCCATGATATAATCATACACGACTGAAAATATGAGAAAACAGAGGAAAACGCTATGGAATTCACACAGGGCGTGCGCTTTGACTCTCTCGGGCTGACCGAAGAGGTCCAGCGCGCACTGAAAAAGAAAAATATTGAAGAGAGTACCCCCGTGCAGGCGGGCTGCATCCCGCCGATGCGCGAGTGGAAGGACGTCATCG
>ENA-UOJM01000380-UOJM01000380.1-human-gut-metagenome-genome-assembly--contig:-P116-NODE-380-length-64438-cov-27.417020_pt1 | contig 64438 bp, 57 predicted proteins | sample MGYA00242349_ERZ723896 | MGnify/ENA metagenome assembly ERZ723896 | reverse complement strand
GGGATAAGCTGCTGCGCTGCCCGATGCTGGTGGTCTGCAGCCGCAATCAGGATGCGACCACCAACGCGCAGATTGGTCTTGCACAGAAGTATAACCGCATTGTCACGACCTTGGACGGTTTGAAGAAAGCCGTTTCGGAGGGCGACGATCTTGTGTCATGAACCGTTTTGCAGGGTGTCGTGTTTTGCAAGCATAGCGTTTGGATATCCAAACGCACCTTTGGGGTGATCCCCAACCCCCCGCTATGCGCAGACGCGGTCATGTTATCCCGTTGCGGCTGAACGAGCGCGAGTACCGCCATCTTTGTGAACAGGTCAAGATAAGTGGGTTATCGCGCGAGGAATACCTGCGCTCCCTTATCTTAGGTAAGAAAATTCATCCGCGCCCCTGCACACACCATGCGGAACTTGTGCGGCAAATTTCCGGTTTGTGCAACAACGCAAACCAGCTTGCACACCGTGCCAACAGCACGGGCGTGGCGGGGCGGCAGAGCGTGGACGAGATGACGCGCATTGCAAAGGAAGTCTGGCTCACAATAAAAGAAAACTACTAGGAGGCTCTATGAAATATGGCTTACACATCCGTGATCCCTGTCCGCCGTCTGGATCGGGCGGTGAAGTATGTGATGAACAAAGAAAAGACCACGGCGGTATCCTTGCAGGACGCCCTCGACTATGCCGCCAACCGCGATAAAACAGAGCAATCCTGCTTTGAAAGCTCGTATGCCTGCACGCTAGAAACCGCCTTTGCCGATATGCGGCAAACCAAGGAACGCTGGCACAAGTCGGGTGGTGTGCAGGGGTATCACCTTGTGCAGAGCTTCGCTGCAGGAGAAGTCTCCCCCGAACTGGCGCACCAAATCGCAAAGGAACTGGCAGACCGTGTGCTGGGCGGACGGTACGAATATGTCATTGGTACACACCTGAACACCGGGCATATCCATTCGCATATTGTCTGGAATTCGGTCAGCTGTGTGGATGGCAAAAAGTATCGCAGCAACTATAAAAGCTATGTGACGGAAATCCGCGCAGTATCAGATAAACTTTGCCAAAAATATAGCCTGTCCGTCATCGACACCGAAAACTCTAATCATGTGGCAAAGCCCTACGCCGAATGGCTGGCGGAGAAAAATAACCACCCCACATGGCGCACCGCCATCCGACAGGATGTGGACGAAGCGATTCAACAAAGCCTTACATGGCGGCAGTTTCTTAACGCGCTGGACCGCAAAGGCTATGAAGTCCGCATGGGGCGCAAGTATCCCGTTTTGCGTCCGCCCGGAAAAGAGCGCTTTGTTCGCTTCAAAACGCTGGGCAAGCGGTACACGCCAGAAGCCATCCAGACGCGCATCCTGTATCCACAAAACTATCGCCCGTATGTGGAAAAAGCTCCTTCCGTTCAACATGGCCGTCTGCGCAGCGGCAAGCCACGCCGCAAGTTGACTGGCCTGCGGGCGCTGTATTATTGTTACCTGTACGAATTGGGTGCGCTCCCTCGCAAGCCGCGCCGTCCAAGTTATGCCGTGCGGCAGGATGCCTACAAGTTAGACCAGCGCATCCGGCAGATGGAGTTTTTATCTAAGAACAACATTGACACGCTGGCACAGCTGGAAACCTACCGACAAGCCAAGCTGGGTGAAATTGTCCAGCTCACTGCAGAAAGAAAATCGCTGTATAAAACAAACCCGGACAGCCCACGCATCCAGCAAGTCAACACAGCCCTAAAGCAGCTTCGCCAAGAAGAACGCCTCTGCCGTAAAATCGCAGAACACTCCCTAGAGGTGCAGCAACACCTCACCGAAGCTCGCCGTGACCGTGCTGAACAACAACAGCGCGAACAGGAACACGAGCGTGACCGCCGCCCTAACATTGATTTGACACTATAATCTTGAAAGGAAGGATGCACATGAAATACCCCAACAAAGACTACATCGAACACCTGCGCCGCAAGTACCCGCCCGGCACGCGGCTGCAACTTAGCTGTATGGAAGATGAGATGGCCGTGCCTCCCGGCTCTATGGGAACCGTTGATTTCATCGATGATGCCGGACAAATCCACATGAATTGGGACTGCGGGCGCAGTCTTGCCCTCATCCCCGGCGTGGACTCGTTCAGCCGCTTGCCCTCGCCCAAAGAAAAGGCCGGTGATGCCAGATGAATTACGGCTCCGAACCTGCGGATCAGGTCGTCCGCTACTCGCTGGAGGGCACAGAGTTTGCCCTGCGCATCTCCGGCACCGCTGCGAAAAACTTCTTTATTTTCGCACAGGCAGTGCTGCACGACAGCAAAAAGACCCACGGCAAAACGCACCTAATCCGTTTGCTGAAAGAGCAGAAGCCGCTGAAATTTTTCACGGTAGACAAAGACCGTATGCACGATTTTGCCCGCGCCGCCAAAGCGCATGGGCTGCTGTTTTGCCCCATCCGTGACAAGATGGACCCCGACCACATTGAGATCGCCATTTTACAGGATGATGCCTCCAAAGCCAACCGCATCATCGATAAGCTGCAACTGGCTATTGTGGACACCGGCACGGCAGAACTTATCGACACTGTGCAGCAGGAGCGTGGTGAAACCGCTCCGGAAACCGAGCGCGTCCAGACCGAGGACGGTGCGGTAGATTTTGAGGTCGGCGCAGACGAGGAACAGTTCAACATGGGTTTTCCGCAGGGCTCGGAGAACGCCAGTCCGTCCGAGCCTTTCTCCGACAGCAGCAGATTTTTTGCAAACTCGCCGTCGCCGCGCGCCGATCAGCTTCGAGCCAAGGGTGAGTGCCCTAGTGTGCGCATGGAACTGCAGGATATTACCGCCTACCTGCGAAACCGGGCAGAGGCACCCAAAGACCGTATGCCCAAGCTGCCGGTAAAAATCCGGCGCAAAGAAAAGGTGCTGTAAATGTTTTCTGTTTGTTTTCAAATGGCAGATAGCTATTGCGGCGGTTCTATGGTATGTTGGCGATAGGAGGTGCAAAAACAATGACAGAACGTAAAGTTAAACTTGACCGTGCAAACAAAAGCATCCTGCTCCGGGCGCTGGGTGATGTCTACTACGGTCAGCGTGCCCGCGGCGGCAGTGCCGAAGAAACGGGACGGCTCATCCTGAGGGTGAACGATCTGCCCGCGGGCGGTAAGCTGACGATGTCGGCAGCAGAGTATCGGCTGGCAAAAGCAGCCCTCAACCAACTGCGCACCCAACGCTTGGCAGAGGGCGGCTACACTGATGCCGTGGATGACGCGCTGACCCGACTGCTGTACGCCCACACGCCGCTGTTTATCTGGTGAATCCGGCTATGACATGGGAAAAATTCTGGTCGATCATTGACCGAGTCCGCGCCGTAGACCTTGTAGCCGTTGTACTTGGCGGGGTTGTGGCTGGCGGTCACGCAGACGCCCGCGCCGCAGCCCAGATACCGCACAGCCCAGGACAGGGCGGGCGTCGGCTCCAGGCGCGGGTACATATAGGCGGTGATGCCGTTGGCCGCCAGCACGCGGGCGGTCTCGCGGGCGAACAGTTCGCCGTTGTGGCGGCTGTCGTGGGCGATGGCGACCTTTTTCGGCAGGCCGCTGGCGTTCAGGTAGTCGGCCAGACCCTGCGTAGCCTTGCGCACGGTGTAGAGGTTCATGCGGTTGGTGCCCGCGCCGATGACGCCGCGCAGGCCGCCGGTACCGAACGCAAGGTCACGATAGAAGCGGTCGGCGATGGCGTCGTTGTCGCCCGCCACGCTGACCAGTTCAGCCTTGATGGCATCGTCCAGATCCGGCTGGGATAACCAGCGTGTGTAGAGTTCTTGGGTATTGGTCATAAGGTTTCTCCTTAATCTTTTCCAAGCCTTCCCCCTTGGGGGAAGCTTTGTATTTTATTATACCATACTCTTTCCTGATATTTAAGTAGAATTTTCATTTAATTCTTTAGTCCTTACTTCTTTGGTCGATCTGCCAGACCTGCCGCACGGCGTCCACTTCGGCAGCGGCCAGACCCGCATAGTCGGACGCATCAAACAAGCTGGCATAGCGGTACAGGCCCGCTCCCTGCACGCCCAGGCGGTCAAGTAAATTCAGCTGATCGGCCAGGGCGCGGCCGGATACCCACTCGGAACCCGCGTCGGATCCATCCCCTGCGCCGATGCGGTAGGCCCCCAGCCCCGCGTACAGCCTGACTCCCGCTGCCCGGGGCAGCGCGGCCCACGCCCCGGCCAGCCGGGCCAGGCTGTGGGATGTGTCGCCATCTTTCACATATTCCTGTCCCCAGTACAGCTGCGGCATCAGGTAGTCCACCGTGCCCTGGCGCAGCCAGCGGGCCGCGTCGCTGTATTGCAGGGCGTAGTTCTGCTCGGGGTCCCCCACCGGGGCCACGCCGAACCGCACGCCGTACCGCCGGGCCGTGGCGTGGCACAGCTCCACCAGCGCGTTCACGTTCTCCCGCCGCCAGTCGTCCCGGGTCAGCGCCGTGCCGCTGGCCGCGTAGTCTGCCGCGTCAAAGGCCGGGTCGGTGGTGGGGTAAAAATAGTCGTCGAAATGGATGCCGTCCACATCATAGTTGGCGCACAGCTCTCCCACAGCATCGGCTATGTACTGCCGCACCGCCGTGTTGCCCGGGTCCAGGTACGCGCCGGTGTCGGTGTATTTGACCCAATCGGGGTGCAGCGTGGCCGGGCTGGCGTCGCAGAGCGCCGGGGTCAGTCCAGCCTGGATGCGGTAGGGGTTGACCCAGGCTTCCAGTGCAAGCCCCCGGTCGTGGGCGGCCTGCACCAGCAGGGCCAGCGGGTCATAGCCGGGGTCCCGCCCCTGCTGCCCGGTGCAAAGGTGGCTGAACGGGTAGTAGCTGCTGGGGTAGAGTGCATCCCCAAAGGGCCGCACCTGCGCCAGCACGACAGTGGCCCCCAGGTTCCGGATATTGTCCAGTATGACCGCTATATCGCCAGAAAACGTCTCCGGCGTGGAAAAATCCACCTGCTGCCATTCCAGGTAACTGACCCACACGGCGCGGTAGGGCGCGGCGGCGGTTGGCTCTGCCGTGGCCGTGGGCGCAGGGGTGGCAGCGGGCGCAGTCTCCCCCCGCCGGGGCAGCGCTGCCAGCGGGGCCGCCAGAAAAACAGCTATTATAAATAGATAGAATACAACTCGGCGCATAGGTCGTCCCCCCTCACGGTACAAGCCTATGCGGCGCTGCCCACGGTTATGTACGACATCGCCACAAACAAATTGACATTTTTCGCCGCACGATGCTATACTGTTGTAGTATATAACAATAAATCCACAAAAGGCGGCAGAATATGACCAGAGAACAGGTCGAAAAGGAAATGGCCCAATACCGCACGATTTTTACGGTCGTGCGCCTGTTGGAGGCTGCGCAGGTCGGCAGTGACAAGACTCTCAGCGACTACTGCAAATGCTACGACTTTTGGCAGAAGCACACCCAGTGCCAGAACTGTATCTCGGCGCAGGTCCTGCGCGACCACACCCAGCGCACCAAGCTGGAATACATGGGCAGCCAGGTCTTTCAGGTCACGGCGGTCTACCGTGAGGTGGACGGCCAGCCCTGCGTGATGGAGCTGATCCAGCAGCTGGACAGCGAGACCCTTATCGACCCCGAAAACAGCAACCGCCTGATGGACAGCGTGGCCGGCTACCACTTCAAGCTCTACCACGATGCCCTGACCGGCGGCTACAACCGCCGTTATTTTGAGGATGTGCTCAAGGACAGGACCGACCCTGCCGGTGTGGCCGTGCTGGACCTGGACGACTTCAAGCTCTACAACGATACCTACGGCCACCGCGCGGGCGATATGGCCCTGCGCACCGCCGTGGAGGTCGTGCGCGCCAACATCCGCAAAAGCGACAGCCTGATCCGCTACGGCGGCGACGAATTTCTGCTGGTGCTGCCGGGCATTGAGCGGGGCGCGTTCAACGCGAAATTACAGCGCATCTGCAAGAAAATCCACGCCGCCACCGTGCCGGGGTACAGCTGTCTGCAGCTTTCGGTCAGCATCGGCGGCGTGATGTCCCCGCCGGACGAAACGGTGGAGCACGCCGTTGGCCGCGCCGACAAGCTGATGTACCAGGCCAAGAACCACAAAAACACGGTCGTGACCGAGGACACCGCCGCCCCCAGGGCCAGCACCGCCGCCGGGCGCGAGAACCAGACCCGCCAGAACATCCTGATCGTTGATGATTCCGAGATGAACCGCGCGATTTTGTCGGAGATTCTGGGCAGCGACTACAATATATTGGAGGCCGCCAACGGCGAGGAATGCCTGGCCATGCTGGAGCAGTACGACACCGGCATTGCGCTGATTCTGCTGGACATCGTCATGCCGGTGATGGACGGCTTTGAAGTGCTGGCTGCCATGAACCGCAACCACTGGATCGAGGATATCCCGGTCATCATGATTTCCAGCGAGGACTCCGACCCGGTCGTGCGTCACGCCTACGAGATGGGCGTCTCGGACTATGTCAGCCGCCCCTTTGACGCGAGCATCGTCTACCGGCGCGTCTTTAACACCATCAAGCTCTACGCCAAGCAGCGGCGGCTCATCTCGCTGGTGACGAGCCAGACCCGCGAGAAAGAGAAGAACACCCAGATGATGGTCTCGATTTTGAGCGAGGTCGTTGAGTTCCGCAACGGCGAGAGCGGCCTGCACGTGCAGCACATCGGCACGCTGACCCAGCGCCTGTTGGAGCGCCTGACCCAGAAAACCGACAAGTACGACCTGCCGCCCGAGAAGCAGGAGTTGATCGTGCTGGCGTCAGCGCTGCACGACATCGGCAAAATCGCGATAGACGACAAGATTTTGAACAAGCCCGGCCGCCTGACGCAGGAGGAGTTCAACATCATGAAGACCCACACGGTCATCGGCGCGAATATGCTGGACAAGCTGGGCATATACCGCAGCGAAGCACTGGTGCGCACCGCGTATGAAATCTGCCGTTGGCATCACGAGCGTTGGGACGGCCGCGGCTACCCTGACGGCCTGTCCGGGGACCGCATCCCGATTTCGGCGCAGGTCGTCTCGATGGCCGACGTGTACGACGCGCTGGTGAGCAAGCGCGTGTACAAGGCCGCCTACGCCCCCGACACCGCTGTACAGATGATTTTGCACGGCGACTGCGGCACGTTCAATCCCCTGCTGCTGGAATGTCTGGTGGAGATACAGGACGTGCTGAAAGAGGATGTTACCGAGGCGGAGTAATGCCTGCGGCGGCCAGAGGACCGGCCACCTTACAACACGATAGGGGCGGAGTTCTGCTCCGCCCCTACAAACACACGCCGCTTATTTCCCTATTTCTTACAGATTTATTACGCTTCAGCGGAACTATGTTGAAAATTGTCTCGTTTTGTGATAAAATACAGTGATATGTGTGTCATTGCATTGTATGCCGCCGCTATCATGCGCGGCATCTGCCACTATATACGAGAGGAATCTTCACCGATATGACGAGCAAACGTGAAAAATTACAGTATGCTTATGTGTTTCTCACCGATTTTGTGACCACGGGCATCAGCGTTGTGCTGGCATGGCTTATCACGGATAACGTGTTCAACAAGCTGCAGGATTACGCAACTTTTGACTGGATCCAGGCGCTTTGCCTGCTGCTGCTGGCCTTTGTGCTGACGTTTTTGTGCTTTGACCAGGATCAGAACATCGTGACCCGCTCCAAGGGCGACGAAATCATCCTGGCGCTGAAATTCAACGTCGTGCTCGGCGTCGTCAATGCGGCCTGCCTGGTGCTGGCGAAAGCCACGCTGCTGGACTCCCGCTATTTTGCGGTCATGGTCCCCATTGTGAACGTGGTGCTCATGCCCATCACCCATGGGCTGCTGAAGAAGTTCCTGCTGAAATTGCAGCACAGCCGCGGGTCGGAGAGCCTTGTGGGCTTTGTGACGACCGGCGACCGCGCCGAAAAGCTCATCGCCGAGATCCAGGGCGACTGGTCCCGCCGTATCATCGGCGTAGCCCTGCTGGAAGCCACACCCGAGACCGTCGGCACCAGGGTGGCCGGGGTCGAGGTCAAGGCAACGTTTGATGATTTCATGGCCTGGCTGCGGCGCGAGGCGCTGGACGAGGTCTATGTGGACGTGCCGATGGACAGCGGCGAGAGCTTCATCCCCTACCTGGAAGAGATGGAGAGCATGGGCTTGACCGTGCATTTCCGGCTGCCGCTGCTGGACCATATCGAGGCGCGCTGTTGCGACGAGACGAGCTCGGCACGGCTGAGCCGCACGCTGGGCCGTTGCGCGGGGGGCAACATCGTGACGATGGGCACCGTGGAAATGAAGCTGCGGGACCGCGTTGCCAAGCGCGCCATGGACATTGCCGGTGCCATTGTGGGCTGCGCCATCAGCATCCCCATCATTGCGGTGGTGGCCATCCCGCTGAAGATCGAAAGCCCGGGGCCGCTCTTCTTCAAGCAGAAGCGCGTGGGCCTGAACGGCCGGTATTTCTACATCCACAAGCTGCGCAGTATGTACATGGATGCCGAGGAACGCAAGAAAGAGCTGATGGCCAAGAACGAAATGAACGGCCTGATGTTCAAAATGGAGGACGACCCCCGCGTGACGAAGGTGGGCAAGTTCATCCGCAAGACGAGCATCGACGAGCTGCCGCAGTTCTTTGATGTGCTGCGCGGCGACATGAGCCTCGTGGGCACCCGCCCGCCGACGGTGGATGAGTACAAGCAGTACGAGAGCCACCACAAGCGCCGCCTGTCGATGAAGCCGGGCATCACCGGCCTGTGGCAGGTCAGCGGCCGCAGCAACATCGAGGACTTTGAGGAAGTCGTCAAGCTGGACGTGACCTACATTGATAACTGGTCGCTCTGGAACGACGTAAAGATTTTGTTCAAGACCGTGTACGTGGTTTTCGCAGGGCGCGGCGCGAAATAAAAGCACATTCCCGGGCGGCTCACCGTGAGCTGCCCGGGATTTTTTGCGGGGAAGCCTTTGGCAGTCTGTGCTTTCCCCCTTTGGGGGAAGGTGTCTGCGGCCCCGACCGCAGACGGATGAGGGGGAAGTTCACGGCCACAGTCTGTTTGCGTGCAGCCTCGGCAAGGCTTGCCCTCATCCGTCGCCTTCGGTGACAGCTTCCCCCGTGGGGGAAGCCTTTTCCTCCCACGCCAAAACGGGGTCTGCCGGTCGGCAGGCCCCATTTTGGTTGGTATAGGAAAATAAGGGAATGGCTTGTTTTGCCCCGCGTTACACGATCTTGCGGGATTTGTGAACGCCGGTCTTTAAGAACTCGACCCACTCGGCGATATTGACCGCGTGGTCGCCCAGGCGCTCTAAGTATTTGTCGATCATGAACAGGTCCAGCGCCGTGCTGGCGTCGTCGGGGTGGGCGGCGATGTAGGCGGCAATTTCCTGGGAAATGCGGCTGAACATCGCGTCACACTCGTCGTCGCGGGCAATGACCTGGGCTGCGGTGGACAGGTCCACCTGCACGTAAGCGGCAATGGAATCCTTGACCATCCGCAGGGCGATATCGCCCATGGCGTACAAATCATCCAGCACGCCGACGGTGCGCGCCCCCTCGGGGTGCAGATGCAGGGTGATTTCGGCAATATCGCTGGCCTGGTCGGCAATGCGCTCGATATCCGTGACCATTTTTAAGGCCGTGGATACCTTGCGCAGGTCGCCCGCCACCGGCTGCTGCCGCAGGAAAAGCGTTAAGCAGCGGTGCTCGATCTCATGCTCGGCGGAGTCGATCTCGCTGTCCCGGGCGATCACGCTGCGGGCCAGTTCGGTGTCGCCGGTGCGCAGGGCGGTCATGGCGCTCTCGATGGCGCCGCCCGCCGCGTGGCCCATGCGGGCCAGCATCGTGTCCAGCTGCAGCAATTCCGCATCGTACATTTTGCGTACACTTGTACCCATTGTAAACCTCCTCAACCGAAACGGCCCGAGATGTAATCCTCGGTACGTTTGTCCACCGGCGTGGCAAAGACGCGCTCGGTCGGGCCCATTTCCACCAGCTCGCCCAGCAGGAAAAACGCCGTCTTATCGCTGATACGCGCGGCCTGCTGCATATTGTGGGTGACCATGACGATGGTGTAGTTCTCTTTCAGCTCGGTCGCCAGTTCTTCGACTTTCGAGGTCGAGATCGGGTCCAAGGCGCTGGTGGGTTCGTCCATGAGCAGGACCTCCGGCTCGACCGCCAGGGCGCGGGCAATGCACAGGCGCTGCTGCTGGCCGCCGGACATACCCAGTGCGCTCTTGTTCAGGCGGTCCTTGACCTCGTCCCAGATGGCCGCGCCGCGCAGGGATTTTTCGACGATCTCGTCCAGCTGCGCCTTATTGCGGATGCCGTGGGTGCGCGGGCCGTAGGCAATGTTGTCGTAGATCGACATCGGGAACGGGTTCGGCTTCTGGAACACCATGCCGACGCGCTTGCGCAGGACGTTGACGTCCATCTTATCCTTATAGATATCGACGCCGTCCAGTTTGATGTCGCCGGAGATGCGGCAGCCCTCGACCAGGTCGTTCATCCGGTTCAGGCTCTTCAAAAACGTGGATTTACCGCAGCCGGAAGGCCCGATGAAGGCGGTGATCTCCTTCTCCGGGATGTTGATGTTGATGTTTTTCAGTGCATGGAAACTGCCGTAGTACAGGTCCATGCCGCGGACTTCAAATTTGTTCATGAAATGACCTCTTTGCTATATCCTTGTTTATAGACCGCATATATGCCTTTGCCGAGCCGTAGGGGCCGGACATGTCCGGCCCTCAGCCTTACGGAAGCAGAGCGGTAATGGGTCTGCCGAGGGCCGGGCATGCCCGGCCCCTACAAGCTGCTGCGTATGTAGGGGGCGGCGTCCTCGACGTCCCGCAGGCGGCTTTACTTCTTCGCCAGCTTGCCGGCCAGAAAGCCGGACAGGCAGTTGATGACCAGCACCAGCACCAGCAGCACCACGGCGGTGCCGTAGGTCTGGCCGATGTAGAGACCCTCGTTGGAGAGCAGGTACATATGTACGGCCAGCGTGCGGGTGGAGCTGAATACGCTGGTGGGGATCTTGGCGACCGAGCTGGCCGTGTAGATCAGCGCGGCAGTCTCGCCCACGATGCGGCCCGTGGCGAGGATAACACCGGACAAAATGCCGGGCATGGCGCTGGGCAGCACGATGGTGAACACCGTGCGCAGCTTGCCCGCGCCGAGGCCGAAGCTGCCCTCGCGGTAGGAATCGGGCACGGCGATGAGCGCTTCCTCGGTCGTGCGCATGATGACGGGCAATACCATGATGGCCAGCGTAAACGCACCGGCGATCAGCGAGTAGCCCCAGTGCAGCTGGGTGACGAAGAACAGCATACCGAACAGGCCATAGACGATGGAGGGGATGCCCTGCAGCGTCTCGGTCGTGACGCGCACGACCTTGACGAGCTTGCTGCCGCGGCGGGCGTACTCGACCAGCCAGATGGCGGCAAAGATGCCCAGCGGCGTGGCGATAAGCAGCGCGAAGGCGGTCATCAGCACAGTATTGATAAGCGCGGGCATCAGCGAGACATTCTCGGAGTTATACTCCCATGCGAAAAGCTCGGGCTTGAGGTTGGGGATGCCCATGACGAGGATGTAGCCAATCAGGAACACCAGCACGGCGGCCGTCAGGAAGGCGGCGATCCGCACCAGCCACCGCAGCGCGGCAGCCTGTGCGCGGGCGGCGCGGCGGTTCTGCCTGCCGCTGGGCATGAACTCATGGGGTTTTGCGTAGGTCATATCGGCGGCCGTTTGCGTTGCGGCAATCTCAGGCATGGTCGCTGCCCCCTTTCACAAGGCTGAAGCAGAGGTTGATGAGCAGAATAAAGACGAACAGCACAACGCCGGTGGCGATCAGCGCCTCGCGGTGGAGGTCGGCGGCGTAGCCCATCTCGATGACGATGTTGGAGGTCATCGTGCGCAGGCCTTGGAACAGCCCCTTGGGCATCCATGTCTGGTTGCCCGCGACCATGACGACCGCCATCGTCTCACCGATGGCGCGGCCGATGCCGAGGATGACCGCCGACAGCACGCCGGACTTGGCGGCGGGCAGTACCGCGCAGAAAACGCTGCGCTCATGGGTGGCGCCCAGTGCCAGACTGCCCTCATAGTAGCTGTTGGGAACGGCGTCCAGGCTCGTCTTGCTGACCGTGATGATGGTGGGCAGGATCATGATGCCCAGCAGCACGGCGGCGGTGAAAAGGCTCATGCCCTTGCCGCTTTTGACGTGGAGCACCGTCTTGAAGAAGGGCGTCTTGACCATGGCCTGCACGGCGGGCACCAGCACGATCATACCGAAGAAGCCGTACACGACCGACGGGATACCCGCCAGCAGCTGCACCGCCGGGAGCATGATTTTGTTGATGCGGGGCGAGGCAAACCTGGACATATAAATGGCGGTCAGCAGGCCGATGGGCACGCCGACGAGGATAGCCCCCGCCGTGACGTAGATGCTGCCCAGGATCATCGGCAGGATGCCGAAGATGTCGTTGCCGGGCTTCCAAGTGGTGCCCAGCAGGAACTTGAGCGGGCCGATTTTGAACAAAGTAGGCACGCCGTTCGCAAACAGGAAGATGCAGATGAGCGCCACTGCCAAAATAGATACACAGGCGCAGAGTGTGAACACCACCTGCATGACGCCTTCTTTTAGCTTGGAGGTCATTTCCTATACTCCTTTGGTTATATGCCATGTAGGGGCCGGACATGTCCGGCCCGCGGCCTTCCCATAACCGCGCGGTCACGGGTACGCTGCGGGCGGGGCATGCCCCGCCCCTACAAGACTGCTTAGTTACTGCACATCGGCCCAGGTGGTCAGCTCGCCGGTGTAGATGCCCTTGATCTGGTCAACGGTCAGATCCTCGGTGGTGTTGGCAGGGTTGACGACGACGGCGATGCCATCCAGCGCCAGGACGGTAGCCTTGGCACCGCCCTCGGTCTCGGAGTCCTTCAGCTCACGGCTGGCCATGCCGATGGTGTAGGTGCCGTCCAGCGCACCGGAAACACCGGTGGTGGAGTCGGTGGTCAGCAGCTCAAGCTCGGCGTTGGGGTTGACGGTCTTGTAGGCCTCGATGAGCTTCTCCATCAGCGGAGAGACGGAGGAAGAACCGCCGACGGTGATCTTGCCGGCAGGCTGGGCGGAGGTGAAGTCCGCGCCGTCCTCGCCGATGTAGCCCTTATCGGTGGCGAGTGCCTGACCGTCCTTGCTCAGGCAGTAGGCGATGAAGTCCACGGCCACGGGATCGGTGGCATCGCCGTTGGTAACGATGTTGAACGGACGGGCCAGTACATAGCTGCCGTCCTTGACGGTCTCGGCGGAGGCGGCCACACCGCCGACCGTGACGGCCTTGACGGTGTCGTTCAGAGAGCCAAGACTGATGTAGCCGATAGCGGTCTCATCGTTGGCAACAGCGGTCATGACGCCGTTGGTGCTGGACTGGATGGCGGCTGCCTCGGTGGTGTTGTCAACCTTCTTGCCGTCGGCGTTCTTCTCCTCAACGCCAGTCAGCTCAATGAAGGCGCCGCGGGTGCCGGAGCCGTCCTCTCGGGAGATGACGGTGATATCCTGGTCGGTGTCGAAGTCGCCGGTGCTCTCGGCAGGGGCAGCCTCGGAAGCAGCCTCCGAGGAGACAGCCTCGGTGGAAGCCGCCGTGCTCTCGGCGGTGGTGTCAGCGGTGGAATCAGCGGAGCCGCAGGCGGCAAGGCTCAGTGCCAGAGCGGCAGCGGTAAAAGCAGCGATTGCAGAAGTACGTTTCATGTAAAGTATTCTCCCTTTTCCCCAATATTGTTTTTGGTATAGTGTTTTGGGTGTGTTCTCATCGGAACGACCCTATTGTACCGCCTTTTTTTGCGGGTATCGACCATGGTACGGTACAATCGCGGTAAAGGTTTTGCAAAAGAGCGCGGTGTTTTGTGTGGGAGATGTAAAGTTTGTAAAGAATATGCAAAAACAGCGGGGGTGCGGGATGGGAAGAGAGGCGGAGGGGTGAGGGCACCCCGCCCTACACACGGATTTTTAAGTGGGGTTGTAGGGCGGCCAGCCCTCTGGCCGCCGTGGCCGTTTGCGGCGGCGGGAAGTGCCCTGGAGGGATAAATCCCTCCCCTACGGATTGACCGTGAAAGGGATTTGGCGGTAAGTTGCGGGCCGGGCATGCCCGGCCCCTACAGGGTGGTGATGGGGAAACGGGATGTGGCGGCAGGTTGGCGGGCCGCATATATGCGGCCCCTACAAATGCCCGGAAGGTTGACGGCAACGATTGTAGGGGGCGGGGTGAGGGCACCCCGCCCCCTGCGGCTTTACACAAATTTTACACAACATTTACTTTCCTGTGGTGGTGTAGTCTGCGCGCATACATTATAATAGAAGGCGGTATAGTGTAAACAAAATAAGAGAATGGATGTGTAACACCGGATGACCATTTTTAATGTGTTCACCCTGATGGGCGGCATTGCCATGTTCCTGTATGGCATGGACCTGATGGGGAAAGCGCTGGAGCAGACCGCCGGCAGCAAATTACAGGGTATCCTGTCCACCATGACCAGCAGCCCCATCCGCGGCCTGCTGCTCGGCATGGCCGTCACCGCCGTGATCCAATCCAGCGGCGCCACCACCGTTATGGCCGTTGGTTTCGTCAACTCCGGTTTGATGGAACTGCACCAGGCCATCAGCGTCATTATGGGCGCGAATGTCGGCACCACCGTCACCGGCTGGCTGCTGTCGCTGTCCGGCCTCGAGGGTGACAGCTTCATCACCCAGATGATGAACCCCAATGCCTGGAGTCCGATCCTCGGCTTTATCGGCATCTGGATGTATATGATCGGCAAGGACCGCAAGCGCGGCGTCGGTAAAATCCTGCTGGGCTTCGCCATTTTGATGGCCGGCATGAACACGATGTCCCATGCCATGTCCCCGCTGGCCGACGAGCCGTGGTTCATGGATCTGTTCCTCAGCTTCAAAAATCCCATCCTCGGCGTTATCGCGGGCGCAGTGCTGACGGCTGTTTTGCAGTCCTCGTCGGCCTCCGTCGGTATCTTGCAGGCGTTGACCAGCACCGGCGCCGTCACCTACTCCGCCGCCGTGCCCATCATCATGGGCCAGAACATCGGCACCACCGTCACAGCGCTGATTTCCTCCGCCGGTGCCAACAAAAACGCCAAGCGCACCGCCTTCGTCCATCTCTATTTTAACGTTATCGGCACGATCCTCTTCCTGTGCGGGTTCTACGGGCTGAACGCGCTCATCCAATTTTCTTTCTTTAACGAGACCGCCAACACCTTCGGCATTGCCATCGTTCACACGGTTTTCAACGTGGTAACGACCGCTATTTTGCTGCCCTTCAACCGCCTGCTGGAAAAGCTGGCCATCCTGACCGTGCCCGACTCCCCCGCCGACAAAAAGCAGGAGAACACCCTGCTGGACGAGCGTCTGCTCACCACCCCCTCTGTGGCTGTTGGCCGCGCCATGCTGACCGGCAGCGATATGGCGGAAATCTGCCGCACCGCGCTTTTGCAGGCCATGTCCACCACCCGCGTCTGGAACGACGCCATTGCGGATGAAGTCCTGCGCAAAGAGGACGCTGTTGACCATTACGAGGACGTGCTGGGCACCTACCTGGTCAAGCTGAGCGCCAAGCATCTTTCGGGCGAGGATAACCGCACCATCAACACGCTGCTGCACACCATCGGCGATTTTGAGCGTGTGTCCGACCACGCCGTGAACATCATCAAAACGGCCGAGGAGATCCGCACGAAAAACATCAAATTCAGCGAGGAAGCCCTCAACGATTTGTCCGTTCTTGAAGCCGCCGTGCAGGATATCGTCAACCGCACGGTAGACGCATTCCAGAAGGGCGACACCTACGCCGCCGGCAAGATCGAGCCGCTGGAGCAGGTCGTGGACGGCCTGGTGCGCGAGGTCAAGACCCGCCACATTGCCCGTTTGCAGGCCGGTGTCTGCACCATCGAGTACGGCTTTGTGCTGGATGATCTGCTGACGAACTACGAGCGCATCGCCGACCACTGCTCGAACATTGCGGTCGCGATGATCGAGGTTGCAGCGGACAAGTTCGACACCCACGAGTATCTTGCCAACGTCAAGCATGGCGGCAGCGTAAAATTTGAGCAGCGCTACGAGAAATACCGTGGCCGCTACACCTTCCCGCCGGAGGCATATTCCGAGCCTGCGGAGAATCAGGCCGAAGGCTGAAAGCCTTTCCCCGAGGGGGAAGCCTTTTTGTAGGGGCGGGGTATGCCCCGCCCGCAACAGAAAAGCAGCCGCCCGTTATCGGACGGCCACGCAAAGCCGCGGGCCGGGCATGCCCGGCCCCTACGTTTATAGTAAGGAGTATTTACTATGATCTATATCGTCGAGGACGATTCCAGCATCCGTGAGCTGGAGCAATACGCGCTGCAGTCCAACGGCTATGACGCACGCGGCTGCGAGGACGCGGCCAGCTTTTGGGCTGCACTGCGCGATACCCGGCCCGAGCTGGTCATTCTGGACGTCATGCTGCCTGACGAGGACGGCTACCAGATTTTGACCAAGCTCCGCGCCAACACCGCCACGGCGTCCATCCCGGTCATTATGGTCACGGCCAAGACCAGCGAGATCGACGTCGTCAAGGGGCTGGACCACGGCGCGGACGACTACCTGTGCAAGCCCTTCGGCATCATGGAGTTCATCTCCCGCGTCAAGGCTGTGCTGCGCCGCGCGGGGGCGGCCGCCCCCGCGCCCGCTGCATCGACGCTGCATTTTGGCGAAATCGTACTGGACGACATGGCCCGCACGGTCCGCGTCGGCGGTGCGCCGGTAGAGCTGACCTTTAAAGAATATGCGCTGCTGCATCTGTTTTTGGAGCACCCGGAGGAAGTCCTGGCCCGTGAACGCATCATGAAGGACGTCTGGGACACCGATGATCTGCTGGAATCCCGCACCATCGATATGCACGTGCGCACGCTGCGCCAAAAGCTGGGCGCGGCGGGCGAGGCTATCCGCACCGTGCGCAAGGTGGGCTACAAGCTGAGCACGGAGGGCAGTGATGACTGACGAGCAGCGCCGCGAAAAACAGCCTCTGAGCATGACCCGCCGCTATCGGCGCGGCCTGATCCTGACCGGCGTGCTCTGCGTACTGGCCATGCTGGCGGCGGCCACCGTTCTGTTCCAGCGCAGCTACACCGACCGCGTGGACGACTACCTGGCCCAGCTGGGCGGCAGCTACGCCGCCGCCTACAAGGCCCAGCCCACCCACGACGCAAAAACGCTGGTCAGCCTGCTGCCGAAACCGGGCGTTGATGCGCCGCGCTTTACGCTTATCAACGGCGACGGCACCGTGCTGTTTGACAGCAAGACCTCGGCCCTTGTCTACGATGCCGCAAACACCGTATACGCCGTCATGGACTCCCACCTGCCCAGCCACGCCGACCGGCCGGAGTTCCAGCAGGCCATGGCCGACGGCACCGCCAGCGTCACCCGTGAGAGTGAGACTGTGCGCCGGGAGACCCACTACTACGCCGTGCGCATCGACACGCCCGACGGTGCGCAGGTGCTGCGCGTGGGCGAGGATATTGCCAACATCTGGGGCCTGAGCACCGACACCCTGCCGCTGCTCTGCGCGGCCATGGTTCTGATTTTGGCCGCTGCAACGCTGTTCAGCTGGTGGCTGACCCGCCGCATGGTGCAGCCTATCAACCACCTGGCCGAGCACCTGGACACCATTGAGGCCGATGTGCCCTATCAGGAGCTTATCCCCCTGGCACGGACCATCCAGACCGACCGCAAGCTGCGGGAGGACAACGAGACGATGCGCCGGGAGTTTACCGCCAATGTCAGCCATGAGCTGAAAACCCCGCTGACGAGCATTTCCGGCTATGCCGAGCTGATCGAAACCGGCATGGCAAAGCCCGCCGACGTGCCGACGTTCGCCGCGCGCATCCACAAGGAAGCACAGCGGATGATCGCGCTGGTCAGCGATATTTTGCAGCTGAGCGAGCTGGACAGCACCCAGGCCAGCCACAGCCGTGAGACCGTGACCGAGTTTGCCCCGGTGGATCTGGCCGCGCTGGTCAAGGAGACGGCCCAGAACATGACGGTGAACGCCCGCCGGGCCTATGTAACGCTGCAATACGACGTCAGGCCAGCCACCGTGCGCGGCAGCCGCGACCAGTTGAGCGAGCTTGCGCAGAATTTGTGCGACAATGCCATCCGCTACAACCGCCCGGGCGGCCATGTGGAGCTGCGCTGCGGCGTTGGCAATGACGGCTGCCCCTATTTTGAGGTCGAGGACAACGGCATCGGCATCCCCCAGGACAGCCAGACCCGCGTGTTTGAGCGGTTCTACCGCGTGGACAAGAGCCGTTCCAAAGCCACCGGCGGCACGGGCCTGGGATTGGCGATCGTCAAGCACATTGCCCTGCTGCATGATGCGAAGATAGACCTGCAAAGCCAGGTCGGGACCGGCACGACGATACGGGTGACGTTCCCGAAGGGGTAAGGCTACAACAAAGGCTGGATTGCAAAAGCCCCTATCCCCTTAACACCCCCACCACCGGGACGGCCCCCAGCCGTTCCGGTTTTTTCTTTCTCATTCCCCAAAATTTTCCTACCCATCTTGCATTTTGCCCGTGTGCGTATTAAAATGACTTTATATAGTATTTTATTACAGGAAAGGACGCGAACCCATGAAACACAACAGCAAGTTCCTAAGTCTGCTGCTGGCGCTGGTGCTCTGCTTCACCGCACTGCCCATCTCGGCTTTCGCCGTCACCCCCCCAATGAATTTTTGAGCGGGGGCAGCGGCACGCAGGACGACCCCTGGCTTATCAGTACCGCCGCCGATTTGAAGGCGCTGGCGGATTACATCAATAGCGGCAATGCCGCCGACTGTGATGCCGATTGTAACACGTACGGCAACTTCCACGGGTACTACTTCAAACAGACTGCGGATATTGATTTGCAGGGCGCAGCTTGGAACCCTATCGGGTACAGTGACAATGCTGGTGCCTGTTTTTCTGGTCACTATGATGGCGATAATCATGTGATTTGCAATGCCATTTCCTCAGGCCTAACAGACAACGGTTATACCTTCGCTGGTATTTTTGGTTTCGTGTGGAATGGTTCTGTCAGCAATCTGCATATAGAAAATGTAACGTTTTCTGCGGCAGGTGATGGCAACTACGCTTTCGCTGGCGGTCTTGTCGGTGCTGTTTATGCTTCCGAAATTACAAACTGCTCCGTCTCCAATTCCAAGATAAGCAGCAATACTTCTTATAACAATAACAACTGTGCAGGCGGCCTTGTTGGATATTCTATTGGCAGCACTTTTTCAAAATGTGCCGCTAACAACAATATCGTTACATCAACCTCATACAGCGGCGGCTTTGTTGGCGAGCAGGACGATGATTACGAGGGTGTTGACGCCAGCAAATTTGTAGATTGTTACGTAGCTGGCTCCACTGTCAATGTCTCAGCTCCTAGCTCCAATGGGTTCAGTATGGCTGGCGGCTTCTGCGGCGAGGTCACTAATGATGTTCTCGACCTGACAAACTGCTTCGTTTACGACACTTCTATTTCCGTTACTGCCGACAATAATGCAGTCCTTAACAGTGTTGGTACTTTTGCTGGCGGCCTATATACCAATACACATACCACCCCGCCGTATTACGCAACCGTAACTACTAATAACTGCTACTACGGCAAAGTTACTCTTACCCCCGGCAGCAACCCCGACACCATAAAAGATACTTCCACCGAAAAGACTGCGGAAGAGTTCGCCGACGGCACGGTTACACGTCTGTTAGGCGCTTCTTTCGCGAATGGCGGCGGTTTCCCCATTCTGGGTTCCAGCCCCGCCAATTATACCGCAGTCGACGCCGCTCTTGCCGAGGCCAACGAGCTTGACCGCACGCTGTACACCGACCTTTCTGCCGTGGATACCGCCGTTGCCAATGTCGTGCGCGGGTATGGCATTGCCCGCCAGAGCGAGGTTGATGCCATGGCACAGGCCATCCGGGATGCGGTGAAAAATCTGGTGCTGAAAGGCGCGGACTACACCGCCGTGGACGCCGCCATCACCAAGGCCAACGCCCTGAACCCGGACGACTACACCAACTTTGCGGCGGTGCAGACGGCCATTGATGCCGTTGACCGCACGAAGGATATTACCAAGCAAAGCGAAGTGGACGCCATGGCCGCCGCCATCCAGAGCGCCCTTGCCGCGTTGGAGAAGAAGCCCGCGCCGACGGCAGCCCCCACAGCGGTGCCTACCGCGGCCCCCACCCAGGCCCCGCAGGAGAGCACCGCCCCGGCTGCGACCCAGGCCCCCACGCCTGCACCGACTACGGCTCCCACCGCTGCGCCCACAGCCACCCCTGCCCCGCAGGCGGTAAGCGCGATTCCCGCTACCGGGGATGGCGCGAATATTGCCCTGCTGTGGGTGATGCTGGTGGTGAGCGGCGGCGCGGCCCTGTGGATCGGGCGCAAGAAAGGGTAACGTTCCCGAAAAATCCATAAAGTTGTAGGGGCCGGATATGTCCGGCCCGCAACAGAAAGGTAAAATCGCGCCTGCGGGAAAGCCGCGGGCCGGGCATGCCCGGCCCCTACCGCGCAACCGCCACAAAAAATCCGCTGCTCCCCCGGCATGGGGAAGCAGCGGATTTTCTATTGTGTATTTTACGCCAGCACGAAGCTCTGCAGCGCCCAGATGCCCAGAACCAGGATGCCCAGGGCGATGCGGTACCAGCCGAAAATCGTGAAGGTGTGCTTCTTGACGTAATCCATCAGGAAGCGGATTGCCATGATGGACACGACAAACGCCACGATGCAGCCCACCAGCAGGGCACCGACCTCGGCAACGGTGAACACGCCGCCGCCCACCAGGAACTTGACGAGCTTGAGGCCCGACGCACCCGCCATGACCGGGATTGCCAGGAAGAAGGTGAACTGCGACGCGCAGGCGCGGCTCATGCCGCAGAGCAGGCCGCCAATGATGGTCGCGCCGCTGCGGGACGTGCCGGGGATGAGCGCCAGCACCTGCCATGCGCCGACGATGATCGCCTGCTTGTAGGTGATGCGGCTCAATTTGGTGGTGGCGGGCACACGGGGGCGGCGCTCGATGAGGATAAACGCGATGCCGTAGACGATGAGCATGACCGCCACGACGACGCTGTTGTAAAAATGCGCGTCCATCCAGTCGTCCAGCAGCAGGCCAAGCACGGCGGCGGGCAGGCAGGCAACAATGATTTTCAGCCACAGGCGCAGCACAGGCCAGCGGATGTGCTTTGCCAGGCCGGAATCACAGCCGTTGTCGCCGCAGAACGGCCACAGTTTTTTAAAATACAGCACCACGACCGCCATGATCGCGCCCAGCTGAATGACGACGCGGAACATCTCCATAAATTCCGCGCTCAGGCTGAACTTGAGCACCTGCTCGGCCAAAATCATGTGACCGGTGCTGGAGATGGGCAGCCATTCGGTAATGCCCTCGATCACGCCGTAGACGACCGAGCGCAGCAGGTCCAAAAACAATTCCATAAGTGGGAAGCCTCCTTATTTGCTACCTACTATCATACCATAAAACAAGAAAATGGGAACATTTTTTTGAGATTTTACATCTTTTTTATTGTAAATGGGCGCGGTGGGTTGCTGTTTTCGTCAAATGCAACTATAATAAGAGTGATTTCTTGTGCAAAGAGGTTTTGGAAAATGTATAAAACCGTACTGTTTGATTTGGACGGCACACTTTTGAATACCATCGACGATCTGGCCGACTCGGCCAACCGGGTCTGCGCGGCCCACGGCTGGCCCCAGCACACGGCGGCCGAATACTGCTACTTTGTGGGCAACGGCATCCCCAAGCTGGTGGAGCGGTTCAGCCCCGCCGACTGCCGCAGCCCGGCCCAGCTGGCCGCCACGCTGGCAGAGTTTGACAAGGTATACGGCGCGCATATGCACGACAAGACCGCGCCCTACCCCGGCATACCGACACTGCTGGCCCGGCTGAAAGCCGCCGGGGTGCGGATGGCCGTGTTCTCCAACAAAGCGGACGAGTTTGCCCGCGCGGTGGTGGCCCGGTATTTTGACGCCAGCCTGTTTGAAATCGTGCGCGGTGCCCTGCCCGACGTACCGACAAAGCCCGCCCCCGAGGGCACGCGGGCGCTGATGGCGGCGCTTGGCGTAAAGCCTGACGGCGGCGTTCTGTATGTGGGTGACAGCAATGTGGACGTGGAGACCGCCCACAATGCAGGTCTGCCCTGCTGCGGCGTGCTGTGGGGGTTCCGGACCCGCGAGGAGCTGACCGAAGCCGGGGCAGAGTACCTTGCCGAGGACGCCGCCGCACTGGAAAAGGTGATTTTGGGGTGAGGGTGCTCGGGAGGGATGAATCCCTCCCCTACGGATTGACCGTAAAAGGGATTTGTCGGTAAGTTGCGGGCCGGGCATGCCCGGCCCCTACAGGGTGGCCGGAAGGTTTACGGCAAGGATTGTAGGGGGCGGCGTCCCCGACGCCCCGCAGGGGAGCAGCCTTTCCCGTGTCACATGTAGGGCGGCCAGTCCTCTGGCCGCCGTGGCCGTTTGCGGCGGCGGGAAAGTGCCCAGTAGGGACTGCCGTTCCCCCTCCCGCATCTCGACAAACATTTTGCAAAGGAGCTGTTATTATGATTGCACAGCACTATAAAGATATGCTGGGGGCCAAGTCGGTTATCCGCCAAATTTCTGAGTGGAGCACCGCGCGGGGCAAGGAAATCGGCTACGAGAATGTCTTTGACTATTCGCTGGGGAATCCGTCCGTCCCCTGCCCGCCGCAGTTCACCGAGACCTGCGAGGACCTGCTGAAAAACACCGACCCGGTCCAGCTGCATGGCTACACGCCGACGCTGACGCTGCCCTCGACCCGGAAGGCCGTGGCCGAGAGCCTGAACCGCCGCTTTGGCATGGACTACACCGCCGACCATATCTTTATGACCACCGGCGCGGCGGGTGCGCTGGCCCATGCCCTGCGCTGCGTGGCCGTGCCCGGGCAGAACATCGTGACCTTTGCCCCCTTCTTTCCCGAGTACAAGCCCTATGTCGAGGGCGCGGGCTTGACGCTGCGGGTCACACCGCCCCGGTGCGCGGATTTCCAGATCGACTTTGATGCCTTTGCCGGGCTGGTGGACGAAAACACCGCCGCCGTGCTCATCAACAGCCCCAACAACCCCAGTGGCACCGCGTACAGCGAGGCGACCCTGCGGCAGCTGGCGGACTTTTTGACTGAGGCGTCCGCCAAGTACGGCCACCACATCTTCCTGCTGTCCGACGAGCCGTACCGCGAGATCGCGTTCGGCGGCGCCGCCACGCCCTATCCTGCCAAATTCTACGATGATACGCTGACCTGCTACTCCTTCTCCAAGAGCTTGAGCATCCCGGGCGAGCGCATGGGCTATGTGGCCGCCAACCCCCGGTGCGAGGGGGCCAAGTACATCGTGCCGATGTGCGGCCAAATTTCCCGCGGGACCGGCCACAACTGCCCTTCGTCCCTCATCCAGATGGCCGTGGAGCGCTGCCTGGACGTGACCAGCGACCTGTCCGTGTATGAGACAAACATGAACCTGATCTACGACGAGCTGAAAGCCCTGGGCTTCACGGTCGTAAAGCCCGATGGTACGTTCTATATCTTCCCGAAAGCGCTGGAGGACGACGCGAAGGCGTTCTGCCAGAAGGCGCTGCAATATGACCTGGCACTGGTCCCCGGCGACAGCTTTGGCTGCCCGGGCTACTTCCGCATGGCATACTGCATCGAAACCGAAAAGGTTCGCCGCAGCTTTGCCGCGCTGGAAAAATTCGTCGCCGAGGAGTACGGCGTCACCAAACACTAAGGAGCATTTATGTCGATTTTACGCCGTATTCTTCCGCTTTTGCTGGTTGTCACCCTGCTGTGCAGCTGTGTAGAAATGCCCAACGCCGCACCGGACCCCACCCCTGTGCCCACGGCACAGCCCACCGCCACGCCGGAAAGCACCCCCGCCCCCACCGCCACGCCGGAGCCGACGATGGTGCCCGCCATGGCCTCCGCCACGAACAACGCCACCAAGGACGCCCCCGACGTGAAGGATCCCGCAACCTGGGATGACAACGCCGCCGAGACGCTGGCGAGCCTGGTGGAGCAGTTCGGCCGCTGGGGCCTGACGCTGGACGCCAAGGCCGATTACCCCTATCTGCTGGCGGTCAACCGTGAGGCGGGCGTCGTCACGGTCTACACCGTAGATGCCGCCACCGGCCAGTACGCCGCGCCCTACATGGCCATGGTGTGCAGCGCGGGCAACGACACCCCCACCGGGTACTACGCCACGCCGGTCAGTTACAGCTGGCGGCTGCTGATGGGCCCGAGCTACGGCCAGTACGCCACCCGCATTTACGACGGCTACCTGTTCCACAGCGTGCCGTATTACAGCCAGCACAAGGACGACGTGGAGTACGACGAGTTCAACAAGCTGGGCACCATCGCCAGCCTAGGCTGCATCCGGCTGGCCGTGGTGGACGTGAAGTGGATCTACGACAACTGCCCGCTGGGCACGCCGGTCGTGATTTATAACGACAAGGATCCCGGCCCGATGGGCAAGCCCGGCACGATCTACACCGACCCCGACGACGAGGACAAGCGCGGCTGGGATCCCACCGATCCCGACCCGGTCAACCCCTGGGACGATAGCTTCGAGAGCGGCACAGCCATCCGCAGCCAGGCCGCCTGGGATCAGTGGGAGAACGAGCACGAGAATTGGATGTCCAGTTTGACGCCCACCGATTTGCAAGGCTGGAGCACGGATTCCAAGATTGAGGGAACGAGAGGGTAAAAAAGAGAAGCCGCACCGTAGGGGCCGGACATGTCCGGCCCTCAACATAAAATCAAACGGTCGTCTGCGGGAAGGCTGCGGGCCGGGCATGCCCGGCCCCTACAAGCCGACCGACAAAAAAGCACCTGCTTTCTCACGAAAGCAGGTGCTTTTTTGTGGTACTTTTAGCTGAACATCACCACATCCTGGGCGGGCTTCTCGCCCGGCTCCACAGTGACTGCGGTCAGGACCGGGCCGGTGGAATCCGGGGTCTGGCCTTTGTAGATGGGATGATACTTGACGTTGACCTTGGCGGTAATGTTGATCCAACTGCGCTGTTCGAGCTTTTTGTAGTCGTCGTACTTGCAGGGCATACCCACAAACTGGATATCCTGCACGCAGCAGGTCATGGCGAAGCGGCCGGGCACGAACGCGCCCTTGCCGGCCTGCGGGGTCTGGCAGACCTGGGCCAGATATTTGACCGTCTTGCCGTCGTATTTCTTCGGGTCATCCATGCAGTCCATGTACCAGACGCCGAAGAACTCCTCGGGGATTTCGATGACCGGGGCGTCAATATCAAAAGGCAGCGGGTCGGGAATGTCGTCGTAGGCAACGCTGCCGTCCTTGAACTCGTAGGCGATATCGCAGCGTCGGCTGGCCTGGCGTACCAGTTTGTGGATAATCTGGCGGCTCTCGTCGTCGTTGACGGCCTCGGCACGGTTGACGACCAACAGTTCACTGCCGCGAATCTTATCCAACAGCAGGCTGCGCATGGCGCTGTCGCCCGCGTAGGTCTTGATGGTCGTGCCGTCGGCAGTCGCAAGGCACTGGTAGACGAGCCAGTTGTCCGGCATGGCGTCGTACAATTCCTGCACGAGCCACATACCATTGTACTCGATGATGACGCGGCCGCAGCCGGATTTCTTTTCCAGGGCGGTCAGGTTCTCCTGGGTCAGCTCGCTCTTGTCCTCAATCTGGGCAACGTGTACGCCGCCGAAAGCGAACTTGGAGGGGTCGTACTCGACCTCACCTTCCTCGCAGACCAGCAGCAGGGTCTTGTCGCCGGAGTCGAAGTTGGGGTCCTCCATCGTTTCCTGGATGAATTTTGTCTTGCCGCTTTCCAGCTGGCCGACAAAGAGGTAGACAGGGATTTGTTTAGGCATAGGGGTGTCCTTTCGGGAGAAATATTCGTAGGGGAGGGATTTATCCCTCCCGAGCCGTGCGCCACAACTGCGGCGCTCCATCGCAGCCGAGTTGTAGGGGCCGCATATATGCGGCCCGCGCGTGTACGGCAGACGGTCGTTTGCGGCAAAGCTGCGGGCGGCATATATGCCGCCCCTACCCGGTGGTATAAGGCAAAGGGGCATTATCCGCCGGGCCTGCGGGAGGGATGAATCCCTCCCCCTGCAACATCAAACGTGGAACAACTCCGCGATCTCGTGCTCTTTCAGCTCGGAGCCGATGACGCAGAGCTTGCCGGTGACGTCGGGGCCGCAGGTACGGATCTCATGCTCGCCGGGGACCATGTCGAACTCGTACCAGGTGTCGCCGCCGTCCACGATGCCCTTGGCGCGCAGGATCATGCCGTAAGCGCCCTCGTCCAGGGCGTGCAGGGCCTTGTCCAGGTCCTCACGGCTGTACTTGTGGGCCGTCTCCTTGCCCCAGCTCGTGAACACCTCGTCGGCGTCGTGGTCATGGTGGTGGTGATGATGCCCGCAGGAGCAGACACCGTGCTCGTCGTAGTGGTGCTCATGATGATGCTCGTGCTCGTGCTCGTCCTCATCGTCGTCATGGTGGTGATGGCAGCACTCGTGGTCATGCTCATCCTCATCATGGTCGTGGTGGCAGCACTCGTGGTCATGCTCATCATCGTCGTCGTCATCGTCATGATGGTGATGGTGGCAGCACTCGTGCTCGTCGTGGTCATCCTCATCATGGTGATGGTGGTGGTGATGATGCTCGTCCTCGTCCGCGTGGGCCACGTTGGCAGCGCGGGCCTCGGTCAGCAGCTCGGCGACCAGGTCGCGCTTGCCGTCCATGACGGAGACGATCTGTGCGCCGGTCAAGGCGGTCCAGTCGGTGGTCACGATGGTGGCGGTGGGGTTCTTCTCGGCCAGCAGGGCGACGGCGGCAGCAATCTTCTCCTCGCTGGCGTTGCCGGTGCGGCTCAGGATGATGCAGGACGCATGGCTGACCTGGTCGTCATAGAACTCACCGAAGTTCTTCATATACATCTTGACCTTGTTCACGTCGGCGACGGTGACAAAGCTGTTCAGGATGACCGGCAGGCTCTCGGCCACGCCCTCCACAGCGCGGGTAACGTCGGACAATTTACCAACACCCGACGGCTCGATGAGGATGCGATCGGGGTGGTAGGTCTCGACGACCTTTTTCAGCGCCTCGCGGAAGTCGCCGACCAAGCTGCAGCAGATGCAGCCGGAGTTCAGCTCGTTGACCTGGATGCCGGCCTCACGCATGAAGCCGCCGTCGATACCGATCTCGCCGAACTCGTTCTCGATCAGGACGATCTTCTCGCCTGCGAACGCCTCTTTGATGAGCTTTTTGATAAGGGTAGTCTTGCCGGCGCCGAGGAAGCCGGAGAAAATGTCGATTTTGGTTTTGTTTTCTGCCATAGTTGGGTACCTCTATTCAAGATGTGTTCAAATGTTCAGATAGTTGGCAATCTATTACACTAACTGCTAATACTATTATAACAAACGCGTCAAGGGGTTTTGCGCCTTTTTGCGCCGTAATTTTTGAATTTTTTGCAAAAATAAACTGTAAATTTTAGAAAAGCCTGTGTTTGTGCGGTTTTCGTCGCTTCACAGGCTTTTTACAACTCCAATTTTCGCCGAAAAATCAACAGAAAATCAACAGAGCCGAGAAAATCAACGGCTTCACCAATTCACCCCCGGCGGCGGTCAAATGTAAAAATATATATGTACCTATTCGCCCGGGAGCAGTACCGTTAGTGTCAAAAACGAATAGTGTTATATTACTATCTCTTTTCTGTTGCCTGTTAATGCTGTACGGATTAGTATTTATCTTTTCAATGGCACAGCGCAACAGTGCCGCACAGTGTCAAGCCGGGGGAAATAGTACCAACCCGGGAAAATCTGAAAAATCGCTTGAAAATGTGTAATAAAATCGCTTGTGTTTTCTCTGTGTTGGTGGCTCTGCACCGTTCCGGGCGGTGTTGTCCTCGCTGGTGCTATCCTGTCGGGGCTTGCTGTGGCTGGTTTTGCTGGTGTACGCTGTGCCGCCTGTGCGCCGCTGGTGGTGCTGATTCTGTTGTATGCTGGTGGAGAGCTTGCAAACGAACCGCAAGACCTCGCTCGGGCGGTGTTCTGTCTCGGATTCCTTGAAAAAATCGGTAAAAATCCTTTTTAGGTAGGAAGGTAGGGCGGCGGCGCAACGCCACGCCCACAGCCCCACAAACAGCCCACAGAACGCCCGGAACGGTGCAAGGGTAACACTACACGCCTACAGCACAAAAACGCCGTACAACGCCCCACAGAACGCCCCACAGCGTACACCAACCCCACAGCACCAACACGACAGGGCAAAAGAATACCCCGGCGGGGTGTTATCCCTCCGGGGCGGTGTGCCTGTGTTATTTCGATTCGTTCACAGTGCATAGAATATCATCAGCGAGTTTTACAGCCGCTTTTAATGCGGTTGGTATTTCAAAAAGTGCGGTTTCGTTGTCCGGGTCAACTGCTGAAAGAACTTTCAAAAGGCTGTAAAGCTGTACGGCGGTTTCCTCAAATTCTTCACGGTTTAAAATATGTACTTCTTTCATGGTGTTTCCTCCTATTATGCGTGTTTCTGATTTTTATAAACTACATCGGCGAAAATTTCGGTAGCTCGCCGTTGTGCTTCCTCGTTTGCGTGGCTGTATATGTTGAGCGTAACAGAGGGGTTACAATGCCCCAATTTTTTAGAAACGCTCACAACGTCCGCACCGTTCGCAATGCTGATTGTTGCCATTGTGTGTCGTAATGCGTGGGGGTGCATACCGGGCAAATTATACTTTTTTCCGAACTGCCTTATATATGCGGTTATGGTGTTTGGGTTTAATATTTCGCCCTCGTTCTGTGTGAAGCAATAGCCCCCGGTTGTTTGTCCTTTACTGAAATATAACAGCGCCTGTTGTTTTCTCCATTCCTTGAGAACCTGTAAAACAGGGGTGTTTATAATGATTTCCCGGCTTTTGTGGTTCTTTGGGGTGCTTATATACACGCCTTTTTCTTTGGTGTATTGAGCATTTCGGGAAATGGTGACTTTTCCGGTTTGAAAATTGATTTCTTCCCATTTCAACCCGGCAACCTCTCCACGGCGGCAACCGCTGTCAATCATAAATAGAACCATCGCCCGCCATTTTAACGGCTCACTGTTCAAGCACTCCATAATATACGCAAGTTCGCTTTCGGAATATACAAGAGCTTCCCGGGGTATATCGTCCTTGCGTGGTTTGGGCTTTTTCATTCGTTGCATAGGGTTTTGAACTATCACGCCGTTTTCAACGGCACTTTCAAAAAGTGTGTGCAATGTGGTGTAATATGTAACTATCGTACCATGTGCAAGCGGCTTTTTTCCGTTTTCCGCTTTGGTGGTCTGTAAATCGGTTATAAATTGCTTCACCATTAGAAAATCTATGTCTTCTAATTTCATTTCACCAAACACAGCCGCCGGACGTTTCAACGCCTGTTCATAACTCTGTATTGTAGTAGCCGAAAGCGTGGCGGCTTTTTCTTTTATGAACAGCTCCGCATATTTATTAAATGTCGGCTTTTTCTGTTCCTCCGTCTTTTGGTGTTCGGCTTTTTCGGCTTTCTCCTGTGCATGGGCTTTTTGCTCCTCTTTGGTGAGGATTTCGCCACGATTACAAGCCGCTTCAAATTCGCCCATGACTTTTTGAAGCTCTCTTGTAATCGCTCTTTTGCTCCACCCCTCCGGGGGTGTGTATGTCATTGTGTAGGGTGTGAGCTGTTTCCCGGTGAGCTTGTCACGCCCTCGAGAAACTTTTATTTGAAAGCTTACAATTTGCCCCACTTTATTTTTTCGGGCTGTATAGCTTGCCATTTCTTCGACCTCCTTTATTTATTCATTTTTAGAAGCTCCGCAAGAATAACCAACGGTAAAATCAAAATGCAAAAAACGAACATTTTTCTTTCTCCCTCCTTGAAATTTGGGAGTGGGTGAAATACAATATTGATTGCACCCGCTCGGGGTGTATAGCTCTTTTCTTTCATGCTGTGGCGGCGGTTAGATAAAGGGCTATTTTTTATTGAACCGTAAAACGGCGGTATGTTGTTGGGGTGCTGTACTCGGTGAATAAATCCGGGTACACTTTACGGAAGCCGGAAGAATCAAACCGGGACGAAGTAACCGCCTTGTATGTCGCTTTGCTCGCTCCCTCTGTGACCGTCTCCCGGTCTCCCATGATTGCGAGAATGTCGGTTTTTATGCTGTCATTCATCGCTTCTAACTCCTCTATCAATCTTTTGTTTTCTCTGTACTCGTTGCACAGCTTTTCAAATGCGCTCATTGTTTGCCCTCCTCATACTCTCATAATTTCATCAAGATACAGCCGTAAAGAACCTTTACGAAGATAGCCACGCCCGGCGGCGGTATAATGTACGGTGTTACGATGATAACCCCATGTTTGACCCTCTGAACCGCTCCACGCCGTTATAAAATCGGTGTCGGGCTTGTCTTCCTCCATCGGCTCGAATACTAACACGCCGAAGGTGTTATACAGGCAGACCGACCCAACCGGGCGGCGGTCTGCATATCTCTTGTAAAGCGGTGTTTTCATGTTATGCAACCCCCTTTTCAATGGTGTAAAAATCGCTGTGTGTTCCGTGGTGTCCTCTCACCTCGAAACCGCACTTTTTAAGAATCGACCAAAAGCACGAAACACCCACACCGCCCTCAAAATAAGGGATTGCACCATATCCCGCACCGTAACCGATAATAGAACCATTGGAGCGTCCACAACTTGCCGTTTTACTCTCGTCACTCTCACCAGCGGCAAGGGCGTTTTCTTTATAAGTGTAAAGAAGCTGTAAAACGCTGTCGCACTGGTTCAGAGCTTCGGCAACTGCCGCCGATTCTTTATCATAGCCGCAACCGCTCGCCGTTCCTGTAAATGTTCCGGCGTTGCTCATTGCTTCGGCGTGGGGATTGTAGCCCCATGTACGAGAGCGCACCCAATCAACCAAAATAGACAGGTAGGAAAGAGCCGGGGCGGCGGCTACTCTGTCAAGCTGTGCGAGCTGTGCGGCGGTTTTCTTGTCAATCTCTCGGAAAGCTCGAGCCGTGGCAAACTCAACCGCCTTTTCTCGGGTGATTCTGCCGTTTTTGTACTGCTCCCAACGTGTGGCGGTGCTGTACTCCTGTAAACCTCTGTCGAGGTCTCCGTGGTGTTCTGCCGCCCATGTTGGCATATATCCATTAAGGATATAAAAAGCAATGTTGTTCTTGCGGCTCTCGCTGTCGGTTATTACTTCGTTCTTAATGTTTTTGTACTCGGTCATGGTGTTTTCCTCCTCGTTCTGTTCTTCCTGTTCTTTTATAGGTGTTTCTACTTCTATAATGGGTTTACCTCTGCGGCGTGCTTCTTCTACTTCGTACTCCTCGCACTCTCTAACACTGACCCACTCATATTTTGAGTAGTGAGCTTCTACCGCTTCGACGGTTTCGGCGTGGGCGATGTTGGAACAGTAAACCGTTTCGGAATACTTGAAAGAAACTGCAAAATATTTTTTCATGGTGCTACCTCCTATATAATCCGTTCTGTGTTGTTTGTGTTTTCGTTTTGCTATGGTTTCATTCTACACTATAACGCAACGAATGTCAACACCATTTCAAATATTTTTATTCGCTTTAGTTTCTTTCGTTGCATTATAATGTAGAAAATGCTTGCTTTCTGTTTCTCGATTCAGTATAATAGAATCAGTAATTCTGAAAACACGAATTGGAGGTAACTTTTATGGAAAATATCCGAAATGAAATCAAATCTTATATTGCGGCTTCCGGCTGGTCTTTGGTCGATATAGTCGCAAGGATGAACGAAAGTCGCTCGGAATCCGAGCAGACCACACCACAGAACATTTCCAACAAATTGACCCGGGGAACAATAAAATACAGCGAAGTGAAGGAAATCGCTGAAATTATCGGTTTCAAAGTCGTTTGGGAAAAACAGGCATAGTCGGAGGAGTAACCCATGAAAAAACATATAGTCGCAAAGTCGAAAGTCGCTCTGATAGTCGCTTGCTTTATGTCGCTTTCTGTATCGTTGACAGGTTGTGGCGGCGAAAAAGAACTAACCAACAGCGCAGAGTACGAGGGCAGTTCCATTGAACTGACAGGCGGTGAAGTTGAAACCACCGATACCGGGAAAGAGGTCTTGAGAGTATCAGCCACTTACACCAACAGCAATTCCGAACCGCAGTATGCGTTATCGGCATTTGCTGTAAAAGCATTTCAGAATGATACCGAAATCAATGACCTGTCAGACATAAACGGTAGTGAAGCAACTCTCATTCAAGAGGTCAAAAACGGAAAGTCGTTATCCGTCAGCTATGTTTTTGAGCTTACCGATGAATCCCCGGTGGAAGTCTTTGTATGTACCCCGACAGCCAGCGAAGAACATATTGCAAAAGCTGTGTATCTTGATACAGAGCAATCCTCGAGTGAGAAAACCAACTGATAGACAGAAAGCCCTACCCTATACTGGGTAGGGCTTTTGCCATATCTAAACGCTTATTTTGTCGGTTCGTCTTTGACAGGGGGCTTTTCATCACCCAGCAAGTCTTTATATTCGGACAGTTTGAACAAAGTCACCATGTCCGGGTGTTCCTTCACTACATCGTTGATTTTCTTAATGATAGTGATACAGTCTGCCGGGTTGGAAATGTCCAGCCCTTTAACATCTCTCATGTACCAGTTAATTCTTGCGAGTTCACCTTTGGAGAGACGCTGTTTTTCAGCTTTCACTTCCTGTAACTGGGGAGTGTTATCGAACAGGTCAATATAACGCTGGTACACAGGGTCGTACTGCTTGTCCTTTTCGTCCTCATTTACGGTGTAGAAAGCATGGAATCGAATGTCCATGTTATCCCACTTCTTAGAAAACTCGTTGCAAGCCGCCAACAGGTAGTTGCTCGCTTCATTCAGCGTATCGAACATTTCTCGGCAATCGAGCTGTACAGGCAGATAGAGCTTGATACCGTTCTGCTCGCTGATAGCCTGTAAAACCCTCATGGACTGATAGTTCTCGAAGAAAATCGGGAGAATGTGGTGTACCTCAACAGAATCCACATCGCCACGCATTTGCAACGCCTTGAGAAGACGAAGCTGTTCATCAGTAGGTGCGGTACACAGCATATCGCCGATTTTCTCAAACTTGGAGCTTGTCAGAATGGCAATATCCTGTTTGGTAGCTTCAATGATGGTTTTCACCATGTCATTGAACTGCTGTACGAGCTTTTCCCGGCGTTCGGCAATCACCTTGCCGCTCCACACCTCTTTGAGCTTGTCAATATTCGCATACAAATCAGTACGCTCATTGGTGATAAACACATAGAGTGACTGCATTTGTTTCTGAATACCTGTGAATGTCAGCTTCTTATCAGCGTGTGCGCTGGTTTCTTTCCATTTTTCGTTCAGCTCTTTAATGCCCTCGGACAACTGCTCGAACGATTTATAATCTTTAATATCAACCTTCATTGGGTGTTCCTCCTATTTTCAAATTGTTATTGTGTGATAATTACTGAGTGTCAGCCAGTCAGTAGGGGGAGTGTTCCCCCTACCGAAGCCCAGCTTCCTCCCAGCATTGAGCATGAGTGTTATCATGCTGATTCTCCTTTCCCGGGTAGTTACCCGGTGAAGCTGAAACCGTTCGCTTCCTTCTGCGTGGTAACAGCGTCATTGATTGTACGGTTGCCGACCTTTACGATGGTCTGTTCCTTCTTGTCTGCCTGTCTCTCGGTTGCAACAACCATACGGTTGATAGAGCTTTCCATGAACTCACGATAGAAGTCCCTCATATCCTCGTACATGGAGCTTTCCGCTGTGCGATAGGATTTCTGATTCTCCTCATAGACGGACTGTGCCAGTCTGTAAGAGGGGTCATAGCCGCTTGCGGAAGCGAGGACAAGACCATCGTTTATACCAGCCGTTCCCACCATAACAGCATTGATAACGCCATTCGCACAGGTAACAAGGTTGTGAGACATAGACTGCCAATATCTCGCAAACTGCGCCATGCCGCTCACGATGGAGCTGTGCATAACCTCGGCAAGCTGGAATCGGTTCAGCACTTCGGTAGTACCATTGATATGACCCACCAGCTCTGCGCCACTCTCACCAGCTACGAACATAGAGCCATGAGCTTTGCTCGTACCGCCAGCATATTTCGGCATTGCTTTCCACATATTCGGAGTGATAATACCGCCGGAAGCGAACATCTTGATACCGCCACCAGCACTGACAACACCGCCGCCGGATAAGCCGAAGAACTCTTTGATTTTGCCCTTCCATTTGCTAATCAGATTGACGGTTACATCAACAGCACCACCAATTTGTGTGCGTACCCACGAAGCAACGGTACTCCAACCGTTTCTTGCAAGACTGACACCTTGACTGATAACGCCGCTTCCGAAGCTCCAAACCCATGAACTCACTTTAGACCAGCCACTCTTGAGTAAGCTGATACCTTGCGAGAGAACCGGGATATTACCAATCCAGTTTCTAACCGTAGTCCACAAGTGCTTAGCAAGAGCGATTCCTTGGTCGAGAGTAGGAATGTTACCAATCCAGCCCTTTACAGTAGACCATGCCTGTTTTGCAAGAGTGATATACTGTGAAAGTGTAGGAATGTTGCCGACCCAGTTTTTAACGGTTGTCCATGTCCTCTTAGCAAGAGCGATTCCTTGGTCGAGAGTAGGAATGTTACCAATCCAGCCCTTTACAGTAGACCATGCCTGTTTTGCAAGAGTGATATACTGTGAAAGTGTAGGAATGTTGCCGACCCAGTTTTTAACGGTTGTCCATGTCCTCTTAGCAAGAGCGATTCCTTGGTCGAGAGTAGGAATGTTACCAATCCAGCCCTTTACAGTAGACCATGCCTGTTTTGCAAGAGTGATAAACTGCTTCACAACAGGAATCTTACCAATCCAGCCGGAAACTGTGTCCCAGCCGTCTTTTGCAAGCTGGACTGCTGTTTCAACCGAAACGCCGTCCTTTGTTTCCGAAGACCACCAATTTGTGACCTTATTCCACAAGTCGGAGGTGTTGTTCTTAATTGCGAGAGCAACAGGGTTCTTTGTAAAAGCATTTTTTACAGGGGTGATGATATTTTTCTTTACCCACTTGCCAATGCCTTTGACCGTCTCGCCCAGCCCATTGAACAGTCCCTCAATACAGGACTTTCCAATTTCAGCGAATACCGTAGACGGAGAGTGAATACCGAGAGCTTCCTTCACGCCATCGACAAAACCTTTGATAAAATCACCAATAGCCTTGATTCCGGCGTTCCAGCCCTCAACTATGCCGTCCCATACCGCCTTGCCAACATTGTGAAACCATGTTCCAATGTCAGACAGCTTCTCGGGCAGTGTCTCGGTGAAAAAGGTAACGAACGCTTCCGAAATGGTGTTCCACAATTCGGGAATGGTCTGCGTAAAGAACTTCGGCAACGTCTGTGTGAAGAATGTGGAAAATGCCTTTTTAACCGCTTCCCATGTAGAGGAAAACCAGTTTGGAATTTTCACCGTCACAAGCTCAATTCCGCTCTTTACTGCATTACCGAACCACGTTCCAATATTCTTTCCTAATCCGTACCAATCGTAATTCTCGATAGGTTTCCACAGGTTAGAGAAAAACTCGGAGACCTTGGACGGCAACTTCTGTACCCACGCTTTGAATTTGTTCCACATACCCGGAACGGTTACAGTGAAGAACTTGTTCAAAAATGTGGTGATTTCGCCCCAATGCTCTTTAATAGCAATGATTCCGTCAGTTACTAAACCAACAGCCAAACCAATCAATGCACCAATTCCAGCACCTATCGGACCACCACAAGCACCGATAATAGCACCGATACCAGCCGCCGCCGCAGTAGAGCCTGCCGGGATAAGCAGACCATTCAGCCAGTTCAGACCGTTCTTCAATGCGTCATAAATACCAGTGAAATATGCCGGAATACCAGCAATGATTCCACCAATTCCAGCACCAATAGCCGCACCAGCCGCCGTTGCAGTCCCGAGACCGAGATTACTCGCCGCCGTAGTCAATGCCGCCGCAATGGAGCTATCTGCAAACGAGGACATAATCCAGCCAGCAATTCCTTTACCCAAAATCGAACTTCCACCGATGGTAAGCAACCCTCCGGCAATGATTTGAGCAAAGTTCATTTTGTTCAGCTCGTACTTGATTGCGTCAATGATACCAGCCCATTCGAGGGCAACGCCTGTGACAAGCAAGCTGATACCGACCGTGATAGTGAACGCATTATCCAATCCCAAATTCTTGAGATTCTGCATATATTTCAATGCAGAAAGCACCCCCTTTGAGATTTTCCATGCCGCCAGCCCTAATGCAATAGCACCGACTGTGGTTAAGATTCGTCCCAACCGTGTATGTAACAGGTCAGACAACGAATTGATTTCCTCATTGAGACCGAGCCATTCTTTCAGCTTATCGACAATAGCGTCAATCTTAGAAGAAACAGCATTGCCGAGAAAATCGTATGTAGGAAGGTCAATGCCTAAATCCCCACCACCGATACCAGCACCCGAGCCGCTACCGCTTCCACTGGAATCATCGTTCGGGGAGATAATGTTCAATTCGTCAATGCCGAGCATTGCGTTTTTCAGTTTCTTCGCCGCCTTGGTAGCGTTACCCAGTCCGTCAGATACATCTTCCAAACCGCTTGCGGTGCTACCAACCGAAGAAGATACATCGGAGAACATATCCCCAAATCGGTCAGCATTGATACCGAACAATCCGGCAATCGTAACGATAAGAGAGCGCAAAACCTTTACCACTGCAATTACAGGCGGTAAAATGGCATTGAGCATAGGAATGAACAGGTTGCCGATTGCTCTTGCACACTGCGTAACCTGTGCCTGTAAAACACGAAGCTGGTTAGCCGGAGCGTTTAGAGTACGAGCCATATCGCCTTGAGCGGTAGTTACCTGTGTCATAATTGCGTAGTAACGCAACTGCGACTTTTCAGCCTGTGTCATAGCAGAGACCTTTTTCTCGATACCGAGAGCAAGAGCTTCCTCTTGCAGTCTTGCAACAGACAGGTCGTAACCCAGTCTACGAAGCGGCTCAAGCTCACCAGCAATGCCGGACTGTAACTTCTGCATTGCGTCCTCGAACGAAATGTTAAAGAACGAAGAAATGTCGTAGCCGAGCTGTGTGAGATTCTTGGACATAAGGTACGCTTTATCGCTCGCCACGCCGAAACCGCTGATAATGGTATTGAAAGTACCTTGGTTACGCATGAACTCGCCCGGGTCGATACCCAGTACCTCACCGACTTGCTCTGCATATTTCTGCGCTTCGGAAGCGTACTCGCCCAACGCCACATTGAACAGGTTCATATCCTCAATGTACTGGTTAGAGGTATGAAGCCATGAAGCAATCGTATTTCCAATGCTCTGAATCGCTACACGAGCCATTCGCAGTTTCGCCCACAGATTGATATAGCTGGTGCTTGCCCGGCTGTTTGTCTGTGTTAAAGAGTTCGTAGCCGTAACAACTCGCCGGATATTCGTAGGTAATCGGGTGAACGCCGTAGCCACAGTATTGAACTGGTTTGCCAGCGGAGCGAGTGCATTGGACAACTGCTGAATCTGACTGGTAAAACTGTTCAAATCAAGACCAGCCAGCGATTTTGCCACTTCGGGTAACTTCTTTAAGGCATTAAAGGTCGAGTTCAACCCGGTCGCCTTGCCAATATTTCCCAGCGGCGTGAGTGCTGTCGAGAGCTTACCGATACTGGAAAAGTCCACGCCATTCAGAGAAGTAGCGGCACTGCCAATATTCTTGAGCTGATTTGCAACAGAGGAGGAGAGCTTAATGCTCCCCAGTCCATTGAGCTTCGACAAACTGGTGGCCAACTTGTCAATTTTATCAGCGGAAGAACCATCGACAGATTTCAGTGCTGAATCGAGGTTTCGGATTTGGTTCACAACACCTGTCAGCCCGATACCCTTCGTAGCACTTTTCAGTTTCCCCAGCGTGGAGGTAAGAGTGTCAATACTTCTTGCCGCTCCATCAGCAGAGGACTGTACTTCGAGTTGTAGACTTTCCACAGTGACATCACTCATAAAAATCCCTCCTTTCTATGGGATAGAATCGAATGATTAGATACGCTTCCACGTCACATCACTGTTATTCTTTTCAAGCTCGTCCACGAACTCGTCAATAACAAGGCTGTACATTTCAGCGAGAGAGTTCACCAGCCCAGCCTTATCATCAATTTTCGAGAAAATCTCGTTAATGAGCTTTCTCTTGGTAAAACGATGGTTGGCGATAAATGCACCAGCAAAAAGCTCGGGCAGAACAGTCAGCGGCTTTGTAAGTACATCTTCTGCAACAAAGCCCCGGCGTTCCATTTCCTCAACGGATTTGCGGGTGTATTCGAGGACATATACCTTGCCCCCATAGGTGAAAGTGATTTTGTTTGCCATTTTGATTTCCTCCTTTAATTTTTCCGGGCGGTATGCCCGGTTTATCTCCACAGACAGCGGTTAAATCAAGCCGCTATCCGTAGCAAACTGTTTTTCAAGAGCCGCCAAACGGATTCTCTTTTCCGGCATAGCGTCAGCACATTTGAAACCGTACAGACCTGTATTCGTGTCCCGGAATTGATACGCAAACACAAATTGGATAAATTTCTTATCTTCTTCGGACTGCTTATCAATCCAATTCCGTGTGAACTTGAACCAATCAAGCGGTGTCTTTTCGGTCACTTCAATGTGTCGTACTGCCATGCGGAAGAAATGTTCCACCAACTCGGTGTAATGTTCTCTGAACCTCATACGTACATTCCTCCTACTTGCCGGACTTCGGATTTTCGTCAATCAAGCCACCAGCGACAGCAAAGCGGCGTTCAAGCTCGTACAATCGTTTTCGCTTGATTCCGTAATCTTCACTGGGGTTGTAACAGGACAGCCCTTCGGCAGTGCTGTAAAAATCCGAACCAAACACAAAACGGATAAAAGCTCCATCTTCTTCGGATAAACCAGCAATCCAATTTGTGCTAAATTCGTACCATTTTCTCGGCAACCCTGTGTGCGCCCATTTGCGAACGACAACATGGAAACACTGTTCAACAAAGGTTGTGTAGAACTGCTTAAAAAGGATTCTTCCCATACCTCACACCTCCTTCCTTAGTCCTCTGCCGGAACATCAGCCATATAGCGTTTTCTAATGTCCTCGGCACTGTAAGCGGCTTCTTCCTCATATCCCGGTTTATTCGGGGTGAGAATCAGTTCGTTTGTTTCTCTGAAACCGTACATAGCTTTATTGAGGAAAATGGAAACAATACTGTTGGCATTGTTCTTCAATGCGGACTGATTGAGAACATCGGCACACAGGTCATTGAACATTTCGAGCCACTGTGCGGTTTCGGTATCAGATTTATAATTGCGCCAATTCCGCAATGCTCTGTCAGAATACCCCAGCGAACGAGCAAGCCCGAGAGAACTCGGGAATGTGCCTGTTTCTTCGCAAGCTCGAAGATAAACAATCGTTCGAGCCTTGACGCTCTCAATATCTTCGAGAGAGACCTTTTCTTTTGTGGCGGTCTCTACCAATTCAGAGGTTTTTGCCGCCACCAGTTCCCGGAGCTTATCCTCTTGATATTCGCCGGATTTTTCCTTATAAATGCTGTGTCCTTTTTCCAGTGCAAGCCCTTTTTCCTTGCTTGCGGTCATGCTCTCAGTCATTTCAAGATAACTTTGAGCGGGGTTCTTTCCTGTCGTAGACATTATTCGTTTTCCTCCTTGTCTTCTAATGCGTCTTTTCTCAACCATAAAAGGCGAGAACGCTTTTTGCCGCTTGAATTAGTAATCCATTTGGCTTTAGTAGTCTGATTCTTGTCGGTTTCAATCAGCTTGTCGATTGCCAACTGCTGAAATAGGGCTGTCTTTCCGAGCGGAAAATTCAAATCCTGTGCGGCATAGAATTTTCGCACTTCGCTGTAAATCGTGTCGGGGTAGCAGTAGTAGAAATACTCATCAACATAACCCACAGGTTTGTACGAAGGACATTCTGCTGTTAAATCCGAGAAACGGATTTCTCCCCGGTCTAAAAGCTCCTTAACCGCATTGAGAAACAGCTTCACAGGCTTTTCCTCGTAAATACGGCGATTCTGCTCTGCGGACAGCGCAAGGAAAATATCCCACGACTGCGCCTTGAGTGTGTCACTCTGTTCGGAAGTAAGCACATTGACGGATTCCAACCAATCGCACATAACAGTCATACCGATTTGCAAATGTGCCACGGCAACCGCCAAACGTCCGTGACCGCCTATTTGGGCTTTATCACGCAACTCGAGAAACAGCGGCTTGAGCTTTTCGGCAATGGTGTCCCAGTTTGCAATCACATACTGAATGTACTCGGACATACACTCGTTCAGCTCACTTGCTCTCTGCTGTACCGCCGTCAGTTCGGGCAATTTCACATCACCCGGTCTCAACTCACAGGAGATAGAGCGAGCAATGGCACTTTCGCCTACATTGCTGTATGCTTCCTCTGCTGTGATAATCAGATTGCAAACAGGGCGGTAAACCGATTTGAGAGAACCGTTGGCGTTCATTCTTGCTCGTCCGGCTCTGTCACCGATAGCTCGTGCCACACTCTGTTCCATGCGCTCCATTTGGTCTTTGACCCCCTTCGTGGTGGAAGGGATTCTATCATCGAGCAGTGTCAATGTGGAATTGAGCAGACCCATCGCCTTTTCAGCGGCGTTGGGTGTGTCCTTGAAACTGATAGGAGCGGATTCCGTTTCCCGGAATATACCGAAAAACGAAAGAAACAGGTTTGCCACAGTGGACTTTTGAGAGCCTGTTTTACCGACAAAGTACAGAATGAATCGTGGTTCAAAGCCGATTTCCTGTAACATCGCATTGAGTGGTGTCAGAAAGCTATATGCGAGAGCAGTATAGATAAGCGGCTTCGGTGCAACCTTGGGTAAATCCATCAACAGTGTTTTATAACGGCTGTCATGCCGCTCTGCCGTGAAACCGTAACGGTCTAATTTCCCCTCCATCTGAACGCTGTACCCATCGGTAAGCCCCTCGGCGGTCACACTGTTGTTCCCGTTAAGAAATACTCGTTGACCGTTAATCATTGCGTACCCTGTATGCTGGTAAACCGTTGTGTGCAGAGCGTTTTCACACTGAATCTGCATTGCTTCGCTGTAACGGTTCTTTGCACCTCGCTCGAGGAAGATACGGCAAGCCGCTCCAAACTTAATGTTGGGAGTTTGGCTCAACACATCTTTCAGTGTGACCGGGACAACACCCCACATTCGACCAGCTCTGCGAACATCGAAAAGCAATTCCTCGGTTTGTTCTACACCGTTGTCAACAATTCGTTGTTCCTTGAGAATAGGGGTGTGGTTTGCGATAGCGGTTTCTTCTATTCTTACAACCTCGAAACCGTCTTTACTCAAAATCGGTGACTTATAAACCAATGTCCCATCGGGTCTTGATTCATAATTCTCGCCGATTTTCAGAAGCTCTTGTTCTTTCCCCATCAGCTCACTCCCTCGCTTTCAAGACGTTCCAAAAGGCGAGGTACATTCACGAAGATTTTTGCTCCATTCTTAATATGAGGGAGTTTCCCGGCTTTCAACAGCTTGCGTAAGTAATACTCGGACAAGCCAGTGGTCTTCACAGCGTCCTTCATCGGCTGATAGACTGGAATAATGTTGTTATTCATTTGACTTGCCCTCCTTCCTCTTGGCTTTCAGCTTTTCACGGTATCTATTGCGAATAGCCCTGTCTTTTTCGGGATTTCGCTTTCTCCATTCCCGCATATAAGCGGCGTTCTCTGCTCTAATCTGTTTGCGAGCCACTTCTAACGCTTCCTGTTCCGTCATTCTTGAACCTCCTTTCCGGCAACAAAAAAAGGTGCGCTATCGTCAGAGAATTTAATCTCTGTGCGATAACGCACCTATCATTTCAACTTGTTCTCTCCATAACCAATACGGAGAGCGTGACCGAATCACTGTGGTTATTTTGTTGTTACCACCATTATAGCAAATGGGGCATAAATTACAACTATCTGATACGGACAAGAAGTTATCTGAATAGCGTAATTTTATCTGATTCAGATAGCAAATCAACACCGATAGTATTGAAAATAACACGAAAATTCTTTTTGGATTTTTCGGAAATTTTTGAGGAGGGACTTTCTACATCATTGGAATGGTACTGTTGGTACTTCACTGGTACTACTGCCGTGTGCCATTCAAAAGATTGTATCTTATCTTGATTGTGTTGCTCGGTAACAGATAGAAAGATAGATATAATATTATTTGTTTTTGGTACTAATGGTACTGTAAATTAAACTATACCCTCTCTCTAAAAACCTTTTATTGCTTGAGGGTATTCGGACTACTCCCTCGGCACTTTGAGCGGGGTATATATCCCCCTCCGGGGGTGTACCTGCTGCCGCTGGTGTTGGTGTGGTGGGAAAATCAACAGGAAATCAACACGCCCCAATATAAACCCATTCACACCCGAACGAGCCGGAACAGCAAGCCACAACAGGCGATTTACAGCCCGACATATAGAAAAGCCTTGTATTTGCTGTATTTTCTCGCAACAGTACGAGCCGGAACAGCCCCGAACACCCCGAAACGAAAAAATACTATTGATAATTTGAAAAATTTATTGGATTACTGCTTCCCTGTAGGGGCGGCATATATGCCGCCCGTGCAATTTGGCGGCGGCCACCGCGCTGCCGGGCCGTATATATGCGACCCCTACCGGCAAAACCCAACCATTCGCGCGCTTTTTATGCCGCGGGCCGGGCACGTCCGGCCCCTACAACTCTATAAAAATTCCTATTTATTATTTCCCCAAAAAGTGGTATGATATACCTAACCCACATTTATATACAAAAAGGAGCGATCCATTTTGACTACCAATGAAAAAATCGCCGCGCTGCGTGCTGCTGCCAAGGCCGCGGGCGCAAACGGCGTGCTCATCATGACCAGCGATCCCCATTGCAGTGAGTATCTGCCCGGCTACTACAACGCACTGCCGTGGTTTTCCGGCTTTATCGGCGAGAACTCGACCCTTGTTGTGACCCTGAGCGGCAGCGCCCTGTGGTGCGATGGCCGCTTCTACGTCCAGGCCGACAAGCAGCTGGCAGGCAGTGAGATTGAATGTATGCACGCCGGTTCCGCCGGGGTGCCCACCGTGGCGGAATACCTCGAGAACCACTTTGGCGCGGGTGACACCCTGCTGCTGGACGGCAGCTGCGTACCCGCCACGATTGCCAAAGAGTACATCGACGCCTTGGCCAAGAAGGGCGCCTCCCTCAAGAGCCAGGACGTGGCAAGTCCGATCTGGGACGCCACCGGCGAGCGCCCGGCCCTGCCCGACACCCCCTGTGAGCTGCTGACCCCCGCCCAGACCGGGGCCACCGCCGCGGACCGCATCGCCATGGTCCGCGCCGAGCTGCAAAAGGCTGGGGCCACCGCCCTGGCCGTCACCGGCCTGGACTGTGTGGGCTGGCTGCTGAACCTGCGTGCCCGTGACCTGCCCTGCACCCCGCTGGCCGTCGCCTACGCGCTGGTCACGATGGACGCCTGCACGCTGTTTATTGCGCCGGGCCGCCTGTCTGACGCCGACGCCGCCACGCTGGCCGAGAGCGGCGTGACGCTGCGCGGCTACAATGAACTGATCGATGCCGTCCACGCCCTGCCCGCCGAGGAAGTGTTCCTGGTGGACGAGAAGGCCACCAACTACGCCCTGTACGAGGCCCTGACCGCCCACAAAACGGTGGCCGGCGCTGACCCGATCTTCGCCCTGAAGGGCATCAAGAACGAGGTCGAGCTGAAGAACATCCGCGAGTGCCACATCCGTGATGGCGTGGCCGTGGTGCGGTTCCAGATGGATTTGGAAAAGGCCCTGGCCGAGGGCAAGACCCTGACCGAGATCGACATTGACACGATGCTGCAAAAGCGCCGTGCCGAGATGCCCGGCTACTTTGAGGACAGCTTCTCCACCATTGCGGCCTACGGTACCAACGCCGCCATGATGCACTACCACGCCGAGGGCGACGTGAACAGCGTCATTGAGCCGCGCGGTTTCCTGCTCGTCGATAACGGCGGCCAGTATGACTGCGGCACCACCGACATCACCCGCACCTACCCCGTCGGCCCGCTGACCGACAACGAGCGCCGCTACTACACCTGGGTGCTGCAGAGCCACATCGACATGGCCCGCGCGGTATTCCTGGACTACTGCACCGGCTTTGCGCTGGACACCTTCGCCCGCGGCCCGGTCTGGGCGCACAAGGTCAACTACCGCTGCGGCACCGGCCACGGCGTCGGCTTTATCTCTGGCGTACACGAAGGCCCCCAGAGTCTGCGCCCGAACAACCCCGTCATCTTCAAGCCCGGCATGACCATCACCGACGAGCCGGGCATCTACGAGACCGACGAGGTCGGCATCCGCATTGAGAACGAGCTGGAGTGCGTGGACCTGGGCGACAACCAGTACGGCCACTGGCTGGGCTTTGCGCCGCTGACACTGGTGCCCATCGCCACCGAGCCTGTGCTTGTGGACGAGCTGAGCCGCGACCAGATCAACTGGCTGAACGACTACCACGCCCACGTCTACGAGATGCTCAGCCCCCGCCTGCACGAGGACGAGAAGGTCTGGCTGAAGGAGAAGTGCGCACCGATCGGCCGTTGATTTTCGGGTTGCGCTTGACAAACCGCCCGCTTACGTGTATTATAGTAGTAATTCTAAAATGTATAAAGGGGTGACTGTTTTATGAAGCACATCCAGACTCTCGAGACCCGCGACATGGCTAAGAGCCTGCTGAACGGCGGCTGCGGCGAGTGCCAGACTTCCTGCCAGAGCGCCTGCAAGACCAGCTGCGGCATTGCCAACCAGCCTTGCGAGAAGACCGACAAGTAATTTTTGCTGGCTTTGATGCCGGGGTGCCGCATGGCAGCCCGGCATTTTCTATGATACAAAGGGTGCGGCGGGCGCATATAGAATGCGCCCCTACAAGGGGAATGCCGTAGGGGCGGATTCCATATCCGCCCGTGGCCGTCCGCCGCATTGCACCATAACAAAACGGAGAAAACCATGATCCATCAATACAAATTAAGCGGCTACAATATCGTGCTGGATGTGTACAGCGGCAGCGTACACGCGGTGGACGATGTAGCCTATGACGCCATCGCCCTGATCGACCAGGGCAGCAGCCGGGAGCAGGCCGCCGCCGCCCTTGCCAAAAAATACGCAGACCGCACCGACGTGACCGAGAGTGACATCAACGACGTGCTGGACGATATCGACGAGCTGACCGCCGCGGGTCAGCTGTTTGCGCCCGACGCCTACGCCGACCACGCCTTTGACTTCAAAAACCGCTCCAACGTCGTCAAGGCGCTCTGCCTGCACGTTGCGCACACCTGCAACCTGAATTGCAGCTACTGCTTTGCCGCGCAGGGCAAGTTCCACGGCGAGGCCGGCCTGATGAGCTTTGAGACCGGCAAGCGTGCGCTGGACTTCCTCGTCGAGCATTCCGGCACCCGCCGCAACCTGGAGGTTGACTTCTTCGGCGGCGAACCGCTGATGAACTTCGAGGTCTGCAAACAGCTGGTCGCCTACGCCCGCAGCATCGAAAAGGAGCACAACAAGAACTTCCGCTTCACGATGACCACCAACGGCATCGGTATCACCGATGAAGTCATCGACTGGTGCAATAAAGAATGTCACAACGTTGTTTTGTCGCTGGACGGCCGCAAGGAAGTCAACGACCGTTTCCGCGTGGACCTGGCGGGCAACGGCAGCTATGACCGCATCGTGCCCAAGTTCCAGAAGCTGGTCAAGGCACGCGGCGGCCAGGGCTACTATATGCGCGGCACCTTTACGCATCACAACGTGGATTTCACGAAAGACCTGTTCCACATGGCTGACGATCTCGGCTTTACGGAGTTGTCCATGGAGCCGGTCGTGGCCCCGCCGGATTCCCCCGAGGCCCTGACCGAAGAGGATCTGCCCAAGCTGTTTGACCAGTACGAGCTGCTGGCCAACGATATGCTGCGCCGCCAGAAAGCGGGCAAGCCCATCACGTTCTACCATTATATTCTGGACCTGAAGCACGGGCCCTGCATTTACAAGCGCATTTCGGGCTGCGGTTCCGGCACCGAGTACATGGCCGTGACCCCCTGGGGCGACCTGTACCCCTGCCACCAGTTCGTCGGCGACCCGAACTACAAGCTGGGCAACGTCTGGGACGGCGTGACCAACACCGCCCTGCGCGACGAGTTCAAGCTGTGCAACGTCTACGCCCGCCCCGACTGCAAGGACTGCTGGGCACGCCTGTACTGTGCGGGCGGCTGCGCGGCCAACGCCCTGCACGCCACCGGCGACATCCACGGCACCTACGAGTACGGCTGCAAGGTGTTCCGCAAGCGGATGGAGTGCGCCCTGATGATGCAGGTCGCCCAGCGCCTGGACCCCGAGCTGGCGAAGAACGCCGTCAAGTTCGAGAGCGACTGCGACGGATGCGGCGAGGGCAACGACGGGGCGTGTGAGAAATAACGTAAAAATTCAATAGTACAGCGTAGGGGTGGGGCTCTGCTCCGCCCCTACTGACATTATGAGGAAAATACCATGCCCTACGATTTTACCACCATTTACGACCGCCACGGCAAAGATGCACTCGCTGTGGAGGGCCTGGGCAAACCCGGCTTTGCGCCGCCCGCACCCAAAAACGGCTTTTCTGCTATCCCCATGTGGGTGGCCGACATGAACTTTGCCACCGTACCCACCATCCCCGCCGCTATCATTGCGCGCGCGTCCCACCCATTGTACGGCTATTTCCTGACGCCGGACGCCTACTATGACGCCATCATCGGCTGGCAGCGCGACCGCAACGGCGTCGAGGGGCTGACCAAGGACGCCATCGGTTACGAAAACGGTGTGCTGGGCGGCGTGGCGTCGGCGTTGGGGTGCCTGGCCGCCCCCGGCGACGCGGTGCTGCTGCACAGCCCCACCTACATCGGCTTCACGCACACGCTGGAGGATAACGGCTACCGCATCGTACACAGCCCGCTGGTGCAGGACGAGAACGGCACCTGGCGGATGGACTACGCCGACATGGACCGCAAATGCAAAGAAAACCACATCCATGCGGCGATTTTCTGCTCGCCCCACAACCCCTGCGGCCGCGTGTGGGAGCGGTGGGAAATTGAAAAGGCCATGGACGTCTACCGTGAAAACGGCGTGACCGTCATCTCGGACGAGATCTGGTCCGATATCATCCTGGGCGGCCACAAGCACATCCCCACCCAGTCCGTCAGTGAGGATGCCAGCCAGCGCACGATCGCGCTGTACGCCCCCAGCAAGACCTTCAACCTGGCCGGGCTGATCGGAAGCTACCACATCATATACAACAAAACGCTGCGGGACCGTGTGGCCGCCCGCAGCGAAAAAACACATTATAACGAGATGAATGTCCTGTCCATGCACGCACTGCTGGGAGCCTACACCCCCGAGGGCCGCGCCTGGGTGGACGAGCTGTGCGCCGTGCTGACCGAGAACGTAGACTACGCCTGCCGGTACATTGCCGAGCATTTCCCGGGTGTGCGCGTGGCCAAGCCCGAAGGGACATACCTGCTGTTTTTGGACTGCACCGACTGGTGCGCCGCCCACGGCAAGACCATCGACGAGGTGGAACAGGCCGGCTGGGGCGTCGGCGTGGCCTGGCAGGACGGCCGTATGTTCCACGGCCCCTGCGCTATCCGTGTGAATCTGGCCCTGCCGAAATCGTTGGTGGTTGAGGCGTTTGAACGGTTGGATAAGTATGTGTTTAACGCATAACACGCAGCTCCATTTTCCCGCTGCCGCCGATATGCTTCAGCCGCGTCCCTGCCGCCTCCAATTCACGGCAGGCCGCCAAAAATTCCGGCGTTACTTCCTCGCCGGGGGCCAGCAAGGGCACACCGGGCGGGTAGGCCCAGATGTACTCCGCTGCCGTCTCGCCTGCGGCATCGGCCAGCGGCACGGTATGGGCCGGGCGCAGCAGCGCTTCGGCGATCGTGCACCGCGCCGCGCCCGGGGGCGGCAAAATGTGTGCCGCCGAGGCAGGCGGCACGGCCTGTTCATCCCAGGCGTGCAGCACAGCGGCCAGCCGATCCAGGGCGTTTTCCTCGTCGCAGGGGCTGGTCATGGCCAGTACATTAGGACCGCAGACCATCTCCGGCTCAAAGCCGTCAGCCCGCAGGTATGCTGCGCCCTCTGTGCCGATCTGCAACAAAATTTTACCGCTGTCATGTGCAAAAAAGCATGGATGCGCGTCCAACGCGTCCCTGCCGAAGCACATGACTTTTGTTTTTTGCAGGTCTTTTACCGCGGCGTCAAAGCGGTCCAGCCGGGCACGCCAGGCCGCAAAGGCCGCGCTGCCCTCCTCGGCCAGCCACCGCGTGCAGCCGTCTAAACTCGCCATCAGCGGGTAGCTGGGCGAGCTTGTCTCGAACACGTCCAGCTGGCGCTCCACCTCGGCAGGGTCGGCCAAATCGCCGTTCAGCTGCAAAAACGCGGTCTGGGTCAGGCTGGGCAGCGTCTTGTGGGCGCTCTGCACGACCAGGTCAGCCCCCGCCGCCACCGCGCCGCCCTGCCAGCCGTATTGCGCAGCAAAGGGCAGATAGTGTGCACCATGGGCCTCGTCCACCAGCAGCGTTACGCCGCGGGCGTGGCAGATTTCCGCGATGGATCGCACATCCGAGAGCACGCCCTCGTAGGTCGGGCTGGTCAGGATGACGCATTTTGCGCCCGGCTCCGCGTCCAGCGCAGCGGCCACATCGGCGGGGCGCACGCTGCCGTAGACGCCGAACTGCGGGTCTGCCGGCGGCGTCAGATAATGGACCGTCAGATGGCCTAGCTCGATGGCGTGGTAGACGGCCTTGTGGCAGTTGCGGGCCGCGATGACCGTGCTGCCAAAGGGTGCCAGGGCGCGAATGCCCGCCAGCAGGCCGACGGTGGAGCCGCCCACCAGATACCAGCACCGCCGCGCGCCGTACAGCGCCGCCGTGCGGGCCATGGCGTCAGCCAGAATGCCGTCAGCGTCGTGCAGGTCGTCCGCGCCGTCGATCTCGGTCAGGTCCCAGGCATAGCAGCCAAGCCCCGGTGCGGGCAAGGCGCGGCGCTTGTGGCCGGGCATGTGCAGCGGATAGCGGGCAGCGGAGAGGGTTTCTAATTGTTGTTGCAGCGTTGATTTTACAGTCATAGGTTACCTTCCAACAGAAAAGCCTTCCCCCTGGTGGGGGAAGGTGCCCGAGGCCCCGCCCGAGGGCGGATGAGGGACGGGTCTGCCGTGCTCTCCCTTTTACGGCTGGCAGCGGCAGACTCTCCCCTCATCAGCCGCCTGCGGGCGGCAGCTTCTCCCCCAAGGGGAGAAGCCTTTGGGGTTACGAAATCTCAATCTCCGCCTTGCTGCCCGCCCGGGTCTTGGTCACGTGGATCTGGCGGGTCAGGCGGTCTTGCAGGGCTTCGACGTGGGAGATAACGCCGATGAGCTTATCGCCCCCGGCCAAACCGGCCAACGTATCCACGGCCTTTTCCAAGCTGTCAGAGTCCAGCGAGCCGAAGCCCTCGTCGATGAACAGCGTCTCGATGACAACGCCGCCTGCGTTCTGCTGGATCGTGTCGCTGATACCCAATGCCAGGCTCAGCGCGGCCATAAAGCTCTCGCCGCCGGACAGGCTCCCCACCGGGCGGGTCTTGCCGGTGTAGGCGTCGAACACATCCAGATCCAGCGCGGTCTTGCCGCCCACGGCCTCGCTCTTGCGGCGCAGCAGACGGTACTGACCGTCGGTCATGCGGGTAAAACGCAGGTTTGCGGCCTCGACCACGCCGTCAAAATAGAACGCCTGGACGTACTGTTCAAAGGGCAGTTTGATTTTACCGGCCAGGTTTCCGTTGATGGTTTTGGACAGGTTATCCCACATGGCACGCTTTTCGCGGGCGACGGCGCTCTCCCTCATCGCCTTTTGCAGCGCGTCGATAGCGGCGCGGTTCGTGTGCAGGCGGTGTACGGCGGCGTCTCGGGCCTCCATGGCGGCGGCGCGGTCGCGGCGCAGCCGGGCCAGCGCGTCCTGCAGCTGGGTCAGCGCATCGGGGTTGTCCCGCTTGGGCATCGTCTCGCGCATCTGCTGCACCCGGGCGGTGGCGGCGGCGTGGCCCGCCTTGGCGTTGGCGGCGCGGCGGTTGGCCGCAAAGCTCTGTTTTTCCAGATCGGCCAGCTGGCGGTTCAAAATTTCCGCCTGCTTCGCCAGATTTTTGGCGCGGTCGGTCTTTTGCTTCAGCTTCAAGTGGTCGGCCTGCAGGCCGCGCAGTCCATCGGCCAAGCTCTTTTGCTGGGCCGTCAGGGCGTCGCGCAGCTCGTCGGCGGTCAGTTCGGCGGCGGGCTTGCCGGTGTAGCGGTCTCCGCGGCGAGCGAAAAATCCATCTACATCCCGCTGCAAAGCGGTCTGCAGTTCGTTGGCGTGGGCCGCGGCGTCACCGGCCGTGCGGCTGGCGGCGGCAGTGCTGCGGCGCTGGGCCGTCAGTTCTTTCTCGCGCTCCTCCAGCTGTTTTTCGGTGATATGATCCTTCGGCAGCGCCGCGATTTTGGGGTGCCGGGTCGAGCCGCAGACCGGGCAGGGCTTGCCGTTTTTCAAGTCCTTGGCCAGCAGACCCGCGCGGTTGGCGTTTACTTGACGCTGCATCGTGCTGTATTCTTCTTCGGCGGCATCCAGCGCAGCCTGGGCGGCCACGTACTCCGCCTGGCGGGCAGCGGCGTCATGCTGGGCTTTCTCGGCGTCGGCCTCGTTTTGCAGCAGCCGCTTACAGTCGGCGGAAAGTCCTTCCGCCAGCTCAATGCGGTGGTCGGTCTTGAGCAGGTCAGCCTCGGCCTGGCTCAAGGCCGCGCGGTCGGCCTCGTTTTTGGCGATGTTCTCTTTCAAACTTGCCGTGCGCTTCTCCAAATCGGTCATGACCAGGTCGGTCTGATGCTCCACATCGGCGGCGCGTTGTTCTTCGGCCACCAGCCCCGCCAGCTGGCGGCGGCGGGCGGCGCGTTCCTCGGCGATTTTCAGCCCGGCGTCGCCCCGGGCGATCTTCTCGTCCAGGTCCTTCATGACGTTGGTCTGGCGTTTTTCGTTGGCGTCGTCGGCTTCCAGCAAAATTTTCCCCAGTTCGGCGGCCGCACCGGCGGTGAAGGGGTCCCGCTCGGCCTGCATTTCCCGCAGATCCTCAGCGGTCTCCTCGTCGGCGCCATCGCCCAGCAGTGTGCCCATGTGCATCAAAAGTACATCGTCCAGCCGCTTGCATTCCTCGTCCGCCTTGCGGGCGTGGTCCACGGCGGCCTGGCCCACACGCTGATAATCCGCCGTATCAAAAATGCGGCGCAGGATGGCCGCACGCTCGGCGGACGGCGCGTTGAGCAGCCTGGTAAAGTCGTTCTGTGCCAGCATCGACACCTGGGCAAACTGTTTGGCGTCGATGCCCAGCAGCTTGACGACGGCGTCGGTCACAGCGGATGCGCCGCTGACCGGCTCGTCCGGCTCGCGGATGAGCTCGGCCTTGGCGGGCACCTTGACCATGCCGCTGCCGCGCTTGGCCGCGCGCTGCTGGTCGGGCCAGCGACGCACCGTGTAAGTACGGCCCCGGTGGGTGAAGGTAAGCTCCACAGAGGTCTCTGCATCGGGCGCAGCGAAATCACTGCGCAGCATCGTTGTTTTTCTGTTCTCGCCCGATGTTTCGCCGTACAGGGCAAACGTAATGGCGTCGAACAGGGCGGTCTTGCCCGCGCCGGTGTCGCCGCCGATCAGAAACAGTCCGTTGCCGCCGAACACCGAGAAATCCAGCTCGGTGCGGCCCGCGTAGGGGCCGAAGGCGGTCAAGATCAACTTCTGGGGTTTCATTCGATTTTTGACGCCTCCTCGCGCAGTTTTTTCACAGCCAGCACTTCCTCGGTCGTCAGCGGGCGACCGTTCATCTTTGTGAAAAAGTCCTGGAACAGCTCGGCAAAGGGCTTGCCGCGCACGGCCTGGGTCATATCGGCGGGCAGCGCGGCCGCGCCCTGGGGCTGGTAGTCCAGCCGCATTGCGTTGGGGTAGGCGGCACGCAGCTGGGCCATGGCGTCCGGCAGCGGCGTCGGGTCGGTCAGGGTCGCCCAGATGTAATCCTCGGTGTCGGTGGGGTGCTCAACGAGCTTTGCCAGCGGGCCGGTCAGGTGGCGCATGGCGCGTCGCGGCGTCAGGGGCAGCGGCTCGATCTTTTCCACGCCGCGCTTGCCGATGCGCACGAGGGTGACGGATTTCTGGGCCCCGCACTCGTCCAGGTGGTAGCACAGCGGCGAGCCCGCGTACCGCACGGCATCGATGCCAACGCGCTGGGCGCGGTGGATGTGGCCGAGCGCCGCATAGCAGAAGCCCGCAAACCGCGCTGCATCGATAGAATCCACCGTGCCGACGGTCAGGGGCGCGGTCTCGCTGCCGGAGAGCTGCGGCGGGCACACGCCGGAAACGACCATCTGGTGTGCCACCAGCACCCGGCGCGGGGCAGCAGGCTCGCAGACGGCCAGCGCTGCGCCGACGGCAGAGTCGTAGTCGGTGATATCGGCGTCGGGCAGGTAGTGGCGCACCGTGGCGGCCCGCACAAAGGGCAGCAGTGTAAATTCAATGGCACCGTGGCGGTCGTGCAGCACGACCTGGCGCGGCGCACCGGTGAAACGCCCGGCGATGTAGACGCCCTGTTCGGCCAGCAGGCCGCTGGCGAAGTCAAGGCGCTCGGCGCTGTCGTGGTTGCCGGAGACCGCCAGCACCGGAATTTTGCGGGTGGCGAGCTGGGTCAAGAACCAGTCCAGCAGCGTGCAGGCGGCGGCGGGCGGCACCGGCGTGTCGTAGATATCGCCCGCCAGGACCACAGCCTCGGCGCCGTGTTTATCGCAGAGGGTCAGAATCTGGTCCAAAATGAACCGCTGATCCTCCAGCATATCAAACCCGTTGACCCGCTTGCCAAGGTGCAGGTCAGCCAAGTGTAGGAATTTCATGATATATCTCCAAATTTTGCATTTGCCGTGCGGCTTTGCGGATATTGGGTGCTTGCCGGAATGTTCGGGGCCGGGCGTGCCCGGCCCCTACCCGGCAGCCTGCCGTTTGCAGGGGGGCGGCGTCTCAGACGCTCCGGCGCTTTACCGCCACAGCTTTTCCCAGGTGGTGATATCCAGCGTGGTGCCGGGCAAAACCTCCATGGGGGCGGTCTCGGCCTTGCGGAAGCGGCACTTTTTTGCAAAGCCCTCGGCCTTCAGGTCGCGGGCCCAGACTTTCATATACAGGCGGCTGCGGCCGTCGCCCTCGGCCAGCTTTTGGGCGTAAGCCACGATGCTGCGGCCAATGCCCTGGCCGCGCGCCTTTTCCTTCAAGAACAGGCGGCTTAAACACATTGCGCCCGCAGGCCCCAGGTCCAGCGCAAAATAGCCCACCGGCTCGGTGCCGAGGTAGATCAGAAAATAGTTGATGACACCGCTGTGGATCTCGTCATCGGTCAGGATGTCGCTCTGGTATTTATCGGCCAGTGCGGCGGCGACCTTCGGCGTCAGCTTGGTATAGTGCTGGACGAAAATCTCCTGCGCCAGCTCGGCCACCAGCTCCACATAGCGGGTCTTGGTCACTTGCTTGAATGTTGGGTTCATGGCAACTCCTTTTATCTTATTCTATCGTCAAACTTGCCTTTGCCGGCATACACGCGGCCCAATCGCCCTGGTTTTTCAAAACGCCAAAGCCCTCGCAAGTGTGGTCGGGGCAGGGGCTGTTCACAAAGGCGATGCCGCCGTTTTCCACGTGCAGGTGAATGGTGTACAGGCCGGTGTCAATGTCATAATCGGCGTTCTTCCGTAAATCTATGCGCTGTTCGACCTGTGGGTCTCCATAGCGCAGCACGGCCGTTTTGCCGCTGCCGCCCGGGCGGGTGGCAAGCCACAGCACTGCCGCAGCGGCCAGAACGACCGCCGCGAAAATCAAATTCTTTTTCCACTTTGTCATGTTTTGTCAAATTCCAGTTCTTCCGTCAGGCCGTCGTACCCGGCCACGGCGGCGGGGCAGGCGGCCTGGGCGGCGGCCAGGCCGGGGGCGGTGTCGCTGACAGCGGCGCTGTAATGGGTCAGCCACAGCCTGCGCACCTGGGCGGCAACGGCGGTCTCGCCGGTCTCGCGGCAGGTAGCGTGACCATAGAGCTTCGCCTTGTCGAGGTCGGCATCGTCGGCGTAGGTCGCGTCCATGCAGAGCAGGTCGGCGTCCCGGGCTGCATCCACAATGGCCGGGCAGGGGCGGCTGTCGGTGGCGTAGACTACTTTCAGCCCGCGCCGGGGTGCGCCCAACACCTGTTCGGGCGTGAAGCCGCCGACGTTCTCACCCTTTTGCAGGGTGCCCCAGTATTCGATCGGGATGCCCGCCGCCCTGGCGCGGGCGGGGTCAAACTTGCCCGCGCGGGGCAGCGCCAGCGCGTAACCACAGCAGGGCACGCGGTGGGTCAGCGGGAACGGCGTGATTTGCAGCTCATTCACGGTGAACGGCGCGTCGGCCTGCTGCCAGCGCACCGGGTAGGCCTGCGGCCCGGCCAGCGCCATGATGGCTCGGCTCACAGCCTCGATGCCCCGGGGGCCGTAGATGGTCAGCGGCTCGGTGCGGTTCAGACTGCCCAGCGTTTGCAAAAGCCCGGGCAGCCCCAGAATGTGGTCGCCGTGGTAGTGGGTGAGCAGCACCGCCGAAAGCCGATACGCACTGACGCCGTACCGCCGCAGGCCGACCTGCGTGCCCTCGCCGCAGTCGAGCAAAATGTTATGCCCGCCCACCGACACTGCCGCCGCGGCCAGCGCCCGTTCCGGCAATGGCTGCGTGCCGCCGGTGCCTAGCAGGGTAACTTTCAGCATAGATGCACCTCTTTCCAACATTATCCCATTATTAAGCGTATTATAGCATAGATTTCAGTGTTTCGCAAATTTTTGAAACACCCCGCCCGATTTTGTCGTATAATCTTGATGAAAGGGGGCGGCGCGGATGACGGAACGCGAGTTGGACATACTCCTACGGGAGTACGGCGGTGCCGTGCGGGCGGTCTGCCGGGCCATTTTGCCCGGCCACCCGCAGGACGCCGAGGAGGCCGAGGCCGACACATTTTACAAGCTCTGGCGCGGGGCACACCTGCCCGCAGACGAGACCCATCGGCGGCGGCTGGTCGTTTTGACGGCGCGGCAGTGCGCCATTGACCGCTACCGTGCGCTGCTGCGCCGGGGCGAAACGCTGCCGCTGGACGACCGCGATGACGCCGAGCTGGCTGTAGCGCTGGAAAGCCATCTTGAAAGCCGCGAGCTGATGGCGCAGATCATGGCGCTGCCGCCGCCGGACGGAGAGCTGTTTTTGCGGCGGTACTTATACGGCGAGACGGCGGCCCAACTGGGTGCGCGGTTTGCCATGCCCGCCGCCACGGTGCGCACCCGGCTGCACCGCGCACGGCTGGCACTGCAGAAGCTATTGAAGGAGGGCTGACCTATGACCGAACTGGAACGCTGGATGAACGACAACCCGCCGCTGGCGGACGCCCTGACGGCGGAGGAAACCGCTGCACTGCGCCAAAAAGTACTGGCGCGCCGCCCAAGGCTGCATGCTTTGCGCGGTTGGCGGCTGGCAGCTGCGGCGGCAGCGCTCTGCTTAGTGGCCGCGGGCGCGGTGGTGCTGGGGCTTTTCCACCCCATGAGCGCCGCCAACGAGACGAACGCACTGGTGCAGAAGTACGGCGTCGTGCTGGACGAACCACTGACCGCCGAGATCAACGGCCGCACGGTCAGTGTAAAGGCGCTGCTGCGCGGCGAAAACACGCTGCGAGTGCTGTACGATGTGGGCAACGCCCAAGGGATGGAGCCAAGCGATTTGGTGTGGGACACCGGCGCGTTTTACCTGCGTGCAGCGGACAACAGCGGCGACAAGCGGCTCTATATTGCAAGCAACGCACAGGTAGGGCCGTGTTACGGGTACGCTATTGGGTCGTGGGCAACGCGCAATGCGGTCAGCGAAGGCGACGTTCTTTCCTGCTATGTGGATATTCCGTTGACCCAGACGGCCACCGACACGCGAACGCTGTATATCTGCGATTTGACAAATCACAAGGCCTCTGCGCATGTTAAGGTCATGCTGCCAGACACGGCTGAAGCAGTGACGCTAAACTTAAAGAAAACCATCGCGCTGAAGGGAGGGCACTGGTTCCATTATGATATGACCGAGGAAGAAGCCGAGCAATATCCCGACGCAACGTTTGACATTCAAGAGGTTCGTGTTGAACCGCTGGCGGTCAGCGTCATCGGCAAGAATCACGGCAGTCTGCCGCTGGGCGGGACCTCGCGGTACGATGTGCAGTCCCGCGTGAAGCTGTTCCGCGCTGACGGCACGGAACTGACCTACGGCTGGGACGGAGAGTTTTATACGGGGCAGTATGGCCGCATTACCAAAAATTCCGGGAAGATAACCCTGCGTGTGGACAGCTACGACATCATCGACCCGGAAGCGGTGGCGTATGTCGAGATCGACGGAGAGCGGTTTGATGTGAACCGGTAAGCCTTCCCCCCGAGGGGGAAGCCAAAAAAGCACCCGCATGGCGCGAACCATGCGGGTGCTTGCTTTTTGCAGAATTATCCGAATCAGCCGAACATATTGATCAGGATACCAGCGGCAACGGCGGAGCCGATAACACCGGCAACGTTGGGGCCCATGGCGTGCATGAGCAGGTAGTTGCGGGGGTTGTACTCCTGGCCGACCTTCTGGGAAACACGGGCGGCCATGGGAACGGCGGAAACACCAGCGGAGCCGATCAGCGGGTTGATCTTGCCGTGGGTGACAACGCACATGACCTTGCCCAGGATAACACCGCCTGCGGTGCCGACACCGAAGGCGACGATGCCCAGAACGATGATCTCAACGGTCTGGATGTTCAGGAAGGTGGCGGCGTTGGTGGTGCAGCCGACGGAGAAGCCGAGGAAGATTGTGATGATGTTCATCAGCTCATTGCCGGCGGTCTTGGTGATACGCTCAACAACGCCGGACTCCTTCATCAGGTTGCCCATCATCAGGCAGCCGACCAGAATGGCGGCGTCAGGCAGGGTCAGGGCAACGATGATGGTAACGATGATGGGGAACAGGATCTTCTCGGTCTTGGAGACGCGGCGGGGGGCAGTCATGACGATCTGACGCTCTTTTTCAGTGGTCAGGACCTTCATGATAGGCGGCTGGATAACCGGCACCAGCGCCATGTAGCAGTACGCAGCAACCGCGATGGAGCCGAGCAGATGCGGGGCCAGCTTGGTGGTGACATAGATGGCGGTGGGGCCGTCCGCGCCGCCGATGATGCCGATAGCACCGGCTTCCTGATTGGTGAAGCCCAGGATCTTAGCGCCGACAAAGGTGAAGAAGATGCCCAGCTGTGCGGCCGCGCCCAGCAGCAGGCTGGACGGGCGGGCGATCAGCGGCTCGAAATCGGTCATGGTACCGATGCCGAGGAAGATCAACGGCGGGTAAATGCCCAGCTTGACGCCTAAGTAGATATAGTCGACCATACCGCCGGAGGAACCGAGCAGCTCCCAGTTGATATGATTCGTCTCGTTGATGAAGATATCCATATGGAAGATGCCGTCGAGGGGCAGGTTGGTCATCAGCATACCGAAGCCGATGGGCAGCAGCAGCAGCGGCTCAAACTGCTTGACGATGGCCAGATACAGCAGCACGCAGGCCACCGCCAGCATGACGGCGTACTTCCAGCCGCCCTCAGTGAAGAAGATCTGCGCCCAGCCGGACTTGGCGAAAATTTCAGCAATGTTGGTAAAAATAGCACCCATTTCCATACCTCCTTACATAAAGGGCGCGGTATGCTCGCGCACGCCTGCGTCACCCCATGCGCCGCGGCGGGAGCCGGCAGCGGGCTTGGAAACGCGCTTGATGCCGCGGATTACGGCATTGCCGCCGCACACAGAGGCCACGGCAGCGGAGATGGCGGCGATGATCTCGCCGGGGATGGAGCCGTTGTCAGCCTTGGCTGCAGGGGCAGCGGGCTTGGCTGCAGGGGCAGCCTTGGCAGCAGGGGCCGCAGGGGCCTTCGGCGCGGCAGGCTTGCCGTTCTTCTTATTGTTGATGTTGTCGAAGATCTTGCCTTCCAGCGTGATGATAAGGCACAGGGCCACCAGCATCGCGAAAACCAGCGTAATGCTGGTCAGAACAACGGTGCCGTCGCTGGCTTCCAGGGCAAGCAGAGCTAGGTTGGGCATGGATGATCCTCCTTTAATTGGTAAACGGCCGGAAAAAGGCTATTTGATGATATTATAGCACAAAGAGAAATTTTTTGGTAGATTTTTTTACAAAAAAATGAATAAATTTAGGGAAATGTACGAATGGTGCATGTAGGGGGCGGCAGGTTTCGGCGGGGTGAGGGCACCCCGCCCTACGCACGGGTTTGATGTGGGGTTGTAGGGCGGCCAGCCCTCTGGCCGCCGTGGCCGTCTGCGGCGGCGGAAGGTGCCCGGGAGGGATGAATTTCTCCCCTGCGAATTAACCGTAAAAGGGATTTAGCGGTGAGGTTGCGGGCCGGGCATGCCCGGCCCCTACAAATGGCCGGAAGGTTTACGGCAATGATTGTAGGAGGGCGGCGTCCTCGACACCCCATCGAATTGAACCGTGAAAGGGATATGGCGGTAAGCTGCGGGCCGGGCATGCCCGGCCCCTACAGGATGCACAATTTTGTAAGTGGATTTTGGGCTGATTGCACAGCACTTTTTACAAATATGAACAAAATATGTCTTTTCCCCCTTGACCAATGTGCAACTCTGTGATAGCATAAGCGCAACGAAAGAACGGCAAAGGCGCCGGGCAGAGTATTTCTGCCCGGCGCTTTTTCTGTTTCTTTTGCAAGTATTCTGTGCGAAAGCAAGAGAGAGGGGTTTCAAGGTATGTACAACTCAGCAGACGTTACCTGGACACTTGTTGCGGCGTTCCTGGTGTTCTTTATGCAGGCGGGCTTTGCACTATGCGAAGCAGGCCTGACCCGCGCTAAAAACACCGGCAATATCCTGATGAAAAACATGATGGATTTTTGCATCGGTACACCCTGTTACTGGATCGTCGGTTTCGGCATCATGTTCGCCGGTTCCGGCGCACTCATCGGCGGGTTTGACCCATTCATCCGCGGCAGCTACGATTTCGGCACGCTGCCGGTCTGGGTCTACGCGGTGTTCCAGACCGTGTTCTGCGCCACCGCCGCCACCATCGTTTCCGGCTCGATGGCCGAGCGCACGAAGTTCAGCGCCTACTGCTGCTACTCCGCCGCCATCAGCCTGATCGTCTACCCCATCTCCGGCCACTGGATCTGGGGCGGCGGCTGGCTGGCACAGCTCGGCTTCCATGACTTCGCCGGTTCCACAGCGGTCCACTTTGTCGGCGGCGTCACGGCCTGCCTGGGTGCCTGGATGCTCGGCCCCCGCATTGGCAAGTACAACAAGGCGGGCACCCCGCGCGCCATCCCCGGCCACAACCTGACCGCCATGGCGCTGGGCGTTTTCATCCTGTGGTTCTGCTGGTTCGGCTTCAACGGCGGCTCCACCGTCAGCATGACCGGCGATGACACGATGGTTTCCGCAGGTCTGATCTGCTTCAACACCAACCTGGCCGCCGCGCTGGCTACCGTTGCGGCGCTGATCGTCTCGTGGGTGCGGTACGGCAAGCCCGATGTATCTCTGACCTTCAACGGTGCGCTGGCCGGTCTGGTCGCCATCACCGCCGGGTGCGATGTGGTCGATCCCTTCGGCGCGGCCGTCATCGGCATTGTGGCCGGTGTGCTCTGCATCTTCTCGGTCGAGTTCTTCGACAAGATCGCCAAGATCGATGACCCGGTCGGTGCGGTCTCCGTCCACTGCGTCAACGGCTGCTGGGGCACGCTGGCGGTCGGCCTGTTTGCCACCGAGGGCGGCCTGTTCTACGGCGGCGGCTTTGCCAAGCTGGGCATCCAGCTGCTGGGTGTTGTCAGCGTGGCGGCCTGGGTGCTGATCACGATGTTCATCATCTTCACGATCATCAAAAAGACGATCGGGCTGCGCGTCTCCGAGAAGGAGGAGCTGGACGGCCTCGACATCCATGAGCACGGCCTGACCAGCGCCTACGCAGGCTTTGCCATCAGCGACCCGACTTACGCCGAGCTGGATGTCAACGAGAACACCGACCTGGGCGAGGACGACATCACCAAGGCCAGCCCCGCCAAGGTTGCGGCTGCGGTCAAGGTCGTGCAGGAGGCACCGCTGCCCGCCGGGCTGGATTCCGGCATGCACAAGGTTTCCATCATCGTGCAGCTTGCGAAGTTTGAGACGCTGAAGAAGGCGCTGAACGGCATCGGCGTCACCGGCATGACGGTGACCCAGGTCATGGGCTGCGGCCTGCAGAAGGGCAGCGGCGAGAAGTACCGCGGCGCCGAGGTGGACGCCACGCTGCTGCCGAAGGTCAAGGTCGAGGTCGTTGTGAGCAAGATCCCGGTCGAGAAGATCATCGACACCGCCACCAAGGCCCTGTACACCGGCCACATCGGCGACGGCAAGATCTTCGTCTACAACGTGGCAAAGGTCGTCAAGGTCCGCACCGGCGAGCAGGATTACGCCGCATTGCAGGACGTGGAGTAATTTGCATCACCATTTAGCGTATATATAAAGGTTAGTGAACCGCCCCCTCCGAAGTGGGATTCGGAGGGGGCGGTTGGTTTTGTGGGAGATGGCGTCAGGTTGCGGGCCGGGCATGCCCGGCCCCTACAGGGCGGCGATGGGGAAACGGGATGTAGCGGCAGGTTGGCGGGCCGCATATATGCGGCCCCTACAAATAGGCGGAAGTTTATCGCTGCGGGGGGGGGCGGGGCGCTTGCCCCGCAGGGGCAAGCATTGCTCACTACCCCGCAACACCCGAATTTAAAGTGGAGGAAGATTCGGCGGCGTTAAGAACGGACAGTAATACTGCGTCCGTTTAGCCGCCGAAGCTTCCGACTTCCTCTTTGGGGGTCTCGGGGGCGTGCAGCCCCCGAGGCGCGGGTTCGCTGCGTCGCAACAGCGAGACTTTTCTTTGTTACTTTCTTTTGGTCACAAAAGAAAGTAAGGTTTCCCGGGGGACTGCCGTTACCCCTTCAGCCGATCACTTTCCCCTGGCACTCTGGATATACTGCCGCGGTGTCTGGTTGTACTCGGCCCGGAACGCGCGGTAGAAGTTCGCGTAATCGCCAAAGCCGCAGTACTGGCAGACCTCATTCGGCGGCACGCCGCCGGCCAGCAGCTGCTTGGCATTCAGCAGGCGCTTTTGCAAAATATAGCGGTGTACCGTCGTACCCACCTGGGCATCAAACTTGCGCAGCAAGTGGTATTTGCTGATGAAAAACTTTTCCGACAGCTGATCCAGCGTCAGGGCCTCGCTGTAATGCTCGTTGATGTAGTGCAGCACCGCGTCCACGACCTGGTCACTGGTGCCGGTGGGGCGGGCATCGCCGCGTTCGGCAGCGGCACGGTTCAGGCCCACCATCAGCTCCACCAGCGCACTCTGGGCCAACAGGTCACTGCCGTAGTCCTTGCTTGCCTTCAAGGCGCACAGCTTGTCCACCGTGGTGCGCAGCGGTGCGCCAGTGGCTCCGGGCAGCCGCAGCAGGTTCGTGTGGCTGGGGATCGAGGTGTCAAAGCAGCGGGTCAGGCTGGTGTGCGGGGTAGACAGGTTTTCCAAAAACGGCCGCGCGATCCACAGCACGATGCGCTCGTAGGCGTCGGCATCGGTGGCAATGCGGGCCTGGTGCAGCTCCAGCGGGCTGCACAGCATCCAGTCGCCGGGGCGCACGCGGTAAAGCTGGTTCTCCACGATATATTCCACCCGGCCGCGCAGCAGCAGGTAGACCTCATAGAAGTCATGGTGGTGCAGCTCGACCTCGTTCATGTAGGTAGACCGGTAGCGGTAGACCTCATAGTCGGGCGCGATCATCGTCTGGCGTTTGGTGTAGGGGTTGTAGTTTGACATAGGGGAACTCCTCAAAAGCCTTCCTATCGGGGGAAGGTGGCTGGGATGAGGGGCGGCTGTGCCGCTGCCGCCCCGTAAAAGGGCTTTTGCGGCAAGTTCTCCCCTCATCAGCCGCCTGCTGCGGCAGCTTCTCCCCCATGGGAGAAGCCTTTTTCGATGCTAGGTTTAGTTTACCGCAATTTTTACAATTTTTCAAGCAACTACGGTTATTTTCTTGCAAAAAATTGCGTGGTATACTGTAAATATCGCGGGCAGTTCTGCGCTGCCAACCCCCATAAGCAACAAAGGAGCAAATCATTATGCAGATGAATGCGTCTTCCATCGTAAACCAGAAGGCCGAGTGGGAAAAGCTGGGCGTCAAGCTGCCCGCCTTTGACCACGCCGCCATGACCGCTGCCACCAAGGAGCACCCCCTCTGGGTCCACTTCGGTGCCGGCAACATCTTCCGCGGCTTTATCGCTGCTTTGCAGCAGCGCCTGCTGAACGAGGGTGCCGCCGACCGCGGCATCATCGCAGCTGACACTTTCGACTACGACATCATCGACAAGATCTACACTCCCTACGACAACCTGACGATGAATGTCACCTTGAACCCGGACGGCACCACCAGCCGCGAGATCATCGGCTCTGTGGCCGAGGGCCTGCGCGCCAACTCTGCCGACGCCGAGATGATGGCCCGCTTCAAGCAGATCTTCACCGATCCCGGCCTGCAGATGATCTCCTTCACCATCACCGAGAAGGGCTACGCCCTGTATCGTCCCGACGGCAGCCTGATGCCCGTTGTGCAGGCCGACATCGACGAGGGTCCCGCCCACGCACGCCACGCCATGAGCATGGTCGCCGCCCTGCTGCTGGAGCGTTTCCAGAACGGTGCCGCCCCGCTGGCCGTCGTCAGCATGGACAACTGCTCTCACAACGGCGAGAAGCTGCAGACCAGCGTCATGACCGTTGCCAAGGCTTGGCTGGAGAAGGGCTATGTCGGCCAGGACTTCATCGACTACCTGTCTGACGAGAGCAAGATCACCTTCCCCTGGTCCATGATCGACAAGATCACTCCGCGTCCCCACAAGATGGTCGAGGAGTCCCTGGAGAAGGACGGCATCGAGGGCATGACCCCCATCGTCACCTCCAAGAACACCTTCATCGCCGCGTTCGTCAACGCCGAGCGCCCGCAGTACCTTGTGGTTGAGGACAAGTTCCCCAACGGCCGCCCCGCACTGGAGAAGGCCGGCGTCTACATGACCGACCGCGAGACCGTCAATAAGACCGAGCGCATGAAGGTCACCACCTGCCTGAACCCCCTGCACACCGCCATGAGCGTCTACGGCTGCATGCTGGGCTATGACCTGATCTGCGCCGAGATGAAGGACGAGGACATCGTTGCCCTGATCAAGCGTCTGGGCTATGTCGAGGGTCTGCCCGTTGTCGTTGACCCGAAGATCCTGGCCCCCAAGGCCTTCATTGACGAGGTCATCGAGCAGCGCCTGCCCAACCCCTTCATGCCCGACACGCCGCAGCGCATCGCTACCGACACGTCTCAGAAGGTCGGCATCCGCTTCGGCGAGACCATCAAGAGCTACATTGCCGAGGGCCGCGACCTGAACAGCCTCGTTTCTATTCCTCTGGCCATCGCCGGCTGGCTGCGCTACCTGCTGGCCATCGACGACAACGGCAACGCCTTTGAGGTCTCCGCTGATCCGCTGAAGGACGACCTGCAGGCCAAGCTTGCCGGCATCGAGTTCGGCAAGCCCGAGACCGTCACCGATCAGCTGGACGGCATCCTGTCTAACGCTTCCATCTTCGGCAGCGACCTGACCAAGACCGTTCTGGCAGACAAGATCAAGGCGTACTTCAAGGCCGAGATCGCCGGTGTCGGTGCCGTCCGCAAGACCCTGCACGAGGCTGTGAACGGCTAAGTTTCTTAAAGCCTTCCCCTAAGGGGGAAGCCTTGCATCTGCCGCCCCGTAGGGGCCGGACATGTCCGGCCCGCCGCATAAAATCTATAACCCGCTCACGGGTTTGCAACCGGAAACTTGAGGGCGAGGCATGCCTCGCCCCTACGCAAACGACTATACAAACAAAAGGAGCACCATATGTCTATGAAAATGGGTTGGCGCTGGTATGGTGAGGGCAATGACCCCATCACCCTGAGCGACATCAAGCAGATTCCCGGTGTTGAGGAGATCGTCTGGGCGCTGCACAGCAAGATGCCCGGCGAGATCTGGGAGGAGAACGAGATCAAGGAGGTCGTAGACCAGATCCACGCGGCTGGCTTCAGCGCCACCGTCGTCGAGTCCGTCAACGTCCACGACGACATCAAGATCGGCCTGCCCACCCGCGATAAGTACATCG
>ENA-UOJM01000369-UOJM01000369.1-human-gut-metagenome-genome-assembly--contig:-P116-NODE-369-length-66231-cov-7.412869_pt1 | contig 66231 bp, 59 predicted proteins | sample MGYA00242349_ERZ723896 | MGnify/ENA metagenome assembly ERZ723896 | reverse complement strand
CCCGTGGCGCTGCTGCCAAGATCATCTGCAACCTGATCCTTGGCCCCACCACCGCTGGCGCTCTGGTGGCTGACGCCGCTCCCTACAAGGATGTCCCCGTCAACCACACCTTCGCTGGCTACATTGCTTACTGCCAGAAGGCCGGCATCATCTCCGGCTATGCTGACGGCAGCTTCAAGCCCGCCAACTCCCTGACTGGCTATGCTTTCATGAAGATGCTGCTGGGCGCTCTGGGCTATGACGCTACCCGCGAGGGCTACACCGGCGCCAACTGGTCCATCAACGTTGCCAAGCAGGCTCTGAACATCGGTCTGGCTGATGGCCTGAACGGCGACTTCAACGGCGTCAAGGCTGTGACCCGTGAAGAGGCTTGCCTGTATGCCTTCAACATGATCCAGGCTGATATCGTTGAGTACGAGAAGAACTCCACCATCACTGTCGGCAACGTCACCGTGACCGACAACTCTGCCGCTAAGTCCAAGCGCTGGGGCAGCTCTGCCATCAACGACGGCAACATCGACGGCAAGAAGGGCGGCGACGGCTATGTCCAGTTCGCTGAGGAGTACTTCAACAAGCTGGTCAAGTCCGAGACCACCGATGTCTTCTCTCGTCCCGCTACCAAGTGGACCAACAAGGGCGACAAGATCGGCACCTATGCTGATAAGGCTGACGTGACCTACACCAAGAACGTCGAGCTGGGCGACATCTACAAGGATCTGGGCATGACTCAGAAGGACTCTGCCGCTAAGGTCTTCTACAACGGTGAACCCGCTAAGAACGTGAGCGTTTCCAAGAGCAACACTCTGAAGATCGCCAGCTCCAGCGCTAACGATAAGCTGGTTGCCAACGGCACCAACGTCGAGGTCTTCTATAACAGCGATGACAACGCCGTTACCATCTGCGTGATCGACACCTATGCCGGCACCATCGGCTCCAAGGAGACCAAGGTTGCTGATCCCTATGTGGTTGTCGAGCCCGAGAGCACCATCTATGACGAGACCCATACTTCCTTCAACCTGAATGCTTCTCAGAAGAAGTTTGAGTGCGACACCACCGCCTTCGAGGAAGACGATGTGGTCCTGTTCACCTATTCTCAGAAGGAGAACGAGATCGAGTCTGTTGTCAAGGCTGAGTCTGTCACCGGCACTCTCACCCAGTACACTCTGGGCAAGAAGCTGACTCTGGCTGACAAGGAGTACAAGTACAACGAGAACAGCGTTGCCTTCAAGATGGGCGAGACCAGCATGAGCACCAAGAGCGATTACATCGCTTACCTGGATCAGAACGGCCTGGTCATCTATGTTGATGAGGTCAAGTTCGATGCTTCCAAGTACGCCTTCGTTATGTACGCTCAGAGCACCGACTCCAAGTTCGGCAAGGATCAGGCTCAGCTGGTTCTGTCTGACGGCACTGTCAAGACCGTTGACACCGATGACAGCTACACCGACCTCGTTGGCAAGATCGTCTACTACCGCGCTGACAGCAACAACGAGTACGTCCTGCGTGAGGCTGCAAACCAGGCTGCCAACGGCACTCTGAAGACTCAGGACAATACTGCGGTTGACTTCGGTAAGAACGGCCCCGTCACTGGCGGCAATGCCGGCTTCGAGATGACCAATACCAACGCTAAGATTACTCTGGGCAATGGCAAGACTTTCTACGCCAACAGCGAGACCGTGTTCGTGGTCGCTGAGGTCGATAGCACCGGCAAGAAGGTCAACTATAATACCTACACCGGCATCAAGAACGCTCCCACCATCAAGGGCACTTGGGTTAAGGCTGAGAAGGATCCCGCTGGCTCCCACGCTGTTGAGGCTGCCTATGTGAAGAGCGGCAACCTGGTCACCTTCATGTTCATCGACGCCACCGGTGCTTACACCACCAACGGCAAGAAGGACATCACCTTCCTGGCCGGCCAGTCCGTCTCCAAGGCTACCTACGATGTTGATGGCAATGTCTGGTACAGCTACAACGCTGTTGTGGACGGCGAGATCACCACTGTTAAGGTCAAGGGCGGCAACCCCGACATCGGCACTGCCGGCTACACCAAGGACAACGTTGTTGGTACCAACTTCAAGTACAACAACAAGAATCTGGTTACCGGCGCGACTCTGCCCAAGAGCGGCACTCTGAACAGCTACACCGTGTACACTGGTAATGATGGCGTCTACAAGCTGTCTGGTGCTTACACCATCGGTCTGGGCGCTTCCAAGACCCGCTACACTGTGGCTTCCGATGCCAAGATGTTCATCATCGATTCCGATGGTGTCATCACCAAGATTGCTGACGTGAAGGATATCACCACTGATACCTCCGCTGAGTACATTGCTCTGTTCGACAACACTGATGGCGACATCGATTACCTGTTCGTTCAGGAAGTTGATAACGGCAAGACTGAGACCGGCAGCGGCAACGTCACTCCCGGTACTGTTACTAAGCTGGACTATAACGCCTCCACTGGCGAAGTCAAGGTTACTGCCGACAAGGCTGGTAAGTACACTGTGACTGTTGAGGTCCTGTCCAACGGCACCTATGTGAAGGCCGCTACCTACACTGCCGAGGTGGTCAAAGCTAACACCGAGTCTGCAGCTGTTAAGGTTGGCAAGCTGACCGCTGGCAACGCCCGTATCGTCTGCGGCGATGTGGTCGTCCTGGCCTAATTCTCTCTGAGAATTAACCATCAAAACTCGTCTGAGTTGAGATAACAAAGACCCCGCTCCTTATGGAGCGGGGTCTCTGTGTTGTTTTGGGTTGTCCCGCTCCGTCTTAAAAAAATGCCTTGCCAACCCTCGCCTCCATTTCTGTCCCCTGTTTCTGCCGGAAGATGCTGCCCTCCGCTTCCTTGGGCTCTTGCCCTGTCCGCCCCAATGGGTAATCGCCCTCACTGATTTCCACCCCACGCACCCCCCAAAACCACCCGTCTTTCCCCGAAAAAACACGGGAAAAACGTTGAAACTGCTTGTATTTTCAGTCATATTGGACTATAATGAAAAATATCTATGACCAGACGGCCCCTGCGCCTGTGTCCGTTTCCATCTGCGGGGGAGCGCCTCGCCTGATTTTGAACATTCCCCGCCTGCCCCGGGTTACAACTTTAGAATGATCGGCGGTTGTAACAGACCGCTTTTTTAGCGGCTGTGCCCTGCTTTTGACCGTGAACTCTCATATAGGAGGCTTTTGCTTTGAGCGCGAAAAAATCAAGAAAAGATAACATTCCCGCCCCGGCGGCCCAACCCTCCGCCCCGGCTGAACATACAGAGAAAACCCCCGTTCCCGCCGCCTCTCAGCAGGGCTGCTGCACAGATAACGTGTTTTCCCGGAAGGACGTCTTTATGGTGGTTCTCTATTCCGTTCTGCTGTTTTTAGCCATGACCGTCCAGACCGGCACCGTGAGCATGATCCTCTGCGCACTGGCCTTCCTGAGCCTGCTTGGTAAAAAGCCGCTGTCTCGCTTTGAGCAGCGGCTGTCCGTGCCTGTATTGGGTCTGCTGGGTTTCGCCGTCATCTACGGTGCGGCAGCGATCTATACGCCCTTCGGCACCAACGGCATGCGGGAATTTTACAAGCTCCTCGCTGCCTTCTCTTTGGCGGTCATTCTGCTGTCTCGCTTTGACCGGAAGCACGTCCCCGGCCTGCTGTGGGGCGGCGCGTCCGTCTCCACCGTCATTGCCCTGATCTCTCTGGACATGAGCTGCGGTCAGGTGTTGTTCGGGCCTTTTAACGCTTTGATGAACGCCTTGGGAACGGATTATTCCAATGCCCTGCCGGAATATCTCTCCGCCCGTGTCAACGGACTTTATAACGACGCTAACGTAACGGCCTGTCTCTTTTCTCTATCGCTGTTCGCGGCCCTGTATCTGCTAAAAAATTCCGCCTGTATCTGGCGGCGTCTGGCGGCATCTCTGCTGGCCGGCATCAACGCTGTCAGCCTCCTGCTCACCGGCAGCCGCGGCGCGCTGCTCTGCTTCGCGGTGGCCTGTCTCGTCTGGCTTGCCGCGGAGCGGGCCAACCGGGTGGGCCTGTTTCTCCTGTTGGTGGAAACGGCTGTGTCCATGGTGGCCGCCGCTGTCCCCGCCTCCTTAATGGTAATCCGGGGCAGCGAAACGGCGGTCGTGCTGTGCCTCCTCAGCGGTTTGATCCTCTTCGCGCTGGATGTTCTGGCCGGACGGCGGCTGGAGCCGGTACTCTCTGCCCATAAAAAGGCGGCGCTGGCCGCAGTGGGCGCGGTGGCGGTGATCTGCGCCGCATACGGCGTGGTCGCTATGACCGTAAAAGGGCCGTACACCTTTGATTCCACCGGTTTGGTAGTCCGGCAAGCGGATCTCCCGGCGGGAACATATGCCCTGACCGCGCCCGTGGATGAGAATATCCGCGTGAGACTGCAAGGGCAAACTGCCTATGGAAAGATCCTAGATCAGTATGAAACGCTGTACGATTCCATCTCCGGTGAAACGGAATTTACGGTACCTGAGGATCTTGTTAAGACCCGTTGGCTGCTCCATGCGCCCGCGGGCACGGTCATCGAGTATATCGAACTGTCCGACGGACAGCGGTTCCAGTTGGGTCACCCCTTGCTGCCTGCGTTTATTGCCGACCGTCTGCTCTTGGGTATGGGCAGTAGCTACGTCTTGCGCGTGGAATTTGATAAGGACGCATGGAAAATTTTCTCCACAGCGCCGCTGTTGGGCCGCGGTCTCGGTTCCACGGAAAACCTGACCCGCTCCGTCCAGTCCTTCCAGTATGAGTCCAAGTATGCCCATAATCATCTGCTGCAAACCATGGCCGATACCGGACTGGTGGGGACGGTCTTTGCTCTATGCTTTGTGCTGGGTTCTGCGTGGCTCTGCCTGCAAGCCGTCCGAAAAGAGAAGGACAGTCTGGCTGCCGCTCTGCTGGCGGCGTGGGTCATGATGAACCTTCACAGCCTCATGGAGATCAACTTCTCCGTCCGGGGCTTCAAGTGCATCGCCTATGTGCTGCTGGCGCTGCCGGTTCTGCTCTATGCCAAACCGTTGCTGGCGGGGGAGACGGCCAAGGCGCGGAAGCAGGCGAAAACCATCGGTATTCTGGTGGTGGTCCTATACGCTCTGTACTTGGCCGTGTTCGGCGGCCTGCTGGAACGCGCCCGCATGACGGACCGGAAGGCGGAGCGGTTTGAGACCAGCGACGTGTATGAATATCTGGATTTCCTCCGGGGTTGCGTCCGGGGAGACGTATTCGACCACGACACCTACCAGCGAAGCTATGTGGCCAACGCCGTGCAGCTGGATGACCACGCCTACAACGGCGATATGATGAAGTATGTGAAGCAGCTGCGCGCCTCCGGCACCTATGAGAATGACAGCGCGCTGGCCCGGTATTACTACCTACCCCGCCAGGAGTGGAGCGAGCTGTTTGATTGCTCTCTGGAGGGCATCCATCAGGTGCGCTCCAGTCCCGACGGCTGGAACCTGCAAATGGACTTCTACCGTGAAGAGGTCCTGCCCGCCATGGGCGCGGACAACGTGTCCGCCTTTGTGGACGGCGTTCTGTCTCTCGGCGATGCGCTGGACGCCATGAACGCCGAGGGCCGTCTGGAGCCGGTGGAGCTGAACGATGAAAACCAGACCTTCCTGACGCTGTGCCGCTCTGTGAAGGATCAGGATCTGTCCGGTCAGGATGCTTACACGGTGCTGACTCTGGCGGTCATGTCTTCCGATGAGGACGCCCAGTAACTTCAGGACAGATTGCATTTTTTCGCGGTGCCGCACCGCGTCCTTTCCATAGGAAAGGACGATTCTCTCGATTGGAAAGGCCGGACCGCGCTTTTTGGAGGAGTATCATGAGCCGATTTCGGAGACAACTGCTGTTCCTCTGCGACGCGTTTTTGTTCGCGGTGGCAGTGGCGGCCTACAAGTTCATCACGGTGCTGCTGCCCTATACCGCCACCGGCGCGGAGGAGAATTTCTGGGGCAACGCGGCGCTGTTATACGGCTGCACGGTCCTTGCTCAGCTGGTGTTCAAGACCTATGACAGCTTGTGGCGGTATGCCGAGAGCCGGGAGTATCTCATGCTGATCGCCTCGGCGTTCTGCGGTTTTACCGTCTATGAGACCATTGCCCGATTAAGCGGCGTGGGAGTCATTTCTTTTGTCCTGCTGGCTGCCATCGCCAGCCTGTGGGTGCTGGAAATGCTGGTGGTGCGCTTCGGTTACCGCAGCTACCGCGCCCGGGTGCTGCGTAGCCAGCAGACGGGCGCGATCCCCGTGGCCATCATCGGCGCGGGGGCGGCCGGTGTGCAGTTGCTCAACGAGATCCAGCACAACCCCAACAGCCGCTATACCGTCCAGTGCTTTTTTGACGATGACGCAGGGAAGCTTAACAAGCGGATCCGGGGCGTGCCGGTCAGTGGAACGATTTCGCAGGCGCTGTCCCGGATGCGGGCCATGGATATTCACGAGGCCATCTTCGCCATCCCCTCCATGGACGATCTCCACCGCAAGGAGATCCTGCGTCAGCTGACGGACCGGAGCGTGCGGGTTTCCACGCTGCCCAGTACGCTGGAGCTGATCGACCGGAAGCCCATCCGCCAGCAGCTGCGGGAGGTGCGGATTGAGGATCTGCTGGGCCGGGATACCATTGAATTGGATATTTCCGCTGTGGATGGCCTGCTGTCCGGCCAGACGGTTCTTGTCACCGGTGGCGGCGGCTCCATCGGCAGCGAACTGTGCCGCCAGATCGTCAAGCATCATCCCAAGCGGTTAGTTATCTTCGACATTTACGAAAACAACGCCTACGACATCCAGCAGGAGCTGCTGTACCAGTACGGCAGAGATCTGCCCCTCAGCGTGGAGATCGGCTCCGTCCGGGACCCCCGGCGGCTGGAGCTGCTGTTTGATACCTACAAGCCCGACGTGGTATTCCACGCCGCCGCCCATAAGCACGTTCCCCTGATGGAGACCAGTCCGCAGGAGGCCATTCGCAACAACGTGTTTGGTACGCTGAACACCGTCCGGGCAGCGGACGCCCACGGCGTCAAGAAATTCATCCAGATCTCCACGGATAAGGCCGTGAACCCCACCTCCGTTATGGGCGCCAGCAAGCGCCTGTGCGAAATGGTGGTGCAGTCCATGGCCGGGTGCTCCCAGACCACCTTCGCCGCGGTGCGCTTCGGCAATGTGCTTGGCTCCAACGGCTCCGTGGTGCCCCTGTTCCGCCGCCAGATTGCGGCGGGCGGCCCCGTCACCGTGACGGACAAGCGCATCATCCGCTATTTCATGACCATTCCCGAGGCCGCCCAGCTGGTGCTGGAGGCGGGGGCCATGGCCAAGCAGAACGAGCTGTTCGTGCTGGACATGGGCCGTCCGGTCAAAATTCTGGAACTGGCGGAGAATATGATCCGACTGTCCGGCTACGAACCGTACCGGGACATCGAGATCGTGGAGACCGGCCTGCGCCCCGGCGAGAAGCTCTACGAGGAACTGCTGATCGCCAGTCGGGATCTGGAAAAAACGGGCAATGGCATGATCTTCGTGGAGCACCAGCCCCCGGTGACGCCGGAGGAACTGGAACGAAAACTGACGCTGCTGAATGACGCGCTGGAAAAAACCATGCGGACGGAGGACGTCTCCTGCATCCGGGAGGTGCTGCACCGGGTGGTGCCCACCTTCCACGAGCCGGAGGAGGTCAACGCCGCACAGGGCGAGGAAGTAGAGGTTTCCACCCCGGCGGTATCCTAAATTGTCCGGTATCCGCATTATCTGAAAAAGGAAGTGTCCCTATGTTTACTCCTGAGAAAATCGCTTTTCAGCCCTTTGAAAATAAGGTCTGGCTTGCCACGCCCACCATGCACGGCGAAGAAATGGAGTATATCCGTCTCGCCTATGATACCAACTGGATGAGCACCGTGGGTGAGAATATCAACGAGGTCGAGCGCATCGCCGCCGAAAAAGCAGAGGTCGGTTATGCGGTCGGCCTCTCCTGCTGCACCGCTGCGCTGCATTTGTGCGTAAAGCTGGCAGGGGAGCGGCTCTACGGCAAGCCACCCATCAGCCACGGCGCCCTTGAGGGGTGGCGTGTGTTCTGCTCAGACATGACCTTTGACGCCACGCTGAATCCCGTGGTCTACGAGGGCGGCGTTCCCGTGTTCATCGACACCGAGGCGGACAGCTGGAACATGGATCCCATCGCGCTGGAACAGGCGTTCACCCTGTATCCGGAGGTGAAACTGGTGGTCATGGCCCATCTCTACGGCTTCCCCGCCAAGGTGGACGAGATCAAGCGCGTCTGCGAAAAACACGGCGCGCTGCTCATCGAGGACGCCGCCGAGGCCATGGGCGCCACGGTGAACGGAAAGCAGTGCGGCAGCTTCGGCGATTACGCCGCCATCTCCTACAACGGAAACAAGATCATCACCGGCTCTGCCGGCGGCTGCCTTCTGACCAACTCCCTTGCCGACGCCAACCGCGCCCGGAAGTGGGCGACGCAAGCCCGGGAAAACGCTGCATGGTATCAGCACGAGGAGGTGGGCTACAACTACCGCATGAGTAACGTTGTTGCGGGCGTAGTGCGTGGCCAGTACCCCCATCTGGAGGAGCACATCGCCCAGAAAAAGGCGATTTATGAGCGCTATCGCGAGGGGTTGCGGGATCTGCCGGTGACGATGAATCCCATCGTGGCTGGAACGGAGCCGAACTACTGGCTCTCTGCTCTGGTCATCGACGAGGACGCCATGTGTGCCCAGCTTCGAGATGACAGCCGCGCCATTTATTATCCGAAGGCGGGAAAGTCCTGCCCCACGGAAATTTTAGGGGTCTTGGCGAAGTACAACGCCGAGGGCCGCCCCATCTGGAAGCCCATGCACATGCAGCCCATGTACCGTATGCACGAGTGCGTAGGCCGGGAGGGAAGCCTCCGCTGCCGCACCAATGCCTATATCGCCGGCGGTGTGGCCGATGTGGGTGCGGATATTTTCGCTCGCGGCCTGTGCCTGCCCAGTGACAACAAAATGGCGCCGGAGCAGCAGGATGCGGTCATCGAACTGATCCGCGCCTGCTTTGAGTGAGGGCGCGGTATGAAGCACGGAATTTTGATGATGGCCCACAACAACGTGGAGGTAGTTCGGACCTGCCTTGCCATGTTGGACGATCCCCGGTTCACCGTGTATCTGATGGTGGACCGGAAGGCTCCTGTGGAGCCGGAAGCGTTCATCCCGGAGCTTCGGCACATGGGCTGCGTTGTGCTGGAGCGGATGCCCATCAACTGGGCCGCCTGGTCGGCGATGGCCGCCGAGCTTTCCATGATTGAGGTTGCTGTCCGGGACGGAAACGATTATCTGCATTTTCTTCAGGGGGCTGACCTGCCCATGAAGTCCCCGGAGGCCATCGACCGCTTTTTTACGAAGTGGAACGGCCGGAACTTTATTCAGCTTCAGCCGGAGCGGTATGAACTGGCTCGGTACAAGCTGTTGGTGCGCCACTATTTTCTAGACCATCCCGCCTACCGCACCAGCCGCCTGCGGAAGGGGCTGCGCTATGGATTGGCCGCTTTGCAGAAGCCCTTTATGCCGCCCGAACAGGTACGGCACTGCTCCGCCCTGTTTTCCATCACCGGCGCTTACGGCGCGTGGCTGGCAGACCGGGGAGGGGAGCTGGCCGCACGTTACCGCCGGGCCTTGGCGCCGGATGAGGTCTTTCCCATCTATGAGCTGGACCATTCTCCCTTTGCGGGAACGCTGGGCTGCGAAAACGGCGGACGGTTTATCGACTGGGCTCGCCGGGAGGGCAACTCTCCCCATACCTTCACCATGGCGGACCGGGAACAGCTGGCCGCCGCAGTCCTGCGGGAGGATGTGATGTTTGCCCGGAAATTTCAGGCAAACCGGGATCTGGATATCGTGAAAGAGGTTCGGCGGATGGTCGCAGAACAGGGATAAGGTAAGGATTTTATATGTACCGTCATTTTTTCAAGCGATTTCTGGACATTCTTCTCTCCGGCTGCGCGCTCATCGTGCTGTCCCCCGTGCTGCTGGTTGTGGCGGTCCTGGTGCGGACAAAGCTGGGCAGTCCTGTCATTTTCTGTCAGGAGCGCCCCGGTAAGGACGAGAAGATCTTCAAAATGTATAAATTCCGCTCCATGACGGACGCGCGGGACGAAAACGGCGAACTGTTGCCTGACGAGGTTCGCCTGACGAAGTTCGGCCGCGCCCTCCGCTCCACCAGCCTTGACGAGCTGCCGGAGCTGTGGAACATCTTCAAAGGCGATATGTCCATCGTCGGCCCCCGGCCCCTGTTGGTGAAGTACCTGCCTCGCTATAACGAGGAGCAGCATCACCGCCACGATGTGATGCCGGGGCTGACGGGCTGGGCGCAGGTCAACGGCCGCAACGCAATCTCGTGGGAGGATAAATTCCGTTTGGATGTCTGGTACAGTGAGCATGTGAGCTTTCTTCTGGATGTCAAGGTGATTCTGCTGACGGTGAAGTGCGTCCTGCACCATGAGGGCATCAGCGGCGCGGACAGCGCCACTATGGAAGAGTTTTGCGGCGTAATGGAGGAAACGATAAATTGAAGAGATTGATAATTGTTGGTGCGGGGGATTTTGGCCGCGAAGTTAGTTGGGTGGCAGAGCGCATGAACGCCCAGATGCCGGTTTGGGAGTTGTTGGGTTTTGTGGATGACAGCGACGCCATGCGGGGGAAGTCTGTGGACGGCTATCCTGTTCTGGGGCCTGTGTCCTATTTGGAAACGATCGAGGAGCCAATCTATGTGGTTTGCTCTATCGGAACAGGCTATATTCGGAAAAAAGTGATGGAACAGGTGTTGAAGAACCCCTATCTCCAACCAGCTACGCTTATCGACCCTGCCGTAGTTATCGGGCGAAATGTCCAGATAGAACCAGGGTGTGTAATTTGCGCTGGAACTGTGTTGGCAATTTCTTGCCGCATATCAGAGCACTCCATCGTGAATCTGAATTGTACGATCGGTCATGATACGGTTTTGGAGCCGTATTGCACTGTTCACCCGGGGAGCAATCTTTCCGGCAGAGTCCATGTGGGTGACTGTACGGATATTGGTACAGGGACAAAAATCATTCAAGGTTTATCCATCTGCCCCGGCTGTATCATCGGCGCAGGCAGCGTAGTTGTAAAAAATATTACAGAACCGGGCACTTATGTTGGGGTTCCTGCGCGGAGGATCAAGTGAAGACGAACATCTGGATCTTAAACCACTACGCAAGCGGTATGTACTTCGACCGCAGCGGGCGGCACTATGACTTTGCGAAAAATCTGCGCCACGCCGGTTACGAACCCGTTATTTTCTGCGCAAACAGCAAGCACGGCAAGGCCGAGCGCTTCTTTGAGACCGACGCGCTGTGGGAGCAGCACATCGCCGAGGAGATCGGCATGCCTTTCGTTTTTGTCCGCGCCCGCGCCTATAACGGCAACGGCAAGCAGCGCGTGCTGAATATGATCGACTTCTACCGCAATGTGAAGAAGGCCGCGAAGGAGTACGCCGCCCAGCACGGCAAGCCCGATGTGATTTTCGCCTCCTCCGTCCACCCGCTGACGCTGGTGGCAGGCATCCAGCTGGCGAAGCAGTTCGGCGTGAAGTGTGTCTGCGAGGTTCGCGACCTCTGGCCGGAGAGCATCGTGGTGTACTCCAGCCGCTTTACGAAGAAGAACCCATTGATCAAGCTTTTGTATCGGGGCGAGAAGTGGATCTATAAGAGAGCCGATGCTTTGGTGTTCACCATGGAGGGCGCCTACGATTATATCGTGGAGCAGGGCTGGGAGAAGGAGATCCCCCGCTCCAAGGTACACTACATCAACAATGGCGTCGATCTGGAGCAGTTTGACTACAATAAAGAGCATTTCCAGGTTGAGGACACCGACCTGGACGATCCGGACACCTTCAAGGTCATCTATACCGGCTCCATTCGCCGGGTCAACAACCTCGGTCTGCTGTTGGATGTAGCGAAGTGCGTAAAGGATCCCCGCGTCAAGATTCTGATCTGGGGCGACGGTGATGAGCGGGTGACGCTGGAACAGCGCGTCCGCGACGAGAATATTTCCAATGTGGTGTTCAAGGGCAGGGTGGAAAAGAAATACGTCCCCTCCATTGTCAGCTGCGCAGATCTGAACTTTGCCCATAATTCGTTTACCTATCTGTTTAATTACGGTATCAGCTTCAACAAGCTGTTTGATTACTTTGCTGCGGGACAACCGATTCTCTGTGATTTTCCCTGCCGCTATAACCCGGTCGTGACCTATGGCGCGGGAACAGAAGTCAGGGATCCCCAACCGCAGGAGATTGCCGCAGTTATTGACCATCTGTCGGAGTTCTCTGATGAGCAGCGCCAAAGCATGGGTGTCAATGCCCGCCGTGCCGCGGAGGACTACGACTTCAAGCGTCTGACGGACAAGCTGATCTCCGTCATAGAAGGTATTTCCGAGAAGTAACCGAGTCGAATTTCAAAAAGGAAGTGTGATTCCATGCAATTCATCGACCTGAAAGCCCAATACGCCGCCCTCAAGGACGAAATTAACGCGAACATACAAGATGTTCTGAATTCCGCCGCGTTCATCGGCGGTAAATATGTCAAGGAGCTGGAAACGCAGCTTGCCGCCTTCACCGGCCGCAAGCACTGCATCACCTGCGCCAACGGCACCGACGCCCTCCAGCTTGCCTTCATGGCGCTGGGCGTGGGGGAGGGGGACGCGGTGTTCGCCCCCGATATGACCTTCATTTCCTCCACGGAGCCTGCCGCCATGTTCGGCGCGGTGAGCGTTTTCTGCGACATCACCCCCGACACCTATAACCTTGACCCCGTGAGCCTTGAGCGTCAGATCAAGGCGGTGCTGGCAGAGGGAAAGTACACCCCCAAGGCAGTCGTGGCGGTGGACATTCTCGGCAACCCCTGCGACTATGACGCCGTTTCCGCCGTCTGCGAGAAGTACGGCCTCGCCCTCATCGAGGACGCGGCCCAGAGTTTCGGCGCGGAGTATCACGGGAAAAAGGCCTGCTCCTTCGGACGCATCGCCACCACTTCGTTCTTCCCGGCCAAGCCGCTGGGCTGCTACGGCGACGGCGGCGCGGTGTTCACGGATGACGATGGGCTCAATGACCTCATCCGCTCCCTCTGCGTCCACGGCAAGGGCCCCGGCGGTAAGTACGACAACATCCGCGTGGGTATGAACTCCCGTCTGGATAATCTGCAGGCGGCGGTTTTGCTGCCCAAGCTGAAGGCGCTGGCGGACTACGAGGTCGCCGCCCGGCAGACCGTGGCGGGGCGCTACAACGCTGCCTTTGCCGGGAAATTCACCACGCCTTTTGTGGCGGAGGGCTGCCTGTCCGTGTGGGCGCAGTACGCGCTGCTGGCAGAGAGTACCAAGCAGCGTGACCGCATCATCGCCCGCCTGACGGAGAAGGGCATCCCCAATATGGTCTACTATCCCACGCCGCAGCACGCCCTGCCGGTGTTCCGGGACGAGCCGACCTACGGCGAAGCGTTCCGAAATGCCAATGACTACTGCGCCCGGACTTTCTCCCTGCCCATGCACCCCTATCTGACGGAGGCGGAGCAGGAGACGGTCATCCACGCGGTTCTGGAGGCGCTGTAATGGCGGAGAAAAACTATTTCGTCCACGAAAGTTCTTACATCGACGATGATGTGGAGATCGGCGAGGCCACGAAGATCTGGCATTTCTGCCACATTCAGCGCGGCGCGCGCATCGGAAAGCGCTGCTCTCTGGGGCAAAACGTCAACGTCAGCAACTATGTGAAAGTCGGTGACGGCTGTAAAATACAGAACAATGTCTCCCTCTACGAGGGCGTGGAGCTGGAAAACGATGTATTCTGCGGGCCGTCCTGCGTTTTTACCAATGACCTCACGCCCCGGGCCAAATACCCCAAGGGCAGCGTGGGTTACAAGAGAACGCTGGTGAAAGAAGGCGCGTCCATCGGCGCCAACGCCACCGTTGTCTGCGGACATACGGTGGGGAAGTGGGCGCTCATCGGCGCGGGCGCCGTTGTGGCCAGCGATGTGCCCGATCACGCGCTGATGCTGGGCGTCCCCGCCAAGCAGTCGGGCTGGGTCTGCGAGTGCGGACAGAAGCTGTGTCCAGATGGTATGGCACATTTCCGCTGCCCGGACTGCGGGCGGAATTATCGGCTGTGTGATGACAGTCAAATCGAGGAGATCAAATAAGAACGGTTCTTCCGTCTATGGTAAGAAGGACAGTACAGAGGAGTAACAGATATGGAGTTTGACGCGATTTATCAGGGACTGATTACCGGAGAAGAAAAGCTGGCTCTGGTGGGCCTCGGCTATGTGGGTATGCCCCTTGCGGTGGAGTTTGCCAAGCACGTTCCGGTCATTGGCTTTGACATCAACGAGAAGCGGGTGAACGAGTACGCCAACGGCATCGACGCCACCAACGAGGTGGGCGAGGCCATCAAGAATACCACGGTGGAATTTACATCGGACGCCTCCCGCCTGAAGGAGGCGAAGTTCCTGATCATCGCCGTGCCCACGCCGGTCAATCCCGATACCACACCGGATCTGCGCCCCATTGAGGGCGCGTCCCGCACTGTGGGCCAGAACCTCACCCCCGGCAGCATCGTGGTCTTTGAGTCCACGGTGTACCCCGGCGTAACGGAGGATATCTGCATCCCCATCATCGAGAAGGAATCCGGCCTCAAGTGCGGAGAGGACTGGAAGATCGGCTACTCTCCCGAGCGCATCAACCCCGGCGACCGTGTTCATACCCTGACCAATATCCGGAAAATCGTCTCCGGCATGGACGAGGAGAGCGCCCGGGAGATCAAAAAGGTCTACGATATCGTCATCAAGGCAGGGACCTTCCCCGTTTCCACCATCAAGACCGCCGAGGCGGTCAAGGTGATCGAGAACAGCCAGCGGGATATCAACATCGCCTTTATGAACGAGGTCGCCATGATCTGCGACCGCATGGGCATCGACACCGACGAGGTGCTCGCCGGCATGAATACCAAGTGGAACGCTCTGGGCTTCCGTCCCGGACTGGTAGGCGGCCACTGCATCGGCGTGGACCCTTACTATCTCATCAACGCCGCCGAGGCGCTGGGCTATCACAGCCAGATCATTCTGAACGGCCGCAAGGTCAATGACAGCATGGGCGCGTTCGTGGCGGACGCCGCCATCAAGCAGATGATCGAGGCGGGCAAGGCGCCAAAGAAGGCCACCGTGGTCATTCTCGGCATCACCTTCAAGGAGAACTGCCCCGACACCCGCAACAGCAAGGTGGTGGACATTATCAACCGCCTGCGGGAGTATGATATCCAGCCTATCGTAGCCGATCCTTGGGCGGACATTGAGGTGGCCAAGCAGGTCTACGGCGTGGATCTGGTTCCCTTTGATGCGATCCCCAAGGCGGACTGTGTCATCGTGGCGGTTGGACACAATGAGTTCCGTGCGCTGTCTCTCATGCAGCTCCGGGAGCTGTTCAAGAGCGAGCTTTCCAACGACGAACGGGTGCTTATTGATGTGAAGAGCCTCTACCGCATGGACGAGCTGAAGGCCTCCGGCCTGCGCTTCTGGCGGCTGTAAGAGAGAAGAAATCCGGAAAGGAATGTACGCATGAAAAAGATCGTTACCGTGGTGGGTGCACGCCCCCAGTTCATCAAGCTGGCGGTAGTCTCCCGTGTGCTTCGGCATCAGCCGGAACTTCAGGAGGTGCTGGTGCATACCGGCCAGCACTATGACCACAATATGTCTGATGTGTTTTTTGAGGAGATGGACATTCCCAAGCCGGACTACAACCTCGGCATCTATGGCGGCAGCCACGGCGAGATGACCGGAAAAATGCTCATCGAGATCGAAAAGATACTCGTGAAAGAGCAGCCGGATATGGTTTTGCTTTTCGGCGACACCAACTCCACCATGGCGGCGGCGCTGGCAGCAGTGAAGCTACATATCCCCGTGTGTCATGTGGAGGCAGGCAACCGCTTCGGCACGCTGGAAAGCCCCGAGGAGGTCAACCGCACAGTAACGGATCACGTTTCCGCTATCAATCTTCCCTGTACGGAGTCCAGTTTACACTTTTTAGAGCGGGAGGGTCTGTCTGAGACTGCCGCAGTGGTGGGAGACCCCATGTACGATGCTTTCCGCTATTATACGGATCGTCTGGACGGCAGCGAGTTGCGTGAGCTTGCGGACTTCGACGGTAAGCCGGTTTCCCTGCCAGCGGAGTTTTATTACATGACCTGCCACCGGCAGGAAAACACGGACACGGATGAAAAGCTCCGCAATATTTTTGACGCAATGGAGACGTTGGACGCGCCTACCGTGTATCCCGTCCACCCCCGCAACCATGACCGCGCGATGCGGCTGGTGCGGGAAGGAGGCTATCAGAAGATCATCCTGACGCAGCCGGTAGGGTACCAGACCTCCATTTCTCTGGTCAACCACGCCAAGAAGATCGTCACGGATTCCGGCGGCGTACAGCGGGAGGCGTTTTTCGCCGGAAAACCCTGCGTCACCGTGCTGGAGTTCGTTGTTTGGCCCGAGACTATGCGAGATCACTGCAACCAGCTTGCCAAGCCGGACAAGGCGGATATTCTTGCCAAGCTGTCTGTTCCCGTGACCTTCGATCCCGCCTACCAGCCCTTCGGGGACGGCCACAGCGCCGAAAAAATCGTCGAGAAGATCAAGGAGTTTCTGCAATGATCAAGGTCTGCCACATGACCAGCGCTCACGGCGAGGAGGATGTGCGCATCTTCCATAAGGAGTGTGTTTCCCTCGCTAACGCCGACTATGATACCTATCTGGTCGAGCGCGGCGAGAGCCGCGAAAAAGATGGCGTCCATATCGTCGGTGTGGGGGAGATTCCCAAAAGCCGCCGCAAGCGCATGACAGAAGGCGCGAAAAAGGTCTATGAGGCCGCAAGAGCCGTGGACGCGGATATTTATCATCTCCATGACCCGGAGCTGCTGCCCTATGGCCTCAAGCTGAAAAAGGCAGGGAAGAAGGTCATCTTCGACAGCCATGAACACACGGCAGAATCTATTTTAGAGAAAACGTGGATCACACCGCTTATTCGTATGCCGGTTTACTGGGCCTATTCCGCCTATCAGAGTAGCGTCTGCCATAGACTGGACGCTGTTGTGACCGTAACGCCCCACATGGTAGACTACTTCAAAAAACGAAATCCTAAGACGGTTTTTGTTGCCAATTACCCGATGTTGGAAGAAATGCCGGCGGAGATGTCCGCCGTTGAAAAGGTAAAGGCGGTTGTTTTTGCCGGCGGCATTTCGGAGCAATGGAACCACGGAAAGATCATCGCGGCATTAGAGCGACTTCCTGACTGCCGTTACTGTCTTTGCGGTGACGGAAGTGCGGATTATATGGCATCGTTGCAAGAAAAGTCCGAATGGAAACAGGTCGACTTCTTGGGAAAAATCCCTCACAAGGAGGTTGCTGAAAGATTGTCGCGGTGCTCCATCGGAATGGCGGTGTTGACCCCCGGACGCAATACGGGATTCCAACTTGGTACTATGGGCAACACAAAAATTTTTGAGGAAATGATGGCGGGATTACCCATTATCTGCACGAATTTTATCCTATGGAAGGAATTTGTGGAGCGCTACCATTGCGGTATCTGCGTCGATCCCGCCAACGTGGACGAGATCGCCGACGCGATCCGCTATCTGCTGGACCACCCTGACGAGGCCCGTCAGATGGGCGAAAACGGCCGCCGTGCGGTCAAAGAGGAATTCAACTGGGGCGTGGAGGAAAAGAAACTTCTGGCCCTGTATGAGGAAATTTTGAACAAAGTATAAAAGGATGTGCTTTTTATGAATTACGCACTCATCGGCTGCGGCCGCATCGCGGTCAACCACATCAAGGCCGCCCTGAACAACAAACTGAACATCGTCGCCGTGTGCGATGTGCTGCCGGAGAAAATGGAGGAGCTGCTGGCCAAGTATGACCTCCAGAACGACGATTCCATCGCCCGCTACACGGACTATAAAAAGCTGCTGGCCGAGCATCCGGATTTACAGCTTGCCTCCATCGCCACGGAGAGCGGCATCCACGCCGAGATCGCCCTCGCCTGCATCGATGCGGGCGTGAACGTCATCATCGAAAAGCCCATGGCCATGCGCATGGACGACGCGGACGAGATCATCCGCCGCAGCAAGGAAAAGCACGTCAAGGTCGCCGCCTGCCACCAGAACCGCTTCAATGTGGCGGTGCAGGAACTGCGCCATGCCGTAGAGGCAGGCCGCTTCGGACGGCTCTCCCACGGCAGCATCCACGTCCGCTGGAACCGTGACCGGAACTACTACGATCAGGCACCGTGGCGGGGCACCTGGGCGCAGGACGGCGGCTGCCTGATGAACCAGTGCATCCACGGCATCGATCTGCTGCGCTGGATGATGGGGGACGAGGTGGACGAGGTCTATGGCGTCACCCGTCAGCAGTTCCATGATTACCTCCAGTGCGAGGACATCGGCATGGCCGTGGTGAAGTTCAAAAACGGTGCTGTGGGCACCATCGAGGGCACAGTAAACGTTTACCCCAAAAACCTAGAGGAAACGCTTTATCTGTTTGGCGAGACCGGCACGGTGAAGCTGGGCGGCACCTCCACCAATAACATCGATGTGTGGAATTTTGCCGACGAGAGCGACGCCGACGCCAAGAACAAGGGTCTGCAGGAGGCCACCAGCAACGTCTACGGCAACGGCCACACCAGCCTTTTTGCCGACATGATGGACGCCATCGAGCAGGACCGCAAGCCTTATGTGGACGCGGTGGCGGGCCGCAACGCGCTGGAGATGATCTTGGCTATCTACCAATCCGCCGCCACCGGCAAACCGGTAAAGCTGCCGCTAGAGCACACCGCCAGCACGGACTTTGAGGGACGGTTTGATTGAACTTCGCCGAGCAGCTTCTGTGCGGCATATCCCTATCAGCGCAATACATTACACAGAAAACAAAGGAGAACTCCCCCATGGATCGAATCCTGTCCAAGGTATGGAACAGCCGCTACGGTAAATACCTGCTCCCGCTGAGTTTTTGTGTCGGGAACCTGATCAACGTCATATTTTACTATCTGGGGCTGGCCTTTCAGGACAACCTTGCCCGTCAGGCTGCCTTCATCATCGGCAATGTTCTCTTCACCCTGATCGCCTTTGCCGCTCTGCTTTCCGTCCTGCGGTTTGGGCAGCTGAAACTGCGTGCGCTGCTCCCCTTGGGAGCCGTTCTGCTGTTTTTTGCCGGCTGCTACATCAGAGCGCTGATATGCTTTGGATTTACAGGAACGTGGACTCATCATGCCGGTCAGTTTGTCTTTTTTTCATTTCCCGCATTTTGCGCTAGCGTTTACATGGCACAGAGGCGGTACGAAGCAGCTTTCTTTGAAGGGCTGGAACAGTTCGGCCTTTTTGCGGCCCCTGCCGCTTTGATTTATTTCAATGGCGCGGTTTTCAACTGCAATCCATTTAACTATGGCAGAGATCTTGGCATCATCAACTATATGAGTTTTTCCTACACCCTGATGCCGTTCCTTTTGGCAATGGTGTTCCAGTTTTTAGATGGAAAGCCATTTTCTCTGTTTGGACGAACGCTGAGACATCCCCAGCACCTCCGCTGCATTCTTATTGCGCTCTTTTGGATCGCCATTATTGCATCCGGTACACGCGGAACCTATTTTTGCGTGGTCGGTTTCTGCGTTTGTCTGGTATTTTCCTCCTGCCTGCATCGTGAGTCCCGCCAGAGAAGCGCGATCCTGTCTGCTGCTATGACGTTTGTCCTGTGTTTCAATATTTTTGTTTACGCGCCGCAGGGGTTTGGCACATGGCGGATGGCTAGCTTTTTGCAGGGCGTGTCCAAAGGAGAACTTGTTACATCAAAAGAGGATCCCAAGGTTTCCGATAAAATTGATGATCTGGTAAAAGCGGACGGCAACCAGCAAATAACCAACCTTCCGGATGCTCCCGCTGAGCCGAATACTCCGTCTGAGCCGGATGCCCCATCTCAGGAAGATAGTACGGAGGAAAACATTCAAATCGGCAGTCGCGGCACTCTTTTCAAGCTGGCTGTAAAAGAATTTCAGAAGTCGCCGATCACCGGTATAGGTCCCATGGGATATACTGTGAAATATGGAATGTACCCGCACAATATCCCGTTAGAGCTTTTGTGTGAAACGGGACTGGCTGGCTTTATTACGTTGATGCTTCTGATCTTCTGGGCGGTTATAAATCTGCTGCGTTCCGGATGGAAGCAGAAGTATGTCCGCTACTTTTTCTTGTTTTTGACCGCCTATATGGTGCAGGCCAATATTTCTGGAGACCTGTGGTATTTCTCCCCGCTGCTGTGTGCCCTTGGCTACGGCTTGGCACTGCCCAATGAGAAGTGTGAAACAGTCCCGGTTCCCGGAACGCCGGCAAAAGACGTGGCTGCCTTCATGGACAGAGCATAAGGAGAGGGTACGGCATTGACCATAAAAAAGAACCACATCATCAGCACGGTTTTTTCCGTCACGGGTCTGTTAATTGTCAGCAAGCTGCTGGGCTTTCTCAAACAGATGGTGACGGCTTCCGCTTTCGGCGCAACGCTGGAAACGGATCTCATCAATCTTTCTCAGGGATTGATCGGAAATATTCAATATTTATTGGTGCAGTCCGTGCTTTCCGCCCTTATCGCCGTTTATCTGCATACTGCGCAGCAGGGGGAGGACGCTTCGCGGCGCTTTGCCTTTGATGTCTGGAAGGCTTTGACAGTCTTTACCGCCATGGTCGTGCTCTTTGTGGAGCTATGCGCACCGTGGCTCGCCCGGCTGATCGCGCCAAGCTATCCGGCTGAGCAGATCGTGCAGCTGAGCCGCTATCTGCGCCTGTTTGCCCCGGTGCTGCTGCTGCTCACATGGATCGCTGTATTCAACGGCTTGCTCCATGCCAATAAGCATTTTATCCCCGGTGAGATGATCTCTGTTCACCAGAGTATTTTTCTCATCGTTCTGACCGTGGCCCTTGCGCGTACGCTCGGAGTACAGGTTCTTGTCCTCTCGTTTTTTGCCTATAATCTCTGGAATGCAGGCTATACAGCCATTCTCTCACGGCGCTATTGGACGATCTCCCGCGGAAATCCGTTCCGAAATCCCGCTGTTCGAAAATTACTGCGCATGATGGGGCCACTGCTGCTGGGCTATTCGCTGGTGTACATCAACCAGATGGTCGATAAGATGCTGGTATCCGGTCTTGAGGCAGGAGCGGTCACGGCGCTGAGCTATGCCGCTGTCCTGAGCAATCTGGTCGGCACGTTTATCTCAACGTTTGCCTCCATGCTCTTTGCTTATGTCACCACACGCATTGCCGTGGGGGACGCGGATGGCGCGGCGCAGCTCACGGAGCGGGCAGCGCTTCTGCTTTCCGTCATCTTTCTTCCCATCAGTATTCTGACGGTTCTGCTGTCGGAGGAGATCGTTACCATTGTCTATGCCCGCGGCGCATTTGACGCTGAAAGCGTGCGCATCTGCGCGCAGGCCCTGCGCGGCTATGCGCTGATGTTTGTCCCTCTGGTTTTCCGGGAGGTTTACAGCCGGTTTCAGTATGGCCATCAGGACTCCAAACGTCCCATGGTCAACAGCAGCATCGGCATTGCCTTAAACATTGTGTTAAGTGTTGCGCTTTGCCCGCGTTACGGTGTACTGGGCGTAGCTTTTGCCACCAGCATGTCCGTTGTGGTATGCGGCGTGCTGAATATGTGCTCTGCCAGAAAGCTGAGCACCGCCTTGTCTTTTCGTCCCTACCTGCGCTTACTGCCTTTTTTAGCCCTGTGCGGTACGGTCTGCGGCGTAATTGCCCGTTTCAGCGCCACGCATTTGGCCGCGCAGAATGCGCTGCTCCGTTTTGTCCTCTCTGCGCTGATCGGCATAGCGGCCTATGCTGTGTGTGCCTGCCCATTGCTTCTGCGTCTGTGGCGGCAATTCCGACAAAACAGCAGCTTTAAATCATGATTATTATAGGAGGTTTCACATGGCAAAAGTAAAGGTTAACATCCGGGGGGGGGCAGTAGTTCTACTTATATTAGCTGTCCTAGCGGGCTTTCTTTGGATAAAATTTGATTCCATTCGAGATGCCGATAAATACCGTGTAGAACAGCTACTCGACTATGATGCAACCATCTTTGCCTATCCGGAAGATGGTATTGGCGCAAATGTTGAGGCGCAAGATGCTCTACGTCTTTGTCCCAGGATTTTGAGTATTCTTCGCTGGGGATCAGAAGATGAGTGGACTGAGGAATTGTTATCTCCAGTCGAAATGTTAATGAGTCAGTATTATGAATACGGCTACCTCCCCAGAGAGCCCTATGAAGGCGTTGGTGATTATGTCACTGCTATGGACGCTCCTCTGCTGGCTGTTACGGCAGAGCTTGCGTACGAGCGCGGCCTCGGCGAGCAGTATCATCAGTATATGGAAGATCTGATTCCTTATCTTGTAAAAGACACTTCTGAAAATGGTTTTGTTCTGAGATACAGCGATGACAAATGGTGGCCGCTGGAATATGCCTGGCAGACCATATCTGAGGAGGACGCTTGGTTTGTTCTGAACGGTTCATTGTATGGTATGGTCTATATCGAGATGTTGAAAAATTTGACCGGGGATCCGCGATTGATCGAACTTTCAGAGAAAACGCTGAACGCTTATAAGGAAAAAGCCAATGAGTTTTTATATCCGGATGGTTCATGGTGCTATTATTCTTTGAATTATCTGGATGGAAAAAAAATTATCAATCCAACTCGCAAACTTGCGGTTGAAATCAATGCCTATGCAAGCCTATACGCCCTGACCGGAGAGACATTCTATCAGGAGCAGTTAAAAATCCGCAACGATTTAATTGCTGCTGCTCTGCCGGTCTATATTGTAACGGACGAAACTACAGATACTGACACCGTAATGCTCCTGCGCGCCAGTGCCCCTCATCCGTATCTGATTGAAACTTATGAAAATATTTTGGAGTTGCTGGATGAGCAGGGAAACATAATTGCCACACTGGAAGAAGGGCGTAATGGTGTAAAAGGTATCTATATCATGGAGACCGTCCCTAAAGGAGCAGTTTCTTACCGTCTGTGGCGCTATCATAAGCTATATCAGGGCAAGCCCGCTAATATGCGTCTTTGGGCGGAAGGTTCCGTAAAACATCTGAATAAAGACGACCTTAACACCACATCCGCTGACGGTGCATGGAGTGTCGCTCTCGATGCCGAGTCTCTGAATGGGAAAATTTTGAACCTAAACCCTAACGCATCGGAAAACCTGTATGGTCACGCAAATTTCACTTTATCTGAAGCGGCAGAATATACCCCCGAGACCTATTACGCTATCGAAATAACAAATCCTACAGAGTATACGCTCAATATGCGTATGGGCGTATATGATGAAAACGGTACAACAATGGGCAGAACACTGCTTCCTCTAACGCCCGGTAAAAATGTTCTGTTTTATAGCCCCCTTGGTTTTAAGGAACACGATTGGCCATTGACAAAAGCGTCTCTTTTCAACCTGATTCTTGTTACGAATGAACTGCCGGAACCGATTGAGTTGGAGTTGGGAGATGTTTATGTATTCCAGAAGGCAGCAGATGCAGTTAGCTATCTTAGCCGATTTGAATTCACGGATTTCTGGACAGTTGCCTCAGAAAACGCATAATTGGTTCCAGAATAGGAACTCTGTATCTGAGAGGCAGTAAAATAAAGCAAAGATAGCTGCATTTTTATCTTGACGAAACCAGACTAAAAGAATCATTTATCAAACATCCCCCGTTAAGCATCACCGCCATATTAGTTCTTCTTATTTCCATAAAGTTTGTAGTGTATTCTTATGATCGCACAGTGAAAACGGTTTGAAAGCACAAAATACCAGTATTGCATAAAAAACCGGGGGAGACAGGTCCACGATCTGCCGACCCCGGTTTTTTTATCCTTCGTTGATGCGCCGCTGTTCTCTGACCCGCTCCCCCCCATTTGAACCCAAAAACTGAACCGCTTACCCAGCGGGCCGCCCACGGCGGCAGGTACACTGTTCAGAGAGGACGTTCAGCGTCCGAATCAACAAAAGGGGGAATCCGATGAATCTGACACAAATGAGAAACACGGTGCTGGCAGTGCTGGCCGCGGCCGGCTCCGCCGTCGCCCAGGCGCTGGGAGGATGGGACGTGGCGCTCAAGGTTCTGATCTGCTTCATGGCGCTGGATTACGTCACCGGCTGGCTGGTGGCGGCTGTCTGGCACAAGTCGGCAAAGAGCAAGACCGGGGCGCTGGACTCCAAGGCCAGCTACAAAGGACTGGTGAAAAAGGGCGTCATGCTGGCGCTGGTGTGGATGGCGGCGCTGCTGGATCAGGCCACCCACAGCGATTTCGTCCGGGACGCGGTATGCCTGTTCTTCATTGCCAACGAGGGCCTTTCCGTTTTGGAAAACACGGCGGTGATGGGCGTTCCGTACCCGGCCTTTGTGAAAAATATGCTGGACGCGCTGCACCAGACCGGCGATCAGGGCAAGGGCACGGAGGCCCGCACATGAGCACGAGAGCGGGCGCGGTCCCGCTCTCCGACCTCCAATTTTTGAAGATCTATTTCAACAGGAAGCGTCTCCGCTCCACACTGGCCAACCTGCGGAAAATGCTGGCGGAGACGGGCGGGGATGCCATCTGCAACGGCTCCATTTTCCTGCGGGATCTGTCACCGGCCTGCCATCTGAAGGCTGATGGGCAGACCCGCAAGGCCCCAGACTACCGGGCGTGGGCCGTCAGTTGGAACAACCCGGCGGACTTCGGCGTGAAGGCCGTGCCCAACGGGGACTCGAATTACATGGAGTGCGTCCACCTCATCATCGGCGGGAAAAAGATCCACCCCGTCACCTGCGGAGCGGATATGCGCTACCGCGCCCCCCGGACTGCCATCGGCACCAAGGGCGGATGGTTCGCCTACTATGTGAGCCGGGAGCGGCACACGCCGGAGCAACTCCGTGACCTGCTGGTGTCCTCCGGCTGGGACAACGCCATCATGATGGACGGAGGCGGGTCTACCTGTTTCATGGATGCGGCAGGGGAGGGCATCGCCGGAGACGGACGGGTGATCCCGTTCTTCCTTGTCTGGAAGCTGAAAAGCAAAAAAAACGAAGAACCGAAAGGAGAGCGGCCTATGGTCGAGATCAACGCCTATTCCAAGGCGAAGGACGGCGGCAAAAAGCTGTCCGCCAACTTTACCGTGAAAGAATTTGCCTGCAAGGACGGCTCCGACGCCGTGCTGACCGCCCCCCGGCTGGTAATGGTCTTGCAGAGCATCCGCAGCCATTTTGCCGCCCCGGTGGTCATCCACAGCGCCTACCGGACGCCCCAATACAACGCCAAGGTAGGCGGCGCGGCCCACAGCCAGCACTGCTACGGCACGGCGGCTGACATTTCCGTGAAGGGCCAGACCCCGGCAGCGGTGGCGGCCTACGCCCGGACGCTGATGCCGGACTGGGGCGGCGTGGGCGTATACGCCGGACAGGGCTTCACCCATATCGACGTCCGGGAGATCCGGGCCGACTGGACGGGCTGAGGATCGGGCCGCACACGGCGGTCTTGAAAAGTCCCCCATCCAGGTATATAATAGGATTTAACCTATAAAAGTCGAGACCGCACGGCCCATCCGTTTTCTCATGGAAGAAGCGGAGCAGGAGATCCAGTGCCGTGCCGCGGCAGCCGCCGCAGAAAGAGAGAGCCGCTATGCGTGTAGTGATTCAGGAGGATTACCGGAAGATGTGCAAATGGGCGGCGGACTATATCGCCGCCAGGATCAAAGCGCACAGGGAGGACCGTCCCTTTGTCCTCGGCCTGCCCACCGGGTCTTCCCCCATCGGCGTTTATCAGGAGCTTGTCCGGCAGAACCGGGCGGGGGAGCTGTCCTTTGCCAACGTGGTCACATTCAATATGGACGAATATCTGGGCCTGCCCCGGGAGCACGACCAAAGCTACTGGTACTTCATGCACGACAACTTTTTCAACCATCTCACAGACATGAAGTCGGAAAACATCAACATTCTCAACGGCATGACGGACGATCCAGAGGGCGAATGCGCCCGCTATGAAGAAAAGATCGCCTCCTACGGCGGCATCGACCTCTTTCTGGGCGGCATCGGCGTGGACGGCCATATCGCGTTCAACGAGCCGTACACCAACCTCGCCTCCCGCACCGGCGTGCGGGATCTCACAACGGATACCCGCATCGTAAACAGCCGCTTCTTCGGCAACGATCCGGAAAAAGTCCCCGCCCAGGCCCTGTCTGTGGGCGTCGGCACGGTGACGGATTCCAAAGAGGTCTTGATCCTCATCAACGGGCACAATAAGGCCCGGGCGCTGGCGGCAACGGTGGAGGGCGGCGTGAGCCAGAAGTGGACCTGCTCCGCCCTTCAGATGCACAACGGCGCCATCATCGCCTGCGACGAGGCGGCCTGCGGCGAACTGACCGTGGATATCTACAAGTATTTTCTGGACATCGAAAAGAATCAGCGGCTCTGAGCGGGGACCGTATCCGCCAACCGCCACTGAAAAACAACGGCAGAGGACATTCGTCCTCTGCCGTTTCCTGTATAGTGCAATACCTTTACACCTTAGTCTGTCAAAAGGGAAGGGGATGCCTCCGTTACCGCCCGCAGCACTTCTTGAATTTCTTCCCGCTGCCGCAGGGACACGGATCGTTCCGGCCGATCTTCTTTCTGCCGGTCCCATCCGCTGTCGGCGCCCCCCGGTAGTAGAGCGCAGCCAGTTCATTGGGCGTGTAGCCCTTGTTAGCCCAGAGCCGGGTGTTGTTTTTGACGGACATCATCACCTTCACGAAGGCTTCGACGGCGCTGCCGCCAAGCTCCATGTCATAGTCGCTCAGAATATCGTAGATCTGCTCCATGCCGGCCTCCACAACGCAGGCGTACTGGATCTCTCCGGCGATCTCCTCCGCGTCCCGGCGGGGCTGATGCCCCTCGTTCATCAAAAAGGCGGTCAGTGCGTCCATCTGCGGCGTGCGCTCATAGTAGCTCCAGTCGGCATAGCGCAGCAGTTCGTCCTTTTCCGGAATATACCGGGGCTTGCCGCCGCATTGGCGTATCAAGTCCCGCACATCCTCAAAGTCATTCTCCTCGAATTCCCCGCAGACGATATACTCCTCCCAGAAACAGTAGGGCGCGCCCACGGCTACATGGCGGAGCAACGCCGGGAACAACTCCTCTTCCGTGGTGGGCTGGCTGTTCTGCCGGTTGAAGATGTCCACCAGATCCGGCTGGCTGATGGTGCCGTACAGATGGACTGCGGCCATGGCATAGCTGTCCAGCAGGTCATAGCGCGCCTTTCGCTCCGTGAAGCCCTCCCGCTCCAGTTGGTGAAACACCTCGCTGATCTCGGTGGGGACCGTCACGATCAGGCCCTCCTGAGAAGCATCACAGACAAGATAGCCCAGATCCTCCAGCAGACCGCACTGTTCAGGCAGGGCCTTTTTCACCTTCACCGGCTCCCGGCTTTTTGCCGCCCGCCTGAACAGCAGGAAAGCCGGCTGGTCGATGATGTAAAGAAGCTCCTCCATGCGCCCTGGCTCCCGGAGGGCGGCGCTCACCGCCTGCACCAGCGCGGGCTTGTTCATCTTGGAATATCCCTTGACATAGTAACTCTTGGCCAGCTCCTTCAGCTTCGCCGCGCTTGCTTCTGCCAACACCGCTTCAATAGTGGGCTTCCCCGCTTCACTCAGTACCATATTGCTCTCCCTTATCTGAACGCCGCTTGCCATTCCACCCCATGGAGGCCGATGCGTTTTTTTATCTATCTGTCAGCGGAACCATGCTCCACTCTATTCAGTGTAGCACATTTTTCCAAAAAATGAAGCGCAAATTCCATAAAACTGCCTTGCTTTATGATTTTCGCCCAAAACAGCGGCACACCTCTTCGGAGGTGTGCCGCGTCTGTTTTTTGACTTTATCCTTTGCTTAACGTCTCAACGATCTCTGCCCTCTGCTTCTCTGTCAGGCGGGGATAGTCCGCAAGGACGGCGGTCAGTTCTTCGCCCCGCTCCACTCTCCGCCGCACCACGCGGCACACCAGCGCCACAGCCGTACTCATTCGCCCTCACCTCCGAATATCATCGCCGCCACCAGTTCTTCCAGCTCCTCCAGACGGGTCTCCTGCGTAGGATGCGCCGCGCGGTAGTCCGCCCGCAGCGTTTCCGAACAGTTCACCTTACCGGACAGCTCATAGCCCTCTGTCAGCGGCGCGTATATCGTCCCATCCGCAGCCGTCACGCTGTCCGCTGTGTAACTCTGCGCGTTTTCGACGGTCAGTACGGGCTGATCTGTTCCGATCTCATATAAATACAACGTCATTTGCTTCACCTCAGATGAATTTTCCGTCTTTAATAATGGCGTTCATTCCGTTTTTCGTATTATATGTGCCGCCCAATGTATCCGGGACGCGATCTCCCAGCAGCACAAGCCCGCCCAGAATGTGACGAATCCCGACGCAATTGTTGCTGTAATCCGTTGCAGGATTTTCTCCATAAACTTCAACACGGCCGCCCCAACTGGTAGAGACCGCACAATCCAGATCATGGAACGCGCAGCTTGCCAGCACAGCAGAAGAATTGTAAAAAACTCCCACGCCCCTTCCATTCTGGGCGTGGCCGTTAAAGGAGCACTCCTCCGCATATATCGTACTTTGTTCGCAAAGGATGCAATATCTGTATGAACTCGCCGTTTCGTCCAACTCCCATTTCACCATTTTCATCTGCACCGGAATGCTGCAATTTGTTGCTCGGAAGCCTTTTGTAAACACGCAGTCTCCCAAATTATCCGCGCGGAACGTGAGACTGCCGCAGCCGTAGAAGCCATTCACATAAACAATGTCCGAATTTATTCCGCTGAGGGTAATTTCATAGTGCTCAGTTAGTAGGCGGGGAAGTGCGTCAAGATAGGCCTGCAGCTCCGCCGCGGGTATGGTGACGGCACAGGATGACGCACCGGTAGCCAGCACCATCTTCCGCACAGGCGCGCAGTCGCTTTCGGTGATGAGACCGGCAGGGGAGCAGAGCACCGCTGCGCCGCCGTCCTCGCTGACGGTCTGGCGCAGATAAAACCGCAGCACCATGTCGCTTCCGGCCCGGATGGTCACCGGCTCGTCCAGCCGGTAAACGCAGTATAGGATTTCCCCCTCGCCGGGGTTCTCCGCGTAGACGCCCAGCTCCGTCAGCGTGTATGAGTCCTCCAGCTCTATCGCAGCCAGCGTCACGGGCAGAACGGCGGTGTTCCCGGCGCAGCGAGCCTCGCCAACCGTCAGCGTCTGCCGGATCTCCGGCAGTTGGACGGTGTTGGGGACGTCCGTGGTATGTCCGCTGCCGCCCACCACACGGGTCACCCGCAGGCAGGCCCCCGCGGCGGTTTTTGCCGCCAGCGCAAGTCCCTTGTTCGTATACGTTCCCTGAATGTTCATAGCCCGTCTCCTATCTCAGCCGCCGGATGCCCCGTCTGGGACGCTGGGGCAGGGGAGCCGTCACCACCGGCGCGGAAGCGGGCAGACGGCTTTTCACGTCCTCCGCCAGAGATGCCTGATACGCCGCGCGGAATTCCTCCGTCCGGCGGTCCGTGTCGCCGTCGTCCCCCCCCGCCAGCAGAGGCGCAAAGGACTGGGGCACGCCGCCCCGCTCCAAGGCGGCTCTGGCCCGCTCCACCTGCTCCCGGCGGAGCTTTTCCGCCCGCAGAGTTTCCAGTTCCTGCTTTTCTTCTTCGTTCATATATTACTCCTCCGTCTCCATGGTTTCCTCGGCCTTGCGCCGCAGTTCCTCCTCCGCGTCCTTCACCCACGGCAGCTGTTCCAGAATGGTGCGCTTGGACAGCAGGGGAGAGAGGGACAGCAGCGTGCCCGCCAGCGCCGTGTGATCCTGCGGCAGATTCTTGTAAAACGTGACCCGCCCCTGTTCCAGCGCCACCGGCATCCCCAGCAGGGCAAAGCCGCCGGAAAGCGCCGTCAGCAGACGGTGCAGACCGTCCAGAAAGCTGCGCTCCTTGGCAAGGCGCACCTGCTCGATGCCCCACAGCTTATACTGCATCGCCACGCCGGAAGCGTTCCCGGCGAAGCGCTCGTCGGAGAGATCCGGCGTCATGCTCAGTTCCAGAATACTGCGGCGCAGATTGCTCTCCAGCTGGGCGAGGGCCTCGTGGTTCAGATTCTTCACCACAAATTCCGCCCGGCCTCCCTCCGCCAGAGAGAGGATGCGGGTGCGGTTGGCCTCGTCGATGTCACCTTGCGTTGTTCCCTGCATCCCGTACAGGGCGAGGAAGGCGTTGGCCACCGACTGCATATCGTCCATAGCCCCGGAGAGCAGCAGGTTGTACGCGTCCATCAGACCCGTCACCATCTCGAAATCGCCGCAGGTCTGGCAGTTGTTGTTGAAGGGCACCAGCGCCAGATGCCCCGGCAGATTTTCCTCCGGCGCGCCCAGAGCCGCCCGCTGACCATCCCATGTGAAGGGCGTGACTCGCTCCTCCTCGTAGAACATCCCGCATACGGTGTCATCCGGGCGCTTGAACAGCCGGACGGCGGCACGGAGCGGCTCGCCGGCCTCGCCGCTGCGGATGCCGAAGCAGGTGAGGGGGTCGCACCGGCATACCCGTACGCCGGACTGTTCCAGCCACACCAGTGCGAAGCCCTCGCCGCAGATGCTCATGTCCCGGCCGATGTCAAAGAGCAGGTGATCCATGGGCAGGTCGGCATAGATCCGCCCCTCCTCCGGGCGCTCATAGGAAATGGTAGGGGGCACGCCGAGGAAATACCCGGTCTGCACCTCCGTGATGTAGCGGGGGAAGGGGACCCGCAGCAGATTGTTGGGCCGCCCCCGGACGGCCTCGCCCTTGGGCACGGGCTGCTGGCCCTCGTAATAGTCCCACAGCCGCTCTCTGTGGGGACGGACCCGGTACAAAAAGTCCGACACCGCCCCGGTCAGAGCTTCCTCCGTCAGCGCCCCGGCGCAAATGTAGTCCTGTTTCAAATACGCAAACCTCCTCACAATCGCAAAACCCGAGCCGGAATGTTCCGCCGCGCACCCGTTTCACCGCGATCAGGCGGCAGCCTTGGCCCCGCCCTGTATGACTTTCTTCGGTGACGGCCTGTGCGCGGCCCGGTGAGCAGACAGTCAGGATACCCATGGGTATCGCCATGACCCCGGCGGCGATGCCCGACGGCCCGCCGTCTCGGAAAGGTCCTCTCTGTTCCGTACTGTCGCCTCTTCCGGCCCTATACTTTTATTGTAAGGACCCTCGCCGCCCTACACGCCGGAACCGATTCTGAAAAACAGTTCCTCTCTCCGCCTCGCACAGTCCATCCGCTCACCCCACACCATGGCATCCCACCGGCTAATCATGCGCTGTCCCGGCAAATCTCTTCCGTCCGAGCCGGCAGAAAAGCTGAATTCTGTCACAGTGGTACACTTCCGCTGTCTTTTGAACTTCACATTCCGCACGCTCTGTGCTAAACTGAATGAGAAGTTATTTCGGGAGGATTTTCTTATGTTCGATCCAAAAAGATTGCTGCAATATGAATTTTTCCCCGCTGAACTGCCTCCTTGCTTTAACTCTGATGGCTTAGCGGCAAATGCGCAGCACACCATTCAGGCAGCCTCCAAACTGAACCGTGCTTACTCGATCCCCCTGACTTACAGCGGTTATAAATCAGAAACAGCCCGAAGGAAATTTGCAGTCCCCAACCCCTATCATTATTGCAAGGCTGTAGACTGTATCGTTCAGCAGGAGCCCGTCCTCAAACCGATTTTTGAAAAAAGCCCATATTCCCTAACAGCCCCGGTGGACCGTGCTCCAAAGGATCGTCAGCCATATGCGAAGCGATCTTCCAGCATTGCGGAAACCAAACGGGAAATTGAACTGCTCTATCAAGATAACCGGTACGAAATTCGCCTGGATATCAATTCCTTCTTTGATAATATTTACACCCATACCATCCCTTGGGCGATTCACGGGATTTCCGCTGCAAAGAAAAATAAAACCGATTGGACGCTGCCCGGAAATCAGGTGGATAAGCATATCCGCGCCATGAACTACGATCAGACCAACGGCATCCTGGTCGGAAACGCCTTATCCAGAATCGTATCCGAGATCATCCTTTGCACGATCGACAGTCAAATACATGACCAGTTTCGGGATGTGTCCTGCTGCCGTTTTGTAGATGACTACTGCATCTACACAAAACGCAGTGCTCAGGTTCAGGAGATCATCGCATTCATCCGCAGATGCCTGTCTAAGTATGAATTGAATTTCAATGAGAGCAAGCTGCAGATCAACGAGAGTCCTTTCCTGTATAGGAAGCCGTGGGTGGAACAAATCAAGCAGTATATCCATCTGCGGCCCGATGTGTTCCTCTCAAAGCTGGTTATGGAATACAACACGCATAAGGATATCGCGATCATTAAATACGGTCTTCGAGTGATTGCGCAATGCCGTTATACAGGAACCACCTGGCCCGCAATGCAGTCCCGATTGATCAATCTGTGGGTCCGCTTCCCCTCGCTGTCTGATCGGGTCCTTCCGATTTTTTGGAAGAACAAGCCCTTACTCAAATTGCGCAGCTTCAAGGCGGCCATTTACAGCATTATTGACGAGGCATTGCTTTTGAACCGGGAGCAAGAGTTGATTTGGGCCGTCTGGTTTGCCAAAGTGTTCAACATTCAGGTTTCCCAAGACTATATGATCCGTATTTTACAGTCTTCCAATGAATTGGCCATTATTGTCATGCTGGACACCATTTGTTCTTCTAAGACGAAAAACGCAACAAGGATTATGCAACAACGCCGTAGTCTGCGGGATGAATTGATCGCGGAAGATATAGATGATAAGGGCGAATCCAACACGCTGATGTGGACCTCCCATTGGCTGCTGGCATACGAGGCAACTCGCATGAAATGGCTCAATCTCCCCAACGAAGCGCCATTTGAATATGCAAGGAAAAATGCGTTTTTCCGGGAGCTTCTTCAAAAGGGCGTAAAATTTTACGATCCGCAGTTCACGTATGCGAAACCATCGCCGTATACGAAAAACTACGAATACGCCACCAGAACCGAGCTCTATGCATCTCTCACCAAGCTGAAAAAGCTGATTGCCAAACGGCTAAAGTGGGAAGGCGCGGCTGCCCAAACAGAACTTACAAAGGAAGAGGCTGCCCTCTACGAAGAGTTCGTAAATGTTTTTGAGGAAAATGAGTTTGTTTATTGAGCGACGCAAGTCGGCGCGGAAAACTCAACTATGGCGTTCATATAAAACACATTGAATCACCGTGCTTGATGAGTAGAAAGATAGAGGTGTAAACATGTTTGCCGCCAGTACATACGAGGAAATTGAAAGAGTTGAAAGACAAGTCGAAAACATGGAAATCGTCGTTTTTCTTTTTGCTCGACCAAAGGAAGAGAATATCTTAAAGGAATTTGAGTACATCCATTACAATTCTGAAAATTACTGCTCTATTTATGCGATTGGATATACAGATGATTTCACAAAGGCAGAAGACCGGACTTATAGGAAAGTTGATGCAATGATGCAGCAAGACTGGTTTTTCAGTATGAAGGCCTTCACTGAGTTCAAAGAAAAATTACAAGATCGCATTCAGTGGAACTATTCCGGCGGTACAGAAATACTCGTTTTACAGAACAATCCTGGGCAGAGAAATGTGCTGAACTTTCAGAACTATGTTGCGATTGATGTAAATAAAGGCATCCGCGAAGGATACATTGATTCTTTTGAGAGCTTTATGGAGTCCTTGATTAGAAGCTCCAAGCGTCGGGTCACGGCGAAGGAAGCCATAAGTGACATCCGAAATGCGAGAATAAGCGTCAAAGGGATCCTCACCGATGCCATCGATGACTGTAAGAAAGTTCCTACGCCAATAAAAAAGATAGCAAAAGACAGACTATTTTACCGCTGTGCAAACACCATACTATAAGAGATCTAATTAGAAATAGAGGCAAATTGCTATGGAACGAATTCCGTTTTCCCAAGTTTTAAAAAATGCGGCTATAGATATTCGTAGAGAGTATGACCGTCTATATGGAATGTTTTGTGTACAGAAGTTTCCAGATATGACGGGAGCAGGATTTCCGTTAAAGGATTACTGTGCAACATATTTTGCTCAGCTTCCCTTTCGCGGTACATGCATATCTTTAGATGACTTTGATGATTTTTATGGATATAGCTTTGAAAGGAATCCTTCTAACTTTGACATAGAGTATTTAGTGTCTTTTTGCGAGTATTCATATAATCTGGCCATCTATGGCGGTGGTACGGTCGGAATTGGCAACCCAATGCAGTTTTACGTCCAGCAAGTACTGACGGTAATCGAGGCCATAGGATATATGCCAAATAATCAAAACGGCATTACTGACTTTGTCCCAAAAGACCAAGCGGCGATTTCTGTCGCCGAGATAGTTGATCCTGCTCTGTCGTACAGGGTCATTGAATACAACCACCACTCAATGAAGGGCGATCTGGATCGTAAGAAAGCTACGCTGATTGTACTGGCAGACAAGCTTGAAGCGCAGAGAGCAAAGCTAAAGCAAATCAATACCTCGCTGGAAACAGACCTATTTTATCTGCTTAATAGTGTAAATGTACGACATAATAACGCAGATCCAGGGGGCAAAAAATATATTCACTTCGTGGCAAATATGAAAAATGGCGACATTGAACAATGGTATGACGATATGTACCAAATGTGCCTGCTAGCATTCTTGGAGTTAGATCATCTGGAGCGCAAAGAGCGCGTAAAGCAATTGAAAGGGGACATACAGAAGAACGGATAACATAAGGTGGCGACCACAATGCACGGTAGTGTAAAGTTATCATTAGATTCTGATTATAAAACATTGGCTCTAATTGAAAGTGAAAGTATATAAGTGTGTAAAGGAATTTCAAATTATGGAGAATAAATATAAACATATGGATTATATACAGTCTGCAATAACAAGGATGGCATCGAATTCCTTTTTCATAAAAGGCTGGAATGTTACTATCATTGCAGCCATTGTGGCATTATCGTTTAAAGAGAGTGATTGGAGAATATATGCCTGTGCATTGATACTAAATTTTGTGTTTTGGTTTTTGGATGCGTATTATTTGAAGCAAGAGAAACTTTTTAGGGAATTATACAATAAAGTTTCAAAGATAAGCGATGACAATTTGGTTGACTTTTCTATGAATACAAGCGAATTTAAAGAAAAAGTATCGGCAATTCCATGCCTTATGATAAAAAACGTCTCGATTACTCCGTTGTATCTTTCGATTTCCGTTGTATTATTTATCTTAATTCATATTGTTTGAGGAGGTTATTATGTTTTCAAAATTTAAATTAAATGATATTATTAATTCGGATTTCAAGGACTATGAACTTTTTGGGGAAAAATACTATGCCGAAATAAAAACAGACATCCAGAGCTGTCTAAAAGAATTTATAGGAATAGATGGAGTAATTGACGGTACCAAGTTACAGGAGAGTTGGTTCCCAACAAAAGAAAAATTTAGTGTGTTTTTATCTCACTCACATGCCGATGAGAAGTTAGCTGTTTCTATAGCTGGCTTTTTAAAAAAGGAACTCGACTTAAATACCTTTATAGATTCTTGCCTTTGGGGATATTCTAACAATTTATTGAGAGAAATAGACGAAAAATATTGTAGACATAGCAACGGTACATCTTTCGATTATGACAAAAGGAATTATTCTACCAGCCATGTTCATATGATGCTATCCATTGCTTTGTCCAGGATGATCGATAAGTGTGAATCCGTTTTTTTCTTGAACAGCGAAAGTTCCATTTCAATACCTGAAGAAATAAACAAAGAGAGAACAACCTCGCCGTGGATATATAATGAATTATCTTTAGCTGATATGATTGAAATTCGACCTATCCGCTGTTATAGAGATAAAATTTTACGCCTCTCGCATAGTGCATATGATGCAGTCAATGAAAGTTCTTCTCTTCAGGTCGAATATAAAGTTGACAAAATCTTAAAAGAATTTATTCCTCTCTCTAAGTACGATTTAATAAATTGCGCAAAAGAGTGGGAAGCAAACGATAAATCATTTCAAAGTGCATTGGATTATATTTACCTTTCAAAAGGTATAAAGATATAATTAATGTGTGCTGAATAATAGAAAAAACCTTCCCCGAGCCCTTCCTCTTCCCGGGCTCGCTCTCCCCTCAATTGAACAAAAACTTCTTTTTGTTCAATTAGATTTCCGTCCCCCCGACGCCCTGCTGGGGCATTTCGAATTATTTTTGACATCAATTCGACCATTTTCCTCTTGACCTCATGACATTATAATGTCATAATAGTTTTCAGAAACTACCGTCAAAACGTCGCATATAGGGAGGATCTGTCGATGGATGAGAAAAGCAATAAGGTCAAGCTGCTGGTCTACGCCACGGAGGACGACCGCGCCCGTATCAAAATGGCTGCCGCCAAGCTGCACATGAGCATGAGCCAGCTGATTTTAGACAGCGTTTTGGAGCAGGTGGCCAGCATCGAGGAGCTGGAAAAGAACGGAGGTGCCCGGGAATGAAGACCATCGCCGTGATGAACCAGAAGGGCGGCACCGGCAAGACCACCTCCGCCATCAATCTGGCGGGCGAGCTGGTACGCCGTGGCAAAAAGGTTTTGATCGTAGACATGGATACCCAGGGCAACGCCACCAGCAACCTGTCCCTGACGGAGATCCCCGCCGCCACGCTGACGGACGTCATCGTGTCCAAGACCGCCACGCTGGCGGACACCGTCTGCCACACCACCACCGAAAACCTCGACCTGATCCGGGGCGGCAGTCTGCTGGCTCCGGCGCTGGCCACCATGCAGGAGATGCCCTTCGGCCGGGACACCACCCTGCGCCGCCTCCTGCCCCAGATCCCCGATACTTACGATTTCGTGTTTTTCGACTGCTCCCCCTCTCTGGAGAGCCTGTTCAATATCAACGTGCTGGTGGCCGTTCAGTACGTCCTCATCCCCATCAAGGTGGATAAAAACTCCATCGAGGGCTACGACGTCATGCTGGAAACCATCCAGTCCGTCCGCGAGATCGCCAACCCGGACATCCGGGCCTTGGGCATCTTCATGACCGCCGTGGAGACCGGCTCCAGCCTTGACCGGGAAATGATCGCCAACTTCCCTGCCATGCTGCCGGGTCTGGCCTTCCAGACGTACATCCGCAAGAATATCGACGTGAAGAAGGCCCCGCTGGCCCTCCAGCCCCTGTGCTTCTTCTCCCCCCGCTGCACCGCCACCGCCGATTACGCCGCCCTGTGCGACGAAATGCTGGCGAGAATGGAGGGCTGATCCATGGCAGGTAAAAAAAGCCCCTCCATCTTCTCCACCCTGCAAAAGACCACGGAAAACGCCAGCGCCGTCAACGGTGAGCTGACCCGCCAGCTGCCCGTGGCGTCTCTGGTGGATAACCCCATGAACCGCTTCTCCATGGCGGAGGATGACGAGTTCCTTTCCACCATGCGCTCCGTGGAGCAGGACGGCTTTTTGGAGGACATCGTGGTCACGCCCGACGGCGAGAACACATGGCGCATCATCAGCGGACACCGCCGGGTGATGGCCGCCCGGAAACTGGGCAAGACCGCCGTCCCCTGCAAAGTCCGCCGGTATCCGGACAAGCTCTCCGAGCTACGGGCGCTGATGGGCGCCAACGTCCACCGGCGCAGCCTCTCCCCCTTTGACATGGCCCGTCAGCTGGAAACGCTGCGGGAAGTCCTCTCGGAAAGCGGACAGCTCCCCGAGGGCACCAAGGAGCAGGCGGAGCTGATGGCCGCCCAGAGCGACCTGAGCCGGGCCACGGTGGAGCGGTATCTGGATCTTCTGAATCTGGACGAGGCCATGACCGGCTGGGCCGAGCGGGGCGAGATGACCATGACGGACGCCTATGAAATGGCCCGCCGGAAGAATGTCCACCTCCAAGCCGCCGTAGAGGAATACGTCGCTCACAACAACGCCAACGGGGACTTCCCCGGCCTTGTCCACCGGGCCATCGCCTGGGCGAAGGCCGCCGAGCTGCCCCCGCCTCCGCCCAAGCCCGCCCCGGCCGCCAATCCTCTGCGGACGGTGGATTCCTTTGGCCGGGCCGTCCGCCGTTCCACCGCGCAGCTCAAGGCGCTGGATCTCTCCGCCGACGTGGACCGCACCACCGCCCGGAAAAAGCTGGACACCTGCCTTGCCAATCTGGAGGAACTGCGGCGAACGGTGGAGGCCCTGAAAGCCGGTCTGGACGGCTGATCCCCTTCCCTCGCCCCGCGCTGTCCGCGCCGCGCAAAACCGCATAGAAAACAACGGTAACGGGACGCGCATGCGTCCCGTTACCGTCATATTGGCCGTTCCAGCGGAACAGAGTCATTTTTTAGCCGTCACACGCATATGACAGCAGCTGTCTCCTCTGCTGAGATATTCAGGGAATTCCATCTGAAGATGAGGAAAAAAGCTTGAAGTTCTTGGCACGATTGCGGAACAGGAACGCAGCACCATCAAACAGCGGCAGGCGGAAGGTATTGCTGCTGCCCGAGAAAATGGACGGAAATTCGGCCGTCCCATTTGAGTTCGACCTGAAAACTGGAACTCGGTTTATAACGCTTGGCAGCGTGGTGACATTACAGCGAAGAAAGCGATGGAATTGACCAACCTGAAGCGGACCAGTTTCTACAAATTGGCCGCAAAGGAGCGCCAAACATTCTGAACTTCAAGCAGTCACAGAATATAACCCAAAAATTTGACTTATAACATAGTTGATGTTATAATTCTAAAAATCAAGTTATATTCTAAACTGGAGGGGATGCTATGCAAGACAATCTATTGGAACCTTTGCTGCATATCCCATGTACTGTTGTTCCCTATGAAGATGCTGTACACTTGCCGCTTTACCTGCGCGGCAGCTATGATTTCTACAAAATAGAGACCGAACAAACTGCTTTTCTGGCTGCACAACCCATAGAGAATATCCCCCTGCCCACCCTGCGAAAGCACTGGGCCGCGCTGACGAAGCAGAGCGGTCTGACCTGCGCGTTTTACTTTGACACCTTGAAGTCTTATAAAAAAGAAAAGCTGGTGGAGGGCGGTATCCCATTCATATTAGGCACAGCAGAGGTATTTCTCCCGTTTTTGGGCGTGGCTCTATCCGCACGGGCACGAGAGCTGCCGGAAAAAAAGTCGGAATGCTCCATGCTGACGCAGAAGTTTTTATTGACTGCGATCTATCAGAACATCCGCAGTGCCAGCGCTGCGCAGATGGCCGACCTGCTGGGCGTCAGTCGGATGTCCGGAACACGATGCATGGATGAAATCGAAGTCTTATTCCCGACTCTCATCCAAAAGAACGGGCGGCGGCGCGTTTTCGATTGGGATAGTGGATGGAAGGCGTATTGGACGCTGATAAGGCCCAGCCTGCGGAATCCCGTTGTTCGGGAATACCGCTTGGATGAGCCTCTGAACTTGTCTCTGCCTCTCAGCGGCATCAGCGCAGTCTGCTGTTATTCCATGCTGGACGAAGGGTATACCCGTGTCTATGGAACGACAAAAGAGATAGCGGCAGACAGGAAGCTATCCACGCAGCCACAGGTCCCCTCCGATGAGATTCCCGCAGCCATCGTCCAAGTCCAGGGCTATGAATTGCCCTTTCAGAATTACCATGCGGTCGACCCTTTGACTGCCATTCTATCCCTCACACCGGAGGAACAAAAAGACCCCCGGGTAGAGGGAGCCATTCAAGAGATAGAGGAGAACTACTTGCCATGAAAGGGATTTCTGTATTTCGCGACTACTTTCAGGACTTCCAAGCCAATATGTCCTGATCGGCGGCGCCGCCTGCGACCTGATTTTTGAGGCGCAAGGCACCGCCTTCCGTGCCACTAAGGACCTGGACATCGTCCTTCTGGTGGAAGCTCTGACCCCGGACTTTGGCCGCAAATTCTGGGATTTCATCAAAGCCGGCGGATATGAACACCGAGCAAAAAGCAGCGGCACCCCGCAGTTTTACCGCTTTGACCGTCCGACCCAGCCGGAATTTCCCTATATGCTGGAGTTGTTTTCCCGAAAGGGCGATATGTTTGAGAATGAACCGGTAGGCCCGTGCGTCCCGATTCCCTTGGGTGATGAGGTCTCCAGTCTGTCCGCTATCCTGCTGAACGAAGATTATTACGCTCTGCTGCTCCAAGGTCGAACGGAAATCGACGGTGTTTCTTTCCTCTCGCCCCAGTATTTGATTCCCTTCAAGGCAAAGGCGTGGCTCGACCTGAGCACCCGGAAACAGCAGGGCGAGCAGGTGGATGAAAAAGACATCCGCAAGCACAAAAACGACATCGCCCGTCTGACCACGCTGCTGACCGGAGAGGAACGCTGTCCGCTCCCGCCTGCCATTCAGCGGGAGATGCAGGCATTTTTCGCACACTTGGAGGAATCCCCCGTTGATGTCAAGAACCTGCATTTGCGGGGCGTACATAATGAAGACATTCTTCAGGTGTTACGCAGTGTGTACCTATCTGCAGATATCGTTGAGGAATCAGATTTTCCTCCTTCCTACAAAAAGTTTTCACCCGAGGGTCTCTGCTAACACGAGACCCTCGGGCATCTTTTTGACCGAATGCTTATTGAGCGCCTACAATTTTCCGTCTGTCTTTCGCGCTCCAGCCGTTCATTTCACGCACAGCGCCCACCCTTCGCCACCGCAGACGGACGCAAGCGCCTCCGTTACCGGCGCAAGCGAACTCCCCGGGGCAAGCTGTAAGAGCAGAACCGGGTGCATATCATCCGCCAAAATGTCTAAGCGCGTCTTTTCTTTGAGTGCGGAGACGGTCGTCTCCGCGTCCATGTGCTCCAGCACGCTGTACTGCGCGTAAACTTCCTCCCCGCACCCATGCTCCGCCATCCACCAATACGCTTCCCGCAGGAGCGGACCCGGCATGTCTGAAAACACGAACGCTGTATTGTCCAACGAAATGTCAGGAATTGATACTTGTTGTCCTTGCCTCTGCGGACTGCTGTATAGGCGTATAACGCAAAGATCAGTACAGGCAGATTGCATGGAAATTGAATTGTCCATTCATACGGTGAAAATGCAAAATGCAAATATTTCGCATATAACCGGATATATTATTGACATGGTAGCCATAAACATGTTAATTTATAATTGAATTGCAGGAATTTTGCAAATGGAGGTTTTGAAAATGCTGCTTGACTTCAAAATCAGCAACTATAAGTCGTTTTTTGAGCAAGCCGACTTCTTCATGATGCCGGCACCTCGACAGACCGGTCTTGATTTTAGTATTCAAAAGCAAAAAGTTGGAGCAAAGACCTATCGTGCCCTTTCTTCTGCGGTCATTTACGGTCCAAACGCTTCCGGAAAAACAAACCTGATTGGTGCTATGGACACGATGCGAGCAATTGTCCTCCGGGGCCATATCAAAGATGCTGACCCCACTGTGACAGCAAACCCGGCTTCTGCCATGTTGGAACTGATTCCAAATCGGAGTAATACCCCGGCGCCAACCAGCTTTTACGTTCGTTTTCTTGAGAACGGACTTGTGGTAGAGTATTCCTTGTCACTTCAGTTAGGAGAATTTCTTGACAAAGATTTCAAGCGTAGAATTATTGAAGAGAAGCTTTCGGTCAACGAGCGCCCCGTCTTTATTCGCACGAATCATTTGGAATTGGAAACTTCATCCGCTACTGAACAATATCTAAATCCGTCTGTCATGGGAAATTTGAGTACTGCAATCAAAATTGCAGAGAGCGGTCTAAATGACGAGGAATTATTCCTGTGCAACGGATATAAAACAATATTTTCTAAAGAACTTGTCTCGATGATCCTCAATTGGTTCGAGAATAAGTTTATAGTGATCTACCGATCTGATTCGCTTAAGGCAATGCGTAAATTTGCCGATCCGAAGGACAATACTGTTTATGTGGATAAAACGCTGACGTTAGCCGCCAAAGAATTCGGTATTACCGCAAATGCTTTGGGATATCGAATCGATGGAGAACGCGCCGAGCTTTGTTCTATTATAGATGACCACGGGCAAAAAGCGGCTATTCCTGCGGAGCTTTTTGAGTCCTATGGTACACTTCGTTTCGTAAATGAATTTCCCCTTATTATTCGTGCGCTGCTAAATGGAGCTACATTGGTTATGGACGAATTTGATGCTTCGATTCATCCTATGGCTCTTATGAACATCATCAGTGTCTTTCATAACGACGAGATCAATAAGAAACATGCTCAGTTGATTTTTAACACTCACAATCCTATCTTTCTGGATGCGTCGTTATTCCGCAGGGATGAAATCAAATTTGTGGAGAGAGACGAAACAACAAATTGCAGTGTTCATTATGCGCTTTCGGATTTCAAAACGGCAAATGGTGTGCGAAAAGGCGAAGCCTATATGAACAATTACTTTGTTAATCGCTATGGTGCTATCAAAGATGTGGACTTTTCTTCTATCCTCAAAAAGATCATCGATGCAAGTGAGGTGAAGAAAGATGGCTGACCGCAAGGAAAATATCTCCTATATGTTTACTGTCGAAGGTGATACCGAAAAGTGGTATTTGGACTGGCTTGAAAAGCAGATCAATGCTTGCAGTGATGCGGCTTATAGCGTCTCTATTTCTTCAAAAAAAGAACCAAATCCGATGAGCTATGCAAAAACAGTCAACCGTATGACAAAGCCGAAGGTCATCCATCTGTGTGACGTTGAAAGCAATGATCCAGATGAAGTAAAACGCTTCCAAGCTGTCCTCTCTGAACTAAATGAGGCAAAAAAAGAAAAGAAAATTCGGTATGTCTTAGGGTACAGTAATTTCACCTTTGAACTTTGGATGATTCTTCATAAAAGCGCCTGTAACCGGGTCTTGACCCACAAAAAGCAGTATCTCGATTTGCTTAATCGGGCATACGGAATGAGCTTTTCATCTTTGGATCAATACAAAGAAAAGAAAGAGTTTGCTAAGTGTCTGAAAATGCTGACACTGAAGGATGTTTGTGACGCAGTTCTTCGTGCGGACAAACTTATGGCCACAAATAAACGAGACGAAAAAGCAAAGACTCAGTACAAGGGCTTTTCCTACTACACAGACAATCCATCCCTTACGATCTGGGAGCCGATCCGAGACATACTCAAAGAGTGCAGACTTCTAGGCTGATCTCCCCAAAGGTTTTCCTGATGAACGCTAACAATATGGTGTCTCTAGCAGGAGCTTTCCTCGGCGTCACGTCCACAAGTTACTTCTTGGTATTGCTGTCGCGGAAAATCATACACTGAGAGCCATCACCAGCCCATACCCATTAAGCCGGAGCTGCCGCGCTCCTTGCATCGCCGCTGGACGGAGGTGAATAGCTCCACACAGTCATTTCAATTGAACCGGCCTTGTTTTCTCGCCTTTTAACCGCTATACTGTAAAAAAGGAGGGGTATTATGGACTTTTGGAACGCTATGTCATTTGGCGCCGCAGTTGGGGATGCCATAGGTTTTAACGCCAGCCAGAAAGCCGCCTTGCAGCTCATGGCCATGCAGCCAGACAAACCCCCGCAAAAAAACGATTCCGTGCGGGTCGACATTGAACTGGACCCGGAGGTGGCCGAAGCCTTGGAGTTCCTTGAACAATTTTCGGAGGAACCCTTGATTTGAGCACCAACTGAACAATCCGGCTGCTTATAGCCATCTTAGGTTTGAAGAACAGTTTGCCCTGAGGGTCGACGCCGAATGGAACAGGAGCCATCATGGATGATGACATGATCTATTACGCGAAATCTCCAAATCCGCAGGAGTATCGGCAGACGGTAAAAGAGCACTTACAGGCAGTTGCGGAGCTTGCCCAGAAGTTTGGGACACCCATGGGTCTGGCCACGGCCGCAGAGCTGGCGGGACAGACGCATGATTTCGGAAAGTACTCTCAGGCGTTTCAGGAGATACTTAACGGTACCCGGTCAGGGATCGACCACGCCATGGGCGGCGCGTGCTATTTGGAGGCCGTTTACAGGGGCAGCGTTGGTGCCCGCCCGGTCATCGAGGCAGTCAACGGTCATCATAACGGTCTTGTGGCTTACGACGAAATCCGAAGCGAACTGCACGCCGTTGCCGATCCGCGTAAAAGGCCCTGCGGGAATGGTGGAAAGACGCCTGCCATCGAAAATAAAGAGCAGCTGCAAGCGGCAAACGCCGCATTCAGGAAAGACTTTCCTTCCTTCAAACCACCGATGCTTTCCGCTCCGCCCATTGCTGAATTGGAGTCCATGCTGTATACCCGAATGCTGTTTTCCTGTCTGGTGGACGCGGACTATACGGCCTCTGCCTTGAATGATGACAGCACCTATTTGGATCGTGCGGAAAACAATAGCTTTGATCCGCAGGCGCTTTTGAAAAAGCTAACTGAATACCGGGACGGCATCCGGCAATCATCCACGGCGGACAGGATCCTGAATACATATCGAGACCGGGTATTTGAGCAGTGCGGGAAAATGGGCAATGAGCCGGAAGGGCTTTACACATTGACGGCACCTACCGGAACCGGAAAAACGCTTGCTCTGCTGCATTTTGCCCTGCGGCACTGTCTGGAGCACGGAAAACAGCGCATCATCATGGTTCTTCCCTTTTTGACCCTGGCGGAGCAAAGCGCGGAGGTCTATTCAAAAATAATCCCCGATGTTCTGATCGATCACAGCCAGAGCGATCTGCCGGAGGACGCATGGGAACTGGCTGCCCGGTGGAGCGCGCCGGTGATCATCACAACGTCCGTCCGCTTTTTTGAATCGCTGTTTTCAGACCGGCCCGCTGCCTGCCGCAAGCTCCACAACATTGCAAACAGCGTCGTGCTGTTTGATGAGGCGCAGAGCCTGCCTGCCGATTTGACCTCGGTTACACTGCGGGCGGTAAATGAATTGTGCAGCCGATACCACACGACAATGGTATTTTCTACGGCAACGCAGCCGGATTTCTCCGCGCGAAAAGACCTGACCTGGAGGCCGAGAGAAATTCTGCCGGAGTCCGGGGAGATGTTCCGCGCCCTGCAGCGGGTGAAGGTGGAGTGGCGGCTTGGAGAAGACACACCGCTGGAAACCATTGCGGAGGAGATGTCCGGGCAGGACAGCGTCTGCGCCATTGTCAATCTGCGCCGCCACGCGCGGCAGATCGCCGACAGGCTTTCTGAGCTCTGCCCCAAGGATACCGTCTTTTACCTTACCACAGATCTGTGCCCCGCTCATCGGAGCAAACAGATCAAGCGCATCCGGGAGCGGCTGAAAAACAATCTTCCGTGCCGGGTGGTGGCGACCCAATGCATCGAGGCGGGTGTAGACTTGGATTTCCAGACGATGTACCGGGCCTTGGCTCCGCTGGATGCCATCATTCAGGCTGCCGGGCGGTGCAACCGAAACGGCGGGGCGATGGGGCGCGTGACGGTTTTCTGCCCGACTGACCCACGGATGCCCTACCCGGATCAATGGTACAGCAATGCCGCTGTCACGGTGCAGGAGATGGGGCCGCCGTTTTCCATCCATGACCCGGAGAATGTCCGGGAATACTACCGGCGGCTTTTTCACGGCAAAAAAGACAAGCAGAAGCTGCGGGCTGCCATTGACAGCCGTTCCTTTGCACAAACCGCCGCGGAATACCGGCTGATCGACAACGCCGGTGCTCAAGTGATCGTCCCTTACAGCGGCGCCGATGTGTCTTATACAAGCATTGCCAAGCGGATGCGGGATGAGGGCATTACCCATGCGTTATTAAAGGAAGCGGCACCCATTACAGTGAACTGCTTCGCGAAGAATTTGAAGATTTACGCGGAGGAGATCCCCTTTGCCGGTCACAGGAAAACACAGACCGCGGGCAGCGGCGTCTTCCTGCTTTGCCCGCAGTATACCGATTTGTATTCCGACGAGCTTGGCTTACATCTGCCGCAGGAAGAAAGCTTCGAGTCAATATTCTGAAATGTTTACGTCATAGCACGCTATGTGTCCTTTTTATCGGACACATAGCGTGCTATTGTGATTTATGTACATAAAAGGGGAATCTTTTCATTGACTTTCTTGTGCATTGTTTTATGCTATATATGACAGCTAAATAGCTGATGAGTAGAAATATATAGAGTATGATTTGACCGCCCTGCCTGGATAACGGGATGGGGCGCGCAAATCACGGAGGTGAATTCTATTTGAAAGAAGTTGTTATCGAGGTTTGGGGGGACTTTGCCTGCTTCACCATGCCGCAGGCGAAGGTGGAACGGTTGACTTACCCCTTCCCTCCCCCGTCGGCTGCCAGAGGGATTCTTTCCGCTATCTACATGAAACCGAAAGAATTCCTGTGGAGGATCAATCGCATCGAGGTGCTGGAGCCGATTCGCTATATTAGCTTCAAGCGCAATGAGATCAAATGCACCGTCAGTTCAACGCCGGTCTCCGCGGAGGAGGAACGGACTCAGCGGCAGACGACCGCCCTCCAGAACGTGCGCTATCGCATCGCCGCGTCGATCATACCGCGCCCGGCCTTTGTGGGGCGTGAAACGCAGCTGTACGAACAGGCCATGCGGCGTATTCGCGGCGGAAAATGCTATTTTCAGCCGTCCTTGGGCTTGCGGGAATTTACCTGCTACTTTGAGGAGAGCGACGGCACTCGGCCTCCCATTCAGGAATCTCTGGATGCCGGACTGATGGTCTATGATCTGTTTACCCCGGAAGATGTGGAGGTCACCAAAAAAACAAAAATTCAGATGTCTCTGTTCCATGCGGTGATGGAAAACGGCGTCATTTCCGTTCCGCCTTATGAGAGCCAGGAGGTTTTGAAAGGAGAGGCGATCCATGCTGAAGGCGCTGTATGATTATGGGCTCCGCCGACAGTTGACGCTGCCCCCCGGTTTCATTGAGAAAACCGTCAAGGCATATATCTCCCTTTCAGAGGACAACGACCATGTCAGCATTTATCTGGGCGATGATGAGCAGCTGCCCTGCCCGGACATGGGGAGCCTTGCGCAGGGCAGGGACAAATGCAACGTTCTGGTGGAAAAACGATCCATTGTGGTTCCCGACGCACCGGCGGATGGGGCTAAGCTCGCCGCCAAGAGCGCTTTCTTTCTGGAAACGCTCCGCGACGCGTCGGAGGAGGAACCGCTGCTGAAGACCTGCGTCCGTGCGTTGGAAACCCCCGAAATTGCGGAGGCCATCCGGGCAGAGCTGGATCGCATGAAGATAAAGCCGGGTGACAGGGTCTCATTTCGGGTCAACAGAAACTCCATGGTAGAGTCCGAAAAGATCCACCGTTGGTGGCAGGAGTACCGAAAGCGGTTTGCCAAGAGGGATGCATCCTCGACAGAGCTGTGCCTGATCACCGGTGAGCCCACGGTTCCCATGATGACGACCACCCCCATTCAGGGCCTGCGTGTCGTAGGAGGACATGCCAGCGGAGACGCGCTGATCTGCTTTGACAAAGCGGCATTTTGCTCCTACAATCAGAAAAAAGCGGTCAACGCGCCTGTTTCCGAGGAGGCGTTCGGCGTGGTGAAGTCGGCGCTGGACGATCTGCTGAAGGATGCGCCGATCCTTGCGGGCATGAAGTTTGTGCACTGGTTCGACCGGGAGATTGCCCAGGAGGAAGACCCGTTCTGTACCCTTGACTTTGGCTTTGACAGGCCAGAGCAGGCGCCGGAAACGGTTCCCGTCAATCCGGCCGCTAAGCGGAACATGGCAGACCAGGTCCCCGAAAGCGTCTATTCCGGTCAGGCGGCTCCGGATCTGGACGGCACATCCTATTACATCTTGCTTCTTTCCGGCGTAAACAGCCGCGTTATGATCCGCAGATTTGAGCGGGGCAGCTATGCCGACCTGCGTCAGAATCTGCGTCAATGGTATGACGATCTGGCATTGACCAATCAATCCGGCACAGGGAACATCAAACCGGTGAAGCTGACCGCGCGCCTGCTGCGCCTGCTGAAATTCCAGAAGGGCGACACCCGCCCGCTGGACAGACTGTCCAAGGAGCTGGCCGGATTGACCCCGGCGGTGATTCAGGCCGTTCTTTCCAACGGAGCTCTGCCGGACGCCGTCGCGGCAAAGGCGCTGGCCTATATCCGTTCAGAACTGCTGAGCAGTGACGACAGTGACAGACAAAGCGCGCAAAGTCCTCTGCCCAACAGTCTGGCCTGCCAATGGCTCAAGGTCTGGCTTCTGCGAAAAAATCGAATGAATCATCAGGAGGTACCGATTTTGGAAGAATATAATTTCAACCTTCCCAGCACCGCCTATCACTGCGGCGGTTTGATGGCCGTTTACGCGGCAATTCAAAAGGCGGCGATGCCTGATGTCAATACCGGCATTGTAGAGCGCTACTATGCCTCCGCCATTCAGATGCCCGCGCTGGTCATCGGCCAGCTCAGCAGCCGTTCCAACCACCATCTGGAAAAAATGGAGAACAAATGGCTTGCCAATCAATATCAGGAAAAGCTGCGGCAGGTATCCGTCGCGCTGGGGACCTCCATTCCAGCCACACTGAACCTGGAGCAGCAGTCCTATTTCGCGCTGGGATACTACCAGATGGGAGCAAAGCTCAGTCAGGAGAAAAAAGAACGTTCCGCTGCCGGTGAAAAAGCGGCAGCCGAAGAATAAGGGGGAGGCTTTACCATGGCTATTCAGAATCGATATGAATTCATCTACTATGTGGCATGTTCCAACTGCAACCCGAACGGCGATCCGGATATGGGAAATATGCCCCGCATTGACCCGCAGACGATGCAGGGCTTTATCACTGACGGCGCTTCCAAACGCCGCATCCGCAATTATGTAGAACTGGCCTACCGGGACAAGCCCGGAATGGGCATTATCATTCAGCAGGCGACCAATATCAACCGCCACATTGCTGAAGCCAAGCGAGCTGCCGGCGTGGAGGATTGCGCGAAAGTCAAGGAGGCTGTTTATGCCGGCAGAAAAAAGGCCTGCGAGCTTTTCTACGATGTGCGCGCGTTTGGTGCGGTCATGTCCACAGGCCCCAATGCCGGGCAGGTGCGCGGGCCGGTACAGATCACCTTCGGCAAGAGCCTGGACCCGGTGCTGCCGCTGGATATTTCCATTACCCGCATGGCGGTTGCGGACAAGGTGAAAGATGGCGCTGTTGTAGAGGACTACATGGCTTGGGAGGAAGCCCAGTCGGAGGACAAACTCCGCACTATGGGCCGCAAGCAGATCATCCCCTTCGGCCTGTATGAGGTTCGCGGCTTTGTCAGCGCGAATCTGGCAGAGGAAACGGGCTTTGACGAAGAAGATCTGGATATTCTCTTTGAATCTATTTTGAATATGTACGAGCATGACCGCTCCGCCAGCAAGGGCGAGATGGCGGTGGTTTCTCCGCTGATCATTTTCAAACACGTTGGCACGGACAGCGATGCCGAGCAGAGAGTGCGGCAGGCGAAGCTGGGCTGCGCGCCGGCTCATAAGCTGTTCGATTTGGTCAAGGTCACAAAAAAGGCCGCGGTGGCGTATCCCCGCAGCTATCGGGATTACGACGCCGTGGTGAAACTGGACAAGGTGCCCAGCGGCGTGCGGATTGGCTTTAAGCCGGATCCCTTCTCCCCGATCGTCTGGGACGCGCTTCCCGACGGAGAGGACTGGTTCTGCCGTGGATGACTGGGAGCCGATCCCCCTTTCACGGCTGTCACACGCCGGTTTCTGCCTGCGGCGGGCCGTGGAGGTGAGTCGCCCCCCTCGCGGGGGCGTGAGTAGAAATATTATCAACGCAGTCTGCGAACTCATGGAAATGGGTCGCCCCCCACGCGGGGGCGTGAGTAGAAATTCAAACAGCCGCCTGTCCTCCTCGTTATCGTTGGGTCGCCCCCCACGCGGGGCGTGAGTAGAAATACATTGGTGAGAATCTGAGCCATAGTCATGGAAGTCGCCCCCCACGCGGGGGCGTGAGTAGAAATATAATCCCCAATAAAAGATAGAAGAACGGCCTTAAGTCGCCCCCCACGCGGGGGCGTGAGCAGAAATAAGCTGAGGACCGGCAGCGACCCCAGCAAGGCCCGTCGCCCCCATGCGGGGGCGTGAGTAGAAATAGCAAGCCCGGACAGCTCCAGATCATCCTTGTGTCGCCCCCTGCGCGGGGGCGTGAGTAGAAATAGCCCCTGTTGCTGATGTTCGTGATTGTGGCCTTGTCGCCCCCTATTCTGGGGCGTGAGTAGAAATTTCATGTACTCGATGGTCATGCGCATCAGCTCATGTCGCCCTCCTCGCGGGGCGTGAGTAGAAATATGCTGAACTGGCGGTCAAAGGTGTCGATCTGGCGTCGCCCCCCCGCGGGGGCGTGAGTAGAAATCTCGAATGTCCTATATGAACTGTGATATAGTGTAGGCGTCGCCCCCCACGCGGGGGCGTGAGTAGAAATAGGTTGGCTTGTCCGTCGCAGTCCACCAGCACGAGTCGCCCCCTCGCGGAGGCGTGAGTAGAAATGAGATTGACGGGGAAACCAAGCCCCGTCAGCTGTCGTCGCCCCCCCTCGCGGGGGCGTGAGTAGAAATCTCAATGGCGTAGCGTTCCTCGAACGGGCGGACGTGTCGCCCCCTGCGCGGGGGCGTGAGTAGAAATAACCGCTTTGCGAACCAGCAGGGGTTGAACACCAAGTCGCCCCCCATGCGGGGGCGTGAGTAGAAATTGGAAGCTGAAAAGCGGGGATGCGTGTGAACCGGAAGATCGCCCCCACGTGGGGGCGTGAGTAGAAATACTCTTGGCCTGCATGGTGTCAAAGGGGGTGTTCACCGTCCCGGCCTTGGCGTCTCCCGGCGTGTCAAACCCCGCCGGCCCCCGTTCTTGACATTTTCCGCCCCCTGTGCTATGCTATCATTTAACATTGAGGGGACGCGTACCCTCAACCCCCGCGGATAACTGATCTCCGAAGATTATGCTGCGCGCATGTCGTTCAGCTGTAGGAGACCCGTCATCCGCTCTTTTTATGACCAGAGCACCAGCGGGTTCCAGGAAGTAAACCACATCCTGAGCGTCTGCATTTTTCCCGGGCTGCACAACCTTCACCTTAATATCCGCGTAATACGGATCCCCGTCAACGTAGAAAGATGTCCGTAAGGTATCGAACCCGTCGACCTGTTGACGGCCCTTTCTATCTCCACTGCTTTCGACCCAATAGCTGCTGTCGATTGCTTTTTCCAGATTATCGATCAGCAGCCGTTCGATCTGAAGAGGACTGCTCTTCTCGGTGTAAAGCATCTTGTTCAGCGACGCCTTCGTTACGTCCAGATAGTACGTCTTTCCGTCTTTGGTAATATTGGAAGCCATCAGATAGGCGGGACGATTGTCCTGAATTCCCAGGCGTGCAATAGCATCCGCCTTTACTTGTCTGCGGTATTTGTTCCCATAAAGGTGTTGAATATCCGCCCCAGTGGGAGTCGCCCCCCATGCGGGGGCGTGAGTAGAAATGCATCCGTTTCTTTTACACAAGCCGGGTCCAGCTAGTCGCCCCCCACGCGGGGGCGTGAGTAGAAATATCTTCGCGTTCAGGTCGATGATGAGACCGCCAATGTTGCCCCCACGCGGGGGCGAGCGGAAACAGCGTCGACGGAAAGGAAGAGAGACGATCAGTCCTCCCCCCCCTTCCTACAAAAAATTTTCACCCGAGGGTCTCTGCTAACACGAGACCCTCGGGCATCTTTTTGGCCGAATGCTTATTGAGCGCCTACAGCTTTCCGTCTGCCTTTCGCGCTCTGGCCGTTTATTTCATACACAGCGTCCACCCTTCGCCGCCGCAGGCGGACGCAAGCGCCTCCGTTACCGGCACAACCCAGTGTCCTGTTTATGGGACACCTCACAGCGCATACTGTCCGTAAACCAAGGGCTGATCGCAAAAGTGAAGGTCACATTTTTTGATAAAAAACCGCGAACCTGTTCATATGGGAGGGGCCTTATGTGCTGCATCGTATTAGATCTGGAATGGAACCAGCCGTTTTCCACGCGCTCTATGGTCACAACGCCGGTACGGCTTCCCGGGGAGATCATCCAGATCGGTGCTGTCAAGCTGAATGAACGGCTGGAGATCGTTGATACGTTCAAAGTTATGGTGAAGCCCAAGTACTACCCGCATATGCATCGGAAGATCGCCCGGCTCACCCAAATATCCAACGCGGATCTTGCGTACGGCTTTCCGTTTAAGCAGGCCTTTGCGTACTTCACTGCCTGGTGCCCCGAGGACGCGGTGTTTCTGACCTGGGGAAACGAAGACTTCAAGGTTCTGCACTCGAATATATCCGTTCATAAGATCAAAGGTTATCATCTGCCGAAGGCGTATGACGTTCAGCGGGCGTTCAGTCGGCAAATCGTGAAAGAGCGCCGCCAGTACTCACTGATACAGGCGATGGATATGATTCAGGAGCCTGCCTGCACCGCTCATGACGCGCTCCATGACGCGATGAATACCGTGCAGGTCCTGCGGCATCTGGATCTGCCTTCCCTGCTGAATGACGATCACCCGGACATTCCATACAGTCAAGAAAACGGTCTGCAGGAGATGAACGAGGATCTCTTTGACACAAAGACGGAGGCCTTCGCTGCCATGATGCGGCGCGCTTGGATCTGCCCTGGGTGTTCCCATCCGGTGGTATTTGATAACTGGATCAGCCAGAACTCGGACAAACAGATCGCAACTACCGCTTGTGATTGCGGCTGTGCCTACTTTGCCAGAATTCATATCCGCAAGAACGCGGACAAGTATCGCTGCCATCGGATCGTCTATCCATTGACAGAAGCGAACGCTTCCTTCTACAACGCGCGCAAGGACATTGCGCGGTGCAGGGCGGAGCGCCATGCTGAATATGAAGCAAACCGGGTGCAGATCCACGCTGGCTGATCCGGGCGCAGAGAAATGGAGCGTTCCGAAGCCAGCGACATGAAAAAAACGCGGCTGTCCGCCGCGCCTTTGAGCAAATATATAAATAGAACCGGAGGAAATGAAATGAGAGCTTTATTAAGAGACGGAGCAGATCAGACACGCATTGCCATCGAGGTGGAGGAAGCCGTTTACGAACCGGAGGACAAGCAGCTGCTGCTCTACACCGGCAGCGAGACCTGCTACATTGTCTCCAAGGTCGTGAAGGTCAACGCCGATTCGTTTATCGAGGAACTGGCCGCAAAGAGATATTGCGATCTGACCCAGTTTGAAGCCGCGCGGGACGAATGACAACGCGCCCCTACCAAAACAGAAAGGAGAGGTGAACATGACCACGCCAAGCATGGGCGAACTGCTCGTACAGCAGGCCCAGGAGGCCGAACGGTTCCGGCTCTTGCTGCTCACTGATGAGTGCAAGACCATCGAGGAGTTCCGTGAAAAGCTCCATGACCTGCTGAACAAGTAAAGCGCCGGGCCCCCCACCCGAAAAATCACTGGCGCAAAACGTCCGACGCTCAACGAAACAATCGAAACGAGGATCCCCTGATACCAAAAACGGTATCTGGGGATCCTCTCTTTTTTTAAATTCTTTTTATTTCTCTTTGACAGTTCAATCCTTTGTGGTGCAAGGCTTTGCAGTCATTTGACGCATAGCTTCAAATCAAAAATAAGTTTTTTGGGGAGAGAGGGTGTTCAGAAGGTGCCCTTTTTCTACATTTATTACGAGAAGTGTGTGAAGGGTGTTTTATCCCCCGACAACTGTAGCTTCTCACTCCATTTCCCTACGCACTGCACCTTGAAAACTGAATACGATTCCAAGACATCACCGTGTCCGAGCCACCATGAGCAACGTGAAAGAGGCCTTGGTCAAGCCTCACTGCGACGACGGCACGGGAAAATAATGGTACTCTCGTCCGGCTAGGTCTCAAACCGAGGGACGACGCACCCACAAGCATGGGCCGAGGCTGAAACGCCTGTGTCCCCTTGACCAGGGGACTTGGAATCGACTTCTATTACTTCATCGAAAGGGGGTATATGAGATGAGTTGCGCACAAAAGCAGCAGTTGGTGAGCTTCCTGAAAGTCAGGATATGGAAACCTTGGTTTCGTCACTTTAATGATCACAAGGATTTCCATAACGAAGGAACTGTCCACCTATTTAGTCTCATGGCACTCTTCAGTTATGCGAATTTCCGCTCAAACGAGCGTGTACTCAATGGTGAACGTTATATGGAGGCCCCAGGCCAATGGATCTGTAAGCTCGGTTCATTGCCCCGTATCCTTCGTGTGCATTCTAAAGAACAGGCACTTGAGCAACTGGAGTATTTTCAGACCCACGGGTTCCTGACCTATGAATGCGTGGATAAAAAGAATGAGATCATTCGCTTTACCATCGCCAATTGGAAAGAGCATTGTACAAGCCTTCCGTATAACTACTACAGCTATAAGGGATCCGGCTTCTTTTTCTTCCCTCTTCCTATTGGCCGGAGGCTCTTAAAGGTTGCGCGTAAAACAACAGGGATCGTGTTTAGTGAGTTGGATGCCATCATGGATATGTGGCTGCACACCATCCTGAATGATCCCAAAGTAAAAGGGTCCGAGTACATGCCGGTCGTGTATTATTCCAATATGCACGGCATGCCGTTGCTCTCATACACCTACCTCGCAAACCGATGGGGCTGGTCGAAATCTCGCGTAGGCCGTTTCATATTGAAAGCCGGAGAATACGGGATCATCCGTCGTGTAAGCTTCTCCAGCTCTCGCGGCTCCGTTATTTCCATGTGCCGTTACCGTGAAATGATTTTCGGGGATACCTGTGAGGAACTGGAGCTGAGTAGTATCGGAGAAATTATCGGCATCGCAAAGGCAACAACATCAACTGACACAGACGAGGGCAAGATGGAAATCAGCATTGAAACCCGCGTCCCACCGCCCCGTGCGATCGGGAATCCAAGAAAAGCACTGAAAATTCAGGCTTTTTTGACTGTTCGAAACACTTTTTTTGTCCGCTGGATTCCATTAGTCTTCTACAGTTCTTTAGACTGGGAGATGTCTAAAGAAGAGAAGCATATATGCGGTTCACCAGCGACGGAGTCTCAGCCAAAGCGAAGGAGATGAAATAATGACATCAGATAGTACCCCTGCTTTCGAGATCGAGAAAGAAGCACTGAAAACAGAGATCGAGACCGGCATCAAGACGGGTGTGGATCATCTGGAAGACAAGCCCCCCAAACGCGATCGTGTGGAGAAATACCATAACACCCGCCATCTGCTCAAGCAGTATCGCAAGGTCGCCTATGCGATCCAAATTTCGGAAGCGGACATGAATGTCCGAATGGAGATGGAGCATGGCACCCGTCTTTCCACGCTGGAAGTCAACGCGGAGCTCGCCGGCATTGATTTGTCCGGTTCAAAGCTTGAGGGATATGCCAGAACCGTTATTCGAAGCAAGAACATGCTTCAAATCATTGACAATGCATTGAACACCGTGCGGATGGATCCCGATCACGGAGAACTCATGTATCAAATTCTCTATCTCACGTATTTCTCAAAAAAGAAGCCTGCAAATCGTGAGGAGATCCTTGCGGAGCTTGATCGGCAAGGATTCCCCATGTCGATGGTCACATACCACAGTTACCTCAATATGGCCATTGAGTCAATCGACCGTATTCTCTGGGGATACACAGCGCGTGATTGTATGGAGATCATCAAACAATTTTTACCCTGAACGAAAGTCGAACTATTTTTAAACGATATTTGAAGTCCTGCTTAATTGCATCTAAACTCCTTAAATGGTAAGATGATAGCGTCGAAAAGATTCATCGATGGATTGCCTTCTCTCATCAGAAGGCCTTTTTTCATGCTAAAGCCAGGAACTCAGGTCGTACTGCCCGAGTGCCTGGTTTTTCTTTTCGGCTCTATCGAAAGGAGGACTTCCCAGTATGAATCAAACCAAACCTGCCGTCGTCAAGAAGTTGCAGGAGCGATTCAGAAATATTCACGCAGGCCGTAACCTGTACACGGCTTTCCTGGTGCCTACGATGCTGACCATGGTTTCCACGCGTGCTTTTGCTGCCGATACCATTTGGACCAAAGCAAGTGCGATCATGCAGGATGTGTACAAGCAGATCCTCGGCATCAGCACCATTGCGGCGATCGTCACTGCGTCGATCGCGCTTTTTCTGATGAACTTCTCCAGATCTGGACGAACGGTCGATGAGTCCCGTGCCTGGTTGAAGCGGATCATCATCACTTGGGCCATTCTTAACAGCCTTGGCTTCATCATGGCCTATGTGACTCCCTTCTTCTCCGGTGGCACTTGGACCCCCTAACCAAAAAGGAGGATCACATCATGAAAAAAACCATCTGTTTCCTATCCGGCATCATTGCAGGTATTGCCCTGTGTCTGACCGCAGCATATCACTTGCCTGAGAGCAATCTCGATGACGAGTTCGATTGCTTCTAAAGTGTGCACAGGAGGTGCCGTATGGGAATTCTAGACAGCATTGTTGAATGGATTGCCACACAGGTCATGAATCTGCTGGATCTGATCACAGGTTCGGTACTCGGTGCATTGGGCTGTGATATGAGCACTTTCCTACGTTACTTTCCGGCCGCCGAGACGCTCTATGAAGTATTCGTAGCGATCGGCGTCGGATTTATCCTACTGAACCTTGTGTGGCAGCTATTCAGGAATTTTGGGCTTGGCCTGGGCCTTAGTGCGGAGGATCCAGCCAAGCTCGCAATCAAATCAGTTCTCTTTATCTTTTTGGCACTGTATGCGGATCAGATCATGGTTCTTATCTTGGGTATCGCGGGAACGCCGTATGACTGGGTGGTAGATACATCACTCCCCGCAATTGAGTTCGCTAATTTCGGAAGTGTTCTTACCGTTGTGATCGGGTGTCTCGCATCCGGCTCCGTCAGTTTGATCGTTCTGATTCTGGTACTCATGATCGCCTGGAACTACATTAAGCTGCTGTTCGAGGCTGCGGAAAGATATATTCTCGTTGGCGTCCTGATCTATACAGCTCCGATCGCATTCGCAATGGGAGCGTCAGAGAATACGTCAAATGTTTTTAGCGCATGGTGCCGAATGCTTGGCGGTGAGCTGTTCTTACTGATTATGAATGCCTGGTGCCTACGCCTATTCACAAGTATGATCGGTAATTTCCTTGCAAATCCGCTATCTGTCTAAGGAGGCAACGATGAAGAGAAATTCATTTATCACATTCCTTGCGTTTCTGCTGCTTTTATGCGCACTTTCGACATCCGCTTTTGCCATCGATGAGAGCGAAGTGGAAAGTGCCATTGCGGCATCCGGCAAGGACGCAGTCGCCGGCAATGTTTTCATCTGGTTTCTATGTGCGATCAGTTTTCTTAAGGTCAGTCAAAAAGTTGATAGCTTCATGGCTTCCCTGGGAATCAATGTTGGAAGAACCGGCGGAAGCATGCTGGGCGAACTCATGGTCGCCGGTCGCAGCATTGCTGCCGTTGCGGGCGCGGTAGGCGGGACCGTATTTAACCGTCATTCCTCTAGCAGTACCAAAAGCTCCCAGGCAGCCGGATCCGCCTTTGCTGGTGGAGGGAACGGGCTCATCAGTGTTACGAAGCGTGCCGCCGGAAATGCAGCCGCCGCAAGTGCCACAGGAAATTCCGCCGGACTCGGCGGCATTGTTGGCGGCGCGATGTTCGGATCAAGCCTAAGGAACGGCGGCAAATTCGCAATGAGTGTCGTTGGGGCTGTGGCAAAAGGCAACATGTCCTCCATCGGCTCCATCACCGGTGAGCAGGCATCCGAGGCTCTATCAGGCTATCTGGGCTACTCGCCCGCCGAAGCAGGCGGAGCGGATACATCTGTCCAAGGTTCTATCCCGTCGGCTCCTATCCCACAGGAAGATGTCATCACACTCGATGGCGGCGCCGCAGCCGCTGCGCCTTCCGCATCGGCAAGTGCTTCAAGACAAGATGGGCACACAACCATACCGCCCTCATCCCCCGCAGGCGGAAGCACTCACATCCCCAACGCACCGCTTCAATTTCGTGATGTTGAAATTGGCGGTGGTCGAATTACGGGTCATGAGGTTTCCTCTGACGGGCAAGCCGAACGAGAATTCGCCATGTATAGCGCAGAGCAATATATGGCTCCAACAGGCCCGTATGATACGGTGCAAACGGTAGATGGCTCTTCCTGGTATCGGCAGTACGCTCAGCCCACAGTTGAAAAAACGCCTTATAAGGACCATGATGACAAAATCAGGTATGAGGAACGTATCGTTTCTCAAATGCCGCCTGTTCCCAAAAGAAAGGATAAAATTTGATGTGCGAGGAAAAAAATCAGCCGCGATCCTCCTTTGGAGCCGGGAAGTCAGCAATGAAGTGGCTCCTTCCACTGATTGCCGCTTCCCTGCTGCCTTTGATCCTCGTGGCGATGCTCCCCTCTGTGATTTTCGGTTCCCTGTTCAGTGATGGCACCGAAGCCCCAAACGGGGTCTCGGACAATGAAGTGCTCATTCAGAATATGACCGCAATCAGCGAGGGGATCAGCTCCATCCTTTCAGCAGGACTCACCGATGTCCTTGAACGCATTGATGCGGATTTTGCTTCTTCCGGTTGTGACGGGAAGGAGATCAACAATCCCTACGATGCCGATATGGCGTTTAACGCAAATGCTTTTGTCGCTCAATACTGCGCCTACAAGGACACGGATGCCGCATCCATTTCCAAAGCGGACATGGAACGGCTGCTCCTTGCCAGCAAGGACAAGCTCTACTCTTTCACCTACGCAGATGAAGTAAGGGCGGTTTCATCCGGGTCGGATAAATCCGACTCTAATAGTGGAGGCGATTCCGCAAAAATCACCCACGTTACGATTCGCGTCTACACGATTGCCTATAATGGCGAGGCTTACTTTGCAGACCAGATCTTCCATCTGTCAGATACCCAAAAGCTCCTGGCAAGCCAGTACGCGCAAAATCTGACTGTATTTCTGGGAGACGGCGTCTATCAGGGGCTGACTGAGACAGAATTCTCCGCATCAGGTCTTTCTTACGACGGCATCATTTTTTCTGACGGTGAAACACAAGTTGTCTATTACAATCAGCTCGATGAACGTTGGAAAGCATCCCCATACGGAACAGATACCATTGGCGGCTACGCCTGTGGTCCGACGGCGATGTCCATTGTAATATCCAGTCTCACTTCCGACACCGTCGACCCGCCTCACATGGCGCAATGGTCCTATAAGAACGGATACTGGTGCAGCGGCAACGGTTCCTATCACACTTTGATTCCCGGTGCCGCGCAAGCATGGGGGCTGCAGGTCGAAGGCTGCACCGCTGCCGAACCGCAGCGCATCGTTGACGCGCTCACTGACGGCAAGCTGATCGTTGCGCTCATGACAAAGGGTCACTTTACTTCAAGCGGTCACTTCATCGTCCTGCGCGGCTGCACATCCGACGGGAAGGTCCTCGTCGCAGACCCTTCCAGCTATAAGCGCTCCGAGAAGAGTTGGGATCTGTCTTTGATCCTAAACGAAGCCAGTAAGCGCGCTGGAGCCGGCGGTCCATTTTGGATCATCGGAAACTGACAACAGAATAGAGGCCAAATATGAGCAAACCGAACGAAGAACGGGATATCTACTATATCCCTCCCAATTTTCTGACAGGCGGGCGCTTGTTTGGCGGCATGATTCGAGCACGCAACGCTATTGAAGCCTGCGTGCTCGTTTTGTTAACGGGTATTCCTATTATCAAGCTGCCCCTGTCACTTACCGCACGGATCATCATCCTGTGCCTGATCCCCCTTCCGCTTGGGATTTTCGGTGTCATCGGATTCGAGGGCGATTCCCTTTCTGAATTCGCAATAAACTGGATCCGTTGGCTTACCCACCGGCGGATCCTCTACCGATCCGATATCACCGTACCTGCCGACACAGCAAAACAGTTGAGATGGATGCAAAGGCAGGAATCACCGGCTCCGCCCGAGCAGCTGGGCATCCGAATCAAAACACCTCGTAAAAGACAGAAGCGTCGGGGAAAAACCTCCATGCACTTTCAGCGGTTCCGTCACAGACTGGCATCCAGCCGAAAAAAGCAAATTCCCAGCGCGGATGACTTCATTCCTGTGAAGGATATTCGCAATGGGATCATTGAAACGGTGGATGGGCGATACATTCGTATAATTGAAGTTGAACCGATCAACTTCCTTTTACGCAGCACATCCGAGCAACGGAATATCGTTGCCAGCTTTGCAAGCTGGATGAAAATCTCTCCTGTGAAAGTTCAGATCAAGGTACTCACAAAGAAGGCTGACATCGGAAAACATCTCAGAACCATTGAACGCGATATGGAGTCCGAGAATAACCCCAAATGCAGAGAGCTGCAATTGGACTATTACCGCCTGATCCAGACGATCGGCACAAGAGAAGCGATCACCCGCAGATTTTTAGTGATCTTCGAGTACGAAGCCGTCACAAACCGCAAGCCTGAGTATGCGGAGATCGTTTCCGCTCTGGAAACGGCAGTACAGACCGCACGTCAGTATTTCCTGCATTGCGACAATGCCGTCGTCAATCATGACGATGAAAATGCTTTTCTGATGGAGATCCTCTACACCATTTTCAACCGCTCGACCTGTGAAGTCAAAACAGTTGACAGACGTGTCAGGGATCTTCAGGCGGCTCAGGCAGATCCCTGCACTCCTATTCCACTCAAAAGTGTGCTGGCTCCTGATTCTATCGACCTGACACATGGTTCCTATGTGATCATGGATGGGGTCTATCACGCATATCTCTTTGTCCCCTCCGACGGATATAATCCCCGTGTTGTTGCCGGTTGGACCAGTATCCTCGTCAACGCAGGCGAAGGCATTGATGTAGACTTTTTCTTTTCACGTGAGCCTAAGGAGCGTATCCAGGCGAAGCTGGGGCAGCAGATCCGAATCAATCGCAGCCGGCTAAAGGACACCTCTGATACCAACTCGGATTTCGATGATTTCGAGAGCGCTATTCGCTCCGGATACTTTCTAAAAGAGGGTCTTGCGAATTATGAGGATTTTTACTATTGCAGTACGCTTGTCACCATCACCGCCGATACGCTTGAGAATCTGGAATGGCGTATCTCCGAGGTGCGGCGTTTAATGGTTTCGCAGGACATGAATATCCGAGTCTGCCGGTTCCGTCAGGAACAGGCATTCCTATCTGTCCTCCCCTTCTGTAATCTGGATAAAAAGCTATTTGAAGCCAGTAAGCGGAACATGCTGACTTCCACAGCCGCCAGCTGCTATCCTTTCACCTCGTTTGAGATGAGTGATGAAAACGGCATTCTGCTGGGTGTCAATCAGCATAACAACAGCTTAGTTATCGTCGATATCTTCAACAGCCGGGTATATAAGAATGCCAATATGGTCCTCCTCGGGACCAGCGGTGCCGGCAAGACATTTACGCTCCAGTTAATCGCCCTCCGCATGCGGCGAAAAGGCACTCAGGTCTTCATCATTGCGCCGCTCAAGGGCCATGAATTTCTGAGGGCCTGCAATAACATCGGCGGCACATTTATTTCCATCAGTCCGGCATCCAGGCAGTGCATCAATGTCTGCGAGATCCGAAAGCAGGATCTGAGCGCTAATCAGCTGATCGACGGTGTTGTCAGTGAAAACTCCATTTTGGCAAAGAAGATCCAGCAGCTGCACATTTTCTTTTCTCTGCTGATCCCGGACATCAACCACGAGGAACGACAGCTTCTGGATGAAGCACTTATCCGGACCTACGCAAAGAAGGGGATCACGCATAACAACGAATCGTTGATCGATCCCGAGCACCCAGACCGCTACCGCGAGATGCCGCTCCTTGGTGACGTCTATGAGGTTCTGATGGAATCTCCGGAAACGAGGCGCATGGGCAACATTTTGAATCGCCTCGTAAACGGCTCCGCGAAAACCTTCAATCAACACACCAATGTGCAGCTTGATAACCCCTATACCGTTCTTGATATTTCAGAACTCACCGGCGAGCTCCTGCCTGTCGGCATGTTCGTCGCTCTTGACTATGTCTGGGACAAAGCCAAAGAGGATCGCACAAAAGAGAAAGCGATCTTTATTGACGAAGCGTGGGAACTGATCGGTGACGATGACGCCCATGGTCCCAGGAGTGCCAAAGCACTTGCAGGTGAGTGGGTACAAGAGATTTTTAAAATCATCCGGGGTTACGGCGGTGCGGCCATTGCCGCCACGCAGGATATTGGAGATCTGGATCGGAGTCGATTCGGTAAAGGTATCCTGAATGTTTCCAAGACCAAAATCATTTTGAATCTGGAAAATGATGAGGCACAGCGCGTGCAGAATATTCTCCACTTATCTGATGCGGAAATTATGTCAATCACCCGTTTTGAGCGTGGACAAGGGCTGATTTCCACCAACTCCAACCACATTACGGTATCTTTTAAAGCCTCCCCTCTGGAGAAGCAGCTGATCACAACAGACCGCATGGAGCTCAATCAGATCCTCAAGGAAAAAGTCGCGCAAAATACGCATAATGTTGTCGAGTGAACACACAGTGCAAGCTGGTTTTACATTGGCTCTACACTTTGCGTAGTCACGTCTTTTCTTTACATGATGCGTTTTTCTAACTCTACACAAAGGAGTACGAAATGAAGTTTTCAAAATCAGTCCGCAAGCGGGAAGCAGCCTTTATCATTCGGCTGCTGACCATCTTCGGCGTTGTTGAGCAGCGGCAGATGCGGCTGCTTTTCGGCCATATGGACAATTGTTCCTATGGCCAGATCCTCGCACGTCTCCGGCGAGAGGGGCTGGTCTATTTCTCGCCGGACGGCCAGTTCCTTGCAACGAGCCGCTACTCGTTGGACCACGGTAAAACGCAGGAGTCCATCATGGCATTCTGGGCATTCATCCGGATGCGTGATCATGTGTTGGACTTTTGTGCAAGTGAGCCTCCAGCAATTCTGTCATTCTCTTCTGCCGACAAGGATTATGACCTGCTGTCAGGCAGTCGGCGGAATATACCATCTATCAACGCTTCGCGCACACTCGTGCCAGACGCGTCTATCCGGTTGATCGTTGTAGATGATCTGATAGTTCTGGATGAACTGATCCCGAGAGACAATAACGATTATGGTGTTCTGGTCGGTTCCGACGGCGTAGAACAAATTTACAAAATGTGAGGTGTCATATGCAACATTCCAAATACATTCAAGCGATGCGCAAGGTTGCCTCCGATTTTGACGGTGTAAGCCATGAGCTTTTTCAGGTGGCTGACACGATGGAACGCGTAGATCAGTACAACCCCCAGCCAAAGCTATTTAGCCTGGTTCGTACTGCAGAGGTTTCCGCAGTAGCGCTAAGGAATCTAACGGCAAGAACCATCCATGATGATCTGGCGCCATTTTATTGTGAAGTGGCCGATTTGCTGGGCATCAAAGTCGAGGAGACACATGATTGGCTCAAGATCTCTGTCCCGGCAATCCTTCCCAAAAGGAATCAGCGAGACAACCAGGCATTCCTGACCCGTCCGCTCCGCTACGCGATCATTGAGTTTCTAAAGGAAAACCCGATGGAACGTTTCGGCAGCTGCGCGATCTGCATTGTCCATAACTATGATGCGGCACTGGGCAAACGGCGCATCCGCGACTATGACAACATCGAGACAAAGCGGTATCTGGACGTTATCGAATCCATGCTGCTGACCAATGATAGCGGCCTGCTCTGTACAGTTCTGCAGGCAACACAGATGTCAGATCGGGATAGCGCAGAGTTCTATCTGATGAGGCCGGAAACGCTCTCTTCCTGGGCAAAAAAACACATAAAAACAACTACCAAAACCTGTCTCGAATGACGAACAGAAATTGGTAGTGGTTTTGGCCATTTCGACCGTCCCCATCCAGGGGCCGCAGAAACAGGTAGTGGTTTGAGAGGTTTTCACCGTCTGTGTGTTTTGTATCGGGACGGTTTGCGGTTCTTTTGCAAGCTGTATGACGCAGCCTCAGGCAGCCTATTGGCAGTCTGATTATTTATCTGATTTGGAGGGACTATGATTACTTGTAAGAAGAATGATCGGTTGCTTGAACTGCTTTGGTTCGTTGGTTACAGTATTGAGTTTCCGACACAATTGGCGGTGCGGATCGGGGGCGGTGCCGAGTGGAATCGCAGGGTCATGTATCGTGCCATTCAGGAAGGCTATGTGCGCCTTTATCGCAAGCAGTATAAGCGTCATGTGATTCGTTCCATGAGTTTGACACAGAAAGGGTATGAATATATCGCGCAGCGGGATCCTGAAGCACTGGCAATGATCTATTCCAGAGTGAACAGCTCTGAGCGCGTATTCCCCGGTTGGACCGATAAAATATTGCGGCTCCACGCCATCGCGATCGGAACCGTCATGTCTCATGCTGCAGGGGCGATCATTCCGATTTCTCAAAAGCCCTCTCTCATGTCACCTGCTAAGCGTGTGAGCAACGCAATTACTCCAGATCCCACACAAATCTACTATTATGCCTCCCATGAATTGCGTGTTGCCATTGAGGAGTACTCCCCTGAATCTGTATTCAAGGTCTCTCGCTCGATCGGTATCATCGTCAAAGGACGATACTGCTATGTTCTTTACTTCGCCGGCAGCTCAAGAATGTACTGGCTGAGAAACAGCGAGGAAAATTACGCGGCATCAATCAAAAGCCTTCTTCGCTCAAGAGGATTTGAGATCACCTCAATCCACCAGATCGTCATTGGCTCCACGATGAGTGTGGCCCAGCGGCTTTGCCATGCTTCAAAGCCTTTCGGAAGAAAGTATTTTGTTGTCTCCACCTTCTTTTCTCAATGCCTGTTCCTTACCAACAATCCGGATGGCGACGCTCTGTTAAAGGCCATTCTCGACGATACGGCGGCTATGGAAATCAGTCGTGCCGCACTATCCCCCTTCCACCAACCCCCAATTCCCACCCGTGAATATGACGCGATCGACACGGTAACCGACAGGCCGGTTATTCTGAATTACCAATGCGACCTTCTGCTGCTATCCGGTATTTATTCGTTGCCAGAAGGATTCCATGGTAGTCCGATCATGCTCTGCCTGGATTATCAAGTACAAACCATTCAGAAAATCGTCGGTCCAGCCATTGAGGTCCGCCCATTGGAGAATATATGAAAATAAGAAAACTGACACAAGCACTTACTCTCGCTGTCCTCCTTCCCTGCGTTCTATATGCCGCCGGCATAATCGCTCAATTTATCATCAACATCCATGCATGGAAAGCCGCAGGAAGCGATTATCGCACCTCGCCAGGTCTTCCCTCTTTGCAGATCAGCAATGTGGTTCAGGCCCTATTTCACTTCCCGGAAGGGCTTATAGCCATCGGGCTCGTGATTGTTGGTATCGCGCTCTTTTGTGTGTTCGGACTGGGAATTGGACGGGATCAGGAAGGAAGCACCGATTCTGACCGCAACCTAACTGTATCCCATTCCGGAAGCTACGGCACCGCAAACTTCATGTCACAGAGAGAAGCCTCTGCGTGTTTTGATGTGACAAATGCCAAAAAGACCAGTCAGGACATTCTTGGAATGCTTCCGGACGGACAAGTGCTGACGCTCCCAAAAGATACACGGCTCAACGCGAATCTTGCCGTGTGCGGCTCATCCGGCACAGGTAAGTCTCGAGCCATCTCACGCAATCTCGTTTTACAGGCCGTCAAACGTGGAGAAAGCATTATCCTGACAGATCCCAAGTCCGAGCTATACGAGTCAATGGGAGAATACCTCCGTGAGAATGGCTATGTCGTCAAGGTCCTTAACCTTGTCGAAATGGATCATAGCGACTCATGGAACTGTCTCTGCGAAGTTGGCTCAAGCGAAATCATGGCACAAACCTTTGCCGATATCGTCCTGAAGAATACCAGCGGTGCCTCCAAGGATGCGTTCTGGTATAATGCGGAACTCAACCTTCTGAAGTCGCTTGTCCTCTATGTCGCATTGGAAATGCCAGTCCAGCAGCGCAACATCGCCACGGTATATGACCTCCTCTGCACGCGAGATGAAAAAAGCCTGTCCTCTCTGATGGACAGTATCAGCGGTGAACACAAAAACCAATATACAGGAGAGATCTATCCCCCCTCCCCCGCAGCTGCCCCCTATGCGATCTTCCATCAGTCAAGTGAAACCGTCCGCACGAGCGTCATCATCGGCCTCGGAAGCAAGCTGGCAGTTCTGCAAGCTCAGCAGGTACGCAATATTACCTCCTACAATGAAATTGACCTGGAACTGCCCGGAAAGCAAAAGTGCGCGTATTTCTGCATT